>Ga0214917_10005067_pt1 | contig 14214 bp, 18 predicted proteins | sample LL_1208_BB_MetaG_FD_177983 | JGI IMG/M metagenome (GOLD analysis project Ga0214917, IMG submission 177983) | Freshwater microbial communities from Lake Lanier, Atlanta, Georgia, United States - LL_1208_BB | ecosystem: Environmental > Aquatic > Freshwater > Lake | place: USA: Georgia | collected... | reverse complement strand
GGATTCAGCAGCGGCACCAGGCTGCTGAGGCCGAGCATCACGAAGGAGAGGGCACCCAGCAGGGCGAGCAGCCGCAGGCCCAGCGGGCGGCCGGGATCGACCGGCCAGTCATCGTCGGCATCGGGTGGTGTGGCTGGCGGCAGCGGTCGCTGAGGCTGGCGGGGCGAAATCACGGGGGGAATGCAGAGGCTGTCCCGCGGACAGGGCCATGGCTTCAGACAATCTTCCGCTGCAGCGGTGCTGTGTGCCACACGCTGGCCTCGATCGGCGCCATAGCGTTTCGCCACGAACGGAGCAGCCCATGGCCCCCACGCGGCGAGAGGACACCACCCCCGATCGTCCGCTGCAACCGGCCACACTGAAGTGGCAGGAGAACGGCGAACTCTCCGCCCACGACGTGTTCAACCTGATCTGCCGCCTGCGTGCAGTCGAGTCAGGCCAGCACAGCAATGAACTCTGGCGGCTGGGCCACAAATATCCCGGCACCACTCCGTCTGGCGCCATGCCCCCTGTCACCATCCCGCCTGACGCCAACCAGGGCTGAGCTTGCTCGGCCAGCAGTTGCGCTTGTGGAGGTTGCCCTTCTGGAGGTTGCCCTGCTGGTGCCTGCCTGCCTCAGCCTTCCACGCGCATCGGCTCCAGCCGCCAGATGCGCTCGGCGTACTCGCTGATGGCCCGATCGCTGCTGAAGAAGCCGCAGGCCATGGTGTTGGTGATCGCGGCGCGACTCCAGGACTCCTGATCGCACCATCGCTGGTCGACAGCGTTCTGGGCCCGGCCGTAGTCGGCGGCGTCGGCCACCACCTGGAAGGGATCGTGATGGGTGAGGTTGTCGAGCAGGGGCTGGAATAGATCCCGATCGCCTTCGCTGAAGTGCCCCGAGGCGATCAGCTCCATCGCCGCCCGCAGGGCGGGATTGCGATCCAGCCAGGGCATCGGGTGGTAGCCATCGGCACTGAGCTGTGCCACCTCTTCGGCGGTGTGGCCGAACAGGAAGAAGTTCTCATCGCCAACCCGTTCGCGGATCTCAACGTTCGCGCCATCGAGGGTGCCGATGGTGATGGCGCCGTTGAGTGCCATCTTCATGTTGCCTGTGCCTGAGGCCTCCTTGCCAGCGGTGGAGATCTGCTCGGAAAGGTCGACCGCCGGATAGACCAGCTGGCCGAGGCTGACGCTGAAGTTGGGCAGGAACACCACCCGCAGGCGGCCGGCCATGGCCGGGTCCATGTTCACGATCTCGGCGATGCCGATGATCAGGCGGATGATCCGCTTGGCCATGGCATAGCCCGGCGCTGCCTTGCCGCCGAAGATCACCGTGCGGGAGGGAAGGTCCTCGCCATTGCGCAGGCGCAGGTAGCGCTGCACCACCTCGAGCGCCGCCAGGTGCTGGCGCTTGTACTCGTGGATGCGCTTGACCTGCACATCGAACAGGGAGGTGTGATCCACCAGCACGCCGAGCTCCTTCTGGATGTGGCTGGCCAGGCGCTGCTTGGCCTGGGCGCGCACCTGCTGCCAGCGCTCGAGGAAGCCGCCGTCGTGCAGCAGCGGTGCCAGGCCCTGCAGCTGCTCGAGATCGCGGCGCCAGCCATCGCCGATGGCCTCATCCAGCAACCCCGCCAGGTAGGGATTGGCCACGGCCATCCAGCGGCGCGGCGTGACGCCGTTGGTGACGTTGGTGAAGCGATCGGGCCAGAGCTGGGCGAAATCCGCCAGCAGCTGCTCGCGCAGCAGGCGGCTGTGCAGCTCCGCCACGCCGTTGGTGTGGTGGCAGCCCACAACGGCCAGATTCGCCATGCGCACCTTGCGCTGCGCGCCCTCCTCGATCAGAGATACCCGTTCCAGCAGGTGGCGATCGCCGGGATGGCGGATGCGCACCATGCGCAGGAAGCGGGAGTTGATCTCGTAGATGATCTCGAGTTGCCGGGGCAGCAGCTTCTCGAACAGATCCACCCCCCAGGTTTCCAGCGCCTCCGGCAGCAGGGTGTGGTTGGTGTAGCTGAGGCTGGCGGTGGTGATGCTCCAGGCGGTATCCCAGTCGAGACCCTCCTGATCGATCAGCAGGCGCATCAGCTCGGCCACGGCGATCGCCGGGTGGGTGTCGTTGAGCTGAACGGCGAACTTGCGGTGGAACTCTGCGACAGGCAGCCCCTGCTTCTTGAGGATGCGCAGCATGTCCTGCAGGGAGCAGGACACGAAGAAGATCTGCTGGCTGAGGCGCAGGCGCTTGCCCTGCTCCAGTTCGTCGTTGGGGTAGAGAACCTTGCTCAGGGTTTCGCTCTGGATCTTGGCCAGCACCGCGCGGGTGTAGTCGCCGGCATTGAACGAGGCGAAGTCGAACGCCTCCGGTGCCATGGCCGACCACAGACGCAGGGTGTTGGCGGTGCGTACCCCATAGCCGGTGATCGGCGTGTCGTAGGCGACGCCCAGCACGGTGTGCTCGCCGATCTGCACCGGATAGCTCCACTCCGGCCGGATCACCTCCCAGGGGTTGCCATGGGAGAGCCAGGCATCGGTGCTCTCCTGTTGGCCGGCGGCGCTGATGTGCTGGCGGAAGATGCCGAATTCGTAGCGGATGCCGTAGCCGATGGCCGGCAGCTCCAGGCTCGCCAGCGATTCCTGGAAGCAGGCCGCCAGCCTGCCGAGGCCGCCGTTGCCCAGGCCCGGTTCGGGTTCGCAGGCGATCAGCTCGTCGAGCGTCAGCCCCAGCTCCTGGCAGGCCTGCTCCGCCTCAGACCGAAGGCCGAGGTTCACCAGGTTGTTGTCGAGGTGGGGCCCCAGCAGGTATTCCGCCGAGAGGTAAGCAGCGGTGCGCACGCCACGGGTGGTGTAGGCCTCGGCGGTATCAACCCAGTTCTGCAGCAGCTGATCCCGCACAGCCAGGGCCAGGGCCATGTAGTGGTCATGCCGTGTCGCCAGCGATGGCGACTTGGCCTGGCTGAAGAAGAGGTGGCGGCGAATCTGCTCCGCCAGGGGCGATTGCTGAAGTGTGCCGGCGCGCTGATCGGCCATCACCCGGATCTGGATATTGACGTCGTTCTGACGGCGACCCGAAGCCGTTGCGGTGTGGATAGCTACCGAACGTGGTGTGTGTCAGCGCTTCGGCGTCCGCCTGTGCAACGAAGGCAGCGTGTTGCTGCCGCTGGCACCGAGCTTGCTTTTGCTGCGGCTGCGCTGGGATTGGTGGTCGGCTCGGTGGCTCTGCTCCGCTTGGTTGTGCCGCGGCAGATGCAAGAGCTCTGCCTGAGCGCCCGGGCCATGGTCGAATCCTCGAGGCTTTCCTGGCCCTGTGGCGTGACTGCCCCCGCCCATGCCCCCCAGCAGCCTTCACGATCCGTTACGATGGCTCCACGTTTCGTAACGTTCCTGACCCATGGCTGATTCCACCTCCCGCTTCGGTTTCGTTGGCTTCGCTGAAACCTGGAACGGTCGCCTCGCGATGCTCGGTTTCGTGATCGGTCTTGGCACCGAGCTGCTCACCGGTCAAGGCATCCTGTCGCAGATCGGCCTGGGCTGATCTCGGGTCCTCCCGAATCAGCAAGCCCCCGCTGGAGCAATCCAGCGGGGGCTTTTTGCTGGCTGCGGCCGACACAGCAGCGCCGGCTCCCTCGCAGCCGGCTCCCTCGCAGTGGACCTCAGGCTGAGGCCGGGGCCTGCCAGTCGTCCGGTGGAGCCGGCTTGTCGCTGTCCTGCAGCGAGGGGAACAACCCGCGGATCTCGGCGCCGATCGCTGGCCGCAGCTCCGCGCGGAAGCTCGTTGCAGCCTCGGCGCTGAGCACGGGATAGGCCTGATCGGTGTTGCCCTCCCCCCGCAGCGCTTTCCAGCTGGTGGTTTCCTGACGCTTGAGCGCCTCAAGGGGCTCCAGGAAGTCGAAGCTCAGCACCCTGCCTTGCTCGGCGGCGGTGGCCATCCACTGGTCGCGGAACGTGATCAGCTCGCGGGCCTTGAGCGTGTCGGGCAGCCCCAGCACCGGCTCGTAATAGTCGAGCACCCGCAGCTCCTCCTCCAGCAGGATCGGCCAGGCCCCCTGCTCGCCTGCCTCGAGCCCGGTTTCGACGCTGCTCGTCTGCATGGCCTGCAGATGGAAGGCGAGCCAGCGGTAGTGCGACTTATCGCGGGTGCGCTTCTTCTCCGATCCCTTGCCGCTGACGCGCCTTGGCAGGGCTGCCTCCGCCTTGCGCAGGAAGACGCGGTCTTCCCGTTCCAGATTGATCGCACCCCAGCGCTGGCGGTACTCCCAGAGCTCCTCGTAGCGGCGCACGTCCTCGGGGCTCCAGCCCAGGCTCCGCAGTTCCTCGGCCCGGTTCTCCTCGCTCGTTTGCACGCGCCCATCACTGGATTCGCACCGCACCCTAGATCCCTGCATTGGTGGACGTTCAGGCTGGATTTCAGCGAAGGCCTTTGGCTGAGCAGGCCTGAGATGGCGGCGGTGCCAACACCGGCACCAGCTGAAATCGATCGAGCACGGCCGGGTTCCTGCCGTGCACCTCCAGCCAGTGCTGCAGCCTGCGGGCCGCCGTTGCCGGCTCGATCACGGTCCAGGCCTGGTCGGCGGCGAGGCTGAAACGCCCATCGCTGCGCAGCCAGCGCGGCCGGGCGCGCCGTTGACCTGAGCCAGGCAGCAGTGCCACACACCAGAGGTCCATCGGCAGCTCCGCAGAACCGTTCCAGGCTGCGTCGCCCGCCGGTTGGTGGCGATCGCGGGCCCCGCCGCTGCCGCAGGATTGCGGCAGGAGTCCGCCTCGAGCGTGCGCCACTGCCGCAGCTGCTCGCCCCCGGCGCCGGCATGGTCAGGCTGGGGCCGGAGAGCTCACACCCTCCAGCTCATCCCATCGCCTTCCCGTCGATGGCGCGCGGCGCCCTCATCCGCCAGGTGCGGATCCCTTCTCCGGCCGGCGAGCTGCAGGGGGAGCTGGCCCTGCCCAGGCACGCCACCGCGCTGGTGCTGTTTGCCCATGGAAGCGGTAGTGGGCGCAGCAGCCCCCGCAATCGGGCCGTGGCCGAGGTGCTGCAGCGCGCCGGCCTCGCCACCCTGTTGTTGGATCTGCTTCCCGGCTCACCGGTGGAGCTGCACCAGGGCATGGAACTGTGCCTGGCCTGCCAGAGCCTGCTGGCCGCGGTCGACTGGGCCAGCCGGAACCCACGCTCCGTGCCTTGCCACAGGGGCTGTTCGGAGGCAGCACCGGCGCGGCGGTGGCGCTGGAGGTAGCGGCGCTCCGGCCCGAGCGCATCGGGGCGGTGGTGTGCCGTGGCGGACGACCCGATCTGGCGTTCGAGGCCCTCGGCCTGGTGCGCTGCCCCACCCTGTTGATCGTGGGGGCGGCGGATGTCGATGTGCTCGAGCTCAATGCCTGGGCCGCTGCCCACCTGCGCGCCCGCCACGATCTGTTGGTGGTGCCCGGCGCCGGCCACCTGTTCAGCGAACCCGGCGCGCTTGAGGCGGTGGCTGAGGCGAGTTGTCGCTGGTTTGCCACTCAGCTGTGCTGCAGCTGATCACGTCGGTGGGCCACGTCAGACTGTCACATCTGCAACCAGCGTCGTCATCTTGCTGCAGATGTGGTGTTTGCGCGTACCGCAACAAACTGGTTGCTCTTGATTTCCGTTTCTATTGTTGAGTTGCTGAGAAAGCTCTTGCCTTCGCCTCTCTCGGCGTTATTCCCGTTGTGAATCATCCAGGAGTTCGGCTATGAATGATCGCTTCCGTGTGCTACAGCGCCAGCCACGCCGCATCTCAATTACGCTCAGCTACTTCGTGCATGAATCACTGTTGAGTCGCTCTGAGGAAGAGGGCCGTTCGGTGTCCAACCTCTGCGCCTTCCTGCTGGAAGATGCCCTGCGCGATCAGCAGCGTGACGGGCAGCGCGAGGGGCAGCAGCCCCTGCCGGTCATGACCCATTCCAATGGGCCGATGGGCAACGGACGCATCAAGACCCACAGCTTCTGAACCTGTTGCTCCGGGGCCGCGATTGCGAGCCTCGGAGCATTGTCACGACATTGGGACCACTGCCATTTCAGCGGTCCCTTCACCGGTCCCCTCAGTGCACATTGTCCAGTGCATATTGTCCAGTGCGCATTGTCCCCTCCGTGCTCATTTCAGCGCCCCCTTGATGGTCGCCACAACGGTGGAACTTTGGGTGGCTGCTGCCGGCTCTGGTTCATCAACTGGTACGCGCTCAGATCACGCGCTGAGACGCAGTTTGTTGAGCAGGAACATCAGAACCGTGGTGCGGCGTGTCACCACATCCGCGCTCGCCTCCATGCCGGGTCGCAGCGGGCAGTTGCCCTGGCGCCCGCGCAGGGCGATCTGTTCGGGATGCAGCAGCACCTGGTAGGCAGCGGCTGCAGACTCCCCAGCCCCGGCTTGCGTCGCCAATGGGATCGTGTCGGCCGAAATGCTCGCCACCCGTGCCGGCAGCACACCGAATTCGGCTGTGGGGCAGGCGGACACCCTGAGGGTGGCCGATTGTCCGGTCCGCACCTGGCTGATGCGGTCGGCGGGAACCTGGAGCTTCACGTCGAAGCGGGTACCCAGCGGTGCCAGCACCGCCATCACCTCCCCAGGTTGAAGAACCTGGCCGGCATGGCGCAGGTTGGTGTTCAGCACCGAGCCGCTGATCGGAGCCCGCACAGTGGCCAGGTCGATGCCCCGCTGCACCTGCTGCAGCCGGGCGCGTCGCTGCGACATCTGCTTGCGCAGTTCATCCGCTGAGGAGCGGGCCTGGGAGGCGTTCTGGCGCAGCCGCGCCAGTTCGCTCATGCCGCGGGCTCGCTGCTCGGCCACACCCTGCAGGGATTTCAGCACCTCCGACTGACTCACGATCTGCCGCGCCTGCTTCTCCTCCACCAGGCTGCGGGGCACGGCGCCGCTGTCCAGCAGCGAGCGGTAGCGCTGCAACTCGCTGCTGTCGAAGTTCAAGGAGGCGCGGGCCTGCTCCACGCCCCGGCGTGAGGCCTCCGTGAGCGATGTGCTGAGGTTGTCGAGTGCCTCGGCCTGCGCTGTCAGGGAGCGCTGCTCGTCGCGGGCCTGGCGTGCCTGGCCCTCCAGCATCGACAGCTCCTCCAGCAGCTGCTGGCGTTCGGCCTGCAGCGGCCGGCTGTCGAATACCGCCAGGAGATCACCGGCCCGCACGGCCTGGTTGGGTCGCAGCAGCACCCGCAGCACCGTGCCCCCCTGCTCGCTCTGCACCACGGTGTTCTCACCGCTGGGGCGCACCACGCCGGCGGCCTTCACGGTTTCGCGCATCGGCCAGAGGGCCAGAGCACCACCGCCGAGCAGCAACAGCACGAGCAGCTGCCGGCCCAGGGCCGACGCCCACGGGCCGGGCCCGGGCAGGAAGTCGTCACCGCTCACCCCCATCAGGGTGGGTGGCAGCACCGGCTGAGCGGGTTGTGCGAGGGCGTCGCCGCTGGCAGCGACGGGCAGATCGGACGATGGTGTGGTCATCAGGCGGCTTGGAGATAAGGGGCAACCTGGAGGTGATCGCGCAGATCACCGGGATGGCTCTGCTGACGCACCGCACCGTTTTCCATGTACACGATCCAGTCGGCGCGCAGGATCACCGACGGTCGATGGCTCACGAGGATGGTGGTGCGACCGCTGCGATGGGCGAGCAGGCGATCCATCACCCGCGCCTCCAGCACGGGATCCAGGGCGGAGGTGGATTCATCCAGCAGCAGCACGGGCGGATCGCTGGCCAAGGCCCGAGCCAGAGCCAGTCGCTGGCGCTGGCCGCCGGAGAGGTTGGCTCCGAATTCGCCCAGCACCGTGCCGTAGCCATCGGGAAGATCACGGATGAAGTCGTCGGCCAGGGTGAGCTGACAGAGCTTCACCACCTGCTCGTAGCTGAGTTCCGGGTAGGCGAAGACGAAGTTCTCAAAGATCGATCGGTTCAGGAACGTGTCGTCCTGAGGCAGCAGCACCACCTGCTGCCTCAGGCACTCCAGGCTGAGATCCCTGGAACTGAAGGGGCCGTAGTGAATCGTTCCCTGCTGCAGTGGATAAAGCCCGGCGATCAGCTTGCTGAGGGTGCTCTTGCCGCAGCCGGATTCACCGATCAGAGCCGTGGTGAGGCCGCCGGGAATGCGCAGCTCCAGGTGCTCGATCAGCGCGCAACGGCCCGGATGATGGAAGCTGAGGTCACTGCACTGGATATCGGCATCGGCCGGGATCACGGCCCGCTGCTGGCCCCGGACCAAGCTGGTCTCATCAGGGTGCTGCAGGGCATCGTCGAGCCTGGCCATCACCACCCGTGAGGTGATCAGTTCCTGGCTCAAGCCTCCCAGCGCCGCCAGGAAGGCCAGCACGTTCGCTCCCATGCCGTTGAACGCCAGCAGCTGGCCGATGCTCAGTTGCTGGCTGAGCACAAACGAGCTGCCATACCACAACAGCATCACGCTGGTGACGTTGCCGAGAAAGCCAGTGGCGGTGCTGGCTTTGAGATCCAGCAGGCCCACGCCCCAGGACAGGCGTGCCAGCCGGCCCTGATTGCGGTGAAACTCCTGCCAGGCCTGCGGACTGGCTTGGGTCGTCTTGAGCAGGGCCTGGCCGCGGAACAACTCCACCAGAAAGCCCTGGTTCTCGGCCGACTGCACCACGAGCCCCTGGGTGCGGCGGTGCAGCGAGGGCAACACCGCCAGCTGGCAGCCGATCACCAGTCCGTAGCCCAGCAGGGCCGCGAGGGTCAGGGCGCTGCTGTACTGGGCCATCCACACCAGGGAGATCAGCGCAATGCAGAACTGGCCCGGCAGGCCCAGGGCCAGGTTGGCGATCAGCTGATTGAGCTTCTGGATGTCATCGAGGCGGCTCACCACTTCGCCGCTACGACGACTCTCGAAGTAGGTGAGCGGCAGGCGCAGCAGGTGCTGGCCGTAGTGCAGCACCATCTGCAGCTGCAGTTTCTGGCCGAAATGGCCCACCAGCAGCCCCTGCAGCAGGTTCAGCAGGGCCCGCAGCAGGAACAGCACAAGGATGCCGATGGCCAGGCTGCGCAGCATCTCGCTGTCACCACGAACGAGCACGTCGTCGGTGAGGATCTGCATCAGCAGAGGCATGCCCAGCGCCAGCACGCCGGTGGCCAGATTGAGGCCAAGGGCTTGCAGCAGCAAGGGCCGGAACGGCAGCACGTAGGGCAGAAAAGCGCCGAGACCCTTGCCGGCCTGCCAGCCTTCCTGGGCGCTGTCCACCGCCGGAAAGCGCTGGGGATCGGGATCCAGCAGCAGGAGCACGCCATTGCTCCAGCCGGCCAGAAAGGCCTCCTCTGTGAGCAGGCGAATGCCGCAGGCGGGATCGGCCACCAGCAGCTGTTCACCCTGCCAGCCATGCAGCACCACCCAGTGGCACCCCTGCCAGTGGCAGATCACCGGCAGCGGCAGGGAGGCCAGGTCGTGCAGCAGGGAGGCGTCCGCCTTGGCGGCCCGGGCGTGGAACCCCAGGCTTTCAGCCCCTCGCTTGAGTCCCAGCAAGGTTGTCCCCTGAGCGGAGGTGCCCACCCGATGGCGCACCAGCGGCATTGGCAGCGGCTCGCCATGGCTCTGGCACACGGTGGCCAGGCAGGCGGCGCCGCAGTCTTCCTCGTCGTACTGCCGCACGCAGGCGGCCTGGGGCAGGCGGGCGGATAGGCCAGGAAGCCGGAGCAGCCAGCGGGACAGGCTGGTGGTATCCAGCCAACGGGAAACGGCCATCGTGGATGGAAACCTAGGGAAAAATGCCGGAACTCAGAACCGCAGCGTTACGGCATCAAGCTGATACGGAAAGATCAATGCCGTTCAGCTGATTGTTCACGATGGAGCCACCATTGAAGATGATGTTGATGGCAATGTTGAACTGATTCACGTTGGTTGTGATCGAGTTGCCCAGGCCACTCAAGCCACCATTGCCGAACAGCGCGCGCCCCGGCCGCCCGCGCTGCAGTGAGGCCATGGGTGAACCGCCGCGGCCCCAGGCCGGACGATGGCCACCGGAGAGGCAAGCGGCTTCGCGATCACAGAGCAGATCCATGGTTGGGATGCAAGGATGAGTTGGAGAGTGAAAAAGCCTGAGTCCGGAAGACTCAGGCGAAAGGCTCAGGCAAAAGATGCCTTAGGCGGGAAGGCTGGGAAAGTTGGGCAGATAGCCGGACAGATTCAGGCCGTTGCCCTGGATCAGGCCCGCGATGCCAGTGCCAAAAATGCCCAGGCCGATTACGACACCATTGTTGCCCTGAAGGCCGGTGGTGACGGCGGTGGACACGGCAATTACGGGGCTTACGGTGATGTTGAAGCCACCGCTTACAAGCTCCGCCTGATCATCTGATATGTCAAACATGATGGTCACGGGTAGGGAATGGAAAAAGGGCCTGAAATTCAGGCCCTCAGTTCAGGTGTGGTCAGCCCACGAAGGTGAGGATTCCGGCGGAATTGCCCTGATAGCTCTCGGCGTTGCCGCCACCGCCCAGCAGGCCAACGCCCACGTTGCTCACATTGTTGGATTGACCAAGAGCTGTTGAAACCTTGGTGAAGCTGAAGCGGCTGATCCGGGTGCTGCCCCAGCCACCGCTGATCAGTTCAGCATGATCATCGGCGAGAAAGTTGAGGTGCGACATGGTGATGAGTGAGTGGAAAAGTGTCTGAGATCTGAACGGAAGGATCGACGTCCTGTTCAGAGCAGGATCGTGCCGACGAGGGCGGAGTTCTCCTGAATGCTCTGGGCATTGCCAAGGCCGACGATCCCCAAGCCGAGGTTGTTGGAGGTGTTGGACTGGCCCACCCGGGTGCTGACCGATTTCATCGACTTGCTGGAGTAGGTGAAGAAGGAGCCGAAGCCACCATTGATCTGCTCAGCTTCGAGATCGGCCAGGATCATGTAGTTGGTCATGGTTGAAACTGCTAGTGGTATGAGGCAGCCAGATGGTGCCCATTGCCGTTTTAGGTATTAACAAGTGGCGGGAAGGTAATTCGGCAGAGCTGCTTCGAGAGTGCTGTAGTACCGCGCGCTGGCCAGTGCGGTTGATGGACGGAGCTGGCGCCTGGAACTAGTTCGCGCTCAGGGCTGCAACCGCCGGTGCGGGGAAGAGCATCGGCGTCAGGTGTCGCCGCAGCTTGGTGAGCGCATGCCGCTCCAGCCGCTGCACCTGATCCTTGCTGCGGCCTGTCAGGCGCGCCACCTCGGCAAAGGAGCGTTGTTTTTCCTCGCCATAGCGCAGTTGGATCACGGTTCGTTCCGGGGTGGAGAGCTGCTGGATCTGGCCGTGCATCCAGCTGTAATCGTCCTCAATCGTTGGTAGGCGGCTGTCGGAGACCGTGTCCAGCAGCGTCATGTCGCCGTCGCTGCCGTTCAGTTGCTGATCCAGCGACACGGTGTGGCTGCGATGTTGCACGGCCATGGCATAGAGCACGCGATCACCGCTTTCACCCAGCTGGCGTCCGAGCTCCTCGCTGCTGAGGAGGTCCGATCCCAGGCTCTGGAGCGCTTCGGCGCGGTTCGCCAGACTCACCAGATTCACCGGTGTGCGGATGCCTCCGTTGTGCTCCTGCAGATGGCGGTTGATGGCCTGGCGGATCCACCAGTAGCCGTAGGTAGAGAACTTATAACCGCGGGTGGGATCGTATTTTTCAGCCGCCCGTAAGAGCCCGAGATTGCCAGCTTGTACCAGATCCATTGGATCATGGGCGAGATGCTTGAGCCGGCGCAGATAGCGCAGGGCAACCGTCACCACCAGGCGCAGATTGGCGCTAACGATGCGACGCAGTGCACGCCGTCCTCTTCGTTCCAGGCCTGCGGATGGTTGTGGAGCTTCCATCCATTCCTTGACAATCAAACCCAGGTGAACCTCTTCCTGGGCCGTCAACAGTGGGATCCGGCCGATGCTGCGCAGATAGTCGCCGAAGGCATCGCTCATGGTCTGTCTGTCGGTTCCGCTCAATCCTCTGCGGGACCTCTTGATTTCAGTGAGCGCTGCCGCGGCGATGCCGTCAGTTCGCCGCGGCCCGCAGCGCAGTGGTTTCGGCAGGCCGCCAGGAGCGGTAGCTTCCATTACGTTCCGGCCGGCTCAGCACCACCTGCCACAGCTGACCCTCGCGTGAGCGGAAGAAGCCGGCGCAGCTGAGCAGGTAGTAGCGCCAGAAGCGATGGAACTCTTCGGTGCTGTCGCGTTGCAGGTCCGGCCAGGCTGCCTCGAAGTTCTGCCACCAGGCCATCAGGGTGCTGTCGTAATCGGCGCCGAAGTTCTCCCAGTCCTCGATCAGGAAGTGGTTTTCCAGGCCGCGGCAGAGCTGCGCGGCGGAGGGCAGGCGCCCACCGGGGAAGATGTGGGCGTCGATCCAGGCATCCGTGCGGTGCGTGGTGCGGGCCGTTCCGATGGTCTGCAACAGGGCAAGCCCATCCGGCTCCAGGCATTGCCTCATGATTCGGTGGAAGGTCGCATCGTTGCGGCGACCCACGTGCTCAAACATGCCGATCGAGGCGATGCGATCGAACGGCCCGGCCTGCAGCAGCGGTAGCTGGCGGTAATCGCACAGCACCACCTGCAGAGGCAGGTCGCCGTGACGTTCGCGAACCGCCTCCGCCTGCCTGGCCGAGACCGTGATGCCGACCGCCTCCACGCCGTAGTGGCGGCAGGCATAAGCCGCCAGGGAGCCCCAGCCGCAGCCGATGTCCAGCAGGCGCATCCCTGGTTGCAGTTGCAGCTTCTCGCAGATCAGCCGCAGCTTGTGATCCTGGGCACTGGCCAGATCGGAGGCCTGGCGCCAGTAGCCGCAGCTGTAGGTCATCTGGGGATCCAGCATCGCCGCATAGACGCGTGGATCGATGTCGTAATGCCACTGCCCCACGTTGAAGGCCCTTGCTGGGCCCTGCGGATTGCTGAGCTGCTCGCGGAGTTGCGTGGCGGCATCCGCCAGCCAGGCCCGCTTGCTCAGTGGGCGCTGGGCCTTCGCACGCAGCAGCCGGCAGATCAGCTCGTCGATCCGCTCGCAGTCCCAGTCGCCGCGCACATAGCCATCGCCCAGTGCCAGGGAGCCATGGCGCAGCAACGCGGCATAGAGCTGTGGGTTGTGGACCTGCGGATCCCAGGGGCGATCGCCGTTAAACCGCACATCGGCGGCGCTGGTGGCGGTGGCAAGGCGCGTGGGGATCGGCATGGCAATGCAACGGTGTTCCCCACCAAAGGCGTGCCAACTGCCGACCCCGCACTCCCGCAGGAGATCTGCCGCAGGTTCAGTGCGTCTCCATCGCCCGCAGGGCCCTTGGCCTGGTGGAATCCGCCGCGATCGACTGCTGCAAATCGGCAGAGCTTGCCTGCATCTGCATCGCTGCCAAATGAGGATGCGCACAGAACGGCAGACCCACGCGGTGGTTGTTGCCACCGACTGCCGCTCTGTTCATCCTGACCATGTCTCCCCTGTTCTGTCAGGTATCACCACCATGTCCAGATGCTTCACGGTCCTGAGTTGCGGCGGCCTTGGCGCAGCCCTGTCCATGGCTCTGCTCGCGGCGCCGCTGCCGGGCCAGGCCCAGGTGCTCTACAAGCTCGAGACCCGCTGCAGCCTCAAGGGTGCTGAACCGGTGCCCTGCACGGTGGAGGCCGTCAACGAGGACAAGGCCACGCTCTATCGCCATCAGATCGGTAGCGAGATGGTGACCTTGCGCATCAGCGATTCACCGGTGCGGATGGCGCTCTGGGATGCAGGCAGCAAGCAGTGGCAGAGCCTGAAGCGTGCCTCTGCCCGGTTTTCGGCCAACACGGTTTGTTTCAACGGCCGTGATCTGTGTGTGATCAACCCCAACTACCTCAACAGCGTGCGTGAGTCCAATCCCGCCGCCACCGCCAAGCGTGACCTGGTGAAGGTCAACTTCGGTGAGGACGGACGCATCAACGCCAGTTGCTACGACGACGGCTGCGAGGTGACCCTGAAATGACAAGCCAGAACCGTATGGCAACAGGGCTGTTGCTCAGCAGCCTGGTCCTGACCTCCACGGTCTCGCCTGCGTTGGCCGTCTCACCTGCTCTGGCCCTCCCGTCGTCGTCGAGTCTCAGCACCGCGCAAGCCGGCGCTGAGCTGATCGCCCGTGGCGGTGGTGGCGGTGCCCGAGGTGGCGGCGGAGGTGGTGGTGGTGCTCGCTTCGGCGGCGGCGGCGGCGGAGGAGGTGGTGGTGGTGCTCGCTTCGGTGGCGGTGGCGGTGGCGGAGGTGGGGGTGGTGCCCGCCTCGGCGGCGGCGGCGGCGGTGGCGCGGCCGGTGT
>Ga0214917_10005066_pt1 | contig 14214 bp, 16 predicted proteins | sample LL_1208_BB_MetaG_FD_177983 | JGI IMG/M metagenome (GOLD analysis project Ga0214917, IMG submission 177983) | Freshwater microbial communities from Lake Lanier, Atlanta, Georgia, United States - LL_1208_BB | ecosystem: Environmental > Aquatic > Freshwater > Lake | place: USA: Georgia | collected... | reverse complement strand
AAGTAGTTTATAAACTGTCCTGCAACGTCTTTTATAAACTCTTTCGTCAAGTCGTTTATGAACTGTACTTCTCGTTGACCTATGAATAATCTTGCCATTGTTTATCCTGTTAATATAGAGGGCAGGTTTTACAAACTAGAATATACCGATTGCGTACTTGGGTGGCATTGGTATAAACGCAAGTTGCTTAACGGCATTTTCTGCTTTAGACGCTTCACGTTCAGCGATTTTATCATACGTTAAGTTATCCAAGGTTTCTTTCAAGCTTGTCATAAGCTTTTCTTTGTCTTCTTTGCCTTGAGATATTAGATCGTCACCGTTAAGAGAAAGGTCGGCACCGGGAATAGGCATCGATTTAAACTTGCTTCTGATACGTCCAAGTTGGATAGTGCATAGCGCAAGAGTCATTTGAGCAATCCAGTTTCTGCTCCACATGTTTAACGAATCGTAGTTTAATGGACCGAAAGGTGCGGTAAATGGTCCGTTAACACCATAGATTTTATCTTCTTGATAAGCTCCAGAGCTACCCGATCCAACAGGAGAAAAGCTAGAACCACTATTGACTATGGTGTTAGCTAAAGTTGGAAAAGGTTGTCTGGTGAATCTAACCCGAATCCAAACACGATTGTTATAGCCGGGAACAAGACTGTTTGGTGTTGGGTATATTCTTATACTGCGGCCAGAAATCTTGTAGCTATAATGTGATCTTCTTACTCTTTGAGCAGCTTCTAACATTCCTGCTCTTAATACGTCTTCAAACAATGGAAGAACGTAGAAACGTGTATCTGGAATGTAAGACTCTACAGGAAGACCTGTTGCAACGAAGTTGCTAGCAAGGTTAGAGTTAAACACATATTGTACAGGTGCGTTGTGAAACACTTCAACAACTTGCATAGAACCAACAGAACCACTTGGCTGCAAGTTCCATATAGGTGTTCCATTCTTGTCAACTAAATCAGTATATAAATCGTATTCTTGTTTGGTGTTTTGCATTGTAAGATAACCAAGATAAGTTTGCTCGTCTTGGGCATAACCTACAACACCTGCATATGGAGCTGCAAGAGTTAACAAAAACTCTAAGTTTTGTTGCACGTACATATCTGTAACGTTTATGCTGGGAGTTCCGTTTGCGTCAATGCTTCCTGTTGGTGAACCAAGAAGGTTGGCAAGATTGGATATGTTTTGATATTCAATCATTTTGCCGTTGAATTCACGGGTTGCTTGCTCAAAGTTATCCCAGATTTGACGTTTGGTTAGCTCAACAGATAAAACGTCTTCACCAAGAAACCTTAAGACGAATGTAACCATATTGTCGGCGTCTTGCTGAAACAGTTGATATTTGTCGTAAAAACCAAAGCTTGTTGGTTTTAATGTTGTGTTGAACGTGCTCATACTTATAATTACAAACATGAACGTAAGATTAATTAAGCCCGTAATAAAAGCGATACTTTTAGAAGCTTTAGCAAAAGCAAAAACTCTTTATGTGTTTGACTTCGATCATACCATCGCAAAAACGTATGAAGAAAACATACGTTTGCCAAATGGTAGAATCGATTTACGTGCTTTTTCTAACTTAAGCGACGAAACAAAACCAAACGGTGAAATATTCGATATGTTTGCCGATAAAGTTGAAAGCGATCCTGATACAACATTTATTCTCACCGCTAGACCTATAGGAGTTAAAAACCCAATGATCGAATGGTTGAAAAGCCAAGGAGTTGATATCGATCCCGCAAAGATCGTATGTCTTGGAGATGGTGCCGCAGGTAAAAAACGAGATTGGATCAAAGAAAAAATTTTGAAAACCAAAGCAAAAAAAGTTATGTTTTGGGATGATAGAGAAAGAAATACAAAAGCAGTTGACAGCTTAAACGATAAAGAAAAGCATCCAGAATTGGAAGGCGTTAAAGTCAAAACAACAACGGTGGTAAAGTCATGAACAAAAACTTAAAACAAATCATTAAAGCGGTTATCTTAGAAGTTCATGAAGAAGAGTTTTTAAAACTTGGAGTGCCTTCTGAAAAAACTGGATTGAAAACTCTTCGTGTGTTTGATTTCGATGACACTCTTGCTAAAACCAATTCAAAAGTTGGTGTAACTGAATTCGATAAAGAAACTGGCAGGCAAATCAAATCAGAATATATGATTACTCCCGCCGAATATGCAACGTTTAAAGTAGATGTAGCAGAAAAGAATCCTGACATTGAATACGCATACGATTATCGTGAATTCGCAGAAGTTAAAGATCCAAAAATAATTGATTGGACTTTTGAAGTTTTAAACAAGATTGTTCGAAAGTTAAGAGCTAGCGAAAACATTCCCGCCGTTATTCTAACAGCAAGAGGTCATGGCGCAAACAAAAACATTCGTGAGTTCTTAAGAGAAATGGATATCAACATTCCTGTTAAAACCCTTAATGGCTCTGCTCCAGAACTAAAAAGCGAATGGATCAAACAAACAATGCTTGATCGCAACATTCCTCATATTGAGTTCTTTGACGATAGCAGACTTAATGTTGCTGCTGTTAAACAACTAAACGATGATTTAGAGCTGTTGGCAAAGTTTAAACAAGACCTAAAAGTTCGTTCTCGTCTTGTGCAAGCAGAATGAAAAAAACTCTTGATGGAAACATCAAGAGTTTATAAAAACAAGCTGCATACTTGGAAAAAAGTATCAGCGACGGGATGAGCGACCTTTGCGGTAACCGGCACGATAAGCTGCTGCTACTGCTTCTTTTAAAGATTCGGAATAACCAGAAAGTTCAATGCTTGATGGGCCTTCGCCACGTTCTTCTCTACTTTTGTAGGTATATTCTTGATCACGTTGTCTGCGGCGTTGATCTTCGTAGCTTTCTTTTTCGCCTGAATCCCATGAGTCGCCGTGACGATTTCCACCTTCACCGCCTCTTGAATAGCTTCCAAATTGTTCATCCATAGCTTCTTCAGAAGCTTCACGAATTAATGCTTTTAGTTGCTTAACTGTAATTCTCATAACAATATCTCCAATCAGCGACGGGTGGCACGGCCACGACGATAACCTGCACGGAAAGCTTTGGCAACTGCTTCTTGAAGGGCTTCTTCCATGCCAGCACCTTCGTCTTTGCCATGATCCATAGCTTCGTCCATATCTTTACCTTCGTCTTCTTGCTTCTTCATTTCGTCCATAGCTTCTTCTGTAGCTTCACGGATCAATGCTTTTAGTTGTCTAACTGTAACTCTCATGATAAAACTCCTTTGGCAGATATAATAGCCATACTTAATTATTCACGCTTTTTCTTTTTGTTTTTTTAAACCCATATTTTTCATGATCTTGGTGGCCGTACCATATATTGCTGCTTCGTTGTCACCATAACGGGGTTTAAGTTCTTTTTTGATAATCTTTTCTACTTCTGCTGGGAAGTGTATTTTGCCCTTACGTTTCTTTTTACGTTTTTCTAAAAGAACTTCTTGAATAATCAAACTTATAAGTTCTTCTAAGATTACTTCCTTCATACTGGTTATCCTCCACTATGAAGTAAATAGTAGCACAATTTCAGAGATGTTATTTTGTACAAGAGATATATTAGGCAAAGCTTCACGAAGTTTTACACGATTGCCTTCGGCAAGATATGTGCGTGTATCTGTTCCAGAAATACGCTTTACACCTTTGCCAGCTTTCACAGGAGAAAGAATCTCAACACGAATCTTGTTGTTTTTCACAAGAATCGGAAAGTTCTTTTTCAATGCTTCGGGACGATACCTGTCTTTAGCATCCTCAACACCAGCAAACAAATATACTTCGTTATTCCTATCCAACGTTTCAATCATTGAATACATCTCACCTACAGGTGATCCGTTAATGTAATGAAAAACAACGTTAGGCAACGTAGGAGCAACATACTTCTCAACATATTGCTTGCACGCCAATCCACTTAGCTCTCCTCGATTTTTTACACTCATAAGCACATGAAGTTCATCCACACACTCACACATAGAAACAATTGATTGATAATGCCCACGATGAAGTGGCTTAAAACTACCGGGAAAAAATCCAATCTTATTCATATTTCTACAATATCAAACAAAAAAGAATAAGTCAAAGAATATCTTTAGAAATATATTTGAGTTTGTTACACTGGGGCAAAGGCAGGAAAAGTAAATGGGTGGAGCAGTAGGACATATGAAGCATCCGTTTGACATTGTTGCAAACGGAAACGAACTACATAACTTGTTCATGCGTGCGTATACGCATATCAATAACAACAACAACGCTTGTGTTAAAATCGATGGATTGAATATTAGCGTAAAGCTCGTAAACGGCTCTACAAGGCACGGAAAGCAGTTTGCCATAGATCGGGGTAGCGCAAAAGAACTTGACGTTCTAGGCGTCACCAAAAACGATCTCAAGGCACGATTTGGCGAACATCATGGTATGATGACCAAAGGTGGTGTTGTGCTTGATATCTTGAACCAAGCTATTCCTAATATCAAAAACGAACTTAAGTTGCTTGGTATGTGGGATAACAATAATCTTGTTTTGAATATGGAATATGTTGAAGGCAAAAGCAACGTTCAAGATTACGGTTGCAACTTTTTGGCTGTACATGGTTTGTTGGGTATGAAGTTTGTTACTAACAAGCGTAGAGCAAGTTATGAAGTTGACTATGCGGCTGTTACCATGCGATCATTGATTGATAAGCTTAACACTGTTTCAAGCAACTTTGGTTTCAAGGTAGTTGGTTCCATTGGTGTTGAAAACGTTAACAAGCCTAACTTTGATGTTGAGCTTAACAAGCATTATACCGTTTGTTACAACAAGAACAACAAGGTAACAAAGACTTTGCGTGATTGGTTGTATGGTGTAACATATGTTCCACACAACGTTAAGATCAATCTCAAGAATGGTAGAAAAGTTGATGCTTTGAGCAAAGAAGTTTTTGTAAGCATCCTTGAAGGCATTAACTTGCATGAATATATGCAAGATGATTGTACTGATGCTGTTAATGGTTTTGTTTGTTATCTTGCCACAATGAAGCTTGGTGAAGCATTTCTACAATCTTATACTTCTGAACTTGGAAACGTTAGCGAGCAAGAAGGTTTGGTTGTAAGAAATATGTTCAACGAACCGTTTAAGATTACTGGAAGCTTTATCCTACGAGGTATGAATAGCTGTTTCCAGAAGTAAACAACATAACACCATATATATAAACTACTCACAAGGAGAATATCTTATGAAAGCTGTATTAAACGGTGAATATTCTGGGTCTGGTGGAAAACAACATATTTCTATCAAAGGTGATTTAAGCGTTGAAGGATTGAATGTAGAAGCTTTGCTAGGTAGAATTGCACAACTTGAAGCTCACGTTGTAAAGCTTGAAGAAATTGTTTCAAGACTTCAAGAGCAAAGCATTCGTTCTTCTACAAAAGAACTAGCTAAAGCTTTGGAAGAAGTAAAAGTCGAAGAAGCCGTTTCTGAACCAGTTGTAGCTCCAGTACAAGAAGAAGTTAAGCCAGTAGCTTCAACCAGCAAAAAGAAATCAGCATAATTGCAATTATTTATTCATTGGGATGCCTTGGGGACATTTCTCCAAGGCATCTTGCTTTTTAGTTAAAGCATTTAACGCATCTTGCACAACGTTTGGATTTTCTTTTTTCCAACTACCAAGATGACCAACGTTTAAATGACATTGATATTCTTTGTTTTCACAAAGAGTTATAAGGTTTGAATTCTCTAATTCAAGTTCTGGATAAAGATGAAATGGTTTGATGTGATGAACTTGAAGTTGTTGTTCACAACCACAAGCCGCACACACTGGAAACGATTTTAAATGCCTTTTGCGGACAGTTTCCCAACGAGGTGAACGTAGCTTTAATGGTTTACCTTTAACAGCCTCTGTTAAGGCTTTAAACAGTCTTTTAATCATCTGGATATAACTCCAGATGTAAATAGTATAAAAGCAGAAAGGCTGCCTTTTTAGGGGCAGCCTTTCCTAACCTTTTATAAGGTCTTTTGTGTCTATCAGATGATGGACATATCGAGGCAGGTCACGGTGGCGTAGAAGTCTGCACGAACCATCTTCTTCCCGTAGCGGGTCATGATGCCCTTACGTGGGGTGAAGTCCTCTTGTCCGTAGATTACGGGGGTGAGGATAAGTGGAACGTATGGAGCGTAGATATAGCCGCTTTCAAGGAAGCTTGAACCCTTAAGACCGATAAGGATCTTGTTTACTGGGAAGTATGGGTCAACGAATACTGAGTAGCGACCGTTTACTGTACCGACTGCTTCTGCACCAATGCTCATGTTGTCACGAACTTGGCCGTCTGAGTCGATTTTGTAGTTGGCACGGTAAGCAACTGTTGCTTCAAGGATTGTGCCCACTTCTGGTGAGCAGACGATGAAGTTACCTGAGCCACGGAGGGTCTTCTTGTGGATGACGTTGGCTGCGTCTGTGATGGTTTCGATAAGTGTTTCGTACCATTCACGGACTGTGCCGGTGAATTGTGGACCGGGGTAAACGGTGTTGGTACGAGCAACTTCGGTGCCTGTGTATTTGTTGACGAAGCGACCGGGGGCACGGCTCCAGTAGTAGTTAGCTGCTTGAGCTTGTGTGAGGAGGTCGTTGAGAATTTCACGGTCGATATCCAATGTGATCATTTCAGAAAGGATATTTGTGAGATTTGCTTCTACGTCGATTGAGTAGAATGCTGTAAGGTCTTGAGCCAGTTCTGGTGACCAGCGAGCACGTAGCTTGCGGGTTGTGGCTGTTACAGCTACTGAATCGATTTTGATGTCAACGTCTGGGATGCGTGGTGATGCATCAACAGCGAAGTTTGATTCAAAGCTTGGAATTGTCAATGTTGAACCATCAGCATTGACTGAGAGGGAGTCAGCAATTGGAATAGAAGCTGTGATTTGTGTTGATGCGTTGCCAAGATAAACGGAGCTAACGCTTTGTGCGTTTGCAAGACCGAGAGCAACAAGGATGTGTGAACCGCCGAATGGATCTGGTGTGAATGTTGAGCTTGTGCCAGCATCGGTCCAGTTACCACGCTTGGTGAAGCGACGGAAGTTAAGAACGCCTTCGCCTGCTTGGTAGGTTAGTGGAGGTGCTGTGAAGCTTGAGCCTGACAAACCAAGACCAACAACTGCGAGTTGTTCAAGTGATGTAAGGTCTGCACCATTGATTGCGTTTGTTACTTGTGAAGCTGAGAACACCAAGAAGGTATAGTCGAGCACATTGCTTTCAACGTCTGCTGCAAGAAGTGGATCATAATCAGTGAAGCGTGCGTTGTAACCAACGTTTGCTGATGCTGAAGCAACTGATGATTGTGATAGCCATGTTGTGCCTTGATACCATGTACCGAGAGCAACTACGCCTGTTGCAAGTTTGGATTCTGAGTGAACCTTTGAGTAACCAGAACCGATAAGGTTGTATTGACCACCGGCAGCGAGTGAACCGCTGGTACGGATCAATGAACCGGATGGGTTGGTGTATACTGATTGACCACGGGCATATGTTGCTGCGCCGGGATCGGTACCAGTTGCAAATTGGTTAGCTGCTGTACCTGCATCACCACCGACGTATGAGCCGTAGGTGTAATCTAAGTAGAAGAGTAGACCTGATGGAAGGCTCATTGGTTGAACGCTGACGATTTCGTTAGCAACGAGGCCAGCGAACACACGACGAACGATTGGGAATGCTACGTTTGTAAACCCAGCAACTTGTCCAGAGGATGCAAGTGATGCACCACCTGTTGAAAGTGAAAGGCTTTCATTGAGCATTGATGAGCCGCCCTTAAGAACTTCTACTGCTTGGTTTTCAAGGAGGCGAGCCATCTTTTGCTTGCCAGTATCTGAAAGACCTTCTAGAAGACCTGTGCGTGACCACTTGCCTACAATGCGGTCATCGCCATTTGCTGCGGTACGTTGAATACCTTCAGCTAGTTGTGAGAGTGTTAGTGTACGTGACATTTTATTAATCTCCTTATTACTTTGTTTTTACCTTAATTGGTAACTTATCTCTAACTATGCGCTTACTTTGCGTTTCTCTTCATACCAGCAAGTATTTGCCAGCGTGAAGTATCGAAGCTTGGTTCTACAACTGATTCGGTGATATATCTTACTACTGGACGTTGTGCTGATTCTTTAATCATTGCACCGTTTTTCTTGCCAGCATCTAGAACACGCACCAAACGGCTGTAGATTTCTTTTGCTTCTGCAATTGTGCGAGCACTGTCGAGATACTCAACGATTTTGCGTTTTTGTGTCCCTGTCAATTCGTCTCTCACGAAAAGCTTGTTTACATACAATGAACGTGCTGTAAGAAGTTGTGTTTCTGAAAGATGACCACGAAGAGCTTTGTTTTCGTTAACAGCCTTGCTAATCATTCTACGTGATTCCTTGACTAGCTCTTCTACTTCTTCAACTTCTTCATCAGAAGAATCTTCTTCTGAATCATCTTCTTCTGATGCTTCTTCTTCGTCCATTTCAACTTCTAGTTCTTCACCATCAAGTGAAACATTAACGTTTTGAACATTAGCACCAGAAACACCATCTAGATCGATGGTAAGAGAAAGTTTTTCTTCTGCTTGTTCACGAAGAGCCTTGAGACGAGCACGGGCTTTGCGTGCTTCCATCATTACTTCTTCGTCTGCAAGTTCAAGAACAACTTCATCTTCTTCGTGCATACCTTCATCGGTATCATCACCCATTTCGGCCATGAGCTCACCAATTTCTTCTTCAAGTTGTTCTAGAAGAGATTCTGGGGATGGTTTACCGGGCCATTCTTTCTTTTGTTTGGTGCGGAACGGAGCAGCTTCGGCTTCGGCTTTAACACCTTTTGGATTGCCAGAAACTTTATGGGCGTGTTCTGCTGAACCGCCTTCTGAGTCACCAGCAGGATCAACCTTGCCTGCTTCGTCTTCGAAACCTTCTGCGCCTTCAAAAAGCGCACGAACTAATTCTTTCAATGAGTTATTTTTCATATTTTTACCCTTTACTAATGGATTTTGCTTATAACTAGTGATTACATTTAAATTTTCGTGAAGCAATCCCAATCTGTCTTCATTGAAAGAAAATAGTCTAGGGGATATTGCATTTTTTGCTTTTAAACTAAGGAGGTTGTTGTAAAGTGAAAAAAGATGCTTTTCATAAGCTTCTTTCACAAACATCAAATTTCCGCTTTCGCTTTTGTTACGAAGGGATTGAATTAAAACTTCTGTACGTTCAAGATTTTGTTTAAAATTCTTGTATTCGGTTACAGGAGCAGGAGCAGCCGGGGCAGCAGGAGCACCAGCAGCGGTTGGTGTTGGTGTAACGGGGGGTGGTGCTGCGCCTGTTGCATCGGGTGTTGCAGGAGCACCAGCAGCGGGGGGTGCAGGGGCAGCAGCGGGAGTTGCTGGGGCACCGGGAGCAGGAGTTGCACCAGCGGCAGCATTTAAATCTGTTGGAGCCCCAGCCGCAGGTGCAGGGGCGGCTGCGGCTGGATCAGGAGTTGCTGGTGGAGTTGCTGGGGCTGCTCCTGCGGCTGGTGGAGCTGGTGCGGCAGGGGCAGGTGCGGCTGCTGCTGGATCGGGAGTTGCTGGAGCTGCGCCTCCTGCGGGTGGTGCTGGTGGAGCTGCTGCTGCTGGATCAGCGGGAGGAGTTGCGGGAGCAGCAGGGGCAGCAGCTTGTTCTCTTAAAAGCTTTTGCACAGCACGATAAATTTCAGAAATTGATTCTGGTGTTGCTTCTGGAGAAGGAGGAGGAGGAGGAGGGGGAGGTGCAGAAGCATCTGGTGTTGGTGCCGTTTCCATAGCAGCGGGAGTTGCTTCTGGTGTTGCGGTTGCTGCTGAAGCTGGTGATGTTTCTTTTTGAAACAACGCATCAACAGGAATAACAATTTGTTGTTCACCTGACGGACCAAGATCAATTTTTCCAATAACATCTGTACCGGGAGTTTTTATTGGTGGAGCAGCAGCAGAAACTGCTGGTGTCATTCCGGGCATTGGTGGTTTTGATTCAGCACCAGCAGGAGGAGTTGCTTCAACTGGACCTGTTGAACCTGCATCTGGTGATGGGGTTGGAGGTGCAGGAGGAGGTGCGTCTGCTGACGCTGCATCTGCTGGTGGGGGAGGTGGTTCATCTTGTTCCAAAATAATGCCAGAAATTTCTTTGTCGATCATTTGTTTGATCAATGGAGACACTGCTTCTAAAACTGCATTCTTTGCTTCTACTGCTGCTGCATCACGCAGCTTTTTAGCTTCAATAAGGGCTTCTTGGTACAAAGGTGTTGACATACGATAAACTCCTAATAGCGTTAATTTTTATATATGCAACGATTTGCAAATATCATGTTGGTGGACGGGGGAATTGTCCTCTTGCTGCGGGAATTGATGTACCAGTTGCTGCACCAGAACCAACTCCTAGTTTAAATCTACGTACTGCTCCAACGTTGTTAACGTTTGTTGTAGAATCTGTATTTTGGTGTTCAGCGTCTGCTGGATTATCTTTGTTAACAGGCCCAGCTTGCAATACTTGTGTTGCTTGACTTTGTACGGAACGTAGAGCTTCTGGATTGATTCCTTGACCTTCACCGGGAGAATCGATTGTTGGTGTAAATGCATTTCCAACTTTGAGTCGGTTTCTTTCTTCTTCACTCAAATCGATTGGTTTAACTCTTGGTTCAACATATTCTTCTGTAAGGCTACCACCAGCAGGAACAAAGTTTCTGCGATATTGTGGAAACATTGAGTTTTGACCATTATCTTCTGGGCGGTCGAGAGTTGCTCTTGCATTAGTCAATGCTGTTTGTTGAGAATCATTGGAAATACCAACTCCTCCAACAAATGCGGCTTCAAGACCGGTTTGGTTTCTTACACCCAGAGTTCCTGCTGCTGTTCCCGTGCCATAACCGGGACGAGTTTCGGGTGAAACGGTTGATTCGTATTTTGGGGGTGGGGTTGCTGCTGGCATGATCTATACTCCTTGTAGTTATTTCTACAAGGATAACTATAGATCAAATCTAGTTTTAGATTATTCGAAACTACCTTTTTTAGAGCCGGGAAGATGTCCACCACCACCAAATCCACCACCAGATTGTGCTGGACGGTTTGATATTGGCTTGTTAAACGCTAAACGTGCCCATGCACTTGTAGGATTTTGAACTTGTTGCTGTTGATATTGTTGTTGTAGATTTGCAACAGCTTGTGGATCTCTTGGAGGAAGAGGATTACGTCCTTGTGGAGCAGCTTCTCCTAGCATTGCAAGGTTAACGCCTGTGGCTAGCGGCATACCATGTTGTTGTTGAGGAAGACTTGTTACAGCAGTATCGGCAAATATTTGTTCCATGATTGGATTGCCACCAGCAGCCATTTTAATTCTTGGGTCTTGAAGCAAAGCTTGCTGTTGAACAACTTGTGAACGTTCAGCTAATAAGCCACTAACCATATGATCTAATGCACCTTCAGCAACAAGCTCTTTAAGGCACTCTTTGATAATCGCTTTAAACTCTGTTTTTTGTATTTTCATGTTAACTTGCTTCTTATTGTTTTTTAGAGATTGAAGAATTGACTAAGGTTTTTTGCGAAGAGCTAATATTTCGTTTGCTGCACGATCAACAAGATCGCTTTTTGTAAAAATATTCTTGGTAATGCTTGCGTCATATTGTTTTGCTTCGGCCATCATAAACGCACCGGGAGTGCTTGGTTCGCTAACAAAGTCCCAACAAATAATTTGTAAGTCATCTTGAACAACGTTTACATTGTTTTCTCTTTGAAGAGAACCTAATGCTCTGCTAGAAATGCCGGGTTTGCATTTTGCTTTAATAATGCTTTCGATTATTTTACCGCAAGGTGTATCAAGGATTTCTACCTTGCCGTATACTACGTCGCCTTCCATCCAAATCTCACGAATAACGTGAGAAATGTTTTTCATATTGACAATTGGTTCGTTAGCATGGTCAAGTTCACCAAACGCACGATTCTCACGAATAAGTTTTTCGTAGTTACGAATCTCACGTTCAAGGATGTGACGAGGATATACACGACCGTTTTGGTTTAATGTGTTAGCTTTTTGAAGGATACCATTTAAAACAAGTGGCTTTCCTTCTTCACGTTTATCTAAATCAGAGTCGTTATATTCAAAGGCTGTGAATTCTTTGAGTAGAAATTTTTTGTCGGTCATTTTGCTTTTACCTCTCCTTCTAGTTTCGATAAGCCAAGATAGAAGGTTACAAGCTCTTCAGTAACAACTGAAATATCGCTAAAATCTTTTTGCAGTGTGTTGCGAATCTCGTTTAGTTTGTTTGACAAAACTTTATCTTCAGCAAACTCATGAGAGTGAGCGGCAACTGTTCCAAGAAAACGTTTCTTAAGAATGTCTAGTTTTTCTGCAAGTTGTTTCTCTGCTTGAGAATCATCTTTGCTAAACACATACAAACGAATGATATCTTTTTGCTCTAGGTTAAGGTTGTTATAACGCTTGTTAACTTTTTCTGTCATGATGTTGACAACAAGACGATCAACGTCTTCATTTGTCATTTTTGCTGCTTCATTAGCTTGCTCTTCTGTTTTACGTTTTTCAAGCATATGCTCGATAAGACGTTCTTCTAGTTGAACAGTTTCAGAAACCGATTCTTTTAAGGTTTCATCCCGCCATGTGTTAAGAAGCACTTGAATGGTTGCAAGCTTTTTATAATCTGGAATTGCTTCTTCAAAGAACAAGTTTGCATTCAAGTTTGCGTTAACTTCATGAATAAGAGAAGTTTTTTCTAATTCAAGTCGAGCTTGACTTTGAAACTTTACGGCATCACGCACACGATTAACCATATAAATTGCTTGCTCACGTTGAGCAAAGCTACTTTCAGACAATGCTTTAAAGAGTTTGAGTTCTTTGTAAATGTCTGTGGTTTTGTTGAAATGTTTTTTCAACAAAGTTTTGGCTTTGGATATATCGTTGTCTCGCCCTTCTAAAATAGCTTTGCCGATATAACGGGCGAAGAACTCGTAAAGCAACCCAGTGTTTCGTTTTTTGTTGTGTTTTAGCTTTTGCATTTTTTACCTTGCTTACAGATATATTAGATAGCTGCTTGCCGCTAGCCGATTTATAAGTAGAATACCTATTCCGATTTCAACTCTTTTTCTATAAGGAATAATTCGTCTGTATCATTCAATGATTGAGTTTTTTCGGTAACTATTTTTACTTGTTTTTGTGAAAACAAACTTTCGTTTAACTGACGAAGGCATGTTTGCATTTCTCTAGAAATTCCGATTGGTAAACGATTTTGTGTATCAAACAAATCTTTTTCCATTTCGTTTTCTTCTAACACAAACTTGCGAATCGATTCAACGTCAAACGGATCTTTGCTGTATCGATTGTTGGTAATATCCAGCATCTTTTTAAAGTCTGGCATCACAAGTGCTCTGTCCCCTGTAAAAGACTTGTTTCTTCTGGATTTCCTAAAGCTTTTATCTAGGTTTGGTGTTGGGCTAAACCTAATTGGAATTCCACCTTGCGATCCAGCATTTTCTTCACGTTCCTTTTCACGGCGAGCTTGATGTTCTCGCTCTTGCTCATGGTTTTGTTGTTCGATTTTACGAACTTCTTTTTTATCGGGAGCAAATGGTGAAGTAGGAACGCTATAGTTGCTTGGATCAAAGATATCGATATTGCTATCAATGCTTTTATCGAATGGTGGATTCTCTGCGATCTTTTTAAGTTCGGCCATTGTAACTTGATCTTGTTTAGCTTCTTGCCGAATAATGTTGATTTGTTCTGGGCGAAGACCTAGAATCTCTTTTTGAATATAGTTGAAGCTTAACAAACCAGTTTCTTTTGATAGTTCTAAAGCTTTTCCGGCAATCTCAAGCTTACTAGAAATCAAAGCTAGTTTTTGTTGCACCGCAACAGTTGATGGATTGCTAAACTTTAAATCAAAGTTCAAAAGATCGTCACCGGAAAATCCAAGAGAATAAAGATGAATCATTGCAAGTTTGTTAAGTTCTGCAATCAAAATCTTTTGCAAATGTGCAATGGTTCTAGAAAATCGAATATCTTCCTGTGCTAGCGTTGCTTTAGAAGAAATAGCTTCGTCATAGGTAAGATAAGCTTTTGGTACCATCAAAGCAGCAATAAGCTTCTTGTGAATATATTCTACGTCTTCGATAGCTGTTGCGTTTTGTCCTCCAGCCAACGATTCAATCTTGGTTTGATTGTTTGGTCTGGTTGGCAAGAAATAATCTTCATCAATAGCAAGAG
>Ga0214917_10005065_pt1 | contig 14216 bp, 13 predicted proteins | sample LL_1208_BB_MetaG_FD_177983 | JGI IMG/M metagenome (GOLD analysis project Ga0214917, IMG submission 177983) | Freshwater microbial communities from Lake Lanier, Atlanta, Georgia, United States - LL_1208_BB | ecosystem: Environmental > Aquatic > Freshwater > Lake | place: USA: Georgia | collected... | reverse complement strand
TCCTCAATCACCCATTCGACCTCATCAAGACGCGCATCCAGTCCGGCGGATCCAAGGGCGGGTTTGTGAGAACGGCCTCCGATATCTTTGCAAAAAATGGTCCAAGGGGGTTCTATGTGGGGCTCGTCCCCAGGCTGATCCGCATCATGCCCGGTCAGGCCGTTACATTCACAGTCTACGACTCCTGTCGGTGCTGTCTCTATGAAAAATAGACCCTGTCCTCCGCCAGCCTCCCCTCCCATGATCCCCCAATCGGCACGATGGACACGTCCAGGTACACCGGCATCGGGAAGAATGGAATGTCATGGATGGTCATTGTGTCAACACCCCTCTCGATGCGCTCGATAGGCATGCCCCACAGCCACAGATTCGTCGCCTCGTCCATGATGGCCACATGGACTTCAGCCTCATCCTCCGATGCCAGGGCATATCTCACAACAAACCCCTCCTCCGTCCTCTTGATGAGCACGTAATCCACGCCATCATTGCTATGCACGGACGACTTGAGGGGCAGGTAGGGGCATTGATGGGAGAGGTGGTTCGTGATGGGGAGGTTGATGCCGGTTTCGGCGAGCATGTTGGGGAACCTCTGGGTGTGCGGCGTCAGGAACACCTTCCATAGGATCATCGATGCGTCCGGTATGACGGAGGGGAGTGTGAGGTTGACACTCAGCGAACCGTTATTGTCGGTGCCGAGGTATGTCGTCGAACCCGCCAGCCACGTCTTTTGTGGCTCCTGGAGCACGTCAAAATGCAGGTCGACCGGTCGGATGATATCCATGTCATACGAGACCTGGATATTGACCGTGTCCCCCGGCGCGGCCTCGGTCGGCGAACACACTATGTTCAGCCTCGCACCACCCAGACCGTGCGGGTACTCCCTGACCGCACCCACCACAACCCCCGCCATTAACGATAACCAAATCGAACGCATCCCTACTTTATTTACACCATCTTCTCCCCCTTAACCCATCCGTGACAAATCTCAACAATTTAATAAAAAATTTTTATAAGAGAAAGGATGCAAATCTTTGTCAAGACCTTGACGGGCAAGACAATAACACTGGACGTGGAGCCCTCCGACACGATCGACAACGTCAAACAAAAGATCCAGGACAAGGAGGGCATCCCCCCCGACCAACAACGACTCATCTTTGCCGGAAAACAACTCGAAGACGGCCGCACGCTCAGCGATTATAACATCGCTAAGGATAGCACGATCCATCTTGTGCTACGTCTAAGAGGAGGAGAGTGGTCTACATTTTTGAGTGTAGTGTGCTGTCTTCGGAATGGTGTAGTGGGTTGTGATCTGTGCGGACGAAACAGGTGCACCGAAAATGAAAAAAAAAAAATGACGGGATCGGGGGATGAAATAATATTTCAAACATGCCACCGTGCAGCAGGTGCAAGAGGCCGTCTATTGAATTCTCCATGTGCGAGGATTGCAGGAGGGTTGCGAATGAGATGACTGCGGATTACAAGCGACGCAACAAGGATCGTATCCAGAAGATGAATCTGTTTTATCGGATGACGAAAGACATGTCCAAGGAGGACAGGGACAAGCTCAAGGCGAAATTCCAGAAAGAGCATAATATCGAGAGCGTCGTCAAGGGTTCGGTCTCGGATCATCGCAAACCGCACACGAACCGGGATGGTGTCGCGGGGAAGGAGTGCAGTGTCGCCGATTGCGGGTGGCGGCCGCTGACAGAGTACAACGCCAATACAAAACACTGGGATGGATTACGGACAACATGCAAGGGATGCATGGCCAGATACCGGACGCAGAATAGAGAAAAGATGAACGAGTACCACAAAAAGAAGCTGTTGACTGACGAGTGCTTCAAGATACGACAGCGGGTAAAAGTAAGGATCCATTCGTGCCTCAACAAGGTCGGTCTCAAGAAGGATCAGAGGACGGAGGATATCCTCGGATGCTCCATCGAGTATTTCAGGCAATACCTTGAGTCCAAGTTCAGCCCGGGGATGAGCTGGGATAATTTCGGTAATCACGCCGATAATGGTCAGAAACAAATAGGATGGCACATCGATCATATCATCCCGTGTGCATCATGGAATCTGACCGATCCGGTCGAACTGAAGCTGTGTTTCCACTATAGGAATTGCACCCCGATGTGGGGCTTGGAGAATCTGTCCAAGTGCGCCAAATTCAGTTTGGATGACAAGAGGGACTACATTGAGGAGATGAAAAGTGTCATCTCGGGGTGTGTGACGATCCCGCCCCCGGAGCCGGTCATTGAACCGCCGCCGGCTGTGACCAATGATGTCGAGTGGCGCTTCAGGGAGGAGCAGTGCCTGGAAGCGATGCGGGTCATGTTCTTCCAGGCCGAGAACCCATCAGGGGATGGGTACAAGAGCTCGCTCTTCTCACGGATGAAAAACATGGAGTCGAGGAAGCGCGGCAGCGAGAACCCGAAATCACGAAAGGTCTGTCAGCACACACTGGATGATACAAGAACCCTGATCAAGACATTTGATAGCATCAGCATTGCGGCCAGAGAATTAGGGGTATGCTATGTCTCTATATCAAACTGCTGCCGGGGCAAGGTAAAGAGCGCGGGCGGCTATTTCTGGACGCACCATTCTTGAAGTTCTCAGTCGGACGGATCCCACAGATGGGCACCGGGTAATGAGCAACAACTTTTGAGTTATATTGTGTTCTTATGATCAGGTAATTGAGCAGGTTGATTTTAACAATAGAGAGATATACACCGAAATCGGCACCTTGGCTCGATGAAGATTTCCAACTCGCCAAGGTGCCGATTTCGGTGCGTGGAAACTTCGCTGATTCCCACCCTCGGGACTTTCGCAATCCCTCACAAGGTTCGCAAACTGGTGTATGGCTCTCTCCGTCCTCCGACTCCGCGGCGGCAAGTAGTCCCAATATCCCATTCTATTTCTTCACCATCCATTAAGAAGATCATGCTCTTCTTAATTACAAACCAACCCCCCATCAATCCTTAACACGGCTGAAGAACGACATCAGAAGCCGTGTTAAAGTTGGTCTACAAAGGATCCGTTTGATCTCGGTTTTGGCATTACACCGGCTTACAATGTTGTTCTTCAGCCGTGTTAATGATTGATGGGTTTCAGCCCTGAGTGTCATGCCTTTGTCTTTGGTCATTCTATCGACAAGCAGTCGGACGTTTTCAACCCCACTGGAGATAGCAATCATCAGGGCGTTCTGTTCGATGCCATCCGTATCCGGGACATTGAAAATGCTTCTTTGACATTATCCGCCTTATTATCGACACATGCTTTTCTTCGTCGAGTCAACTGCCTCCTCTCTGGAAGGTGCTCATTTTTTTTTTTCGGGCAGCACCCAGTGCCTCTGTAGGGTCCGCGCATACAGGTTCGCAATCGGCCTCTCGTACTCGTGGCCATACTCCTTCCTGAACTTGTCCAGAAGAACGGGCTGGGTCAGCACGTGGCTCAGGAGAAGACGCTCCGTAACGAACGCCTCACGGTGAGCGGGACGGATGGCGCACCAGGTGTTTACAAACGAGTAATCGCCGTCATACATGATGCACATGATGACAAACAATAGCGACCACGACTGACAGAACGCATCCGCCGGGAGCGACGTGCGCCTGGGATCATCGCCGTTGTACTGGACCCCATACTTGCGACCGTTATACTTGGTCCCACACAACCCCGTGATGACCACCCTGTCGGTATCGTCAATCAGCCCGAGCGACACGAACGTGTTGATGACATTCGGGATGATGACCCTGGACCCGTTCAGATACAGGTTGGCGCCCGGATCGAACGTGATCAGCTTCCTCGTAGACGAATTGTACATGAACGACACAAAGTGGATCGCACTCAGCTTGTACAGGATAGCGACCGTGAACAGCTTGTTCGGCCTCCTGCTCCTGCGCGTCAGCTTCGACATGCGCTTCCCCATAAAATCATCCAGCGTCAAATGACCCGACGTGATATCATCTGACCCATCATTCTCAAACCTCTCCACCAGGAGCGCATGCGAATCATCATCCTCCTCCCTCACAAACAACGTCCCCATGTAATCACATTTGGTCTCCGGAAACAACTTCTTCGCATACAGCTTCACCATATAATCCCTTATGGACACCTCGTTAAAAAAGTAAATCAGATTCTGAATGACATTGAGCTTGTCCTGGGTGGACTGCGACCTGAATTTTCCCCTCATTTATTTATTCTAATTAATAAATAATTTAAAAAATTATTTGTGATGGACGATGATATGGAAGAGGTAGGTGATGAGCATGCTGACGAGCTGAGTGGACATGAGGGTGGAGAATGGGATATCGACGGATGGTTGGTTGGTGCGGATGGATCGGATGAGGTGGTAGTAGCAACCGTCGTCGTCCGTTGTGGATGTCAGGAAGAGGTCGTCCCTCCCGACCACATGGAGCCTCATCCGGATATTGATCATGATCCGGTTCTCAAAGGCGAGTGGGCAGTCGTTGATCCCGATCCCCATGATGGACATGAGTCTCCGTTCTGATGAGTGAAAGTCGACATGGACACTGCCCGTGCAGATCGAATCGAGACCACTGATGACGCACTCCGTATCCTCATCATCGATTCCGCGCCATCTCCCGATCCGCTTATCCTGGACGAGGAATGGGCCGACATGGCGTGTGTGGCACACATCGATCATATCATCCGGATGCAGATAGACCAGGACCCGGTTCGGTCCCTTGAAGGACGCGTCGTTCGAATGCCACAGGCTCCACTCCCCGTACAGCTGCGGCATCAGATGAGGACCGACCACGGGTTGTGAACAGAATGACGCCAGCATCTGTTTCGACACACACAATGAGAGTTTGTTAGTCCATGACTGCACTCTGACAATGACTCGTCATGAGCCCCTTCAGTTTTGATTGTGTCATTCATCCCGTGGTCGGGTCCTTGCGGAGGATTGTGGAGCACGAGATATTGTCGGGGGACGGGATCAGCGTGTAGCTGCACCGCCCGTCCGTCCGACACAGGAAGCACGCATACGCGCTCGCGATCGCCGGCCTGTTGGTCTCCGACAGCGTGTCGTAGCCCCCCAGGGCGCACACCGGCACCCTGCTGCAGAATCCCGGCGTCGACAGCTTCTTGGAGGTTATACCACCCGTCGTCTTGCAGTCCCTCTCGCACTCCTCCCTCGTGTCGTAGTACAGACCGGGCTCGTGCGCCACCTCCACACACCCCGAAAAATCCTGGTTCGGTGCGAACCTCTTCTTCAGGCTCCCGCACGTAATCAGGTTCCTCGACGAACTCCCACACACCGGCACCGGAAAATCCTTGCTGTCCACACTCAGACCGGTATCCACCGCCGCATTGTTGGCCATCATCGCACCATAACACGCCTGACCCGGGTACCCCGACGCACTATTCGACGGCCTGTACGGACAATCCAGAATCTTGGCCGTGTTGGTCGCATCCGTCTTGATATACAAATTCGAATCCCCTGGCTTGATGCATGCCTGGTAGGCCTCTCGTATGTGATAATACATCTTTAATTAGATCCTGTTTATTAAAAAAAAAAGTTTTAACTCGTGCTCTCCAAAAATCGAATGATTCCTGGCACAGAACGTCCCCGGCTCTTCGGGGTTGAAACCAACCCCCACCACAGCTTAAGAACAACATCGTCTCCTTAAGCCGGCCTAAAGTTGGTTTCAACCTCGAAATCATCTGCTCGGTTCTTAAGTAATGTTGATTCCAAACCCTGATTGTCGAATGTTGATTCCTCGCATCTCCTATCCTCGTCTGAGTCTTTAAACCTGTCTTCAAATTCGAGTTGGTTTCAACCCTGAGTCATCCATCTCACATGGAGGATCCCAGAGACACTCTTCGAGATGCGGAAGTGCCTCGCCGCAGCGATCGTCGTCTGGATCGCCCGACTGCCGGAGCACAACCAATGCCCACGACACCTGATGGACGCCCACCGATATCAAAGAGCCCTCCAGGCATGCTATTCGATAATGACGACACAATGATCCTGGTGATGACCGGGTAATGATTTTGTCAGGATGCCCCCGATCGAATCGACTGTCCAACAAAAAAATCCTGAAAATAAAAAAAATTTATATTTCAGAATTTTTTTTGGGATTGATTTTTTTTCAGAGCCGGGTAATCATCACCTCTTCTAATTATGACCGGACCAGCTCCGGCCCCTGATAATGTGTACAAGAAGGGCTGAATGATGCCTGCTGACATCGACTACAAAGCGGCGATCACGTTAAGAGGATTCTGGAATACATATTGTTAAGGTAGGATTAATCAGAAAGGCAATTCGGATTAATCTGAATGAAGTCCGTGCAGGGTGTGTGGGGGGGGTATGTCCATCGAAGAACAAGGGTCCTTATGGGATCAAAAAAAAAATCCCTGAAAATAAAAAAAAATTTATATTTCAGGATTTTTTTTTGGGGAACTCCTTTTCTGATTTATCCCGTCGTCGTCAGGAATCACACAAAATGCCTCTCATGGAACGCCCTCTTGCACTCCATCTGGAACCTCGCGTGCTGGTCGTGGATCGTGCTCGTATTGTCGTCCGGGAATGTGAACCACGGGATGCACGTCATCAGGCTCCTGCCGGGGCACGCCCGATAGATCTCCAGGTCCGATACCCCCAGCGGCTCCCTCGGAAACCTCCCCGTCAGCGCCCTCAGCGTCTCCGGTATGGCGCTCCTCCGTATGATGTACGCCAGCGTCGTCCCGTAATGCTTGAGCGGACAGAACAGGGCCGCCCTCGATACGTCCAGATCCCTCAGCGGGAAGAGGGGCGACATGAGCACCAGGTTCGTATCATGCGGGATGGCCGATACCATCCTGCCGAACGACGTCGGCCAGTGCACCGCATTCTCCAGGCACGCATCGTCCTCCAGGATCAGCACCCACTCGCCGTCGCCCTTGTGATACGCCGCATCCAGTGCCTTGGCATGGCTGAGTGTCAGCGCGAGCGTCCTCACATTCTGGTGCTCGTCATTCCCGGTCGTGTGCACGTCCCCCACGAACGCACACGCCGGCCACGACGAGATGAACCCCGGGGCATCCCCGTCCTCGGCGCTTATCCGATGGAGGGTCGTTGGGACGACAAACCGCTCCTCGAATGCCGTCCTTCGGTGTGCATCACAATCCCTGTTGATCCAGAACGTGTGCGCCGGCCACCCCTCGTAGGGATCATCGTCGGGCGCATCTGCCGATACACGAGGCATGAACACGGAATCGTATGGCACAATCATGGTCCTCGCGTCCTCGTCCATGCACGAATATGCAATGGTCAGGGTGCCGTCCTTCAGGACCGACAGCACGTATTCGATGCGGCACCCGTGGATGACCCATGGGAGGCCCAGGACGACGGCTCCGGAAGCCGGGTGGATCCGGACGAACCGGTGGTAGTACTTCCTCTGGCCCCTGTGCGTCCACAGGACCTGGTGGACGACGCCCAGATACCACCCGTCCTCATCATCAATAATCAGCGCGCCCGAACCCCTCAGGGGTGCACCATCGAGTGGGCCGTCCGTCCTCACCGCCGTCCTCGAAAAGAGGTGTGTGCGGGGCTTGTAGTGCGCTCCCTCTTCATGGCGGATGCCATCAATGTCCAGTATGACCAGCGGATCGATGCTGTAGACGGCCATGATCCTGTTGGACAACACGATGGGCATCCAGTTCTTTTCGACTCTGCCCCCGTAATCGAGGTGGACGACGACGGCATCGCCCGTATCGGGATCGACGGCGCCCCACACGACGACCGGCATGCCGTCGGTCCCTTCAAAGTCGCAGCAGTTTGCGAGGAACATGAGGCGACCGGAACCGTCAACTGTCGAAAAAAAGCGCATGTCCTCCAGGCCGCGCACCACCGCGTCATTGTGCCGAGGATAGGACGGGACGACCTCCACTACCGAGTTGTCTCTGGAAATGATAAAATTCCGCGTCATGACGGCGCTGCCTGCATCCCTGCTCCGATACGTATGGACGTCGTAATTCGATGTCCGGATGCACACCCGACGGATGCCGTCGACCTCAAAGATGCACGGATTGAACACGGAGAACATCCTGTCGTTTCTGAGGCGGGGCACCTTGTCCGACGGCAGGATCGTCCGGATCGAAGTGTCCTTGAGGGATGGGATGCGAGGAATGTAGAATAGCATGTTCTTGATGATGAGCCTCTGTGTGTCGGGCGGTGTCCTCGCCCAGACCCTTCTCCCCTCCGGGCTCGCCCAGAACTCGACCATCCTCTCACTGTTTTGGAAGGATTCGGGGTCGGTGTAATACACCTCCGTCATGAACTTGGATAGTATGGTGGGATCCGGCTCCAGTGGTGCACCCGGCCGCATCACGTCCCATGGTATGACCCAGTCGCAGCACCTCGGGAGCTCCTCCAGAAGGCGCATGACAATCATGTCCAGCATGGGCGCGGCCTGCCTCCACGCCCACCCGCTCCTCATCGCCCTCGCCGCCGCGTCCACACACTCCGTGAGATTGTCCGGGGGCCTACAGACACCGCAGTGGGCGTACAGCATCGGCGGTGCCGCCGATTTATCATTATTGATGACAATGTCGCCGTCGCATTCGATCATGTGGACATTGATCGAGTGCATCATGTCGCTCCGGATCGGCCTCAGCATCCAGACATCCAGCCCCTTGTTGTACTCCAGGGACTCCTCGTCCCAGACGGTGCCCACATCCGACGACCGGACGGCCACGGGGACCCATCGCTTCCCAAAGACCATGTATACGATAGAGGCATCTACATCCTCTACGCTAAAGTCCATCCGGCCCGATAATCTGACCAGGGGCAGTCTGATCCACATCCGTTCCTTTGGATATACCGCAGGCGGGGTGCTTAATTGGTCATTACAGAAGCAATGAGACTCGTATCAGGGTTGAAACCAACTTTAGGCCGGCTTAAGAAGCCGATCTTGTTCTTAAGCCGTATTAAAGTTTGATGGGGGTTGGTTTCAACCCTGACTTGTATCACCGCAGTCAGGATCAGACTTAACTCCGGCTTCAGAACAACCCTACCTTATTAAGCCGGAGTTAAGTTGGTTTCAATGCAAACCTCAGATCGATACAGGCTGTGGAAAATATGTTGAGCGTGTTCAAATGGATATTCGTCGAGGCGATTGTCTGGAGCTCATCCGGACGCTCGGGGCCGAGAGCGTCGACATGGTCGTGTGCGATCCTCCCTACGGGTGCACCAAGAACCGGTGGGACACGGTCGTTGACCTCCCGGCGCTCTTTGCGGCTATCGAGCGCGTGGCTCGACCGGACGCTGTCGTCATCTTCTTCAGTCAGGGCATGCTGACGGCGGAGCTCATGACGGGCCCATGGAGGAGGCACTGGCGGTACAACCTGGTCTGGGCAAAGAACAAGGTGAGGGGGGCCCTGAATGCCAACCGACAGCCGCTGCGTGCGCACGAGGACATCATTGTGTTTTATCGCCGCCCACCCACTTATCACCCGCAGATGAATACAGAGCGGGTCATGGGGCGCGGTGGGGGCAACCCACGACGCAGGACATCGGAGGGTTCGAACTACGGCACGGTGCGGTGTCAGACATCCACACGGCACGGAGCGACGGACCGTCATCCCACCAGCGTCCTCCTCTTCAGGGTCGTCAACGAAAAGGACTGTATCCACCCGACCCAGAAGCCCGTCGACCTGATGGAATTCCTCATCAGGTCGTACACCGATGCAGGCCAGACCGTCCTCGACCCGATGATGGGATCGGGGACCACGGGGGTCGCGTGCAGGAACACCGATCGAGCCTTTGTCGGCTTTGAGCGCGACCCTCAGATATTCCAGACGGCCAAATCACGACTTTCTTCATCCTCATCATTGGAACAAGCAAAGCCCGCCATTTGAAACCAACTTTAGGCCGGCTTAAGAAGCCGATGTTGTTCTTAAGCCGTATTAAAGTTTGATGGGGGGTTGGTTTCAACCCTGATATCAGATCATTAGGATGGTGGCAACGATCATCAGTGGGAGTGGGTGTTGTTTCGGATTGACATGTTCAATATGTGGCTTTGGTTGCTCATTCCTGATGAGCAGATAGGATGCATCGTCGCCACCATATCTCAAATTTTTGGTAGTGATGAATGTCAGCATGGAAGCGGCATCCTTTGGAGGATCCGGTCCATCTCTCAGGAATGGTTCAAAATGATTGGTGTCCAGGAGATTAACGAATCCATCCGATGTAATGAGTATCCAGTCGGGATCATCGATCGTCCTTACATCCAGTGCGTGCTCGGGGAACAGGATGCTGTGCTCGTAGTCATTGATAAACTCCTGATCTCCCAGCGTGCGGGAAATGTTCAGGCCTCCTCCTGCATACTTGGTGTAGACCCGATCGAGAGATAATTTTTCCCATTCACTGCGTCCCAGGTTTTTGAATACATTCTTTGCATATTGTCCAAACACCTGGAATCGGGTGAATCGTTCATCCTCGACGCCATACCTGGGCAGGAGGCTTATCTCGGAGTTCTTGGAGATGTACACGAAGCAGTCGCCGTGTTGAAAGATGTGGATCGTGTTCCCGACAATCTTTATAATGACGGCTGATACGCCGTATTTTGTAAAGTTATTGGTATAATGTGGTTGTGCCAGCAATGATCTTCTGAATTCAACTATATTTTGTTGGGTAAGATTATGTGTATGAAAAAAATCGTTGATTTGTCCAAACATCCACTTGTTTAGTTCCTTGGACTGCTCCCAATAAATTTTCACTTCCCTACTGCTTTTCCATTCAGGAAGATACCCATGTCCGTCGAGCAATGCACCAATCCCTTGTCGCCGGATCAAAAAACACGGCATCCTGATGTGCGCGATCCTGAAAGACGCCCGCCCGGATGCTGAATTCTTCAGTTGCAGACAACTGCTCCGAATGAGTGTCAGGATCGTTCTTATAAGACCAACCTTTCAGACCCTGCATAATTTTTAATTTAGATTACTCTGAATTAAAATTTTCAATTCTAAATATCAAACCCTGTTAAACCCAAATTAAACCCAACTCGAGACCTGATGACACTTAAGGATCAGGGTTGAAACCAACTTTAGGCCGGCTTAAGAAGACGATGTTGTTCTTAAGCCGTGTTAAAGTTTGATGGGGGTTGGTTTCAACCCTGTTAAGGATCTAATCCTTAAGGTGGGTTTAAGGACTCAGATAAGGAGATGAGATGATCCGAGTCAATCCGAGGTTGACCCTATTAACAATATGTGTGGAGACTGGGATGATTATCATCCACACTCGGCCCAGAAGGCCCATTGGAGGAGTGCCTGTCGCTGTCGGAGGCGGCATGACGGTCTCATGCGGCCGGATTCGCAGCAGTGCTTGACGAGCTGTGCGAGGTGGCGGGACACGAAGGACTTCCAGCGTCTGATCTGCACGCGGTCGACATCGGGGATGCGTCTTCCGAGGTAATACCTGCAGTACCATTGGAACCACCCGCGGGGGTCGGGGGCGATGATCCACCGCTTTTGTATCCATACGGACAGGGGCTGCCTGGACCTGATCCCGAAGCAGTTCTTGGAGATATCCGGGGGCTTCCCCGATCCCACGACCCGGGCCTTGGTGAACCATTGTTGGGGGAACTCGGACTTTTGGTCGTTCATGTATTTGCCCTCAAAGACGCCCTTCTCCATCATCTCTTTGGGGGTCATGTTCGGGACACTTCCAACGAGAGCCCTCCACTCGGAAAAGTCGCCCAAACCGGCATCGAGCTTGTATGATGGGTATGGCCAGGGGCTCATCCGGTCGTGGACCCTAACGAACCGGCCGGGGCGGAATGACGACTCGGACCTCGGATGATCCTCGACAAACCTCATTTATTTAACCCTAAACCCTTCCAGGAATTTTTTTTTATTCGGCAGACATTAAACATGGATTCAGTCGCGTCCTTATTTCTTGCCCCCAAGTCGGACAAGACCCAGCTCTTTGTGCGCCTCTTGTTCGTCATCTTCCCACTCTACTTTCAATTATGCTACATAATGACTCATGCTACAAGTATCATAAATACGTGGTCAAGATATAAAGGATATTTGTTTAATAAGGTGTCCGACCTGGGTGTATATATATCCATACTGACGCCTGTTGCATACATCTTATCGAAGATGTACCTGATATTCAGGTTACGATACTCATGGCTTTATACAGTTATTATATGTGTGGCGTGTGTGTTTGATACGTTTGTTTATTGGATATTACTTTGTGGAACCACGTCTGCTATAAGTTTTACAATGCCTGGAATGAGGGCAAGAACCACTTTTGGAGATAGTTCATTGTTCGGATGTGATACCATAAATCCAAGTATAGGCAACACGATAAGATCGTCGATTGAGGGGATACACGAATGGATGCAGCCGATTATTTTTGCGATAACGGCATTCCTGCTGATCCTGGATCTGTCGAGTAATAACAAATGTGTGACGATAACCACCAGTTAATGATCCGTCAGACCACGTATTGAATTCCACGGTCGATACCAACTTTAATACGCCTTAAGAACAACATTACCTTATTAAGCCGGGCTAAAGTTGGTTTCAACCCTGCATTACCCACCAAACCATGTGCGGGTTAAACCCAAATTAAATTTAAGGATTCATATAATCCTTAATTTGGATTTAAAGACATATTAAAGGAGTCAGAGAGGATGAGATCCGAGTAAATTCGGAGTTGACCCGTGCGGGGTTTGGATACTCTCTCATGATGTCAAAAAAAATTTTGTCATGAAGATAAAAATGGAGTTGGTTGCAAATTTTATGCTGGCACCTCGATCGGGGAGCAGAGCGCAGTTCGCGACACGCATGATTGCGAGCATCCCGCCACTCATCATTTGTCTGGCAAATCTGCCATCCACCAAAAAACCAAGGACATCAGCTTATATGATGCCGGACTGGGCGTCCTTGGGTAATCTGATCAAGACAACAGTGTATATATGGTCTTGGCTGTATCTCATTTACAGACAAAAGTTCTCATGGTTGAGCACCACTATCCTGTGTATCGAAGCCCTGATCCTTACGATAACCGGGCTGGACTTGTTCTTGGGGGATGGATCCATATTAAGAAAGTTCTTTGATATTCTTGAAAAGTCTTCTTATTACATCAATGAGGGTCTTGTGTGGTCGATATGTCTGACGGCCGTGTTTTCGCTGTTTGTAGACCTGCTTTCCGAGAAGAACAGGTGCAGCCTCATTACCGATTAAGAGTGTGATCCACTCCAACCAAAATGAGGATCTTGTTGGTGTTGTGTAGCATGGCATCGGTCGTATCGGCGTGGTCGCCGTTGTCGTGGCGCACGACCGGTGTGCCGTACCAGATCCCCGATTACGCCGACAAGGGTTCATTCGATAACGTCCTCCGAACTCTGGAGAAGAAGACGCCCCTGGTGTTTGCGGGCGAGTGCAGGCTCCTGGAAAAGAACATCGGAGAGGCCATATGTGGGAGGGGGTTTGTGCTCACGGGCGGGGACTGTGCCGAGACCTTTGATGGCTTCTCGGTGAACCGCACAAGGGACGATTTTATGCTCCTCATGGGCATGGCCGCGCTCATCAGCCACGGCGGTGGTGTGTCGGTCGCATCGATCGGTCGGACGGCCGGCCAGTTCGCCAAGCCCAGGACGGAGCTGTGGGAGACGCCCTCGCGTCGGGCCTACCAGGGCGACATGATCAACGGGATCGTGGACCGCAGCCCGGATCCGGTCCGGATGATTGATGCGTACCACCAGAGCGCCCAGACGCTGAACCTGCTGCGAGCGTTCCGGCAGGGAGGTTTTGACGAGATCCCCACCCTCCTGGCCAACTTTGACAGGCTGTCCACGAGGATGGAGGATAGGATCCGTTCGAGGTTCGACGAGCACGTGGCGTCCATCAACAAGACCCTGCGATTCATCGAGAGCACAACGAGGCAGTCGCCGAGCCTGGGGAGGCACTACACGGGCCACGAGTGCCTGCTCCTTCCCTACGAGGAGGCCATGACCCGTCGGGACTCGACCGATTCAGGGGGGTCATGGTTCGACACGTCGGCGCACTTCTTGTGGCTGGGGGAGCGCACCCGTCGGCTGAATGCATCGCATGTCGAGTTCCTGAGGGGGATCCACAACCCGATCGGGATCAAGGTCTCGGCGTCGACCGATGTGGAGGAGCTGCGGCAGATTGTTGATATCCTGAATCCGTCCCGAAGGATCGGAAGGCTGTCCATCATTACGAGGATGGGGCCGGAGGCG
>Ga0214917_10005064_pt1 | contig 14219 bp, 14 predicted proteins | sample LL_1208_BB_MetaG_FD_177983 | JGI IMG/M metagenome (GOLD analysis project Ga0214917, IMG submission 177983) | Freshwater microbial communities from Lake Lanier, Atlanta, Georgia, United States - LL_1208_BB | ecosystem: Environmental > Aquatic > Freshwater > Lake | place: USA: Georgia | collected... | reverse complement strand
ATAGCAGAAGGAGGCTAGGTCGCGCCTCCAACCCCGCGCTGGCCCCGCCGCAGGCCCCCCCCCGCGCAGGGTCCCAGGCAATATCCTCCCTAAGTCATTATTCCGACATGAACCGCGCCCCGAATTAACCCTAAATTGCGATATGATATCCCTGAATAATTCCGGAATATATACCCCCAAAAAGGCCTAGGTCGCGCCCCTCCCCCCCCGTGACCCAAATCAGTCCTTAACATCGGCCTGTATCACAAACCCGGCCAACCGCGGCCCCGTTTATGATATCATTTTATACCGCCCCCTACCCCTGTAGAGGCATATGCTGAATCTGTAGGTCTAGAACATCACCCTTGCGAATTCTAGGCCGCTTTACAGTGCGCCGCTTTGGAGGCTTAGAATCAAAAACAGGCCAAACTGCAGGAACTATTAACGGTAGAGGCATCTCCTACGCACTCCGGAGAGTTTGTCTGGCTAGGTCGGCATCAGCTGTAAAATATGTTTTACCGCGGTCTAAAAATGAATATACTCGCGCCATGGCCCACTGCTCTTTTCCTAGCCGAGCTGACCGCGGGAACCGACTGGTATCTGGATTCTTACTGAAATCCTTCGCTAACCGAACAGATGAAATGTTTGTTTTCCACGCACCTATGCCCCGATTATAAACCTGCTGTAGTATATCGCGTCTCACGCCAGTCAGTCGCGATAATTCAGCGAGGCTTAACCCAGTATCTAGTGGCAGCCCATACCGACGCAATACATTCTCGCGGTGTGTCATGTCTTATCGGATAAAACTAATTCTATTTCAGCTCTCTCGCCACGATTCACGGCCACGGCCTCCAGCCCATTACACTCGCTAGGCAGCGTTACGCCTGGATATTTTTTGCCGTATTTGGCTTGGAACGCCACAACAATCTGAGGAGGCACTAACGGCGATATCTCCTGAAGGCGGTCATATTCTGCTCGCACGAATTTCAGAATCTCCACTGCCGGCGGTCGCTCCTCCCTGGGCAGTCCGAGATTTACGACGAGCCACCGATGTAGGCGACCATACTGAATGGAGGAAATCCGGTGCCCCTCTGTCCTAGCTCCCCATTTGAAATAAGAGCCGATGGCTGAAATAATCGCGCCTAAAATTGCGACGGCCCCGACACCGATACTTGCAAATTTCGGGTCGTTAAACAGGCTGCCAGACCCTACCGATGCCGCCCCATTAATCACCTGGAGAATTATCAGCGGAAGCTCAACGATAGAGCGCAGATGACTGTAGCGCGCCTCTGCCATTTTGTGAATTAAACTAAGCCCGTAAGCTCGCTCTGCTGTCTTCTTGAAATGGTCTTCTAACAAATCGCTCCAGGCGATTGACCCTGTTATCTCTGTCATTCTAACTCGGAGAAATAAAATCAGCGCCCCCGGTATAAATGTCCCTTCTTCCGTGTGTCACGAACACGACCCCTACCTCTACTCTCTTTGTGGCGGCTGCTCCCGGCAGCACTCCTTCCGCTCCTGTCATCTCTGGGAACCCCGTCCAGCTCTGTACTAACGGACCCATCGCTTCCGCTGCTGGCGTTGCTGATTCTATCGTAGGAACTGGTGGCACTACCGCCACTCTGTCTCTAGGCACGGATACTAGTCCCGCTATGCTTGTGTTAGGCCCCCGTATTTCTACCGGCCCAGACCTGTACGGCGGTTCCTTGAACTGCCAGCTTGAAATGCTTGCTAACTCTAACATTCAGGTCAATCCATTCACTCAGATTATTGTGAATCCTGACGGGACAGCGGTAGGTCCTGGGCAGATTGCTGTTAATGCTAACGGAAAGATTGAAATGGCAGCTGGCTCCGTACTGGACTTCAACGCCGCTGGCGCGCAATCTGCAACCTACACCGCGACCACGCTTGTCGGAGCCTGTCCTAACGCCGCTACTACGGTAGTCGCAAATCCGGTCGGCCTTCCTTCTGGAACATATGCCGTTATGATGGCTGCGGTTGATAACGATACGCAATTCTCGTACCAGGCGTCCGCTATGGCGGTATGGGATGCGACTAGCGGCAACTGGACCGCAGGAGGAGTTGGCTCCGGCCACAATGCCGGCGGCTTCGTCCAATTAGCTCCGGTTCAGTCACGCGCTACACTCGCGATAGAGAACTTCTTGGGCGGGGCAGTCGCTCTCACAAACATCAGTGTCGTCTTCAAGCTCTTGGCCGCTGGTGTTTAATTTTCTTATTTCATAATATAATGGAGGACACAAAGACCAAAAAACTTACCCGGGCTCTGAACAAATCAAAAGCAGAGCGCGAGAAAGCAAAAGCCGCTACGAAGGAAGAGAAAGAGGCTGTGCGAGTAGCAAACAGGACAGGTAAGCAAGCGCTGCGCCTGGCCAAGAAATCAACGAAGACCTCTGAGCGAGCAGAGAAGAAAGTGGCCGTCGCCAAGAAGCATATGGAAAAGGCGGAGACGCTGGTGGAGACTGCAACTAAGCTGCGCGAGGAATCTATGGCTGCTTCTCTGGCATCTATTGAAGCAGTCAAAGCCGTTCAATCCAAGACCGCCGCCGCTACTGCTGCCCGCAAGGCAGCCGCGAAGGCTCAGAAGGCTGCCGCCGATGCGCGCACCGCTCTGAACAAGGTAGGCCGCAAGGCTATGGTCACGTCTGAAACGGCTGAGGTGGTAGCCGCTGAGGCTGCGCCGACTATGGCTACATTTTTTGGTGAGAAGCCGAAGCGCGCACGGAAGGCGAAGAAGGCAGAGGAGAAGATTGAGCTGGTAACCGCTGAGGCTGCGCCGACTATGGCTACATTTTTTGGTGAGAAGCCGAAGCGCGCACGGAAGGCGAAGGCTGATGTTGCCACAATTAATGATTCATGATATATAAGTCTTTCACCTGAACAGCACGCCAAAGCATTAGCAGCACAGGCCGAGCGATTCAAACATTTAACCGATTTCTAATCATCCTCCAGCTGGTCCTTCTGTAGCTTACTCAAATAGCATACGCCATTAATGTTATCAATAAAGAAGAACTGATGGGCTTCCGTCGCGATGCGACAGAATTCCACCATTTCACGCATGGTCATGCCCGCCGGTAGCCACATACTCAAGAACTCCTTAATGACGCATTCCCACTCTTTCGGTGTCTGCTGCTTGAATACTGCTATAAAGTTAATATTGTTACGCCCCACGGCGCTCATTAGCGTGCGCCCCTGAAAAGACCAGATGCTGGATATCGCAGCATTACGCATAATAGTCATACAGCGGGTAATCTCTGGGTCATTCTTGATTTTGGCATCCACATAATCGTCCGATATAAAACAGATGGGGAACTTATTGTCCGTCAACTGATTAATCTCGTGCGCCTCGCGCAGCAGCTCTGGATGATACTCCTGCGAAATCACGACCTTGGAATCCAAATCCTTATAGATATCGGCCTGCGGATTCATGGAGCACATCAGCGTGATATGTTTAGAAAAATGCTTACGATAGAGATACTTCATCAGCGTGGTCTTGCCGCTACGCGAAGCACCAACCAGCGCAATAGACACGCCACCATTAGTCGGCATAGTCAAATCTAATCGCTTACTAATAAAACTCATTGCCCTAATAGAGACGATGAATTTTCTGCCGCCTGCTATTCTTAGTGCGAGAGCTATCGGAGAGCGTAAAATGATGGGGCCTCCTGCTGTAATGCCACTAGTTGCTACAGCAGCACCACCCCTGTTGGCTGGAGGCCGGTCAAAGGGTCCTGAGATACTTCCTCCGGCGGTCCTCTCAGCGCGTCGCGTCGGTGCGCCTCCGGCTCCGGCTCCCGACATCATTGAGCATGTGGAAGAGCCAAAGAGAAAGAAGGGTCGCCCCAGTAAAAAGGACATACTTGCAGCGCGTCGCGCGAAAGCCTCTGAGGCCATCGCGGAACTGCTTGATAGCAATCCCAAAAAGGAAGACATCCGGGAATACTTTCGGCAACGAGTTGAAGAGTTATCCTCGGCCTAGATATTTCAGAGGAGCCAAATCCGGAACCGTCCGAGGTGGCTTGGTGTATCCATAGCAGGGCCGCGTCTTCGGTGCTTTCCCATCGGCTGACACGGGCACGGCTTTCGGCTTGGGCTGAGAGTGCCGAGGATTCGGCCGCAGGGGCACGGGTGGGAGCTTTGCGGGAGCCTCATCCCTGACTCGCATCGGATCAATTACGGGGAGGGGTGTAATGTCCGCCATTTTATTAGAGCCGTAGATTTTTCCTCCGCCTCTAGTATAAATGTCCGCCCAGGCTCTTGTTCGCGTAGGTGAAGCCCGCGACCTGTATTACGCTGACCACGAGAACTCTCTGAAGCAGAGCATCCCGGTGGAGTATAACACTCGCTTCACGCAGAATCTGAGCAACTTGGCTCAGGGCACCAGCGTCTTCACGATTCCCCCGGGGAACGGTGTGCGCCATGTGGTTTGCGTGATTGGCTATAGCTCAGCGGCGCTGAATGCGGGTGGTGCGCAACAGGGTCTGTATGCGGCTCCCCGGGGCTGGGGCTACCAGGCTATCCGTCAGGTGAGCTTCCGTATCGGTGGTTCTTCTCAATATTTCCTGACTGGCCAGCAGCTGCTCCAGCGCAATATGCGTCTCTCCCGCACCAAGGAGCAGCGCAACTCCATCCTCTCTCTGGGTGGCCAGCAGATGTCCGTTGCGGCGGATTTCGCCCAGGACCAGTTCGCCTATATCCCCATCAGCGTGTTCTGCCCTCCCTCGGCGGATGGTATCGCGCTGCCCGTGGCCGGCGACCTGCTGTCGCAGCAGATTCAGATTACCGTGGAGCTGGCCGCTCCTTCTGAGTGGTGGGTGCTGAACCCTACCCCTGCCGCTCTGACCGGCAACATCCCGAGCGCGTTCTCTACCGGCTACTTCCAGGTGGAGCAGCTGGTGATGCCCGACCGCTCTATGTCGCTGGCGAACCGTGCCGATATGGACACGCACTCTTATGGCCTGCCCATCCATTTTGACCAGCAGGAGACGGTTATCCCCGTGGCGGCCGGTGGTGCCGAGCAGCCTCTGACCCTGACCGGTTTCCGCGCTGGTGAGGTGAAGAAGATTTCCGTGTGGCTGACGAAGAACACTGATGCTCTGAACGCTGGCCGCTGGTACGCGCCCAAGAAAGTCCAGGTGCTATATGCTGGTGTAATCTATTCCAGCTACGATAACGGCTCCAGCCAGATTTGGAATCTGCTGGACGGCACGGCCCCGGCGGCGGTGGATACGACTGCCTTCTCTGCGGCTGGTGGTGGTGGTGGCGCGCTGGTCTCTACTGGCGTGCTGTCTCAGTGGGCGGAGCTGCCGTTCTCGCAGCCTACCGGCGACGACTACGAGGCGACCGTGCTGGTGCACGGGAAGGAGATTACCAACGGCATCGTGAATCTCCAGCTGACGCCTCCTACGGCTGATGCTTACACCGCCCACGTGGTGTATCACTACAACGCGACCGCGAGCTTCTCTCGTGGCTCGTGCGACCTGATTTTCTAAGCAGATAACAAAAATGCCCTACAAGCTCCGTAAGGCACCGCTACGCGATTTGTACTGGGTTGTGGATAGGAATGGCACTCACATGAGTAAAGAGCCGATTCCCCGCAGCCGAGCTGAAGCGCAGATGCGGGCGCTGTACCGTGCCGAAAGGTTGAAGAAGTAATTCACGAATCAAAATGATTCTGCGATTAGTTCTCCGCAGTGAAACGAAGGAATGCTGATGACTATCAGTTCTCAGATACTAGCAGCGTCATAGACCAATCCAGCCTGGAGCGTAACGGGTCATAAAACACTCCGCCTACATCCAGACTCGGTGTCAAAATCTGTCCCTGGTCGTCAAATACTCTGAACTGGACAGCGCCGCCCACAGGCTGGTTCGGCATCCATTGGATGTATTTGGGTGTAGCGAACTGCCGGTAAATGGTGAATGGGGCGCATCCTGGCGGGCAGAATGTCGCAGAGCTGGGCGGCACCGTGCTCTGGGCACCAGCGGGCTCGCCGAGATACACGCGACACAGCACATCACGGGCTACGGGCTGTGACATAGTATCTTTCAGAGCCTGGTTGTAGGTCAGCTGAGGGCTGACGATATCAACATAACGAATCGCCTGGCAATAAGTTGTGCCGCTCACTGCAGTTGTAGAGAAAAACCCGTTAGTGTCATCAAGGCCCATCAAATCAAACAGCTGGCGTGTATATGTAAGGTCATAATTATAAGACGCAGAATTTGTTGTGATAGGCGTGAAAGCGATAGAGCGCGCTGGATTGTTGGTAGCGTATGAAAAGCGGGGGATATTATCTAGCCCATAAACTATAGTAAAAGCAGCAAGAGGTACGCCGCCACCCAACGCACGCACAGCCACCTGAACCGCTGCCGCGAGAGCCGCAGGTGTATAAAATCCAGGAGTCAGTGTGATTTCTACAGGCGCGCCACCATCCCACGCCACATTCATTCTGTTAGTTTTCACATTAATGTTAGGAATCCCCCAAGGAAAGTTGATATCGCTAACCGCTACCCGAGTGAAAAACCCCGACATAATGTTCTCGGTTTTTGTGATTGTGAAATCATAGGGCGATGAGCGGCTGAGAGAAGTTCGTGAATTAGAAACTGTTCCATACCGGTCCTCCGAATCAATACACAGAAGCGACGAACTGACAGGCCTCTGAGTGATTGCTGAATCCTTGGCCGAGTAAATCGGCAGCGCCGAGCCAGCGATGAGATGCGCCATCTTTACATGTGAAAGCGATTTTTATAGCGCCTCACATTCTCATTAAAGTCCGGTGTGTCCCAGAGAATATAGTAGCTTAGGAAACCGGCGCGCCGGGGGTCTCCCGTGTCCAGGTCTTTACGATGGCGCGCTCTATAAGAAGCCGCACGGGTAGAGTCTTTGTGCTGCGTGTAATCGCGATAACCGGTCGCACCAAAATCAGTCTTCGTGCCGTCGCTGAATATCGCTCGCCATTTTTTGTCTGCCCTAGGTGAGCGAACTATCTCAAGCAGTCGCAACATTTTCTAATGTCCCGTTAGAATATGTCGTTGCTGACCTCTACTAATGAGCTTAATTCTATCAGCTCACAGTTTCTGCTTTATAATGAGGGCGCGATGGCTGGAGCGCCCGGACCAGCTGGAGCGCAGGGACCGCCCGGCCCTCAGGGCGTGCCAGGAAACGATGGAGCTAATACTTTTGGGACTTGGCTCTACAATACTAATAATCCACCGTCACCTGAAGACCTGTTTCTAGGGCCGACTGATTTGGTCATTAATTATACGGCAGAGCTGCCGGGTGGACTCGCCTTCCTGCGCGCTGCCCGCAATCTGTTTTTTAGCAACGGCGGCACGCTGACTCTATCATTCCAGCAGGAGCAGGGAACATTCGGGCCGGTCAGCGTCAGCCTCCTTGTATCAGCTTTTGTCATGGATGATATCACCGGCCTCGCCACGCTGACATTCACCTATATTGGTGGAGCTGTCCCACCGTTCGTGTGGGCGGTCGGTCAATCTGTGAATGTTGTTGCGATTGGTGGTGCAGCGGGTCCGCCCGGACCGCCAGGAGCCCCAGGAGCGCCAGGTGGAAACGATTGGTGGAATTATCCAGCAGCGGGGCCAGTTGATTTGAACGGTAATGATATCATCGGTCTGGTTGATATCTCTATGAATGGCGACATCAGTGGAGCCACTAGCATAACGACATCGGGAGCAGTGGCAGCTGGCTCCGTCGCTGCGACTGGAGCAGTTAGCGGTGGAAGCATTAGCACGGCTGGGGCGGTCAGCGCCGCGACGGTCAGTGCTACTGGGACGGTCAGCGGTGCGACACTCAGTGCATCAACGCTCATTGATGCCAGTTCTGGGACATTGAACGCATTGAACGCGCAATTCTTTAATCAAGTGGATATCTACACTGATAGCGTTGGGGGATTCGGCACCCTTAATGTTGGCCCGCTCAATCCGCTATCAGCCAATCCTGCTTTCCTGAATGTCAATGGCGCTATTCAGCAGTACCGCGGATTTGCTTCAACTACCGTAAATGCTAACGGACTTTACATAGACGGTGCCAGCATCGTCCCAGGAGCGATTGGATTCAAGTTCGGTGCTATTCCAGTGGCAGGCACCAACACCTGTCGCTTAGAGTGTAATGCCCTCACATCGCCAGCTTCTATAGTTGGCGTGGCACCGCTAGGTATCACGCTGGACGCAGGAGCCGCTAGCAACTTCAGCAGCGTGGGGCCGACCACCGTCAGCACGGCCGCCGATATCATTCTACAGGCGGCCAATCAGAACGTCTTCGTCCAGGCTGCGCCGGCTGGTCCAGGCGCACCGTTCTGCGATTTGACACTGACTAACGGTGGCTCTCTCAAGAATGTTGGCGGGCTGAATGGACAGACCACCGGAATGAATATCACAAATATTAATGCGCTATCTGGAGCCGCTGGCGGACCAGGGGCCGGCGTTATCGGTCTCGGCAACACGCTCCAAGGTGGCGCCGTGAATGTTCAGGTGGGAGGCGATGTCATCAGCAGCTTCGGCGGCGCTGCTTATTCTCTCAACACAGTCGGAGCCCGTGTCGCATTCCAGAGCACGAAGGTGTTCTATGTCAGCAAGCAGGGCAACGACGCTAATCCGGGCAGCCAGCTGGCGCCGAAGCTGACCATCCAGGGCGCTATTACAGCAGCCGAAGCCGCTCCAGCTCTCAGTGCGGCGAATTTCGCGCTGATTATTGTTGATAAGGGCAAGTATGTGGAGAATCTGACATTTACCAAGGGCTACACGGTTGTGAGTGGCGTAGCCGGCAGCCAGATGGACCTCAACGAGCTGACAGAGCTAACTGGGAATGTGATGGTGAATATCACGGCCGGCGCGTCAGACCTGTTTTCGCGACAGGTGGTGATTGAGAACTTCCAGATTACTGGCACCATCATGGACACCTCTACGGTCAATCACACGCTGACGCTCAACAATGGGCGGCTCTTCGGAACCAACAAGCTGCTGGATATGTCTGGCACGGCTACAGAGTACCGTCTGCGACTGGATAACTACACCATCAACCAGAGCTCTGCGACTGCCAACACGGACCCGATGATTCGGCTCAGCGGCCCAGCTGCGCCGGGTGCGAACGGCTGTCAGGCGTTTATCTATCGGCTGAACGCTACGGGGAGGAACAACGCGAATGTTATACGATGCGAAGGCTGTGCCACGATTGCGCAGATGGCACAGAGCCAGCTGGAGAGCACCACTGCTAATGCAAACGCAGCCGCGATTGTTGAGTTTGCCGGAACGGTCGGCAGCGCCGGTCTCAGCAGCTTCGGACAGAGCAGCTTCGCTTATACGAACAGCACGCTCAAGACGGCTAGTGCAAATAGCACAGGTATTCTTATCAGCGGAGCTTACACCGCTCTCGCGCCAAAGATTCTGTTTGTGCTGAGCTGCTTCTTCGCGCTGGCTGGGACAGTCCATCCGTCCAACCATATCATCAAGAACGTGAATGGCGTGGCGAACTCTACCACAGTTATGTTTGGGGCCGGCAGCAGCGCGCCCACGGATAACAGCCCGTTCCTCGGCTCAGTCCGCTACACCGCTGTCATAGATGCGACGAATCTGAACAAGCTGACGGCACAGACTGTCAGCTGACTGGTGCCGCCAAAGCCACCGGCGAAACAGAAACCAAATGAAACTCCTAAAATAATAGGTTATATGTCTAGCCGGCGTGGCAAATATGGCGGAGTAAGTTTGCTTTACAGGCGCGATGGCCGCTCTAGAGGAGTTAGAATGATATAATAGGAATGGACTTCATACAGTATCGGCATCAGCTGGTCCGGCTACAGGCGGCGCTGATTGATATCATCGGCTCACTTGATGATGAATCGCTGGAGAAGTCCATCGTGGCGCTTCTGATGATGCTACAGGATAGGATAGAGAGTATCACACCACCGAGAGAGACTAGCAGCCCCTGTCCATGTGGCCGTTGTGATGCCGAATAAAAAGCTTAGATTCTCTTGGCGAAAGGATATAGTTAAAAATCTTAGCTGTATGTATAAGAAATGGATCCTGTGGAGCTACTGGCAGCCTCCAAGTACGAGTTAGCCGCCCGTCTGCGCTCACTTTCCAAGGCACCAAAGCCGATTTCCCACATGAATAAAGCGGAAATCATTCGGGCTCTCCAGGCTCACTACAAGACCCAAGACGCGCTGGCGGCCACTCCGCTCACCCCGGTGCCGACCGGTCCCCTGCCACCCCGGCCCATCCCGGTGGCGGAGGCTGAAGAGATGGAGCTGACTATTCCGATGGCACCGACTGCACGCATCACCAAGGCGACTCCCCGGACCACCACCCGGAAGCTGAAGGGGGAGGCTCCTGCTCCGGCTCCCGAACAAATTCCCAGCAGCGTGAAGCCTCTGGCCCACATCTGTAATTGTCCAGACTGTGACCGTAAGATCAAGCTGGTGTAATATTAGCCGGTTAAAGAAATGTTATAACATAATAGGAAGAATGGCAGAGGAGGTAGTTGAGACCAGTTCTTATACCAAGCATCACCGAGCGTGGTATGAGAAGCATAAGGCCGACATAGCGGAGAAGCGTCGTGCCTACGCGGCCAAGTATCGCGCAGAGCATAAGGACCGCATTAAGGCTTACAAGGAGTCGCACCGAGAGCAGATTCGGGCAGCGGACCGCGCTCGCTATCATCGTCGGAAAGCTACACCAGCTGCTGATGCTCCGTCGGAGGAGTCTGAGTAGCTGTCGCCGTAGAAGAGCCGCAGGGGATTGTCATATCTCTCGCAGTTCTGTCGCAGTTGGAAATAATGACAGCTCGGTCACAAATGATGACATTCACTTTACCAGTCAGCAGGCTACGCACCTCTGGCTCTATGGGGATGGCGATAGTCCAGACACCCTCGTGCCAAAAATTAAACATCGCCTGTCGCACGATGGCCCAGACCATTCTCTAATCAACCAAGACAATCTGGTCCCAGCTGACGGCACGCGACAGAGCCGTGTAGAGCATCGCGAGTTCAAAGTTGTCGCCGATACTGATGAAGACGCGACCGTCTCGGATGGTCTGCCCCTGAAAGCTGTGGGTGGTGTAGCTGCCACGCTTTTCAGACTTCTCCATCTCGGTCTGTGACTTGCGGCCGTCGGCAGCCAGGTAGCCAGACACAACGCCAGCGCGCAGCAGGCGACGGTTGGTGGCATGCGTGCCAGCCAGCCAGGTGTCTCCAGGCTGGAACAGCTTGACGGCATCCGCGAATGGTAGCGCCCCCCAGCACTTCCACACACGCTCCGCCAAGTCGTGAGCCTCGTCGGCACCGCCGTCAATATAGATGTCGCGCATCATCTGACGGATTTGCAACTTTGCCTGTCGCAGCTTATCGCACTTCGCACGGTGGTCAGTCGTGTAATAAATCCATTGGCTCTCCGGCACCTGCGAGGCCTGCCACACCTCAGCAAACTCGCCAGGCTTGCCGCCACGGCACTGTAGCGCCCAGATGGTGCCGTCTGGGCGACGCTCCAAATCACCAGCGACCATAATCAGAGAATTGGGATACATCTTAAAGACACGGTCAATCCAGTCGCCAGATATCATTGTAGCCTCATCGATCAATATGCCCGGCGGCGGCGCGTAGAGTTCGCAATACGGCTGGCAGCCCTCACCGATTAGTTTATGAATGGTCGTGTAGTTGTTCCCGTAGTCCTGCCGCATACCCTGCCCCAGCAGGTGTTGCGGGACGACATACAGAACATCATTAAAGCCTGTGTCTGTCAGAATGCTGTGGGTCTTGCCCGTGCCACCTGCGCCAGCTAGCACGCAGTTATCTAGTTTAGCAGAGGCGGGGGTCATAAATTCGTCGCTCTCCTCATGCTCGGGATACCAGCCGAGATAAGTCGCGCTGGGCTTGCTCTCCTTGAACTCCTTGTCGGCCCACAGCGTCACAGGAAACTCTGCGGCCTCATCGTTGTGATAGATGCCGTCTAGCACAACCCGCTGGATGCTACCTGGGCGCAGCTTCAGCATCTGCTCCATCATAATGATGCGGACATAGCTGGTAATGAATGCGAGCATATGGTGCTTAGTGCGGTAAGTCTTCTTAGCGACCTTGGCGGTAATGTGGCCGAACACGCCATTATATTTAATGCGGTCCTGGCCGTAGATTGCTGCGAGGTGGCCGGCCCACTCTTTAGAGCCGATGAAGTTCAGCGCTTTGTTAGGCTGGTCGTGGCCCAGGCAGCCCGCCCACATCCCATAGGCTTTGTTTTTGGTCTCGGGGTCACGGAAACTCCGAATCTCCTCGCCCCAGTTGATGTCAGTGCGAGAGCCGAAGACACCGGACAGAAGCTGAACCTTAACACCGTGGTCCAGGAAGAAGCGCAGCTCAGGCGCGGGCAGGGCATGCGTGCCGGTCAGGCCGAGTTGCTGGAACAGCGGAACAGGGTTTTCAATCACGCGAAACTTTAGAATTGACATCTGGTAGCGGGCGACAAAGAGAGATGTCATATCGTGGGGGACATTCGTCAGCGAGCGCCACTGATGTATAACACCCATCACACCCGCATAGTAACCGGTAGCACGGCTCTGCGTGTATGCCGCGCGGATATCGTGATGGCGCGTAGGCTCCACATCAGGATTTAGATATAGCGGCACAGCATTCACAATTGTCGCAGCGCGTAGCCAGCGATTTACCTCGGGGTGCTTTGCAGCGTCCAGGCCGAAGTGGTTCATATTGTTAGCCGTGTTGTGGCGCTCATAGACATCGTGGAGCGGGTTCGCTACACGCCATGAGCCGCGCAGGGAATGGAGCGCGCGGATTTTATTGGGCAGCCCCTCAAACTCAAAGAACTTGCCTGCGTCGCGATGCTCCTGAACCAGCTCGGCCATCTCGTCGGCCGTTACGATAGTGGGCGCGGTGTCCAGAGCCAGATGGCCGGCTTCCAGATGGTTCTCGCGCGTGTTGGTGAAAGTAATCGCGGTCTGTGCGTTTTTGTGATAAACCGTGTAGGTCTGGTTAAGCGTGTCCTCGATGATTAGCTTGCGGCCGGCTGCGCGTGCGACCTCCTCCATCGCATCGCCCTCAGGCACGCCGGCAGCATACTGGACGGCCATCCCCTCCAGCTTGCGGATACGCTGCTGGACGCGCTTGCGGAATGAATCAGATTCTGAGTTGGCTAGCTCCTTGCGTAGCACATCAACAATAGGCGAGATGACACAATGGCGAGCGCCGTCGGCAAACGCCTGCTGGAGGCGCGCGGGCGTGATGGTTTCAGATGGAGCGTAGAGGCTAATTTTGATGGTTTCAGATGGGGGATATTCCATCAGTTCGGGATTTCCAAATGCGTCGGGAACCATATAACCCTCAGTAATATACAAGTCACTTCTGAGCTGGAAAAACTTGCGAAGGTCCCTGTGTTTGCCCGAGCGGCTGCCCGGCAGATTCGTAAATGATTGAATTAGGGTTCTCTCTGACGGACCAGATGGCAGCTCGGCGACCATAATCACATCGCTGCCCTGAATGCGATTAGAAATCTCGTAGATGAGAGGGTCCTCAGGAGCAGTGCCAACCGGCACGCTTACAGTATAATAGGCAGCCGATTTGATGGCAGTTTTTTTGGCAGCTGCGCGCCGGGCGCGTGCCTGTGCGGCGCGACGGTCGCGGCGTGCTTTGTCCTTAGCGGCCTGTGCCGCAATAGCCGCAGCGGCAGCGGCCTGGCGCTGTGCCCGGGCGGCGCGCGCAATCGTCAGGGCCAACTGATTGTATGTCGTGCGGTCAATAGCACCGACTTGCCGGGCGATTAGAATCGTGTCATACTGTTCCTGGAGCTCTGGTGACAGGCTCATCTGGTGGCTGCTTCTAATATACACCTGGGTTTTAAACCGGCTCCAGGGATGTGATGCCCGGGGGCCGGGGACCCCGGGGGGGTCAAGTTTGGGGGGCCGGGGGGTCAAACTCCGGGAGTGTGATGCCCCGGGCCGGGAACTTTTCTCCGGAGATGTTAGGATGTGGTGCGCGGGCTGTGGATGTAAGATGCGCGCATGGGGTTCAACTGCCGGGGGGAAATACAGAACACATTGCTGCAAGTGCTTCCGAGGGGTTTTGATTTGGTTTTATGATGGGAAAACCGGCAAGCCTCTACAGGGGTAGGGGGCGGTATAAAATGATATCATAAACGGGGCCGCGGTTGGCCGGGTTTGTGATACAGGCCGATGTTAAGGACTGATTTGGGTCACGGGGGGGGAGGGGCGC
>Ga0214917_10005063_pt1 | contig 14223 bp, 17 predicted proteins | sample LL_1208_BB_MetaG_FD_177983 | JGI IMG/M metagenome (GOLD analysis project Ga0214917, IMG submission 177983) | Freshwater microbial communities from Lake Lanier, Atlanta, Georgia, United States - LL_1208_BB | ecosystem: Environmental > Aquatic > Freshwater > Lake | place: USA: Georgia | collected... | reverse complement strand
GCGCAGGGGCCAGAGCCCCCACGCCCCTTCCGCCTTCATCGTTAGATGTTGGCGGCGCAGCCCTGAATGAGCAGGTTCGGAACGCAGAACTGCGACTCCAGCACGATGTAGGCCACGTCGGCGTCGAAGTTCGACGTCTCAAGGTGGTCCGTGAACTTCGTGACGCGGAAGTCATTGTTCGCGTTGACCCAGAACTCCAGCCCGTTCGGGTTGAGGAGGTACACGTGCTCGGTGCTGGCGGCGAGGCCGAGGTTGATGCCCGCGTCGGACATCCAGCGATTCGCGTAGTAGCGAACGCCGTTGGCGACGTAGACGGTCGGGTGCGCCCGGCCCTTCTCCAGATCATCGACCGTGTAGGTGATGGCGGCCGTGACACCGGCAGAACCGGGGTAGGTACGGACCTCCTCACCGAGCTTCACGTGATCCGCGATGGAGAGGATGCCGAGGGTGATGCCCTCCTCGTCCTGCGCATACGTGTCGGCCGTGATCTTGATCTCCTCAGCCGTCTTCAGGAAGTCCGTGCCGATGCCGGTGTGATCCTTGAACTGGTTGAAGTAGTTGTCCACAAAGTTGACCGTGTCCTCAACACGGGTCTGCCCGAGGTACGACAGACCAGACGCCGCCTGATTGGTCGGGGTCTGGAACCGAAGCGCGCCGTTCTCGAAGCCCGTGCTGGTGAGGCCGGTCTTGTACCCGTTGAGCGAGCCGAGGCCCGCGAGGGTGGACACCGAGCCCATGTAGATCTGGCGCATGAAGTCGATGTGGAACGACATCATGGCCGCATCGGTGTTGTCCTTCACGAACCGCTTCAGGTCCTCGCGGGACTGCATGCGGTCACGGTCGAGGTGCGGAAGGATGATGGGCTTGATGTACTTGGTCCAGTCACCGGTCAGGGTGCTGGTGGTCTCGTACTTGGTGAGCGGGACGCTGATGTTCGCGGAGTTGATCTCCGTGATGTCAGAGTGCTTCCCCTTCACGCGGGTGATGCGGACGTTGGTGCCGCCGGAGCGCCGCACCCGCTGGCGGGTGGTGAGGTCCTTGAGCATCGGGTCGCGATTGAAGAACGAGATGATCGACTTCTTCACGACATCCGGCACGGTGTAGTTGGCGTACTCCAGAAGCGCCATGGCATTGTCTCCGACGAATGAGGGTTATCGCAGCAGGTGATCGTGGCGACCGAGTACTTCGTCCCACGAGAGTTCGTCTATCGCCCGAACGGGTAGACCCCCGCCCGTCTCGCCGGAAGCGACTGCCGCCTGCCGTCGAGCAACCCCGGTGTCCCGAGGGGCCGTCTGGAGAGGAGGCAACATCGCCGCCGACGCAGAAACCGTAGCAGAAGCGGGGGCAACCTGCACGTTCGTCCGGTACTGGGCGAAGCGCAGCGCGTCCTCCATCTTCTCCACGTAGGTTTTGCCCTCCCACGTCTGATCGAACGCGGGGCTCTCCAAGATCCGTGCGAAGACTTCCTTGGTCTGGGCAGGCAGATGGTTGTAGTGCGCGTTCCGCGCTTCAAACGCCATCCATGCGTTCTGCGCCACCTGCTGCGCATACACCGTGAGCGTCTGGTTCTGAAGCTCCACCTGCTCCGCGAGCGGCTTCGCGTCGTTCATCCCAGCTTCTTCAAGCTGCTTCACCAGCCCGTCGAAGTAGGTCTTCGACTGCTGATACGCGTTCAGCGCATCCTGCTGCCGAGCGTCGTGAAGCCGGGCAAGGCCCAGCAACTGCTCGACATACGGACGTGCCGCATCCGGCACCCCCTCCAACTGCACATCTTCCAGCGAGGCCCAGCTGGGGACCTCGTTGGTGTAGTTGGCTTCAGAGGAGTTCGTCTGGGTTGAACTGTCCAGCGCCTGCTCCGCCTCCGGGGATTCCGGCAGGGAGCTGGCCGGCTCCGGGGAGTCCGGCTCCACCGGGTACGGGCTGCTGTCCAGCGGCGTTGAGCTGGTCGGCTGGGGGGACAGGGATGGTTCCATCAGCGAGTCCACGAAGAAGTTCCTCCACTTGCTGTTCGTCGGTCAGGTCGTAGAGCCCGGGCGCCGTGGCATTGGCGATCTGGGTCAACAGGTCCATCAGGTTCTCGTCCAGCTGCCCTTGGACCGTAGGCAGAAGGCCGTTGTCAACGAGTACGGCAGTCGCGTCGCGCACCAGCGCGGCAGGCATGCCCGTCATGTTCTTGCCAGCAGGCATCACCTTGGCCGGCGCCTTCGAGGCACCGGGGGCCGCCACCGGCATCTCGGCTTCCGGGCCGCCCGGAGCCGTACCCGGCTCGGTGTTCTTCACGTCTTGCGCAGTCTGGTCGAGCATGGCGATCAGTTCATCCACCGAGAGGTTCATGAGATTGGACGTGGGGTTCTGCGGCACCGGACTTGACACGGGATTCGGCGGCATCCTTCATCTCCTTCCATTGGCTGTACCGGGTATCTCCCCAGCCCATCGCCTCTTGCATCGTGGTCTTCACCAGATGGTCGGCAACGGCCGCACGGCCGCCTTCCTGCCGCACACGTGCGATGTCCCGTGCCTCATCCCGCTGATCTTCGAGCCGCGCCCGATGCGCACGCGAGCTGGGATCAACACGGGACAACCCGTGCTTCTGCTCGATGCGCTCCACGTCCGCCTTGCTCGTGATGCGCATCCCGGCGTCCCGCTGCTTCTTGGTCAGCAGTGCGCCTTCGTAGTGCTCCACATCCGAGAACACCGGCCCGACTACCCGCGCCACCTTGAGCCACACGATGCTCGCAACATCCCCGCACTCGGGGCACTCGCGTGCTTCATTGCGGAACTCGTAGGGAACCATGGCGTCGTGCACATGGCCCTTGAAGCAACGGTAGTCGTACATCGGCATGGTCAGCTCATGGACGGGGCATCGCCCGTGTCTTCTTCGCCCATGTCTTCGCCTTCGCCGCCGTACATCTTGTCGCAGATCATGGTCGCCATGTCCTCAGCTTCCTTCTTGCCGAGGCCAGCGCGATCCAGCGCCTCCACGATCATCTTGTGCTTGGCGGCGTACTTCATGTCGCCTTCCTGCGGAGCCTCCTCCGCGTAGTTGGCGCCCGACATGTCTTCCTCGTTGTCGGCCAGCATGTCGTCCAGCGTGCCGCCGAACTCCAGATCACCGGCAATCTTCTTGACGAACTCCATGGGAGACATGCCCTTCATGGCGCCCTTCGGAGCCGTGATGACGATCATCTCCAGCGCGCCGTCATCGCCTTCCATGGCCTTCTTGGCCATCTCATGAAACTTCATCATCTCGGGCTCCGTTCTGTGTAGTTATCCCATCACTGGAGGTTGAGCAGCGAGGACAGACTCCATTGCCGCCAGTTCATCCGGCGAGAGCCCGCCGGCACCGGGGGGCATGGGGGGTGCGCCTCCCGCAACGAGTCCGGCCGCGCCCATCGGCAGTGCCCCGGCAGGCATCCCGGGCAGCCCGGGCATCGCGCCCGGAGGGGCGGCGAGCGGAGCACCGGGGGGCATACCGGGGGGAGGGGGCGGGGCAGGGGGTCGGTCGGTGACGATGCTGGGCCGCAAGTTGTAGGCATCCTGAACTTCACGCGTCACCTCTCGCCATTCGATGTTCTGGGCCATCGGAGTACTGGCCATCACCTGAAGCAGCCGCTCCAACGCCGTGCGCCGTGCGACCTTGTCCTCCATGAGCGGGCTGAACGGGAGCAGCCGGAACTTGAAGTTCTCGTTCATGAGGTCGTTGCGGAACGTGAACACGTCCACGTCGCTCTGGGTCTGCGCATGCAGACGCGGCAGGTCAATGCCCGATACTTCCGGGTTGGCCACCGCCCAGCGCGTGCACGCCAGCGCCTGATCGAACAGACGCGACACGGCCTTCACCGTGCGCCGCACGCGCACGTTCATCCGGCCCTCGACGCTGGCCCGGATCATGTTGGCTTCGGCAGCGGTACGGATGTTGGCGACCTGCCCGCGCTGGAAGTCGCCCGTGCCGGGGATGTAGCGCACGTTCTCGCGCGCGCTGTCGAGGTGCTTGTTGAAGTCGAACGTCGTCGGCATCTCCGGTGACACGAAGATGGACTGCGCGATGTTCCCGTCCGGCGGCGGCTCCAGCAGCGTCGGCTCCCACGCCCGCGCGTTCTTGAAGCGTTCCCATTCTTCTTCGCTACGGAACAGGCGGCGGTCGATCATCATCCTCCGGGGAAGACGCGCCACCATTTCTCTACGGGCAGACACCAGCTCGTTGATGTCTCGCTGCACCGGAGCGATGAGCGTCGCATCCGGTACGCCTTCCAGACGTCCGATCCCGTCGTTGTAGACGAGCGCAGTGTAGGGGTTCGCCCACGGAACAGGCGTCACCATCAACACTTCCATGGGCTCCGTCGTCAGGTGGTACATCAACCCCTTGCGGAAGTCCCAGTACTCGTAGATGGAGACGTACTCACGAAGCCCCTTGGCACGCAGATCACGCTCCTGCTCATCGTTGATCTCATCATCCACGAGAGAGCGGGGGTACGTGTCGGGCTTGATCTCCTTCCGAGGACGAGCGTACACCCCAGACTCAACGCGCTCCTTGAACACGTCGTAGTGAATCGGGAACCGCTCAAAGACCCAGTTCACATCCGACATCCGACGCGCCTGCGGATCGAAGAACACCTCCCACGGCATCTTCGCTCGCCAGACCACCCGCTGAAGGGATGCGCTCCACGACGCCTTTACGACGCCACCCTTCGAGAAGATAAGAGAATGAAGTACCATCTGGTGGACAGACTCATCGAGGTCGTCCTGCGAAGCGTAAAGATTTAGGACCGAGGCGATCCGCTTCCCCACGAAGAACGGATCTTGCGCCCGCGTCGGGACCCCGTACTCATGGCTCCGCTGGTCCAGCGCCTCCACCTGCGGCAAGTCCATCGCCAGTGCCGAGGCGATGGTGTCGAGGATGGGGAACGTCTCGTTCAGCTGCGCCCGGTACGATTTCAGCTCCTGATCGAAGACACGAATCCCGTCGCCAGCCCAGAACTGGCCACGCCAGTACGACAGGTTGCGCGCGTCCTCCGGAGCCTTGAACTTCCGGTAGTTGTCCTCCATCTGCTGGATGGTGGCAACCATGCGGACAAGCGCCTTGTCCGGCGCTTCCTGCGTCGCCGTTCCGTCCGCCGTCTCGTTCGCGCGCATCGCGTTCATCGGTGTGTTCCCCATGGAGACTTGTCGCCCCGCTGAGATCCAGCAGGGGAAGCGTCCGCAATCCGCAGTATCCTGCGCCACGCCTGATCGGCCTTCTCTTTGTCGGAGAGCTGCCGAGACTCGAAGCCACGTCCGACTTCCTTGCGCCATGCCCATGCTGCGATGGCCATGCTGGCAACCAGATCGAAGTGTCCGCCCTGCGCGTCTCGGTCCAGTCGATCCCACTGGCCCCGGTAGTTCAGCAGCTGCCGGATGCACCGGATGGAATGAAGCGTCAGCGAGCCATCCGCGATGATCGTCTGCAAGATGGAGATGGCTTCGGCCTTGGACTTCACCGTGTTGTACCAGCCCGGCGCCTTGCTGTGCCCATCGCCGCCCTTGCGCCAGTACATGTTCCGGCATCCGAGCGAGATCAAGTGCGACAGTACGGCGTCACCTACGCCGTTCGCTTCCACGTAGACGCGCGCGCTGTTGTACTGGGCAGACAGCGTCATCAGCTGCTTCGCCATGGTGAACGCGTCGGTGTGCCCCAGATACTCGGCCACCTGCTCGCAGTCGTCCACGCAGAGAACCTGCACCCCGAACATGTCCTGCTTCGACCATGAGCTGGCCGGATCGCATGTGATGATGTACCGCTTGCCCTTGGCGGGCTGCTTCCAGACCTCCATCGTCTTCGTCTCAATCGTGATGCCGGTCCCCCCGTCCAGCACCTTGGCCCGCTCCATCAACGGGTCCTGCGGGAACACGCTCTCGCCGGCCAGCACCCAGCAGTCCAGCTCGTTGACCGGGTATTCCGCACGGAACCGAGCGAAGTCATTCGCGCAGCGGGGCAGCCCTTCGCTCTGCATCCAAAACGCCTGCGCCTCCGTCAGCCCATTGGCGTTCGCGTAGTTCAGCACATCCTTGATGGGGCGCCAGCCCACCGGAGGAGGCACACGGTACTCCTCCACCAGTGTCCACGGGATGAACACCTTCAGCCACCGGGACCCCGGCTGCTCTGCTTCCGTGCACAGTACGTGAAGCTGGTCGCCATGGTACTTCGGCGTGCTCTCCGCGATGACGAAGCCGCCTTCGCGCGGCACGGCATTGAGGGCAGACGTCCACGCCTCCGGCCCACCGTTCTCCTCCCACGAGCTGACCTCCGTGGCCAGCAGCACCTGCACCGTGTCGCCGCGTAGCGGCTCCTCATCACGGACAGACGCGATGGTCATGCGGCTGTCCAGCTGCGGAAACTCCAGCGTGCGCTTCAGACCCAGCGTCTTCTTCGGCTGGATGAGCTGTGGGGTGGACTGGTAGAACCGGATCGCGATCTCGGACAGAGACTTCGCCGTCTCCTTCTTGTGGGCCAGTAGCGCCGCACGACACCCGACTCGGTACATCGCGTGCTGCGTCGCCACCCCCGTGAAGAACGTGGAGCTACCCTCCTGCCGGGGCTTCACGTGCACGAGCCACTTGTCCTCTTGGTAGCAGCGCATCACCGCCGCAGCGAGCAGCTGTTGGTGCGACCAGAGCTTGAACGGTACGAGGCTCCCCTGCTTCGAGCGCACCTTCCACTGCGGCAAGAATGACGCGGGGTTCCAGAAGTCTGGATGTGCTGGACCGACGAGCATCAGTCGCCGTCCGAGAGCAAGGATACACGCATGGGGTCTGCAATCAACGGAGGCTCGCTCGCCCGAATCGTGCGCTGCGCCTGCGTGAATACGCCGAACGGTCCCGTCTGCGTGAGCATCCGCACTTGCTCCTCAATCGCGGGCATCTCGGCCGGGGTCTTCTGCTTATCTGCGCGGTTCTTCGTGGCCAGCAGCCCCGTCGCCGTCTTCACGATCTCCATCAGGGTCTGCACCTGACGGTCGCTCACCTTGCGGTTCGAGTACGCGTTCAGCGTGGCGTTCACGACATGGACCGCACCGTCCAAGCTCGTCACGTCCAGACGTTCATCCAGCAACGGAGGCGGTTCTTCCTCCGGTTCTGGTGGCGCCGCCGACATGGGGTCATGCGTCGCGCCCACGAACGAGGCGCCATCTTCTCCCATGAGTTCATGCAGTGGACGGGTCTTCGGTGGACGGGGCATGGGTTAGCGTATCGCTACGATCACAGGAGCGCACTACACCATGTCTACTACCGACGCGACCCAGACCTCCACCGACATCGAGATGTTCCCCATGGAAGCCCCGCTTCGTGGCCGTAAGGCTAAGGCCGAGCCTTCCCCCGTGGCCTCTGCGCCCAGTGCGGCCAGCGCCGCTCCGGCCCCCGGCTACCCCATCACCATCTACGTCGGCACCCCGACCCCCGTGGTCGTTACGTTCCCGTCCAAGGGCGCGCGCGACAAGGCTGCCCAGCAGCTCATCCAGCGGGCCACCAAGCTCCCCACTACGTTCACCGTGAACGGCGTCACCACGACGTTCCTCTACATCACCCACTTCACCTACGAGGGATGACCTATGGCCAACGCAGATGCCTTCGCCGCGCTCACGAACCCTGCCCCCCGGCGCACGGACACGATGGCCGAGCCCATGCCGTCCACGACCGCGTCAAAAGAAACCGCGACCGTGCCGGAAGCGGAGGTAGGTGCTGGGTACGCCGCTGTGCTCCAGCCCGGTGTGTACGACGACACGGACGGCAAGTACCAGTACGAGTACCGCGACGGGAAGATCACGATCCTGCGCTCCCCACGTGGCGGCGCAGGCACCGTGCTGGAATCTGACAGCCCGTTCTTTGACGCCATCGTAAAGAACATCCAGCTCGGCGGGGCCAAGCCTGCCACGGTCAGGGGCGCTGCCTACGACCGGATGAAGGCGACGCCGAAGGCGGCACCTGCTGCCGAACGCGCGCGCGTGGCCGCGAAGCCCGCGCCGTCGGCGGCCCCTCCGTCCATGGCAGAGCCCGACATCACCATGGACAAGCCGGTGGCGGAGGACTACGCCGACCAGCTGCTCGACATGCCGCAGGGTGGTGCGCTTGCGGAGGAACGCAATGCGGCCAAGCCGGCGATGGCTGGCATGGGCGGGCGCTCTGGGATCAGCAAGCAGATCGGGGAGGCCATGTCGTCGGTCGGCAACTTCCTCGAAGGCACGCAGATGGGCAGGGGTGCGATGGCCCGTCCGATGAGCACGCGCATCAGCGAAGGCGCCGCAGCCTTCGACAAGGCTGCGACGGCCACCAAGATGGGCACGCGCCCCGGCATCAGCAGCGAGATCAAGCAAGCTGCCAGTGGCATGATCCACGCGCAGAAGATGCGTGATGCCGTGACCGCTGCGAGTGGCGCGCTTGTCCGGATGGACATGTCCCCCATGGACGCCAATCGCGTTGCCAACCAGCTGGCCAAGGCGAACGATCTCGCTACGCTGGAACGTCTCGCGAAGCTGAAGTAGCGGCGAGCAGGGCGGACGCGAACACCGGTTCGGGTCCGGCCAGTACATGCGGCGTCATCTGTAGGGCCGCTGCCAACCGTTCGACGCGTCGGGTCAACGGGATGGCGGCGGCCCTCTTTTCGATGGACGCCACCGTTTCTCCCGTCGTCAGGGAAACCATACGTAGTCTCCGCGACATCTCACGATGCGAGAGACGAGGGATTGACGCGCGCCGTGGCATGACATAGGCATATCACGGAGGCAGATCAATGAATGAACGAAAGCTCGATGCGCCGGAGAGCGGTGCACATCTGGTACGCGGAGACGGACCATCCCCCCAGCGAGCGGCTTCAGCGCAGGCTTGCGGCGCTGGCGTGGCGGCTCTGGGCCAGACGGGGAAGAAGCTGGATGGGCGCACTCGCGCGGCTCGCGCGCTGCGCGCGGGAAGAAGCGACGCTGTTCTCGGTGGAGATCGAGGCAGTCGTGCTGAAGCGGGGGTGGAAGCTGGCGAAGCGCAGGCCCCGAGAGAGGGTGGTGCTGTACCGGGCAGCGGCGCTGGTCACGCCCGATCAGCTGGCGGGGTACGGTTTCCGTCCATCCGCGCAGGAGCCGGCGGCCGAAAGACCCAGTACGGAGACGCAGAACTTGGCGTGAGACTCCGCATCTGGCGGGAACGCAGTCAGTATTCCCAGACGGATCTCGCGCTTCGCGTCGGGGTGTCGAGCCCGAACATCAGTCACTACGAGCGCGGCACGCGCGCGCCCAGCAAGGAAGTGTGCAAGCGCCTCCGCATCGTGCTCGGCCTCACGGACGCCGAGTACATCCAGCTTCTGGAATGGTCCTGACCATGTGCCCGACGCATGGTCCGATCTGCGAGCAGATCACCCTCAACGAACTCATCAACGTCGTCTATGCCGCCATGAAGGAACGCTACGACGAAGACCTTGCGCTGTTCTGTACGGCGTTCGTCGTGGACATCTGCCTCTACAACGCGCCGGAGGAAGCATGAAGTGCCCGCTCTGCAACGGGAAGCTCATGGTACGTGAGTCCCGCACCAACACCGAGCACCTGACCGGGAAGCTCAAGCTGGTCGCACGGAAGCACGGGCTGCTGGAGCTTGGCGAGAACGCCGCGTGGTGCGTCCGCGAACGGAAGTGCGCCGGATGCGCGCGTGTCTCCTACACCGTGGAGGAGATGGTATGAGCGGGAAGGGCGGCGCGCGCGACCCCGGACAAGGCCGATGGGGCGTGGACATGAAGGCCACCCCCGCAGACGGGGGACCGCTCCGGGTGAGCAGCGAGTCGGCGCACGCGTCCAAGCGCCATTCGGATGGCAAGCTGCTGCGCATGGGCAAGGTGCCCGGAGACATCACCTTGTCCACCGCCTACGCGCGCGGCACCATGAACGTCCGGCCCATCGGCACCCGGCTCGGGTGGGTATGGCTGCGTCGCAACAACCAGCTGGGCCGCCATGCCATCCGCTCTGCTGGCCTTGTCCGCATGGGGCTCAGCACCTACGTGCTGGGCCTTGCCGTCGGCTCGCGCGCGCTGTTCCTTGGCAGGGGCGCACGGCTGTGGCGCGTGCCCGGAGTCCAGCTCCCTGAACCCATGCCCTCACTGGCTGCCGTGGATGCAGATGTCGCACGGCAACTGGCCGACCGCGCCGCGCGCGTGCTGGCCGAAGCCATGACCCCACTGCCCGAGCTTGAACTCACCGATGAAGCCAACAAGCGGTATCGGGCCATTGCCCGTGGGCTCGTGGGCAAGCGCATCGTGGAGGCAGCGGCGCAAGGCATCCCCATGGATGCGGGCATGTACGCCCGTGGCGTGTCGCCAGACTGGGATGCGCATGATCTCATGGAGCCGCGCGCGCCAGACACCCAGCACGCCGTGCTCCTCTCCCTCGTGCTCGCACTGCCCGCCACCGAAGCCGCCAGCCTCGTGGAACTCGGTGCGCTCATCGAGCACCGTGTGCCCATGGTCACGAAGGAAGCAGCTGCGTCCATCTACCAGCAGGCATGCGCCCTACTCGCGCGCGCGTGCCCGGAATGGTGGAGCCGTGCCCACCTCACCGACTGGACCACCGTGGGCTCCATTGAAGCATGCTTCAAGGCCCAGTATTGCCGCATGCTCAATGCAGCATGGGGCAAGGACATTGCGCTCACTGGGGATGTCGGAAGTGCCGCCATGCGCATGAGCCACGAGGTGGCAGATGCATCCGTGGAAGCATGGTCTGACCCAGATGAATGATGGCATGTGGCATGTGCATGGGAGCATTGGGAAGAACCAGCGTAGATCCTTGACAATCTCTTGACAATCTCGGATTGTGTAGGTTGTTCGCTGGTTTGCGAGTGGGGTAGCTGTCTCGGCGGCTTGCCGATCCAAGCGGGGGATGTGATGCTCTGGACGTCGGCACCCCGAGATTCCCTCGGTCCAACGCCGACATGGAGTGACCCCATGGAACCCATCGCCAGTGTCCCGCTGCCCACCATCATGACAATCGCCTACGCTTCCAATGTCCCCATGCTCCTCTGGGGGCCGCCCGGCACGGGCAAGACGTCCAGCATCAAAGGCTTCGCCAATGCCATCAACGTGGCGTGCAAGACCGCCATGGCCTCCATTCAGGAGCCGGCCGACATCGGCGGCTACCCCGTCCCCGGCCAGCAGGGTGTCCGCAAGCTGCCGCCCACGTGGGCCATGGAGCTGGCCAGTGAGCAGGAAGGCATCCTGTTCATCGATGAGCTGACCACTGCGCCGCCTGCCACGCAGGCCGCATGCCTCCGTGCCGTCCATGAGGGCGTCGTCGGTGACCTTGAGCTGCCTGTCGGCATCCGGCGATGGGCAGCGGCCAACCCCGCCGAGTACGCCGCCGATGGCACCACGCTGGCCGCACCGCTGGCCAACCGCTTCATGCACATCGCCGCCCCGCTGGACGCCATGGGCTGGGTCCGGGGCGTCGTCAACGGCTGGGCTCCCCCTGCCTACATGCCGCCGCCGCCCGGCTGGGAGGCCAGCATCCCCGGCGTAGCTGCCATGGTGGCCGCGTTCATCCAGCGCAAGCCGTCCATGCTGCTCGACATGCCCAAGGACGAGGCCGCACGTGGTGGTGCATGGCCCTCGCCCCGTTCGTGGGAGTCCGGCATCCGCGTCATGGCTGCATGCGAGTCGATGCATGCCGGCCCCGACGCCATGACCGCCGTGCTCGCCGGCTGCGTCGGACCCGGTGCGGCCATTGAGTTCCTTGCATGGATGCGTGCACAGGACCTGCCCAATCCCCGCGACCTGCTTCGCACCCGCTCATGGGACGTGCCCCGCGATGGCAGCAAGGCGTTCGCCACCATGTCCGGCATCGTGGCCCACACGGCGGCGGACCTGACGCGTGAGAACTGGGACGCCGCATGGGCCTTGCTCGCATTGGCCAGCAACCAGCATGCAGACCTTGTAGCGGTGGCCGCCAAGTCCCTTGCGGACCTGCGACGCCGCTGCAACTACCCTGCCCCCGGCGGCATGGTCCAGCTCGCCGCGCTGCTCAAGGCCATCGGCGGCATGGGTGGTGTGCGATGAGCGCGTTCGACAAGTGGGGCCTGCCGAGCATGCCCATGGAACGCTCGGACCTGATGCGTGAGCGCCGCAAGCACATGTACATCGACCAGTGGGGCTGGCCCGAGTTCTCCGTGAGCCGGCAGACGCATCGGCGTCATGTGGACATCATGGTGCGTGGCGCGGCTGAGCAGCATGTGCTCCGGTACACGAAGCATGGGGCCATCGCCATCGTGCACTGCCCCGGTGGTTCCATCCAAGGGCAGGACCTCATGTGGGCCATGACGGGCGAAGTCCCGTGTCAATACTGCATGGGCATCGTGGAGCGCCTGCGCACCAATGGCCCACGTGCATGGTCATTCCGGCAGGGGCGCATCCCCGACATGGCGTTCCACCTCAGCCCACGCTGGCGGAGCCCCACGGAGCGCGATGCGGCCAAGACCGTGGACTACCGCATGTGGATCTTCGCCAAGCACAGTGGGTGGACGCCGACCACGCCGTTCATCGGGCGCAGTGTGGCGCACGCCGTCGTCGCACTGGAGGCGTGCTTCCAGCGTGCACTGTCCGACTGCCATGCAACGGTCACGCACAGCATCGGACCATGGAGCACGGATGTCCTCGTGGACAAGCGGCCGTTTCGACCCACGGCCCTGCGCATCTACAACCGTGTCCCATGGCGCGGCCTGATGCTGGCGAACGCACTGGTCAAGTGTCAGCTGCGCAATGGGGCGCACGTCGTTCCCGTGGCGCATGTCGAACGGACAAAGACGGGTATTGACTTCATCGGCTTCAAGGTGGAGCCGAGCAAGGGCAAGTCGCACTGGCACCGTGGGTGCGCAGTGCCGGATGACGCAGGTGGATGGAAGTTCGTGCGGTGGTACCGCAATGGAGGTGTGGAGTGAGCTTGAACCCCATGAGTCTGGCCCGTGCACGGGCCTTCGCACTCTGGCCCTACATGGCCAGTGTGCTCACCCGGATGGCGCTTGTGGAGAAGAAGGGCGTCGGCACCATGGCAGTGACCGACAAGTGGCAGGTCCTCTGGGACCCTGCCTTCGTGAACACGCTGACCCTTGACCAGCGTGCCGCCGTGCTCTGCCATGAGGCATGGCACCTGCTCCGTGGACACAGCCGCCGTCGTGGCGACCGTGACCCGAAGCTCTGGAACATCGCATGCGACATCGCCATCAATGACGATGGCTCCCTGCGCGACATGTTGCCCTCCAATGGGTGCTACCCGGAGCAGTTCGCTTCCATGGGCGTCCGGTCCGGCATGCTGGAGGAGGACATCTACGACCTGCTCATGGCGCAGCAGCCAGAGCCGCCCACGGGGGGACCGGACGATGACAATGATGAGGATGGGGACAGTGACGGCAACCATGACCACGACGACGAGGATGGCTCCGATGGGGGCACTGGTGGGCCGGGTGGCGGGCAGGACCCGGATGTGTCCAATGACATGGGCAAGCCAGTAGGCAAGAAGCCCGCCGAGGGCGCATGCGGCAGTGGCGCTGGCGGCAAGCCGGCACCCGGTGAGGGAGATGACGGCGACCCCGTGGGCGATGGCGGCCATTCTTCCATGGAGGATGAGCTGGTCATGCGTGAGGTGGCCGAGGCCATCCAGACATGCGGCAGTGCGTCCGGTGGCGCACGCCGCTGGGCCAGCGACGTCCTCGCTCCGCCCGTCATCCCATGGCAGCGCGTGCTGCGTGCGGCCATCCGTCGCGCCATGCTCCTGACCCGTGGTGCCACGGACTACAGCTACGGCCGCCGTCCCAAGGTGCGCAGTGGCGTCATCCTGCCCACGCTGGTCAGGCCCCAGATGCCCGTTGCCATCGTGCTCGACACGTCTGGGTCCATCTCTGGCCCCATGCTGAACGCCTGCCTTGCGGAGATTGACGGCATCCTGAAGGCCGTGCGTCTCCCATGTGTCGTGCTCGCATGCGACGCACAGGTGCATGGCGGTGCGCAGCGCGTGACCACGGCCCGTGATGTCAAGCCGCTCGGCGGCGGTGGCACCGACATGGGCAAGGGCATTGCGGCGGCCGAGGCCCTGCGCCCGAAGCATGGGGCCACCATCGTCGTGACCGACGGCTACACCCCATGGCCCCGTGCCAAGCCGTCCATGCCCTGTATCGTGTGCCTCATCGGTGCCTCCGATGGGTCCAGTGTTTCCAACGATGTTCCCCAGTGGG
>Ga0214917_10005062_pt1 | contig 14227 bp, 23 predicted proteins | sample LL_1208_BB_MetaG_FD_177983 | JGI IMG/M metagenome (GOLD analysis project Ga0214917, IMG submission 177983) | Freshwater microbial communities from Lake Lanier, Atlanta, Georgia, United States - LL_1208_BB | ecosystem: Environmental > Aquatic > Freshwater > Lake | place: USA: Georgia | collected... | reverse complement strand
AGGGGTTTGACGCAGAGAGTGATGAGTACTATAATGAGGTAGATAAACGTATGAAGGATTTATATCCTCATAAGTTTGCTAAATCTCAGGAATCTGAGGTTACAGAGGAGAACAGGAAACCCGTCCAAACTGTTGCTTCTGCTGGAAGAAAACAATCAGGACGCAGAACCGTGAAACTCACCAAGTCACAGGTGGCTATTGCTAAAAAATTAGGGGTGCCACTAGAAGAGTACGCTAAATACGTGAAGGAGGTATAATGAGCGATAAAATAAAAAATAGAACTTCACGCGAGTCAGAAGTAAGAAATAAGGATCTTCGTAAGAAGCCTTGGACTCCACCGTCAAGTCTGGATGCACCTAAAGCACCAGCGGGTTTTGTTCATAAGTGGATTAGAACAGAATCGCAGGGTTTTCAGGATACGGCTAACGTATCTAAAAAACTCAGAGAAGGTTGGGAATTTGTGAGAGCTGAAGAAATTAAAAATTCTACAGGTGATCATGACTACCCAGTAATCGATGAGGGAAAATATGCTGGGTTAATCGGGGTTGGCGGCCTTGTGTTGGCAAGGATACCAGAAGAAATTGTCAAAAGTCGTTCCGAGTATTTTAAAAAAATTACTCAGGATAGAATAAAAGCGATCGATGCCGATTTAATGAAGGAACAACGACCTGGAATGCCTATCAATATTGATAGACAGTCCCGTGTAACTTTTGGTGGTGGACGTAAGTCATAATTTTTTGGCAAAAGTCAACTACTGTAAATTAAACTAAAAATAAACGGAGTATAAAATAAATGGCAAACGTAACAGAACGATTTGGTCTTAGACCAAGTAGACAACTTAACGGTAGTCCATTCATTAACGCTCAAAACAGATATAGAGTAGCAAGCAATAATTCTACTTCAATTTACCAAGGTGACGTGGTTATACCATTCGCTTCTGGTCAAGTTGGAAGAGCTATTGCTAACTCATCTACACCTGTTGTGGGAGTTTTTAACGGATGCTTTTATACAGATCCAACAACGCAAAAACCAACATGGAAGAATTATCTTCCAGGTTCAACAGTTGCAACTGACATAGTTGCTTTTGTAATTGACGGACCAGATACAGTATTCGAAATGAATGCTAATGCGGTTTTTGCAGTTGCGGATATCTTTAAAGGCTTTTCAATCTCTAACGAGAGTGGAAATACATTAACAGGTATATCATATGTACAACTAGATGTAGCAAAATCAGGAACTGATTCTACATATTTAGTTCAAGCAATTGATATATCACAGGATCAATCAAATAATGACGTGACGACTTCAAATATGAATGTGCTTGTTAGAATTAACAATCACTTTTATAAGTCGGCATTGGCATTATTATAATAGGAGAATAAATAATGGCTATCTCAAGATCACAACTAGTAAAAGAACTAGAGCCAGGATTGAATGCCCTATTCGGCCTGGAATACGACAGATACGACAACGAACATGCAGAAATCTTTACAACTGAAACTTCAGACAGAGCGTTTGAGGAAGAAGTAATGTTAACTGGTTTCGGCAATGCAGCTATTAAACAAGAAGGTGCAGGAGTACAATTCGACCAAGCTTCTGAATCATATACTTCAAGATATACTCATAATACAATTGCTTTAGCATTTGCTATTACTGAGGAAGCTATTGAAGATAACTTGTACGACAGATTAGCTTCTAGATATACTAGAGCTTTAGCTCGTTCAATGTCACAAACTAAACAAACAATAGCAGCTAACATTTTGAATAATGCTTTTGATTCAGCATATGTAGGAGGTGATGGCGTTTGTTTATTAAGTGCTTCTCACCCTCTTTCTAATGGTGGAACATTTTCAAACATTTTAGCAACTGCAGCAGATCTTAACGAAACTTCTTTAGAACAAGCGTTAATTGATATTGCAGGGTTTGTAGATGAAAGAGGATTGAAAATTGCTCTTCAAGGCAAAAAATTGATTATTCCAAAAGAAAATCAATTTACTGCTGAGAGAGTTTTAAGATCTCCTTTATCAACTGCTGGTGCATTCGCTAAGAATGACATCAATGCTGTGTTGAATATGGGAATGGTTCCTGAAGGTTACAGAGTTAATCACTTTATAACTGACACGGATGCATTTTTCATTATAACTGATGCTCCTAACGGATTAAAAAATTTCGTTAGAAGTCCAATCAAAACTGCCATTGAAGGCGATTTTGATACTGGTAACGTTAGATTTAAAGCTAGAGAAAGATACAGCTTCGGTTGGTCTGATCCTAGAGGAATCTACGGAACTCCAGGGGCTTAGTAATTTAAGTCTTTTCGTAAAAAGGGGTCAAGGTTTACTTTGACCCCTTTTTATTTTATAATTATAATAATTTAAATAAGGAGTAGTAATGAAATCAGATGTAAAACCAGTCGTACTTGCAAGTAATCTTTCTACAGCAGTTTTGTTTGCAGGACCTACAAGACTTCGTGGTTACATGATTCAATCTACTGGATCTTCTGGAACTACAGTTATTAATGGTTTATCAAATGCTACAACTGTCAGCGTTTCAACTAATACACAAGTTTATATTCCAGTAAGTGTCGGAGCAGGTTTCACCGAAACATTAAATCTTCCAGAAGATGGAATTTTATATGCTGGAAGAAATGGCACAGGCATCATTGATGGTATCGGAGTAGTTAGTAATACGAGTGCCCTAATTGTTACATTATTTATAGATAAATAATAAAATGGGTAAATTTGGTATCCAATTAAAAGGAACAGGTAAAGCTGTTAAAAAAATGTCTTTTGGTGGCGTTGCTGGAGTTTATGGTAGCGTAGGAAGAGGACTTCCTGGATCTTATCAAACTGCATATCTAAGAGAAGCAATGTTTCCTCAAACAAAACAAGCAAGTTATATGGCAGGACTTCAGCCTATAATACAAGGAGATTCAAAAAAAGAGGAAAAAGAAAAAAAAGAAAAAATGGTAAAAGGCGGAGCAGTTAAGCCAGTTAATCCTAAAAATAAGAAGAAGGCAAAGAAATAAAATTTAATTTCTTGCAATGTCTTATTTAAATGCTAACATACCCCCTATATACTGTAAAATAAGAAGGGAATATTTATATGACTTACGCGAACATCAAGGAGAAACTGAAGACTGTGTGGTATTTGGCCTGGGGAGTATTAGCGGGCGTGCGACATTGTTTCATTGTTTACTCAGCAATGGTGCGATCTATTGGAGACTTCCTATCTCTGCTTTTGTTCAAAGAAGAGTCGGCAGTGATGTGCATAGCACACCGATGGAACATCAAGATCTCGATGATCTTCAGCTATGGAATTCATTTAGTTATTATCCTGCTGTTACTACTTTTGATTTTTTAATCGGGCAACGTTGTAAATATTTAGGAAAGGATAAAAAATTTATTCATGGAGAATATTTATTCACTGTGGATTGGGCACATCCAGAAAGTAATATTTTGGATACAGAACATTCCGAAATACCTGATCAGCATAAGTGTGCTCACATTTTGGCTCTTGATAACGGTAATTATGCAGCTCAGCCTAATAATCGTATTCTGTGGAGTATTCCTAGCTTTACAACTTCAACACATAAGCCAGACTATAAAGTACAAACTACAGAATGGAATGTAGAAAATAAGGAATGGCAATTAGAAGATACTGATGATATGTTTTATCAAGTGGAGGACAAAAAATGAGTAAAGAAAAATTAACATTTGTTGTAACTACATTAGTAACAACTACTTTATGCATTGTTGTATTAAGTATGGTTATGACTCTTATGACTGGTCTATTTGATGACAAAGTAGACAATGGTGAAATATTTAAATTAATTGCCCCTGCCTTTCAAACAATCATCGGGGGATTTATTGGTCTTTTAGCGGGTGTAAAGTTAAAAGCAAACGATGACGACAAAAACTGCAACTGCAAGTAATTGTATTAACAATCTAGCGGCTGGATGCTGCTTATTAAATCACTGTAAATGCCATGACAATAAAGAGTATAATAATAAAATATTTGATAGTAGCTCTACTAGCGTTTGTATTAGGTACATTCTTCCCCAATCCAGTCGCCAAGAAGAAAACTGAGAACGCCATTATTGCCTGGGCCAAGAGTCTAGGTTTTGGCCCCCCAAGGTTTGAATATCATAATAATCAAGAATTCATTACCTCCCTTAAAAAGTGCATCTCCTACCTTAATTTTGACATCCCTGCAAATAAACATATAAATACAGAACTAATAGTAGCTCAAGCTATAGTTGAATCTAACTATGGGACATCACGTTTTGCTATTGAAGGAAATAATCTGTTTGGTATAAGAGTATGGTCAAAAGAAGGAATGCTACCTTATAAACAACCAGATCATATAGAATGGCGAGTAAGGGTATTTAAAAACAAATGTGAATCTGTTAAGTATTACATTGAAATTCTAAATACAAAACAAGTATATGCAGAATTTAGAAAAGCTAGAGATATGTCATTTAATAAAGATCCTATAAGAATGGCAAAAGCATTAGATAGTTTTTCTACAAATAAAGAATATGAAAAACATGTTATTGAGGTTATACATAAATTAAGAAATGGAATTAAGTAATAGTTTTACCTTAAACGAATTAATAAAGTCTCAAGAAGCAACAAGACTTAGTATAAATAATGTACCTAATGAAGAACAAATACAAAATCTTAAAATACTTTGTGAAAAAATATTACAACCGCTAAGAGATTATTATGGTTTGCCTGTTTCTATATCTTCTGGGTATAGATCAGTTGCACTTTGTGAAGCTATAGGGTCTTCAGCTAAAAGTCAGCATACTAAGGGACAGGCCGCAGATTTTGAGATATTTGGAGTGGCTAATAAGGATATTTCAGATTTTATTGTAAAAAATTTTGAATATGATCAATGTATACTTGAGTTTTGGAATGAAAATGAGCCTAATAGTGGATGGGTTCATTGTAGTTATTCAAGAGAAAGTAATAGAAAACAGTACTTGAAGGCACAGAAGGTAAGTGGTAAAATTGTATATTCACCAATGGTTTAATTATGCCAATAGGAAGATCACAAATACCTCAAGAAATAGAAGGAAAACTTCGTGGAGCAAAACCATCAAAGGCTATGCGTAAATATAAAAAAAATAATAAAAAAATAAAATGACAAAACTATGTTCTAGAGGTAAATCAGCTGCTAAAAGAAAATTTGCAGTATATCCTTCTGCATATGCAAATGCCTATGCTTCAAAAATCTGTGCTGGTAAAGTAAAAGATCCTTCAGGTGTAAAAAGAAAAGATTGGAAACCTAAGGGTGCTTATATGGGTAAGTTTATAGAAGTAGAAATGGATGATAAAAATTATTCTAATGAATCTTTAAAAAATTATTATGGAGATTTATTAAAATAATGTCAGAAGATAAAAATAAAGAAGAATCTGTAATAGAACTTGCTAAAAGAGTAGGATCTAAAGAAGCAGCAAGAATTATTACAGCTGAAAAAGCAAAATTAAAACAAGAAAATAATTTTGAAAAGACTGGACAATATTATTTTGATCTTAATCTTGGTTTAAAACAAGGTGGTCTTGCAAAATGGTTTAATGAAAATTGGGTGGATATTTCTGCCCCTAAAAAAGGAGGAGGTTACAAAGAATGTGGGAGAAAATCAGCGAATGGATCAAAAAGAGGTTACCCAAAATGTGTTCCTGCAGCAAAAGCAGCAAGAATGAGTGAAAGTCAAAAGAGATCTGCAGTAATTAGAAAGAGATCTGTAGGTAATGTCGGCCCAAAACCAACAAATGTTAAAACAATAGTAAATAAAACTAAAAAAATGAAAGAGGGTGGTATATATAACATGACAAAAATGAGGTATATTTAGATATTATGAAAAAATTTAAAAAATATAAAGACATGTCTATGAAACATGAAGGTATGGAATCAAAATCTATGGAAGGTAGAGAGACTATGCTTGAAAAAAAGGGGTATGAAGAAACTAAAAGTGGTAAAATGAGAACTATGAAAGCTAAAGAAGGTGTAATGGCAAGACTATCACCAAAAGCAGATTTAGATAAAGATGGAATGTTATCTTCTTATGAGAAAAAAAGAGGAATGGCTATTCAAAATGCTATGTCTGAAGAACCTATCAAAGCTCAAAAAGGTAAAATGATGGTTAAAGGTCAAAAAGAAATACAAGTTAACAAACAATACTTCGGAGAATACTAAAATGGGAATGAAAGAATACGCAAAATCAAAAATTAATCCTAAATTTGCAACTACAGAGCAAATGAAAATTATGGCCAAAGGTCAGGAGAACGTTAAATCTAGTCAGTCAAAAAGTCCTAAAAAGAAGTAGGTTATGACATATGGCTACTTCAGGAACTACATCCTTTGATCTAGATATAGACGATATTATTGAAGAAGCTTACGAACGTTGTGGCGTAAGGACTAACAGCGGATACAATATAAAATCAGCAAGAAGAAGTTTAAACATTTTATTTTCTGAATGGGGAAATAGAGGCATTCATCTTTGGAAAGTTGTTCTTAAAGAACAATTACTTACTGCGGGTACAGCAACTTATGCTACTCCTTCTGGTTGTAGTGATGTATTGGAAGCTTATATTTCAACTGCTCAAACTATAACTGAAACAACTAACGATATTTCTTTAGACAAAATTGATAGATCTGCCTATGCAGCTCTTCCTAATAAAGGACAACAAGGACAACCTTCACAATACTATGTGAATCGTTTACTTAATCCTACGGTTACTTTATATTTAACACCTGATGCAGCTACTTATACTTATTTAAAATATTATTATATTAGTAGAATTGAAGACGCAGGTGCATACTCTGATCAGGCAAATGTACCTTATAGATTTTTACCATGTATGGTTTCAGGTCTTGCATATTATCTAGGACAAAAAGTTTCCCCAGATAGAGTTCAAGGATTAAAATTAGTTTATGAAGATGAATTACAAAGAGCTTTAGAAGAAGATTCTCAAAGAACAAGCTCTTATATTACACCTTATTCTTACTTTGGAGATGGAGTTTAATGGCATTCGCAAGAGGTAAAAGATCATTAGCTATTTCGGATAGATCAGGAATGCAATTTCCATACGTGGAAATGAGGAGAGAATGGAATGGTTCTTTTGTACATTTTACTGAATATGAACCAAAACAACCTCAATTAGATCCAAGACATCATAAAGCAGATCCGCAAGGATTAAAAAATGCTAGATCAGACACTGTTCCTGGTGGTGGATGTTTAGTACAATTAGATTTACAATTTTGGCCAGGTCAATATCTTTCAATTGGTATGCAACCTGGAACAAGTGGGGATGTAATTAATTCAGCTAGGCAAGCTTATTTAGCTGTTGGAAACGTAACTATTAGTATAACATAAAATGACATACGCAGAATTATTATCAAATATAAGAAATTATACAGAAGTAGATTCATCAATTTTGAGTGATGGAGTTTGTGATGTATTTATTAAAAATTCTGAATTTAAAATATTTAGAGAAACAGATGCTGATTATTCAAGAGAATATGCTACATCAAGTTTTAGTTCTGGTAATAAATATTTATTATTACCTGATGATAATACAGATGAAGGAGCCACAACTACTAGAAGAGCTTTTATAGTAAGATCTGTAGTTGTAACAAATACTTCATCAATTCAAATATCATTAGAACCTAGAGATGATACATTTATTACTGAATATAATAGCTCTGGGACAAGTGGTTTTCCAAAATATTATTCAATGTATAAAGAGAATGCTATTCAGGTAGCTCCCATACCAAGTGCTAATTATGTAGTTACTTTAGATTATGTATATACACCTGATAATTTAAGCTCAACAAATACAACGACTTATATCAGCCAAAATGCACCAGAATTATTATTATATGCTTGTTTAGTAGAAGCTTTTGCATATTTAAAAGGACCACTAGATATGTACAAACTATATCAAGACAAGTATAATACAGCATTACAAGGATTTGCGTTAGAACAAACAGGTAGAAGACGCAGAGACGAGTTTCAAGATGGTGTGTTACGAATTAAAATTAATTCACCATCACCATAATAAATATAAGGAGTACAATATATGGCAATAGCACAAGCAGTGTGCAACACATTTAAGTCAGAACTTTTAGGTGCAGTACACGATTTCGATTCAGGTTCAGGACAAGCTTTTAAACTAGCATTATATACATCAGCAGCTAACTTATCAGCAGCTACTACAGCTTATACAGCTACAGGAGAAGTTTCTGCTTCAGGACAATACACAGCAGGCGGTGGAATATTACAAAGTCAAACAGTATCACTTGATGGTTCTGTAGGTATAGTAGATTTTGCAGATTTATCTTTTACAGGAGTTACATTAACTGCTCGAGGAGCATTAATTTATAATACTTCAGCTTCTAGCAAATCAGTTTGCGTATTAGATTTTGGTGCAGATAAAACAGCAACATCAGGAACATTTACAATAGTATTTCCAGCAAATACATCAGCAGCAGCTATATTAAGAATCGCATAATTTTAGGAGGGCCAGGTGGCAGATATTACAATAAACGTAACATCACCTGGTCTACCAAAAGTATTTTATACGACAGGAGAAAACTGTCATGGCTAATGCATGGAATGAATTAACATGGAGTAATGGTCTTTGGGGATTACAAGGAAATATAAATGTAAATGTTTCTACTCCTGGAACATCTACAACATGGGGATCTAGTAATTGGGGATCTAATGCATGGGCAGCTATTGATGGAATTTCTTCATCTATTGGTAGTGACGTATCTATTCTACTTAGCCAAGAAATTTTTGTAACTGGATTTCAGTTAAATTCTACTACAGTTTCTGTTTCTATAACAGCAGATTCTAATTTAAATTTAAATACAAATTTATTAAATGTAACACTTGGAACAGATACAGTATTAGTTCCTTCAATTGAAGTTTATGTTACTGCTCCTGGTGATTTACCTTGGGGCACTGAAGCGTGGGGCTATGGTTCGTGGGGCAATATTGGTGGAATGGATATCGCCATTGGAGCAGACGCTGTTCTTACTCCTTCTATTGATGTAAATGCTACAGGCAATCAATTAAATACAACTACTGGAACTTTTTCAATTACAGGAGATGCTAGTCTTACTTTAACTGGAATAAGTTCAGCTACAACTACTGGAACAATAGCTACTCAAATAGATGTTAATGCCTCTGTTACAGGACAATCTAGATCAACTACAGTAAATACAGTTACTATTACAGCGGGAGCTAATATAGATGTAAATGGAAGTTTATTAACTATATCTCTAGGAGATGAAAGTATTAATGTTGCAACTGAAATATTTGTAACTGGTAATATACTTTCTTCAAGTGTAGGAACAGCTGAATTAAATGCTAATACATTAATAGATGTAACCTCTGTATCTGCAACAACTACTATAAATTCAGTATCTATAACTATAGATGTATCTCCAGCTATTACTGGTTTACAAATGACAACTTCTACTGGATCTTTATTTATAAGTGCTTGGGCCGTGGTAGATATAGGCATTTCTAATAGTTGGATAGCAGTGAATACAAGTGCAACTAATACTTGGGCGGTTGTTGACATAGCTGCTTAATCAAACTAAAATTGAGTATTATACATAATATTTAAAAGGAATTCTTATGGCATCTAGTTATTCTACAGACCTCAAACTTGAGTTAATGGTAACAGGGGAAAACTCTGGAACCTGGGGAGATAAAACAAATACAAATTTAAACTTATTACAACAATCAATCGTTGGATATCAATCCATAGCACTTACATCTACTAACACAACTTTAGCAATGACTGATGCTACAATATCAGAAGCTAGAAATGCTGTTATTAAATTTACAGGAGTATTAGCAGCAAACGCTACTGTTTATGTAGCTTCTGGAATTGAAAAAACTTACATTTTAGATAATGGTACAACAGGTGCTTATACTTTAGCATTAAACCAAGTAGGCGGAGCTTCAGTAATATTTGGAGCAACTGATAAAACAACTAAATTAGTTTATTTAAATGGAACAGATGCAGTAGATTTAGCATTTGTAAATCTTACAGCACCCCAAACTTTAACTAATAAAACTTTAACAACCCCAATCATAGCACAAATTAATGATGCCAATAGTAATGAAGAATTAATATTTACAGCAACAGGTTCTGCAGTAAATGAAATAACTCTTGCTAATGCAGCTACGGGTAATAATCCAAATTTTACAGCATCGGGTGGTGATGCAAATGTTGGTATAAATTTTACTCCAAAAGGAACTGGAGCAGTTACATTTAATGGTACTGGAAAAATTCAACAAGTTTTAGAAAAAACTACTACAACTGCTGTAGTACTTACAGGAACAGTAAACTATGATTTATTAACTCAAGCTGTTCTGTATTATACAACATCAGCAACAGGAAATTTTACAGTTAATCTTAGAGGAAGTTCTTCAACAGCTTTAAACTCAATATTATCTGTTGGGGATGCTGCAACAGCTGCTTTCCTAACAACTCAAGGAGCAACAGCTTATTACACAACTTTTGTAACTATTGATGGTACTTCAACAAACGTATCAACTAAATGGCAAGGTGGATCAGCACCAACAGCGGGTAATGCTAGTGGCATAGATACCTATTCTTTCACAGCAATCAAAACAGCAGCATCAACTTACACAGTTTTAGCATCACAAACTCAATTTAAATAGGAGTAGAAAGAATGCCTTTAAACTCAACACGCGGAGGAGCCTCAGCAAAAGGATTTGGATTTACAGCAAATACAGTTGCAACCGTAGAATTAGATTATTTAGTAGTAGCAGGAGGTGGTGCAGGTGGAAATTCTCATGGTGGAGGTGGAGGAGCAGGTGGATTTATAACTTCTTTTCCTGGTGGAACAAAATTAAAAGCACCATTAACAAGTACACCAGTTACAGTAGGAGCAGGAGGAACTGGTGGAACAACTTGTGTTTCAACTATGACTCCTGGAACACCATCAATATTTTTAACAATTACAGCGGCAGGTGGAGGAAGAGGTGGTGGACAAGGAGTAGCTGCTGATGGAGGATCAGGCGGAGGAGCAGCAGGTTGTGCACCTCGTACTGCAATAGGTTTAGGAAACACACCACCAGTAAGTCCACCACAAGGAAATAGTGGAGGAACTGGAGGAACAGATGGTGTTTCATATGCTCAAGGTGGCGGAGGAGGTGGTGCAGGAGCTGTAGGAAATAATGCAAATAATGTAAACGCAGGAGGTCCAGGTGGAGCAGGATCACCTAATTCAATTTCAGGATCAGCAGTAACTTACTCGGGTGGAGGAGGTGGAGGAGTTTCTACTGGTCAACCAGCAGGAACAGGAGGTTCAGGAGGAGGTGGAGCTGGTAGAGGAGGACCAGGAACAGCTACTGCAGGAACAGTTAATACAGGTGGAGGTGGAGGAGGATCGGGTGCAATTGCTCTTGTTTCAGTTTCAGGTGCAGGCGGATCAGGAATCGTTCTTCTAAGAGGACCTTCTTCTTTTGTTTTAAGTGCAACACCAGGAACTAACACAGTTACAACACAACCTTGTGGACAGGATGTAGCATCATTTACAGTACCAGGAAATTTAAGTGCAGCAGCAGGAATTAAAGTTGATTATTTAGTAGTAGCTGGAGGTGGAGGAGGTGGTGGAGTTGCAAATAATGCTTTTGGAGCAGCTGGTGGAGCCGGAGGATATAGAACATCTTTTCCTGGTGGAACAAAATTAGCATTAGCAGGCGGAACATCTTTTCCAATAACAATTGGAGCCGGTGGAGCAGGTGGAGGACCTAATACTAGTGGTTCACCTGGAACAGATTCAATTCTTTCAACAATAACATCAACTGGTGGTGGTGGAGGTGGAAGAGCAGTTGCTCCTGGAGCAAATGGTGGATCAGGAGGAGGTGGAGGAATAGGTAATTCAGGACCAGTAGGATCTGGAGCTGGAACAGGTGGAACAGGAAATACTCCGCCAGTTAGTCCATCGCAAGGAAATAATGGAGGAAATGGAGCTGCTGTAAGCGGATCAGGTGGTGGTGGTGGAGCCGGTGGAGCCGGTGGTAATGCTTCAAATAATACTGGAGGAAATGCTGGTACAGGTTCAACAAATTCAATTTCAGGTTCACCAGTAGGTTATGCTGGTGGTGGAGCAGGTTATGGACAAACTGCTTCTGGAAGTCCAGCGGGTCCATTTGGAGGAGGTCAAGGTTTAAATTTTGGACCAGCTCCTATACCAGGTGGAGATGGAACAGCTAATACAGGAGGAGGAGCAGGTGGTGGAGATAGTCAATCAGGCGGTTCAGGGATAGTTATTGTTAGAGCACCAGGACCATCAAATTTATCAGCAGCACCAGGAACAAACACAGTTACAACATTACCGGCACCAGCTGGAGGTTGTAAAGTTGCGACATTCACGGTGCCTGGAACACTTACTGTTAGCTAGTAATTTATACTCTTTATTTTTATGAAATATTGTATTATAATAACAAATAGGAATTAAAATATGGCACATTACGCAGAACTAGATATAAATAATAAAGTTATAAGAGTATTAACAGCTTGTAATCAAGATATTGCTACTCATGGAGGAGAATTATCTGAAGAAGCTGCTAATTATTTTGGAACATATACTCCATTTTCAGAAAACGGTGTAAAATGGGTTCAAACTTCTTATAATAATAATTTCAGAAAACAATACGCTGGAATCGGTTACACGTTTGATTTAACAAAAAATAAATTTATAGCACCACAACCCTTCGCATCTTGGTCGCTAGACTCTAATGACGACTGGCAAGCCCCAGTTGCATATCCAACAGTTACAACTTATGGAGATAATGTAAGATACTTTATTTCTTGGGATGAGTCTAATTTAAGATGGATTGGTAAGGATCATCAACAGAACGAATTTACTTGGTCACCTAACACTTCATCTTGGATAGCTACAGGTAACTAAGTTAAATAATATTCGACCTTTACAAAACTTCTAGAAATTAGTATATATTCATTAGAATGAATCTACAGAATTATTACTACTATTTTCAAAGTGCATTGACACCTAGATTTTGTGATGAGTTAATTAAATATGGTACATCACAACAAGAACAATTAGCACTTACAGGTGGTCAAACTACTAAAATTCAAGAAGGTAAGGATTTAAAAGAAGAAGATATAATAGATTTAAAAAAGAAAAGAGATTCAAATATTGTTTGGTTAAATGATCGTTGGATTTATAAAGAAATTCAACCTTTCATTCATCAAGCAAATAGATTAGCAGGATGGAATTTTGATTGGGACTTTTCAGAAAGCTGTCAATTTACAAAATATAAATTAAATCAATTTTATGATTGGCATTGTGATTCATGGGATGCTCCTTATGCAAACCAAGATAATAAAGATACATTTGGTAAAATTAGAAAATTATCTGTTACATGTTCTCTATCAGATCCAAAAGATTATAAAGGTGGAGAATTAGAATTTGATTTTAGAAACATGGATCCAGATAAGCCAAACGTTAGAAAATGTGCAGAGATATCAGCACGTGGTTCTATTGTAGTTTTTCCATCACACGTTTGGCATAGAGTTAAACCGGTAACGAAAGGAACAAGATATTCATTGGTTATTTGGAACCTTGGATATCCATTTAGATAATGTCAAAAACAGATCAATTAACTTCTTCAGTTTATTTTAGTTCACCACTTTATTCTATAGAAATTCCAGAATGGGTAGAGGATACAAATAAAGTTTGTGATAAATATATAAAAGACGCTAGAAAAAATAATGTTAAAGTTATTAAAGAGAGAGAAAAAAAATTTGGTAAAAAAATAGGAGATCATGGAATGAGTTATCATTCTTCATCATTAATAGGAGATCCTGCTCTAAAAGAATTACAAGAATATATTGGTTCAACTTCATGGAATGTTTTAGACCATATGGGTTATGATTTAAAAAATTATGAATTATTTTGGACTGAATTTTGGGTACAAGAATTTGGTGAAAAAGGAGGTGGACATCATGAAGGTCATATACATTATGATAATCACATTTCTGGTTTTTATTTTTTAAAATGTTCAGATAAAACTTCAATGCCAGTATTTCACGATCCAAGACCAGCAAAATTAATGACACAATTACCATTAAAAAATGAAACTGAAATTACACTTGGAACACATCAACTTCATTACAAGCCAAAACCAGGTACTATGATATTTTTT
>Ga0214917_10005061_pt1 | contig 14229 bp, 12 predicted proteins | sample LL_1208_BB_MetaG_FD_177983 | JGI IMG/M metagenome (GOLD analysis project Ga0214917, IMG submission 177983) | Freshwater microbial communities from Lake Lanier, Atlanta, Georgia, United States - LL_1208_BB | ecosystem: Environmental > Aquatic > Freshwater > Lake | place: USA: Georgia | collected... | reverse complement strand
GCTTCTCTTTTGGATAACTGCGAATATGTTTCCCAAATTCGGTGATCATTTTTTGTAGAAACGATTTGTATTCCGGCGAGGGATAGAAGGGATAAGAGGGCCAGCTGTCGTGAATTTGGTTACGTGTCTCCACACGCGGGACACCCTTTGTATAGATCCACTCCGGCGAGTCCGGTCCCACATTAACGGAAAGATAAATGAACTGGTTCTTTTTGACTGCAGAATCCATAGCCTGATCTAAAGCGCTCCAATCAAAGACACCCGGCTGTTTTTCCAGATCCGCCCATGCCTGGTTAAAAGCCAATCCCTTCAGGAAGGGGTAGTCCTTTGGATCGAAGGTAGAGGTGCGATCCCAAACCCCAAAGGCTATCGATGGCGGCACGGCTTGAACGGATGAACACGAGCAGGCAACCACCAGCGCGATGAGTCTCAACATTTTCATCATGGCAAAGGAGTTGAATTGGGTATTTTGCATAGGATTGATTTTCATATTTTGTATATAGTTTGTTACTGTTGTTAGGTGTTAAAGAGGCTTCCGGTGAGCAAGTTACTCCTCACGTTCAGCTTCGTCTGATTACTACTTTCCCTTTTGTTTTTGGTTGGGTTTGCCTGCCCTACCCGTTTTTCAGGAAGGAGTCCGGCTCGAATGCAGACGTTGAGAAAAGCGGCGGCGGACCAAAGCTGACGTCCTGACCCAGTAATCAGCCCGTCCGGGAGGGTAATGTATTCATGGAAAGATCCAAAGCCATCCGCCTCAGCCTTATCCTCCCTCCCCTTTTTAAACTTGATAGTGGTGCCAATCGATCGGGCCAGCAGCGCAGCGTTATAGTCCGTGTAGTCTTTCCCTTCAGCGATGGATTTTCCCCACAGGAAGAAAGTGTCACAGAAGGGCCAGCTTGCCATGTTGTGTGGCCCGGAGTTGCCGGAAATGAACGGCGAAAAGAGCGGGGCGCCCTTCTCGGCCAAAGGATAATCCGCAAAGGCCGCTTTCGCGGCGTCTCCTTCCACAATTCCGAAGATGGCCGCGAAAGCAGTTCCTAGAATTTCGCGGTTCAGCATGATTTTGCCATGGCGATCTTTGTAATAGGCAAGGGTGCCGTCGGGCTGGGTGAACTCCTTTTGGATGGCGACCTTGAGGGCGGAGGCACGATCCATCCAGTGCTGTTTTTCCCCGGCTGGCCGGCTGCTTTTTTCGCAGGCCTTAGCCATGGCCTGCATACCGCGATAGTAGAGGCAGTTTGTTGAGAGAGCTTTGAGTAGTACGCAATCGGCAATCGTCATCCCTTTCGGAAATGCGGAGCTTTGGATGTCGTGAAAAAGCGGCTGACCGCGGAAAAGGCCGTCGGTTTCATCGAACCACGGGTCATAGAAGACCTTGAAAAAATGGTCGCCATTTTCGACCACCCACTTCCAATCGGCGAGCTCCGAATGGAGCGTAAAGAGATCGTCCACCGCCCAGAGCCAGGCCACATCATCGGTGCGGCGGGTGTAAGAGTTGGTCCGGTATTTCTCCATGATCGCCTTGTCCGCCTGGGCAATCACTTCCCAAGGGACATCAATCTCCCGAACCACGTGTGGGGCGGAGACTTTATAGCCCAGCTCCTTGCGGATTTCACGGGCCACCTTGAGCGACGAAAGCATCACTTCCGGATAAAGATGGTTCAGGCCCAGAACTCCAGAAACTGCGATATCACGCTCGTAGATGCGCAAGCCGTACTTATTACCGGCACCAAAGTAAACCGCACCCGACTCACTGGTCACCATGTTATGTTCTACGTCGTCGAGGGCAATTTTCCACAACCGCGCAGTCAGCGGGGTCACGTCACCCTTCAACTCCACCTTACACTTGGGCTCAGGGTTCGGTAATTGAGCAAGGGAAAAGCTTCCGTTCGAATCTCGCAACGCTTCAGCCGTCATCACCAGTGAACCCTGTTCAAAAAGGAACCGAGTCTTCGCTTCATTGCCACCAACCGAAGCTGTTTCAGTAGATGCCAGTAAGATCCCCATCAACAGCCAAACGCAGGACAACACAGCAAATAAAACGAGTGGGGGTCTTTTCGTCAGAAGCAGGATTGTGTCAGAGGCGCTTCTCATTTGGATTTCATTTTCTGACAAAGTTGCCCGAAAGAGTCTTTCCCTTCGTATTTCAAGATGACCGAATGACGTCCGTCCAAATTGACAGGCTCGGCCTTGCCGAAGGATTGCAGTGCATGCTCCTTAGGCTTGTCGCCCCAGTTGAAGATTCCGAGGTAGACCCCCCCCCCTTTACGAGCGAGCACCAGCTCGAAGCCGTCACCCTTTCTCTTGCCATGCTGCCAAAGATCCAGTGGCACGGTCTCGTCCATCGCGGGATACTGAAACACTTCTTTCACCAATGCCTGCCGTTCTGGCCTGAGCGTCATCAAGTTGTCGCTGTTCAGACGGCACGTTCCGTAGAGCTTGTTGAAGTCGGCCCACATCTGCGCTTCGTTTAACGTGAGGTTACCGCCGTGTTTGACGTCTTCCTGGGAGACCGCTTTGTCCTCGTCAGCTGCTTCACGAAAGACCAAGTAATCGGCATCGCCATTCCAGACTTTGCCGCTCAGATAAAAGTTGCTCAGGTTGGCGAGGCAACGCTCTGGGAATGCGTCGTATCTCGGATGGATATCACCACCCGTGCGCATACCGTCCACAAAGCCGATGCAAGGTCCGAAAACAGCCGAGCAACCAAGGAAATAGGTGTCCGGCCCCATGGCATCGCGCATGGCCTTCATAGCGAGACGAAAGCGCTCCACGCTGGTGATCGTGGGATCGTAGGCCTTAATGCCATTGGCAGTTTTATTCTTGGCCAGAGTGTCGTTCTTTAGACCGTAACGCATGAAGTCCACCTTGAAATAACGAATGCCCCAATTGTCCTTGAGGTTACGGATGCAGTCGGCGATATGCGCACGCGCTCCAGGATGCGAGTAATCAAAGTAAATATACCGCATTACCTTGTCCCCCTTGTCGTTCACCTCAACGATCAACTTGCCGTCAAGGTCGTGCAGGAAATATTCGGGGTGGGCTTTATAGATCTCCGAATTTTCATCACCCCGAAAGCCGTCGATGTGAATACCCGGAGTCTTGCCTTCGGATGTGACGCGGGAAACAATTTCCTTGATGCCGCCGGGCAGAAGAGCGGGCCGCACGCTCTGGTAATCGCCGCGTTCGGTCCACCAACCGCCGTCGATCTGGACCATGTTCGCATCGGGGGCAATTTTTTTAAGCACATCCATGTTGCCGTAAATATCCTTGGCGGTGAAAACTCGGCCATAGTAATCCCAGGTGGCCCAACCTTTGAAGTCGGCAGGCTTCAGTTTCTTGATGCCGTTCTCCGCTGCAATGGCGGAGCCGAATTGGTCGAGAGTCATCAGCCAATCGTCCCCACGTTTGAGCACAATTTGCTCATACAAAATCGTCTCACCCGGTTTGAGTTGCCGACCCTCGCCGTCAGACCAGATCACGATCGCGCCGTCCTTGATTGTGAAGTTAGGCAGGAAGATGCGCCAAGAGAGCGACCCGGCGAAGAGATACTTGCCGTCCGCCAGTCGCACCATTTCAAACATGTGGCTGGAGCTTTTCGCAGTCGCCGCTCCGACGTTCTGGCGCAAGATGGGTGTACGTCCCATGCAACTCCCCCCGTAAAGAGCCTCGAGATCACCAGTCAGTTTTTCGGCCACAGGGATGCGGATGTTGATCCTCTCGATCGCCAGCGGTTTAGAGCCTTTGTTGGATAGAGTGATGGCCAGTCGCTGAAAACCGTCCGCCTCATCTGTCAGGCTTTGTGCCGTCTCAACCGGTTGGTCGGCTTGAACCTCGATCTTGATGTCCGGCCACATTGAAGGGCCCGCGCATGCGAGTTGGGTCAGCAGCATGACCGCAAAGAGGGTGAAGTGAGTTTTCAAGGGGTCTCTGTTTAAAGCAACCAAACAAGAGTCAGCATGCTTGTAACTTACACAAGATGAATGGATTGCCACGGAGAATTTAAAACTCCTGAACGCATTCTTTCAATTTTGTTAAGCCTCACGAAAAGAGGATGGCACTTCCCTGTACAAATCTGTGCCCCGTATTATGCCACGCCAATTTTCTTATAATCCGCTCTCAGGTCAACTCCGCTTCAGTCAAAGGGTGACCTGGACTGGATATTTGTAAATGAGCGAGCCAAACAGAACGATTTTGAAAACGGTCGCAATAGAGTGCGTTCGTACTATAACCAGCACAGGTAGCTAATTTTATGTCCCACCTCTTTTTCTCCCAAACTGGAACGAAAATCGTTCGAATTATATCAGTTAAATTTCTACGATCTTTGCGCTGCGATCGCGTATACCCGATCGCCTGCTTGCTACTCTCAATTGGCCTGACTGGATGCACTCCCGAGGCTAAGCTTGATGCCGACCCAGATGCTCAATTTAAGCTAAAGAACACCCACGGAATGGAGGTACGTCTGGCTTCCTACGGCGCACGGATCATTTCGATCAAAGTGCCAGACCGCAACGGCACCATGACAGACGTTGTGCTCGGCTTCAACATCGTCGAACCCTATCGGACATCCGTCAAGAAGCCCTACCTCGGGGCGACCCTCGGCCGATACGCCGGGCGCATCGCCAATGGACGCTTCACCCTGGACGGCGTCGAGCATGTGCTCGCGAAGAACAGCGTTCCGAATCACAATCACGGCGGAGTCACCGGCTTTGACAAGGTCGTGTGGGATGCGAAGCAATTTCGGAACGGCGTTCAATTCGATTACACCTCTCCAGATGGAGAAGAGGGCTACCCCGGAACGCTCAAGGCTCGGGTAACCTACACGCTGACCGATGCCAACGAGCTCATCATCGATTACCGAGCCACGACCGACCGTGCTACGCCGGTCAACTTATCCAACCACACCTATTTCAATCTGGCGGGAGAGGGTTCGGACACCGTGCTTAATCACGAACTGATGATTGATGCGGAGGAGATGCTTGCGATCGAAAAAACTTCTGTCCCCACCGGGAAGATTGCATCCGTCGCGGGCACGCCGTTCGACTTCCGTATGTCCAAGCCGGTCGGACGGGATATCGATCAGACGAACGAGCAACTGGCCAATGGGAGCGGGTATGACCACACTTTTGTTCTCAACCCAAAAAAGGAGGTCAAGAAGCCTGCCGCGACCCTTTATGAAAAAACCAGCGGTCGAAAAATGCAGGTTTTCACCGATCAACCGGGACTTCAGCTCTACACCGCGAATTTTCTCGATGGATCGCTCAACGGAAAATCGGGCAAGCCCTATCTGAAGCGCAGTTCACTCTGTCTGGAAACCCAGCATTTTCCCGACAGTCCGAATCAATCGCGGTTTCCCAACACCATCCTACGGCCCGGTGAAACCTACCAGACCCGGACGATCTACCAATTCAGCGTAAGCAATCCCGCCGGGGAATGATCCACAGTGCTCATGCTCCCTGCGCTGCTGGGCCAGCCGTTCGTTAAAAGTTTCCCATGAAAATTCTCCGCCTCAGTGTCGCCGTTCTGGTTTCCATGCAGACACACTTTGCCTGCGCAGAATCAAACCCTGCCTCGTTCGCCTACATCCTGCAGGCCGATTCCTTCGCTAAAACAAAATCTTCGGCGGTTGCGCAACTCAAGGAGAGCGGACGCGATTGGATCGTGCTCGATTCGGCCTTCGCTGGCGACACGCCGTGGGAGCAGACGGACCTCGACACAATCCGCAGTGGCAAAGCGGGGCGAAAAGTGGTCGCCTACCTTTCTATCGGCGAGGCTGAGGACTACCGTCCCTACTGGCAGTCCGAGTGGGTCAGCAATGGCAAGCGGACCGCTGCTGCGCCGGTATGGCTAGGGATCGAGAATCCTGAGTGGAAAGGAAATTATCAGGTCAAATATTGGAACGCCGATTGGCAAAAGCTGGTGCTACCCGCGATCGACGATGCGATGGCGCGAGGTTTCGACGGCGTGTATCTGGACATTGTAGATGGCTTCGAGACGTATGAGCAGGGAGCCGATGGGTACCTGGGCGACCGCATGAACCCGGAGACCAAGCAGACCTATCGCCGTGACATGGTGGACTGGGTGAAAGCGATCGCTGCTCGCGCCCGCGCAAATAATCCCGCAGCACTCGTCATCCCACAAAACGGCTCCCAACTGGTCGCCCACAAAGACTTCGTTAAGATTATCAGCGCCCAAGGCATCGAGGATCTGTTCACAGATGGAAAAAAACTCCAGCCCGCCTCGCACACGGATGAAATTCTCGGCCATTTGAAAATATTAGCTTTGGCAAAGAAGCCCGTGCTACTCATCGAGTATCCAAAGACGCATCAGGGGCAGGCGCTGTCTAAGAAATTGGCCGAAGAAAACGGCCTCGTTTGGCTGGTGACAGACCGTCAGCTCAAGACACTTGGTGAATCGGGTAAATAGCTCCTGCGATAGTTTTGTTTAGGGAGAATCGGAAATCAGCAACATTACTCAAACTAACCGTAGCGAAATCTTCAGTTCCCTCTTTTTTTCTCAGGCAGAGCTTTTGCCTCAAGCTCGATGAGTGATCGCCCTACCAAGGTATCTTTTCCAGGACGAAGTATGCGGCGTGCTTCCGCTAGAGCATTTTTTGCCACGGCGCCTTGCCCCTCCGCTAATGCTGCTTCGACAAATGGAACAATAAGCCCGTAGTAAAGATTCCCACCGGCCTGGCCCTTGAATTCGCGAAGCGCCCTGCGGAAGGCCGTTTCCGCCTCTGACCACTTTCCAGCCTCGATCTTTTCACCCACCTCCGTGGCGGCGGCCCCGATTCCCAAATCAAAGCGCCGGGTTCGGTTTTGAACCAGAATTTGGCGGGAAAGACTCTTCACTGCCGCCTCATCCCCCCTCTCCTTCGCTAACTGGAGCAGCTTCTCTTGGCCGACAACCTTTAAGTCGGGGTAGATAGAAAACCGCTTTGTGTACTTCTCCCAAAACTCCACCCGTTTTTCAGGAGATGCTTTCCCGCCATCCAGTAGTTCGCCCTGCGCCTTCCACGCAGGCAAATATTCAGGCTGAACAAGTAGAGCTGTTTCCAGCCATCGATCTGGATCACTCTTTTCCAAGGTCTTTCCTATGTCGGTAAGTAGCTTTGCTTGTTGATAGGCCGATGACCTCTCTCTGCCTTTTGCTAAAAAGGTAAGCTCGGTATCTGAAATAGGCTGCCATACTTGGGGATCCATCGCGTTGCCGACGGGGTAGTTTTGAGACTCGTACCGCCCGCAGTCGGTCTCCCAATGACCTGGTGAATCCATGAATCCAAACCAGGCATGTCCGCCATCATCCCCTTGCCCGGAAAAATAAAGGGTGGGCAACCCCTTCGCTTTTCCCGTATTCGCAGCAAAGTAAGCTTGGTCGACACAGATTCCCCCCTTGGATCGGATTTCCGAGAAGGTGTAAGCGGGATAGGGCCAAACCAGTTGATTCGCTTCATAACGAGGAATGTCGTAACGAATCGAGCTAAAGACCTTACCGAATCCACTTCGGCTGGCAGTGACATTCTTTCTTGCCCACTCCATCTCCGAGGCAACCAGAGGATGATCGATAACGAACTTTAACTCATTCACCGTAAAATCCCTTAAGTCAGTCACAAACCTTCGCGCCCGTTGTAATTCTGTCATCAACTGCAATCGGGCTACGGAATCGACCGGCTCAGTGGGAACTGCATCGGCCGCAACCTGACGGTGAGGCCATCTTTTGGGAAAGGGCTGATCAAAAACAAGGGCCAAGGCCACGGCAAGACGTGGAAGCTCTTTGAGACAATCCGGACAAGCGATTTGCATCTGAAAAAGTATTTTGAAGACCTCATCCTGATGATCTTCTGGTCGGATGTTTTCAAGAACGGCTCGCCGAAGTTCGGAGTTTTCCCCTAAAGTCCGAAATGCCAAAGCTTCCTCGGGCGTAAAGTCGGTGCGAGCCCAGTCAAGCCACTGCCACAAGCGGAACTGCTCTGCCTCGTCGCTTCCTGGCTGAATATCAGAAGGTTTCTTTTTCTTAAATTCAGACCGAAGCGTGTCCCCTAGCAATAATTTCTCATGAGCCCAAGTAGCTGGGTCCGGATGGGCCTCCCACCAAGTGGCTGAATCAGCAGACGAAATAAAGAAGACGATCGCCCCCGAGACACAAAGGAGACATCTCACCTGTCTCTATCCCAACGGCACCGAGACTCTTTTTCGACCGCGGAAACTGGACAGCTCCCGATACCCAACCTCTTGAACCAGTGCAACTGCTCGATCGAACTCATAACCGACTTCCGCAGGAGCGTGTGCATCGGAGGAGATTAAAATCGGTATCTTTCTTCGAAAAGCCTCTTCGATAAATGTCTTGGAGGGATAGATCTCCATCACCTCTTTTCGAAGTCCTGCCGTACTCACCTCCATGGCAATTCCAGCCGCCTCAATCGCATCCAGGGTATCTTTATAGTAAGGGCGAAGATCTCCTTTCGGCCGATGCCCAAACTTTTTTACCAGATCGGGGTGGGCCAAAAAATCGAACAACCCGCTTTGGGCGGCCTGGGTCACCGCATTGAAATATTTGGTCCACACTTCCTCAACAGGTTGATCCTTCCATCGCGCTAATTTTAAAGGGTTGTCCACGTCCCAATCGGGCGTGATGTAGTGGACGGCACCAATGAAATAGTCGAAATGGGCCTTGGTCGCTAATTCTCGAATCCACCCCTCTTTTCCAGGAATAAAGTCACACTCTAACCCAAGCCGAATTGGAAGCTGGGGAAACTCGGCCCGAGCCTCCTCCACCAGGCGAAGATATTCAGGGAAATCGACCCAATCCAGTCTCCAATCATCAAACTTCGCGGGCATCGGGTTGTGTTCCGAAAAGCCGATTTCTTGGAGTCCTTTTCGAACGGCTTCCGCCGCATATTCCCGCGGGTGTCCCGTTGCGTGACCACACAAAGGGGTGTGCATGTGATAGTCAAACCTCACACCTCCTATCTACCTATCTCCCAGCCTTTTCCAAGGCCATAGGGGAGCGTTGCCCAAACACCCATCTTTCGGCATCATCTGGAGATGCCACCGTCTTCTAAAGTTCATCTCTCCCCTGCCCGCCTCAAGTCGGCCCTAGCGCGACTTCGACGACTGCGAATTCTGGTCGTGGGTGACCTGATGCTCGATGAGTTTATCTATGGTCGCGTTTCTCGTATTTCACCAGAGGCTCCGGTTCCGGTTGTCCATGTAGAAAGGGAGCAGGCCTACCCAGGTGGCGCCGCCAACGTGGGTCGGAATTTAGCGGCACTCGGTATCCATGCAGAGATAAGCGGTGGAATTGGTGCGGATGCTGCCGGCCAGCGCCTCCTCAGCCTTTTGCGACATGAAAAGATTGGCACGTCTGGTGTTTGCAGATCCTCTCGATTTCCAACAGTGGTAAAGACCCGTATCCTGGCGAGGCATCAACAGGTCGTCCGAGTTGACCGAGAGGAGCCGAGCCAACTCACCTCAAAAGAGAGGCAAGCAGTGCTGAAAAAGGCATTGCAGGTTCTTCCTCGTTGCCATGCCCTCATCCTAGAAGATTATGGGAAAGGGTTATTCGACCAAGAGCTTGTCGACTCCCTCCTTACCGCCGCTCGCAAAAAAGGAGTTCCGACTGCGGTCGACCCAAATATCCATAATCCTCTTAATTGGAATGGAGCGACTTTGGTTAAGCCCAACCGGGTGGAAGCATTTGGCGCTTTAGGACAACCTGACTCCTCACACCCAGAGGATTGGATTGCTGCCGGAGAGGAGCTGCTCCTGCGTTGGGGATGCCACTACCTCCTTCTCACCTTAGGGGAAAACGGAATGATTCTCTTTCAGCCCGATCATCCTCCCTTCTCCATTCCGAGTCGCGCCCGTGAGGTATATGACGTTTCTGGCGCAGGGGATACAGTCATCTCCCTTCTCGCATCCGCCTTAGCCGTAGGGCTTCCTGGAAAAGTCGCTGCGGAGCTCGCCAACCTTGGCGCGGGCATCGTCGTAGGAAAACTCGGCACAGCCACAGTAACCCCTGCGGAGCTGATCGATGCCGCTCGACATCATGGGTAAAAGGGCTGTCTTTCTCGATCGCGACGATACGTTAATCGAAAACGTTCCCTACCTTGGCGACCCCGCAAAGGTAAAGCTAATGCCCGGGGCAGCTGAAGCCCTCCTGCAATTTCGCAAAGCAAATCTCACCCTTGTGGTGATCTCAAATCAGTCGGGCGTGGGGCGAGGCTACATCACAAAAGCCCAAGTACGATCCGTTGACGCACGCATGGAGGAGCTCCTTGGGGGTGGGCAGATTTTCGCACACTACGGTCACTGCTTTGCTGCCCCTGGGGATCCGTACGACGACTCACGCAAGCCCTCCCCTAAAATGATCCAAGAGGCTGGGGCAAAACTCGGCATCGAGTTGGAGCGCTCTTTTATGGTGGGAAATAGACTAAGCGATATTCAGGCGGGCCGCTCAGCTAAATGCAAAACGGTGCTGCTCAAGCTTTACGTTCCACCCGACGAGGTTGCGGATGCGGATAAGCTGGCGAGTTTCTCCGCGCCCAATTGGGATTCTGCAAAGGAATGGATTTTAAAAGAGGTTGGGAAAACCTAATGAAACAGCCCCGAGTGGTTGCTGTCATTCCAGCGCGGCATGGCTCGACCCGCTTTCCCGGAAAACCGCTTGCGCAAATTTTAGGGAAACCCCTGATCCAGTGGGTCTGGGAAGGGGCAAAAGAGTCGAAGTCATTACAAAAGGTCTTAATCGCTACGGATGATCCCTCGATTGCTCAAGTGGCGCGCTCTTTTGGGGCGGATGTAGTGATGACTCGGGCAGATCATCCCTCGGGAACTGATCGGGTGGCAGAAGCGGCCGCACACGAAACCGCTGATTGGATTTTAAATCTACAAGGTGACGAACCCCTGATTCGCGGATCTGTTCTGGATGAAATGATTCAGGGGCTGCGTCCCGACTACGGCATGGGAACCATTGCCACCCCTCTTGACAAAGTCAGCGATCTCAATACGCCCGACATCGTGAAGGTCGCCTTTAGCCCTGAGGGGAAGGCATTGGGGTTTCGGCGGCAGGTTGCAGAAAGTGAAGGGGCAAAATGGATGCATCAACATGTCGGTCTTTACGCCTACCAGCCTGCAATCCTCCAGAAAATCGTTCAGTTGCCCCCTTCTGAAGGGGAGAAACTGGAGCGACTTGAACAGTTGCGTGCCTTGGAGAACGGGATTGCGATTCAAGTCCTGATGCTTAGCTTCAAATTTGTTGGTGTGGACACGCCGGGGGACGTGACACGCGCGGAACGAGCCCTGGCAGACCGCGCCACAACTATCTCCAAATGAAATACATCTTCATCACCGGCGGAGTGATTAGCTCCTTAGGAAAAGGCCTCACTGCGGCCGCTTTAGGAACTCTTCTTGAAAGACGTGGTCTGAAAGTCGGACTGATGAAGTTTGACCCCTACCTAAATGTGGATCCCGGCACGATGAGCCCCTACCAGCATGGAGAAGTTTACGTTTTGGAAGACGGCGCAGAGACCGACCTCGACTTAGGCCACTATGAACGATTTACCTCATGCCATCTGACTCGGCGACACAACCTGACCGCAGGCCAAGTTTATGAAGAGGTTTTAAGAAAAGAGCGTCGAGGCGACTATCTCGGCAAGACAGTCCAAGTCATTCCGCATGTGACCGATGAGATAAAAAACCGGCTTCGCCACATGGGCCAGCACGAAAATTGCGATATTATGATTACGGAAATCGGGGGGACAACAGGCGACATTGAAGGACTCCCCTTTTTGGAGGCATTGCGGCAATTCTCGCTGGAAACAGGACCAGGCCATTGTCTCTTTATTCACGTAACTCTTGTTCCCTTCATCAAAGCCGCGGGAGAATTAAAATCAAAACCAACGCAGCAAAGCGTTGCGAAGCTGCGTGAAATTGGTATCCAGCCACAGATTCTCGTCTGTCGCAGCGAACATCCTGTTGACCACGAAACCAGGCAAAAAATATCGAACTTCTGTAATGTTTCTGTTGAGGCGGTCATTGAGGAGCAGGATGTAAAGCACACGATTTACGAGGTTCCCTTAATGCTCCATCGGGAAAGAATGGATGAATTGGTTTTATCTTATTTGGGGATCAAGGCACCCGCGGCAGACCTGAAAGATTGGGAAAAACTGGTAGGCCGAATGATTGCCCCAAAGCACCGGTCGAAGATCGCCATGGTTGGAAAGTATCTTGGTGTACCTGACGCTTATAAAAGTGTTACCGAGGCCCTTTTCCATGCCGCATCAGGCGAAGACGTGGGAGTTGATCTTATCAAAGTCGACGCGGAGGAGATTGAGAAGCAAGGAGCGGATGCCTTCCTGACTGGTGTAGATGGAATTCTTGTCCCCGGCGGTTTCGGAGAGAGAGGCATCGAAGGAAAGATTGCTGCGGCAAAATACGCCAGGGAGAAAAAGATTCCTTATCTTGGCCTTTGTCTTGGGATGCAGGTGGCGGTGATTGAATTTGCGAGAAGCGTCGCGGGCTTGAAGAGAGCCCATAGCTCTGAATTTGAGCCAGACTCCAAAGAGGCGGTCATCTCTTTGCTGCCAGGCCAAACGGTGAATGGCACCAAGGGAGGAACGATGAGGTTGGGTAGTTATATCTGCTGTTTGACTGCTGGCTCAGTTGCGCAGAAAGCTTACGCCCAAGTTGAAATTCAGGAGCGCCATCGTCACCGGTACGAATTTAACAATGCCCACCGCGGAACGCTGGAGAAGTTCGGCCTGAAGATCAGCGGGGTTCACCCGAAGGGAGATCTGGTAGAGGTTATCGAGCTACCCGATCATCCTTGGTTTGTTGCCTGCCAATTTCATCCTGAGTTCCGCTCGAAACCGGATGTGCCGCATCCCCTTTTCAGGGGCTTCGCGCAAGCCACACAAAACTATGCCAAAAAGAAATAAGTTCCTTCTGATCGGCGGCCCCTGTGTTTTGGAGTCGCGAAAAACATCCATGCTGATCGGTCGTACCTTAAGAGACTTAGCTCACTCCCTAGGCTGGGACTATGTCTTTAAAGCAAGTTACGATAAAGCCAACCGAACCTCATTAAACTCTCCTCGAGGCCCTGGCTTTCAAAAAGGCCTGAAGGAGCTAGCTGCGATACGCAAACTCTTGAAAGTGCCCGTCCTCACTGATGTGCACTCTGTGCAGGAGGCTAAGGCGGCGGGTCGAGTTGTGGATATTCTTCAAATTCCTGCCTTTTTGTGCCGCCAGACCGACCTACTAATTGCTGCGGCAAAAACGAAAAAGGCCATCAGTGTAAAAAAGGGCCAGTTTCTCGCCCCTCAGGCCGTATCCGCAGTCATGGAGAAACTTCGACGGGGCGGCTGCAAAAAAGCATGGATTACGGAGCGGGGAACCTCTTTCGGGCACGGGGATCTTGTTGTGGATATGCGGGGGTTGGTAACCATGCGGGAGCAAGGTCATCAGGTGATCTTTGATGCCACTCACTCCGTTCAGCGTCCCACAGGAGGTGAGGTCACACGTGGTGAAGCTCGCTTCATTCCAGCCTTAGCTCGTGCAGCTGCTGCTGTCGGCATTGACGGTCTTTTTATTGAAGTACACCCAAATCCGAAAAAAGCCCTCTCCGACAAAGAGAGCATGCTTCCCCTTTCACAAGCTGGAACCCTCTTTCGCCAAATTCATAGGATCCTCTATGCCGTCTCCTAAAGCCGTCACCCTTTGCCTTCTGGGGTTGGGACTTCTGCCTCTTTCAGCTGCAAACGGCCCAGAATTTCCTATAGGCTCCGTTATTCAGAACTTTTCACTTCCTCAGGCAGATGCCAGCGGTAAGAAAACCGCCGTGGTCCATGGAAAGCGAGCTACCGTCGTCAGCCCAAATCAGCTGAAGATTGAAGACCTGAAAGTTGAGCTCTTTAATGGTGAGGGAAATGTCGAGACAACCATCACAGCGACGCGCAGTGATTTCTGGCGAAAGGAAAATCGCCTGACTACCGATACAGGAATCATCGTAAAAAGGCCGACCTTAATGATCTCCTCAAATGGTATTGATTGGAATGTCGCCGACTCAAGTGGAACGCTCTACAATCGAGTTCGAGTCGTTCTCTCCAACTCAACCCCATGAAATACTTATTCTTTGCCTTTCTCGCCGTAACGAGTTGGCTTCAAGCGGAGGACGCCCCTCCCCCCGCACCAGCCAGTTCAACCAACAGCTCGACAACCATCGAAAGCG
>Ga0214917_10005060_pt1 | contig 14232 bp, 29 predicted proteins | sample LL_1208_BB_MetaG_FD_177983 | JGI IMG/M metagenome (GOLD analysis project Ga0214917, IMG submission 177983) | Freshwater microbial communities from Lake Lanier, Atlanta, Georgia, United States - LL_1208_BB | ecosystem: Environmental > Aquatic > Freshwater > Lake | place: USA: Georgia | collected... | reverse complement strand
CAAGTCCAACCAAAGGAGATAATATGTATTTAGATATGTCAGCAATTATTGGATTAATTATAGCATTAACAGCGAGCCTGCTTGCTTTATGCTATGCAACATATATAGTAAGACTGCAAGACCAGCACATTGAACGCTTAACTAGGAATAACTACAACAGAACTAGGAGAGAAACAAATGCGTAGCCGTGAGGAACTATTAAAAATCAAAGAAGCATTTGCCTATGCAATGCTTGACCTACTAGATGTATATGATGAGTTGCTTGCAACAGGCAGAGTATGGGTAGCCCCAGAGCCTACCATTAATGACCTACTTAAGAACGAGGAGGAATCCAATGCTTAGTATGAGTGATACTTTAGTAGATGAGCCACCAGTATGGGAGCATACCGTGTGGATTATGGCCAAAGTTAGATGCCGAACTACACATATAAATGTAGATACAGCAGGCGATGAAGCCCTTGATGACCCATCAGAATGGTATGTGCTAGAGTTTGATAAAAGTATAAAGCACAGTCAAGAGATTGTTAGGGTGAAATGATTGACGAGTTCATTGCAAGTTCATACCTCACAGCAGCACAAACCTGGACATTCCTCATACTCTTTGGATATATCGTATGGAAGGTTATTAAATGAAAAAGTTATTAGCAAAGTATTTGAGTTGGCTACTGGCATTCTTCTCGATGCCATTCTTACCGAGTCCAAGTTACGCAGTAGCAGTAGCCATACAGATAGAGGAGAACTGCATAGACAAAAGCAATTGGACACCACGAATGGCCAAAGCATATGCCAAAGCCTTAATAAAATACGAGTACCCACATTGGAACAAGTCTGAATGGGTAGCATTAAATAAACTTTGGGGCAAAGAGTCGGGCTGGAAACATACAGCGGACAACCCCAAGTCCAGCGCATATGGAATAGCACAAGTATTAAATACAGAGCCAGGAACCCCAGCCCCGCTTCAGATTGAGCGTGGGCTGGTGTATATAGAACACCGCTACGAGAAACCATCAATTGCTTGGGCGCATTGGAGAGCAAAAGGATGGTATTAAACAACCAACTAACAAAGGAGATAAAATGGCAAGAGGAAATGGCAGGACAATTAATGTAAAGATACCTACAGCCAAGGTAATCGTAGCATTAGAGCAAGCACTAACAAAACTAGAAGCAGAATACAAATCACAAGATAATAACGAAGCAAAGTATCAAAAAGCATATGCTAAATGGAATAAAGATATGATTAAGTATGCTTTAGATAATGCATCTAAAGGAGAAAACATCAGAACAAACTACCGCTTATGGAACAATACACTTAACATTGACTTTGATATTAAAGTTGATGAAAAAGAATTTCCTTCAATGCCTGAGCGTGACTTTGAAACAATGAGTGTTCACAATTATCGTGATACTAAAGAGGAAATTGAGAATGCTATTCGTATTCTTAAAATGACAGATGAAGAGACGGTATCAACATCTACATACAATTCGATAGCAAAATACCTCTAAAGAAATCGGGCGCCCGCCAACAGGGGCGCAGCGCCCTCAAAAACAAAGGAGATAAAGTGATAGACAGCAACATAATGGATACACTTCGTGAAGAAGTAAAGTCCGAGTTGATTAATCAAGAAGGTAGATATAATCCTCTTGACCGCGATGTAAATGTTCGCATCGTAGAGGATATTCGTGTAGCAATTGATGAGTTAGCAGATGGAGTTATACCATCAGCCCAACACATAGCAGAAGTAGCCATTGCTACTAATGAAAACCTACAAATCCGTGACTTTCTAATGGGTATTAGATTAGAGAAAGATATTAATTTTGTAGGTGAATACATATCATTACTTGGTAATGTAATAGTAAAAGAAAAAGCAATACCATTAGCCACAGTATTTTGTGGATACTTGTATGAAGCAGAGCAAAAAGAATATGCATCAGAGTTTCTTAATAGTATTTTAGAAACTAATCCTGATTATTCTTTGGCTAAACTATTACGCCGAGTATTTGATGCAGAATGGGAACCATCTGAGTTCAGAAAAATGTCAGAGTATTTACATCCAAAAGTAATTGATACTATATATGAAATAGAAAACGGAGATAGCAATGACAACTAATACAATTATAGGCACAGCCAGGAAAGCAGCCTGGCATAAAGCAGGTGTAGCAGTAGAGGCTACATCAGCCAGTGAGGTAGCCAGTCAAGCAGGACTAGACTGGTCAGTATCTTTGCACGATTTAGAAGCAAACTATGTAGTTCCAGGTAGCGATACAGTTAATCGTATATCAGTAGAAAATAAGAAAGCAGTTATTAAAACCACACCATTTGGTGAGACATCAGCAATAGGTGTAGTTGGTAATCGCTATAAAGTATTTCAAAATGCTGAAATCTTTGGAGCACTAGATAGTTTAATTGATTCTGGTGGTATGAGATATGCAGCAGCAGGTGAGTATGATGGTGGTGGTAAAGTCTGGATGTTAATGGAAATCCCAATGGAGATGACTATTGCTAATGACCCACACGCTGCATTCTTATTAGCCAAAACTAGCCACGATGGTAGTAGTTCAGTAATCATCAGGCCAATCATTGAGCGTTTGTTTTGTATGAATCAAATCAATAAGATATATAAAGGCAAGAACAAGTATACTTATCAGTTAAGTCACACAACTAATGCTCAGTTATCTATATCAGAAATTAGTAACATCATTCAACTAAGTTATGATATGGCTACTGATTACACAGCACTAGCAGATACATTACTAGCCAAAGAAGCAAGCCACGAGCACGCAAAAAATTATTTCAAGCGTGTGTTTCCACTACCAACTAAGATAGAAGAAGTTAAATATGACCTATTATCTACAGGTGAAAAGAAACAATATACTCGTGCAATGCAGGCCAGAGAAACAGCATTCAACATCTATGCTGCCTCTCCTACACAGGAGAACATACGCAACACAGAGTTTGGTATGTGGCAAGCAGTTATAGAATGGGCTGACTACAATGCAAAGGGTAAGAACCTAGCATTGCGTGCTATGTCTGGTGCTAGTGATAACATTAAGACTAGAGCATTAGAATTGCTAGGTGTGTAATGGGTAGAAACTTTGCTACAGAACTAGCCAGTTCTGATACAGATTTAGAATACCAAATTAAACTACACCTACGACACAACCATTATCCAATGGTTCCAGTATCTATGGTGCAACCTTGTATATACGCCATTGAAGCGTGTAATGAAGAGTGTTATAATAGAATGATAGAACTACCAAGTGGAGTTCTCTGGCGTGGCCAGAGTTCAGCGCCTGCCCACGCCATTGTGGAAGGTTACCACTTAGACCCGTGGTTACTACAAGAATAGGAGATAGAAATGACAATGTATTACACAGAACTAGATGGTGCCGAACCAACGGTATCTATTCAAGTAAAAGATACTAAGTATACTTTTACCAATGAATCACTTACTAGATTAGTAGAAGAAAAAGAACAACTCAAAGTAGAATTACAACAAGTTGAGCGTAAATTTAAAAGCGCTCAGTATGATGTGCGAGAGTTCTTTCAGGCTAGGTATGAAACAGACCATAACGAAATTGTGGCTGAAGTAGATGATGTTAATAGTTTACTTAAAGATATAGGTAGTGAAGAACTAACTAAATCTTGGTCTGCTACAGTCATAATCACAGCCACAGTTACAGGTATAGAAGCACCTAATGCAGAAGCAGCCCGAGAAATCATTGAAGATAATATTGAACTCAACCTTGGTGCAGATGGAGATATTTGGGTAGACGATGTAAGTGTAGAGTCTACCTACCCTGAAGCCTAGTATGTGATATACTAATCTTGAGTGCCCCTGGTTTCGGCTATCTCCTTTCTCAGGGGCAACTCATAAAGGAGAGCAATGGCTAAGGTAGAAATAGATAGAGATAGATATGGTAGGCCATTAATAGTTCCACCATCAGGTGGTAAAGCAGTGGCTTATACTAGAGCAACTACAATTGCTAACTCATTAGATGATGCGTCAGCATTGGTAGCCTGGAAGATGCGTATGGCAGCAATAGGTTTAACTACACGGCCAGATATATTGTTATCTATCAGTGCAGCACAAGAAGATAAGATGGCAGTTAACTCTTTGATTGAAGATGCTATGCAAGTAGCAGGTGCAAACAAAGCAGCAAACATAGGCACAGCCATACATTCATTTGCAGAAAGATTAGATTTAGGACAAGAGTTAGGTGTAATACCACCAGAGTATTTACCTGATATCAAAGCATATGAACAAGCAACTAAAATTCTCAACAAGAAATTCATAGAACAGTTTAGTGTGTTAGATAAATATAAAATTGCTGGCACACCAGACAGAGTTGTTGAGTATAACGGCGAGTTATTTATTGCAGATATTAAGACAGGTCGAGTAGACCATCCTAATAACATAGCAATACAGTTGGCTATATATGCCAACGGCTTGCCGTATGATGCGGCTACGGCAACCCGTGGCAGTTGGGGAGAAGTAAACAAAGATAAAGCAATCATTATACATTTACCTGCAGGAACAGGTACTTGTAAGTTAATGTGGGTTAACATCAATGAAGGCTTTAAAGGTTTACAATTCGCAATGAAAGCAAGAAAATGGAGAGACCAAAAAGGTCTATCCTATCCGTTCGAACAGGAGAACAAATAGTGTCTCACTCAGAAGCACCAATTAGCATCACAATCAAAACAGCAGCAGGTAGTTTAGTAACAGTCCGTGCAGAAAACGGAACAGAACTAGATAAAATAGTTGCTGAAGGATTAGATGCAATCACATCAGCCACAATGGAACTTGAGAAAGCAATCCGTGGCACCATACCTACACCTATGACAGTAGGACAAGTTGCATCAGCACTAGGCGCAAGTATCACACCACTAGATAACTCAACTACTACGCTTGGTGGACGCAATTGTCCACACGGAAAGATGACAGCAATACAAGGAACAGGTAAAGATGGTTCTATGTATCGTGGTTATTTCTGCCCAGCACCAAAAGGTGCATTTGATAAATGTAAAAATGTTTATCTAAAGACCAGCGACTCAGCCTGGAACACATTTGTTCCAGACCAGGTTAAGTGAAAACACTTAAGCGCTCAATTAAAAAAGCCGAGGTGGGGGGCGAACCTTTGCCCCCTGCCTTTCAGGCATTTGAAAGAGCAGGAATCATACTACGCAGAGCAGAAGTAACAGTAATAGCAGGCACTCCAGGTGCAGGTAAGTCATCAATTGCATTAGCAATTGCAGCCAGAACTAAACTGCCAACACTTTACTTTAGTGCAGATACTAATGCTCATACTATGGCTATGCGTTTAATTGCAATGGCAGGTAATATGAGTCAAGCAATGGCAGAAAACTTACTAAAAAAAGACCCAGACAAAGCAAATGAAATACTATTATTAAATAATCATTTGTTCTGGTCATTTGAATCTACACCTACATTAAAAGATTTAGATGAAGAAGTATCTGCATTTGAAACAGTATGGGGCAGAAGTCCTACACTTATAGTTGTAGATAATCTAATGGACATAGCAATGGATGGACACGAAGAGTTCCAAGGTATGCGAGCAGCAATGAAAGAACTCAAGTATCTAGCCAGAGATACAAACGCAGCGGTACTTGTATTGCACCATACCAAAGAAGGATTTGAAGGTTATCCTTGCCAGTCACGGTCATCTATTCAAGGTTTAGTTAATCAAATACCAGCAATGGTATTAACTATTGGGCAAATGAAACAAGGAGATGATAACTTTTTGTGTGTAGCCCCAGTTAAGAATCGTTATGGTAAGGCAGACCAAACAGGAAACAACTATGTAACTCTTTCATTTAATCCAGAGTCTATGCATCTAGATGATGTTATGATTCGTTATATGCCACAACAACAGGAGTTGGGATGAGTAATCCACGCAAAGTAAAAGGTTCCAAAGCAGAAGCAGATGTAGTTAAATGGCTAAAAAAATGGTTCCCTTATGCAGAGCGTAGAATTGCAGGCTCACAGTTAGACAAAGGCGATATTGCAGGGGTTAACGGTGTGGTTATAGAAGTAAAGAATCATTATCGTTTAGATTTATCTGCTTGGGTAAGAGAATTAGAAGTAGAAATCAAAAATGATAAAGCCTGGACAGGCGCAGTAATACACAAACGGATAGGCAAAGGAGATGTCGGCGAATGGTATGCAACTATGCCAGCAAAAATATGGATAGAACTAATAAAGGAGATACTAAATGAACGAAGAAATTAAGAATATTATAGATGAATTAAAAGACTATGCTGAATGGCACAATAGATTAGCAATAATGTATGAAGGTCAAGACGATAACAGTATGGTTAATGGACATTACATTGCAAAACATTCATATGAAAAGGCTTTACATATTATAAGAAAACATACCAACAAGGAAGGAATGTTAAAACTTGTTAAATGAAATACTTATTATGCTAACATTCTTTCAACAAGAACTGATTGGATTATTGTTATGGATAAGCACAGTGTTGCTGCCTACCTAGAGCATATAGGCGCCACCCTGCCAGCAGTTGGGCACGGTTGGCGCAAGATGAAGTGCCCTTTCCACGGTGATAAACACGCTTCAGCAGCAATTAATTATGATGAAAATAAATTTAAATGTTTTGGTTGCGAAGCACAAGGTGATGTATATGACTTAATTAGATATAGACAAGGAGGTAGTTATAGTGAGGCTCTCAAATTCGCAGAGAACATTTCTTTACCAAGCAACGGAGGAGTACGCAAAGCATCTGCATCTCGCAGAACAGTATCTTTCAACCCGTCATCTCTCGGTAGAAGAGGGAAAGAAATTTCATTTAGGGATAGTTAAAGACCCATTGCCTGGACACGAATCATACAAAAGTAGATTAGCAATTCCATATATAACACCATCAGGTGTTGTTGATATTAGATTTAGAAGTGTCAATGATAATCCAGATGAACCTAAGTATATGGGTATACCTGGGGCTAAAACTACTATGTTTAATGCACAAGCAGTTCTAACAGCAGACAGTTATATATGTGTAACTGAAGGTGAGTTAGATACAGTAGTACTATCAGCCAAAACTAATCATCCATCTATTGGTATACCAGGAGTAAATAACTGGAAACCATACTATGGAAAGATACTAGATGATTTTGAAACAGTAATTGTATTAGCAGATGGTGATAATGCAGGACTAGAGTTTGGCAAACGACTAAGCAGAGAACTAACTAATGTTAATTTATTACAAATGCCAGAAGGACACGATGTTAATAGCATCATTATTCAAGAAGGAAAGGAGTGGATAGATGAGCGAATTAGAAGATGCCTGGGCAAGTGATGAAGATTTTTGGGATTTCGTAGCAGAAAATAAACGTATGGTTGGCCTTGCTATATCAGATGGTCAAGGTTTAGATATACTTAATGCACTACGAGATGTATATGTAACTATAGAAAATTCTCCAGATAGTGCTATGCGTATGCTTACCTTATTAGGTACAGTTATATACGCTAGTAGTATAGGAGAAGGCAAACTGTTTACAGATGAAATACAAATAACAGCAGCAATGGAACAATTCGATACTAGCATTAAGGAAATATTAGATGAAGAATCCAAGTGATGTAGATGTTATTATAAAAGAATTAAGAAAGATTTTACTTAAGAAGCAGGAAGATTACGGCCCATTAAATATATCCCACGCCCCAGGCGGGGCTATGAATGGGTTACGGGTTAGGATGCACGACAAGTTAGCCAGGCTAAATAACTTAGTAGATAAAGGCAACACGCCCAACTTTGAGTCAATAGAGGATACTCTAATAGACCTAGCAAACTATGCTATAATAGGACTATTAGTACAAAGAGGACAATGGGAAGGCGCTGATGAAAGAGCAAGAACTTTACGAGTATCTCAAAACAAATCAGTTTTCCGACCTAGAAAAATCTAATAATAGTTTTGATGGATTTGATTGTATTACTAAAAAATATGGAATGTTTATTGAACTTAAATCTAGACATACACATTATGATACTTTATTATTAGAAAAAAAGAAATATGATTTTTTAATAACCGAAGCAGTAACTAATGAATTAAAACCATACTATATTAATTCAACGCCAGAAGGTATATGGCAATTTAATTTATTAGATATTAAAGATATTAAATGGGAACAAAAATGGTTACCAACTACAACAGAATTTACAAATACAAATAAAAAAATAAAAGAAATTACTTTTCTTCATATAGATATAGGCATAAAATTAAAGTGAATGAAGAGTGGGTACAAGAGTATGATTTACTTGTATCTTTGCTTGCCTCTGAATACTACAGAAAATATCCTATGCTTGATGTCGAGGATATTAGACAAACAATATGGATGTGGTTTGTTACCCATCCAGTTAAATATAAAGAATGGTCTAAGTTACCAGCCAAAGATAAAGAAAAACTAATTGCTAAATCATTGCGTAATGCAGCGCTTAAATATTGTGAGAAAGAAAAGTCTATTAAATCTGGCTATGAATTAGTCGACCTTTATTACTATGACGCCTCAGTTATTGAGGCATTTTTGCCATCTATTATTGCGGGTAGTTATGAATTGCCTAATAAAATTAAAGACCTTAACTTTAAGTTTGGTAAAGGTGAAGTTACAGACGGAAATAACTGGCTAGTATTACGGTCAGATATAGAAAAAGCATTCAATCAATTGGCAGAGGCAAAACAAAATATTTTAAGACTGCGTTTTACTATGGAAAACTGCGAGTGGACTGAGTTAGGGAAAGAATTAAATACATCTGCTGATGGTGCAAGAATGCGAGTTACTCGTGCAGTTAATTCTATAGTCAGAAACTTAGGTGGCTGGCGTACATATGTAGATACAGACACAATAGAAAATAATCCAGAGGATAGCGATGACAGAAAAGAATCCTAAAGAGATAAAAGATTTATTTAAAAAAGATTACAGCAGAGCAATGGACCTGCGTGGTAATCCAATAGGTGATTTTTGTTTATGTGGTTCAGAATTATTTACTGCTATAGTAGCCTTTGAAAATGGCGAGATAGCCTTTTATTTTTTAGATGGTGAATGTGTAGAATGTGGCTCACTAGTTACTTTACCTACCCCAATAGATGACATAGGAATGGATTGTGATTAATGCCTTACTATGATTTTGAATGTAAGACTTGCAAACTAGTGATAGAAAAAACTGAAACTAATCCACCAGATTGTACCTCTTGCGGAAATCTAATGGTTCGTATATGGTCTTCCACACCAGTACATTTTAAAGGAACTGGATTCTATTCAACGGGGGGATAATGAAATTTAGTAGCACACCAGCGTGTTCAGGTCTTGATGTAGAACTATTCTTTACAGAAGAGAAAGGAAACTACAGTCATCTTGATTTTATAAAAAAAATGTGCAATACTTGCCCAGTACAAGTCGAATGCTTTGACTATGCAATTGAACACCTAGTCCACGGATTGTGGGCAGGAACTACTAAAGATGAAAGGGATACATACAGAAGTAAACACGGGATAGTTGGAAAGACAGTTGTCCCAGCCTCTGTATTTGATGATGTCTATTATAGTGAACTTGAGTAAAGATGAAGTAAGAGTCTGCACTCTACTAGCAGTAGAAAGATGGTTAACTAAATTTGGCTCTAAAGATAAACCTAACTATGCACAAGGTAAAATAGATGGTAAGTTAGAGCCAGAAATAAATGCAAATATACGGGCTAATGTATGTGAATGGGCAGTAGCAAAACAATATAATCTAGGTTGGAATACACCTTGGTATCCTAATGTTTTACACGCTAAACGATATCCAATATCTGATGTAGGAAATAACTTAGAAGTTAGGTCTATCAGAACTCAAACTAGTATTGCTTTTTGGAGTAAGGATAGAGGCAAGATTATTATTGGAACTAAATGTTTAGATGCAGAATATTATTCTGAAGTAGAAATATATGGCTATATAAAGCCAGATGACTTTGCTAAGGAACAATACTATGATAGTTATATAAATGGATGGCGTGTACCTATTACAGAATTTAAGGAGTATGATGCTAGAATTAACAGCCAAACATAATCCTCCAAGTGGCACAAGGGTTATCTAAGTAGCAGGGGAACTGCTTAGAAAACAAGAAAAGCCCCCGCTTTCTAGTATCTCTACTAGGGCGGGGGTTATTCGTGTCTATAAACAGCCTTTAAAGGCTAATTAAGGGTATTTATTTAGAGCCTAGACCATACTCTTTTTCGGTCTTATCTGCCCATTTAGCCAATGGTGCGGTTACAGAACCGATTAGGATTGCATACTCTGGTGATAGGTCAGCAGCCAGTGCTAGTCCCATTGTTACTGCTGATGCTAGTACAGCGCGAAGATAAGACTTGACTGCAGCCTTAGTCTTCTTGCTCTTTAACTTAGCAATTAAATCTTTCATTTGTTCTCCTTCTTCGGTAATGGCTTTGTTGCCGCTACCACTTTGTTTATTGTTGTTACTTTTCCCAGCCAAGGAAACCAAGGTGATGTATCATTACCGCAGTTATCTTTGATGGAAATATGTAGATGTTTATTGTGAGGATTAGAGCCAGTATATCTGGATTCACCATTCTTAACTGACCAAATCTTACCTTGAAATATTAGATACTTAACTCTTGAATCTGATTGTAGTTTCTCATAAATTTCAAAGCAGTCAATACCATTCTTAGGGTCGTGAGTTAAGTCTACTGCGTATCCTGTATTGTGGTCTGAGTTAGGACTCTGCTTGAGATGAGCAGCAGATGGTAGCAGACCATCGCTGGCTTTTTTGCGTTTCGGTTTTAACGCCGTCGCTTGACGGAGAACAGCAATTGCAGCAGGTGTGGCTCTCTTGGCAACAGTTGTCATTGTTCAACTTTCTTTATTCCTTTTTCTAGTAAAAACAAATGTAAAGCATTAATCTTGTCTGGTCTAAATCCTGACCAATTAAACTTATCGTATACAACCACAGGTGCTGACTTAAAACCTAATGCTTCTACAGTTTCTTTAGCACTATCATCTTGGCTCATATCTATAGTTGAGTAGGTTATATTGTGTCTATCTAATAACTTCTTAGTCATCTCGCATTGAATGCAATCTGGTAATGTATAAACTGTTACTGCCATATTATCCCCCTATAGTTTTCTAATCCAAACCTGCCAACCTTTACGGATTATCTTAACATCATCCTTATGTTTTGCTAGCCAAACATCTATTGCTGGCTTAGGGTTTTTATCTGTGCCATCTGGATGGTCCCATTCATAATCATCAAATGCCATAATGCCACCAGACTTAAGTAAGTCCCAAGATAAATCTGCATCTAAGGTAACTGATTCTGGTAGATGGTCACCATCAATGTAGATAAAATCAAACTTAACATCTCTATGTTCTTTTAGCCAGTCACCACTGAATGCTTTATGTGATGCTACTTTTTTAGCATAAGGCTTTATCTGTTCCTTATATGCTTCTTGTATATTATCCCAATCATAGACTGACTCGTGTGGTAGGTTGCCACACCAAGGGTCTACATCTACAAGTAATGATGTTGGGTCTGTAAGAATATTCTCTAGTAACCAAACAGATGCGTTGCCAGTAAAGACACCTATCTGTAAGAACTTAAGATTCTTTTTACCCTTGAACTCTGCTAGTCCTACTTCAAAGTCATTGACTGTATTGTTATCGTAAAACCATTTTGGAAAGTTATCTGCTTTCATCCCCACTACTTTCTACTTCTGTATTAAAATTTGGTATAAGGTATCTACTTTTTGTTCTAATCTTTCAACCTGGTCACGCAAACTTGAGCCACCATTAGGGCGAAGTTCAGATAGATAGTGTTTAACTAAGTGTCTAACTCCAACTGCTAACGCTCCGATTAAAGTAGATATGGCAACTGCTAATGCAGCCCAGTCATTAGGTGTCATAAGTATTATACCGTTCTAATAGTTATCTCAATTACTCCGCCAAAACCATCAAACCTTTTATCAGGTGGAGTCATACGGGTAAATGAGACTTGCTCAATAACTACCTGACGACTTTCGCCAGTAGTAAGGTCTTGCCAGGTAACAACGTCGCCATTCTCTTCAACTCCTTCTAGTAGTTGTAGTCGTGCTAGTGCCTTACCTTCATATCCAGATACAACATTGTATCTATCTGTTTCTATATCAAAACAATAAACAGGAAATCTCATAACTCTTTGACGAGGTGTAGCAATAGTAGCCTTTGCTTGATAGCCTTTAAATACAGGACCTAGGCTAGTAGTTGTAGTATCACGGGCAAGAACAAACTTGTAGGCTACATATTCTTGTGCTGTATCAGGTTGAGAAGTAGTAACTTCAACTGCAGTTACTCCCTCTTCATAAGTAATATGGTCATACTCAACACCATTTTTATCTACAGTTTCAAGTGTTAATGAACCATAGGTAAAGTCACCACGAGCAAGTAAACGTTTAAAGTTCTTAGGTTCTAATGTGCCGTATCTAATATATCCTGTAGTTATATAGCCAGTAGACATTAATGCAGACTCTGCCTCTAAGTATGAATAACCAGGTTTACCAACGAACCCAGTAGTTACTGCAGTAGATGCAATAGTTCCAGATGTAGTAGTTGTATATGTAATTGTATTTGTGGTTACTGAAGTAATAGTCCAGTTACCATCTAATGCTGTATCTACACCTATAACATATATATAATCTCCAGCCACAAAACCGTGTGCATTAGATGTAATAGTTGCAGTAGTACCAGTACGCTCTTTGTTAGTTACAGATTTTTGGTTAACTGCTTCTGTGCAAAATGCAAGTCTATTTGTTTCTCCTAAGAATGCACAAGATGTAGTTTCTACTCCTGATACACCTGAGTAATATAAATCATTTGCATAAGCAAAGCGTAAAGTTTCTATCTCATTACCAAGGTCAATACGGATAACTCCTGGCTCACCATCTACGCTAGTTGCACACCAGACGAATCTGTCTCGTGCAGCAAAGTCATAGCAAGGCTGAGTAGTTTCCACAATTAGTGGACCATAGTTTATGGAGCCATCTTGGTCAGAGACAACTGCTGCACGGATTCCCTTATTTGTCCCTATTAGCATATAGCCTAAGTAATAGTAAATCTTATGAATTTTTTCACCAACTGGCATCTCTGCTGCAGTAATGGCTGTAGTAAGGGTTGGCATAACGCCAGATGTATTAAGGGTAAACTTAAATATAAATGATTGAATACCACTATAGCCAGCAATATAAATAGCAGGACCTGATGCTGTAATTGAAGTAAAGATAATATCTGAATCAGAGTGTGTATATATAGCAGCAGGTAATGATGATGCTGATGTAGAAAACTCATATATCTTATTATTAGCAGCCATAACAATACGGTCTTTAACATATTCCATAGTTGCATTAGTTACTGTAATGCCAGCAGCGGTAAACAATACTGTTTTAGATGTAGAAGCATCTCCTGCTAAAGGTTTTCTATTTACTTCTAGTTTTCCAGATGGACCAGTATCATTAGTTACCCAATAGGCTTCAGTACCATCATCACATATTGCGTACACCTTGTCATCTGAACCAGCATTAAAATCAACAAAGTGAGTTTCTGTACCAGAAGTATCAATTTTATCTACATCATATCCATCGTGTAGCAATACACCATTATTACTACCCCATTTAATAGAGCGTAATTGTTGGAATGAACGACCATTAGATTCAACTGGGTATGTAGTTACGTGGCCAGTAGCAACATCTTTAAGTAGAGTTACCTCACCCTTAGTCCAAACATTAACACCTTTGCTATCTGTAAATCTATGGGCAACTGTCTCACCAGCAGATGGGTCATAAAACTTAATACCTTCACCACCGTGAAATGATGACTGACTTCTAATCCACCAGCCAGTAAGTGATTGCTCACCTGGTTCTGCTCCATTATCAAACTGGTCCTTCTTGTAAGGTGCAGTCTGTCTAATGTAAGGGCGTGCATCATTTATGGCATAGAAGAATGGTTGTCCACCAACTGCTACATCATATGAGTCAGATGTATTCTGCCAATATTGGCTTGTAGATACGATACCAACATCAACGGCAATGGCACGTTCTGCTCTGCCCTCTGTCAGGTCTCTCCCAGCGATAGTACACCTCCATATGGTATAATTTAACTATGAAAATTTGTATTGATTGTAAACAAGAATTACCAAGTTCTAAATTTCATATTAGAAATAATAGAAAGGTTGGCATT
>Ga0214917_10005059_pt1 | contig 14235 bp, 35 predicted proteins | sample LL_1208_BB_MetaG_FD_177983 | JGI IMG/M metagenome (GOLD analysis project Ga0214917, IMG submission 177983) | Freshwater microbial communities from Lake Lanier, Atlanta, Georgia, United States - LL_1208_BB | ecosystem: Environmental > Aquatic > Freshwater > Lake | place: USA: Georgia | collected... | reverse complement strand
TATATCTTATATCTTATATCTTATAACGCGCCGCCCGGCGGGGTGGGCATAAATCCCGGACCCCCTGCCAAACACGCACGAATGACTGCCCACGCACGAATGGGGGGTGACCCCTCACCTGGGGGCGTGTGCCTCAGCGTACTGGGCAGCAATCGCCCAAGCGGGCACCCCCCAGTGCTGGTAACCAGTGGGGCGGTAAGCGTTGCGCTCCTGGTCGGCACGGGAGATCCATTTGATCTGACGGGTCTGGAGGTCAGAGCACATGGAGAGGGGGAAGATGGTCATCGGTTCGGGGTGTGAACTGCTGATAGTGTAGCACGAACGGGGCAGGGGTCAATACCCCAACCACACCAGGAACTCCCCGCAGTCAACCCGCTCCCCTTCCATGTGCCCATAGTCGGCGGCGAAGTCGGAGAGGCAGGAGTGCATCGCTGCCGATTCCAGGGCAATGTGCCAGGCGATGGTGTCGTTGGCAGGGTGAGAGCAATCCCACAGGATGTCGGAGAAGGTGGTGCCAGGGGCGTACACGTTCAGGCAGTCACGAAGGGCGGTGGTCATCGGGGTGGGTTGCTGTTGAGAGTATTGTAGCAGGTCTGGGGTCAGTTGGCGAACCATGCTTCGTGGGCAAGGTCGGATGCCAGTTCCTCCAGGTTGTCCTCCGTCAGTTTGGACCCGTAGAACTCCAGGATCTCAGGGTCAAGGGAGTCCAGGTCGCAACCATAGAGGTCCACCGCTTGACGCTCTGCCAGTGCCAGCAGGTCATCGTAGAGGGAGAGCAGGCGTTCTTCGGTCATCGGTCGTTTGCTGTTGAGAATATTGTAGCAGATCGGGGGGTCACTGCCCGTTGGTGTACTCCCCGATGATGATGCCCGTCTCATTGTGGCGGACCTGGGCGTAACCGTACTCCTCACTCAGGGAGTAGCAGAGGTCCCATGCGCGGTCCTCATCGGTGGTGGTGTTCTCCCAAGGGGCAGAGGGGCAGATAACGTCGTAGCGGGTCATAGGTCGTTTGCTTTGGTATGCCTTAGTGTAAACCCCCCACCGGCGGTAGCAGGCAGGGGGTGTGCGGTTTCAGAACTGGACCTCCTGCAGCGTGGCAGCGTGATTCAGGAAGTCTGCGATGTTCTCCTGTTCGACCTCAGCAGTCAGGGTCTCCAGAATCTCCAGGATCTGATTCCCATTGCGTCCACGGCGGAGCAGGGAGATGGCAAGGTTGCTGGTCATGATGTCAGGGGGTGTGGGGTGAGAGTATTGTAGCAGGTCAGCGGGCAAACTGTGCCAGACTGCTGGGGGCAACGTGAGCAGGCGATCCGCAGGACCGGTAGAAGTCTACCATACGCTCCGCTTCGGTCAGGGTCTTAAACCACTGCGAGCGCCACTCGGTGTGGTTGTAGGGGGTCTGGTAACGGACTTCGATTCTCATGGGTCGGGTGTCGGTTGCTTTGGTATTGTAGCAGGTCAGGCAGCAATCAGCAGGTCATTCTCCCAACGGGCATCCTCCAGCACCTCAGCGTAGAGGGCATCGCAGAGGTCATCATTGAACAGGAGGTCGGCAATCTGCTCCAGGGTCACGGAGAACTGGCGATCCTCATCTGCCTTCAGGATGGCAGCGCGGCACTGGGCAGCAATCTCATCGATGCTCAGGGCACGGTCGGTGGCAGGGTTGTAACGCATGGGTCGTTTGCGGTTGACTTGTTAAGTGTAAGGGGTCGGGTGGGGTCTCAGGTGGCAGGGTGTGCCACCTGGTGGATTGTCACCCCAGCAGGATGGCAGTGGGCAGGGGCAGGAACTGCAACCACTTTTGAGCAGGTTTCACAATGCCCATCTGCGACAGAATGCAGTTATCTTCACCGATAGAAAGTTGCAACTGAGAGAACGAATCTTTGCGACCAGAGGAAGACTTCCAAACGTTGGACTTGGTGAGATTGGTATCAATCAAAACCATGCCAAAGTTGTCGATTTGATTATCACTGAAGGTGTACTTAATCGACCACACAAGGTTAGTCTTTTTGCCACCAAAGTGAGAGGTTTTGTTACCAGTGGCAAAGGACGATTTAGATTCGCCGCCCATCAATTTGAACTCAACAGGTTGACCTTCGATGATGTAATCATACCCGGCAACTTCCTCACGGCGACCATCAATCCCAAGGCGACGGATTCCTTCCTCAATCACCTCATTCACAATGTACTGAAAGACCTTTGTAAAGTCTGCAGTTTCCATGCCGCTATCTTTAATCTGTTGCAGAGTCTTACCATACAGGCGGAACTCTTCACGAACGTAGCGGTTGGTTTCAGTCACCACAAAAGCGGTGAGTTTCTCAAGGGTGGCAGTCAGAGTCATTAGAGGAAATGCTGTGGAGGGTCGTTTCCCCTCCGATGCCATTAGTATAGGGTACCGGTGCGGGCACCCTAGCGGGGTTGTGCCACCTATTCAACTGGCACACTGAAAGCGTCCGCTGTTGAAGTTAGCGTTACTGAAGACCTCACGATTCACCAGTTTGAACATACCAAACTCATTGGTCATCACATAACCTTCGGAATCAATTCGATTGCCGTAGAGGTAAGCGGCAGGACCATCATTGCGGCAGATGAAGAGACAATCATCTTTGATCGACTTCACCAATGCCCACAGACGCAGCAGGTTAGCATCACAATCAAAGTCTTCGGGGTTGACTTCTTCACCAGCACGAATGCAGGCATTAATTTGCTGTTTGATCTTTGCCGCTTCCTTAACAGAAACAAACTCACAGGCAGTAGACATTTGACGGGCAAAGTTGCAGACTTCCTCTACATCAGCAAACGATTCTTGACCGTGCTGAATGTATGCTTGCGGTTTCACAAATTTGCAGTAGTGAGTATCAGTGATGATGTATTGCATCGGATACGCAACAGCATCCCGCAGGTCATTCTCTGCCACGTAGATAGTGTGAGGAGCGACAATGATCTCCTGATAGACTACCTCAGGAAACTTGTAAGTGATCGTGTTGGGAGTATACTCATCACTACCACCAAACCCAATAAAATCACCTTGAATGATAGCATCTGTGCGAGGCAGATAATCAAAGCAAGCGTGAAGAATACGCGCAACTTCACCCTGATAGAACGAATCAATCTCTTCATGATTGTGGGCAATACGAATCTTTTTCTTGTTAAAGACTGCCTTGGTTCCTACAAAGAACTCACCGCAGGCAGGATCGATTCCCCACACGATTGCAGGGGCACCGTCAATCTTGACGCTCAGATTGCCAGGCGTCACGAACCAATCCAGGACAGAAAGGTCACCCGTCAGGATAGAATCTTCGGGGTGCTCAAGGTGGGTGTTTTTCATACTGTTAGTATTGCAGGGATTGGTGCCGATTGCAAGGGGGGTTGTGCCACCTTCTCAACTGGCACACGAGCAGCCGACTTAAGTATAAAAAAGGGGGAGCATATTGCCCCCCGATTCTTTATGCAAACATGAAACCATTGGTGAAATCGTATTCATTGTAGACAGGAGAAGTTCCTGCCTGCCCGATGAACTTGTGGACAAACCAATTGAAGTTGCGTTGAAACACACATTCACCCTTGATTCCGTGCTCTTTGAGAATCGCATTCAGACGCGATTTGGTGGTCACAGACTGATAACCACCGTCAAAGATTTGCACGAAGTTGTCACCAATGGTAGCAATGTGATTGCCGTGCAGATACACTTTGGACTCGTTAGTTTCGGAGTCAAAGGTAACCTCAGTGTTGCCAGACTTCCAATTGATGGAGTCACGAATGGCAGCATTCATCTGGGTTTCGATCTTACGCATTTGGGGGTTTCCCTCTCAACAAAGGTAGTATGAACCAGATCGGGGAGCATTGCAACCCCCCTTGTGCCACTTGTTCAACTGTCACCCAGGAGGTCGGGATCTAGCAGATCGGGATAGTAAGACTCAACCTCAGAAATCAGTTCCTCATCAGTATAACTGGTGATGTTTTCTTCCATCTGGTCACCAACAATCTGCAGCAGATCTTTGGTGCTCATGTTGTCAAGCAAACGGTCAATGTATGCTTCAACGAGTGCTTGACGATCGAAAGTGTTGGTCATGGTTTCAGTTCAGAATGTGACGATAATCAATGGATTTGATGCACCAACCTGTTGCACAGGTGATCTCTTCTACGAGGTCATCTTCATCATCTGCCTCCCAGATTTGACCGACAGTTTCTGCAACAATCTCATTGTATTCTTCGAGTGTGACCTCATCATCAGGATCATCAAAATCGAAGAAGATTTCGGTGACTTGAAACTGCATCAGACTTCATCCCTCATTTCAGAAAGTTTCTCATAGAGTGCAGAAACATCTACATTCAGTTTCTCACTCACAAAACTCCAATCATCATGAAACTCAATCAGTGCCAGAATGGCATCGAGTTCCTCAAAAGTCAACGAAGTGAGAGTCATTTCCGCAGAGGAGAATTGTAGTAACGAGTGAAGCATAGCACCAGGATGATGCCAGTGGAGATGACACCGACCAGTCCGAGAACTGTCACAGCATCGCCAGTGAAGTTGTAAGTGTCAGGCATCAGTAATCGTAATCAGCGGCAAGATACTCATTCACATCGAACTTCTCATCACGAAGTTCGGGAATGTCAAGGTCGAAGATTTCACCAGGAGCATCTTGAATCTCACTCCAGAGTTCGTCAAACATGGTTTGTCTCTCAGGGACGAATGTAATGTATCAGGGATTCAGGCAGAGCACAAGGGGGTGTGTGCCACTTCCTCAACTGCCACAATGATACCCGTTTCGTTGAAATATTTCATGGCAAGATCATGTGCCGTTTCATAATCATCGACGATCTGGCATTGCCAACTGCCGATGACATCAGGACCAGGAATGAATGCAGCAAACATAATACCTATTTCAGTTTGAGTTTGAGTGCTTGAAGTGCTTGTTTTCGGGACTTAATTTTACCCTTACACATTCCCTTGGTTCGCTTATGCTTACCAGAGTTGTGTTGCCAGTTGGGTGTCATTGGGCAAATCCCTCATCAACAAATGTAATGTATCAGGGATCCTGGCGCACCACAACCCCCTGTGTGCCACCTTCTCAACTGGCACAAGGTTTCTTATATAAACTCCGCGAGATAGTAATCCAAAGGCAACTCAAGTTCTGCCGCTTTAGATTCCCATTCATCCCATTCTTCCTGAGAAGCATCATTCAGGAAATCTTGGAAAGTATAATCAAACTGTGGACCACACATTCGAATCAATTGCGTCAACAAAGGTAATGTAAACCATCACGTGGAATTCAGCAAGGGGGCTTGTGCCAGATTCTCAATTGTCTTTATTCTCAATAAGGTCCTCGTTATTGAGAATAGGTCCAATCTTTAAACTGGCACATTAATCATATGAATCTAGATGTATGATGCTATGATGCACATTCTCATCACCTTCGAGCTGCAATATTTCTGCCCATTCATATGCATCTAGATCTAGATCATCATAACACTCTACATCTAGAATGATACGAACTCGTTGCTTATGTGCTAACATCATAACGTTATGCATAATGACGATATGCTAGATCTTGATAATCATGCGAATCTCGTGCATAATCATCGTCTAGATCTAGTGTATAGTTCTCATCTAGATCTGCATAATCATTGGTGTATGTATAGTCAAAATCGTAATCGTCGTACATGAGCTCGTCGAGATTGTGTGATGTGACTTGTGTATTATAGCACAAAGCTCGACGAGATTGCAAACGTGGCGCAAGTTCTAGTCGAGATTCATATGATAGTATATATGATTCTCGAATGTTCTAGACGAGTTATGATGTGGATCTCGTAACATATAGGTCTCGTCGAGATTCTATCATGCTTCTAGAAGAATGTCAAGTCTCGACTAGATTTTATGTGAGGGTCTGGGGATTTTTATGGGGGCGGGGGTTGACAAACTGCTCTTCTTATGATACGCTCGCTTAGGTCACAAGTCCTGGAGGCATTAAACAAGTCCTGGAGGCATTAAACAAGTCTTGGAGGCATTAAACAAGTCTTGGAGGCATTTATAAGCATTTAAGACATAAAGTCTCAGAGGCATTTATAAGCATTTATAAGCAGTTGATTCTCATTATCAAAACACTATTGATTCTCAATAATATTCATCTTATTGAGAATGTTACAACAAACACATTTATATTTTTTAATACCTTTTTTTAATTAACTTTTAATTAAAACAATAATTTCACTCTCTTTACATCCTTGTGTCTGAATATACTTCTCCCATAGAGTAGCATCTTCAATCGTATAGAAAGTTGCGATTTGTTTTGAGTATGTTTTCTTTTTCGGTTTCAGATACTTTACTTGGTATTTCATTGTGAATGTAGATTTCAATTGGTTGATTATCATTCCAGTGTCGTATGACTCCTGCAACAATGAAAGCATTGGTAATCAAGTAAGTTGCAAAGATAAACGTACGAATACCTGCAACAACATCAGACTCTTTATCACACTTGGATGCTTTCTCTCCTAATGCTTTTGCCCACCATCTCCATACTTTCATTTGTCCGATTCCTTCAGAAGTTTAACTTGATTCCATTCATTCTTATACACCAACAAACAAGTATCATTTGCACGGTAACCTCCTACTCTCACACAAACAGAAATATACTCTTCACAGATAAATCGAACTTCACCAATCCAATCTCTGTATTGCACAATGATACCTTCACTAAAGCATGGTTTCATACAAATGCAGCAGTTAATGGAGTTTGCTTTGGTAACATGGCAGAATAAGGAGTTGTATCTTTTATGTCCACCGACTGTCCAACACTTTTGGAGTTGATGGGGGAATGATAGGTTCTTGTTTTGGTGTTGTAGAATCCCCAGATACAAGCAACGGGATCACCAAGATTATAATCAAACTTCCGATCGTAATGAATCCAAATTGCGATGACATTTCTCTTGAAGTCTTCATATTCATAATGCATTCCTTTCGGTGCTTTGTGAGGAAATTCAATCGTTGTCATAAACAGCGCGAAGACGATTCGGAGGATAACCCAGTGACAAATAATTGTTAAGAAGCAAATCACATTGTTCCTTTGTCAATTGCTTTGCTTCTTCCTCAATCAATTCCCATCCTGTGGTTGTCAATTCTTGAATGCGATAAAGTTGTGTCACGTTGTAAATGCCTCCAGAAGTCCAGATTCATAATCCTCTTGTAATGCAAACTTTTGTGCATTCACAATATTTTCCTTTAACTTATGATAATATTGTAGATAGGTTTCATTATCTTCGGCAGCGATCAAATCAAAACATTCATCATCATCTTTGGCAATCAAACTCCAGATTCCCCCATATTCACTTTGGGGCCAAGGCACGAAATGATCTACCAGATACAAATACTTTTGAGTCATTACCCTCACTTGTTTAACAGTCTTATAATAGCAAGAATTTTAGTATTTGTCAATAGGACACTTTTCAAACTGCCCACAATTTATTGGCAACTATTTTTTCCAGCGTAACCTTTTTAATTTTAAACATATCTGCTATTTCTTGATTTTTATATTTTTTGGAGGAGTGCATTTCTCTAATTTGTTTAACTTTTTCCCAATTAAGAATTGCTCTTCCGTTTTTATCTCCAGGTAAACTTTTTCTACTTGTATCCTCTCTTATTTTTCTCTCCTCTTGGCATTGTTTGATTTCATCTTCCGTTCTTGGTATGAGTCTACACCCCTTATGTTGAACTCTTTTCCCATAGAGAGTTTCGTGAAGATGCCCGGCATTTAAGTCGTGATTCCTACAATACTCCGATAGATTTTTAATGATTCGTCTTTCACCATCGGAAGTTTCTATCAAATACTCCTTACAATAATATTCTGGCGGTTGTCCTCCACCAGAAGAAAGATTGTATCCATTTTCTACTGTCTTATACTTCGCAATCCAATAGATTTCTTTCGCATTTAATTCAAGTAAATCGCATTCTTCAATAATTCCCCAAACAAATCCATCTCTACCATATTTTTGAAGTGCTTTCTGAAACTTTCCATTTGTATTCTTTTTCTTTGCATCTGTAAAGTGTCCAGATATTCGGTCACATAAAAGTTTTCTCTTTGTTTGACCAATATATTTTTTTCCTGTTGGAGTACAGTGAGCACAATAAATTTTGCCCATTGAAGACATAATTGCTCTGTGGTTGAGTGACACATTATTTATATAAGAAAAGGAGCATTTCTGCTCCTTCTCCACCTGCAGCGATGTCACTCAACTTTCAGGCATTGATATTTAGTAGAATATGTGAGATTTGTCAACTGTCGATTTAACTCAACTTGAACCTGAATCAAATGAGATTCTATCATCTGAGCATATGGATTCGTTTGCAGAAGTGACAGTAGACTCTCAATTTGTTGCTGAGCCAGAATCAGTTTGGTCTTTTCATTCATCGTTGCGAACAGCGATTGAATTGAATGCAAGCATCATAGGACTCAAACAACTTCTGGTCACGTTGAATCAGAAAGGCATTGTATCCAAAGAAAGCAATCAGAAACACAACACCGGTGACAATGTATTTGGGAGAGAGATTCATCAGCAAGCACCATGAAAAGGATTACCAAGTTGAGGCAGATCGGAATTATCACCCGTTTCAACATAACCCAGTGCCAAACGCTCACGAATCGCAAGAGTCTTCTCAACACGATTCAGAAACTTCTTGGAGATTTGATCGACACCTTTCCAAGACAGAACCTGCAAGCACCATTCCTGACTGATGTCACCATAGGGCGTCTTCACAGGATAGTATCCGACCAGCATCGTACCGTCTGCGGACTGGAGAGTGGGGAAGGTGGTCATGGGGTGTCCCTCGATTACCTCTGTATTATAGGTCAGAAGGACGGCACCACGTCGTTGCGTAGACCGGTTTGCGAAGTGTCCATCTGCTCCCAGAGCGAATACAATTTGTTATAGAGTGCCGCAGCACTTCCGTATTCCCGTGCAATTCGATGTTCTTCTCTGATGTCCAACAACTGCAGTGCAGATAGAATTACACCAATTTCATGCACATTCAGTTTTACAAAATCTTCAGTCATCGTTTTCAGATTCATCAAACGCAAGTTCCAGATAATTATAACCCAATGCTTGTCGCCCTGCATGAGTGCTGGTGTCAATTGTCACACCATTCTGTTGCAGTTTTTCAAGACGACGGTTGGTCGCATCATTCATCTTTGTTGTCCAGTAATAACTCATTGTTTTTCTCCAGTTGTATTCATAGGATTCACACCGACACTCTCACATCAATCTCTTTGATATTCAGCCCGCACAGTTGCTCATACACACGCTTGCAGATAATGTCAGTTGCTTTTTTTGCTTTCGACTTCTCATACCAGATGGTGCAGAGACCATCAAAGGTTTCAACACGAATGCGGTAGTTTTTCATTAGAAGCGGGCGTTTCCCTTGACTACCTCTGTATTATAGAGCAACACAGGGAACATCGCAGTGCTCCCTGTGCCAGTTTTTGAATTGGTCAGTTCAGGGCATCAAAGACAGTGCTTTGTGGTGTAATGTCCTGACACAACTCCCAGTAGGTTTGGTCAATCTCAAATCCAATATACTTACGGTCTGCTTTGATTGCCATTCTTGCCGTTGTGCCACTGCCCATAAATGGATCTAAAACAAGGTCACCAGGATTGGTCCAAGTGATAATATGATCGTAGGCAAGTTGCTCTGGCATGGTAGCAGGATGCTCATATGCTCTTTTATTGGATTGTCCAAATCCACCACTATTCTTGATTTTCCAGATATTCGTACGAGCACCAAACTCCTTGATTTCTTTTGTCTTTTCGTCTGTAATCTCCAGACTTCCATCCTTCTTCCGAGCACGTGCATTTCCCCAGGACTTATGCCCTGCCCAGGCATTTGGTTTGTCCATGATAATATTCACCGTCTTGGGTTTGCCTTTGCTCAGAATAAAACAATACTCAAATGCCTGCGAATAGCGCAGCGACTTTTCACCAGCAGCAAAAGCAATTCCTGTCTTTTCGTAAATCATGGTATCGTGCAGACGCAATCCACACTCATCCATAAAGTAAAGTGCCTGGCGAAAACTACTTCCAGTTTCGCCACCATCAATTGTTGCATCCCCAACATTCCACATGATAACACCACCAGGTTTCAATACTCTGGCAAGTGCTTGTGCAACATCTTTAAAGACATTAAAGTCCCACTTAGAAGAATCGTTATACGTTCTTAAATCATCATATGGAGGAGAGGTTACACACAAATCCACAGATTCTGCATTCATGGCATTCATGCCATCAACACAGTTATCATTATAAACTCGGTTTGTCTCCATAGTCATCTAAGATTGAAACTACTATTATAGCAGATTAGCAGGCAAATGTAAGCCCTCCGATTGCAGCACCTGCAGCAGTTGCCCAACCATAATTATCAGGATATGCGCTTGCAGCTGCGCGACCGATTGCACCACCCAAAACAGTTCCTAACAAAGTTCTGGTAGGATTGCAGTTTGGATTTGTTGCTCTGCCATATCCATAACCACCATATCCATATCCGCCGCCACCATAATACTGATTGGTAGGTCTCCAACCTTGATTTACAGCGTTGCAAGGAACGTTATATGCTTGCACACTCACACCACCAGGAATGTAATTGCCATATCGATCATATCCACCAGGTCGATACACTTCCTGATTTTGAGTACAAACCGCAAACTGATTCACCTGCTGAGCAAAAACGGGGCTGGGCAGCACCAGCAGGGCAGAAAGTAAGTACTTCATTTGTTTAGTGCGTAGTAATAGTAATTATACACCAACCATCAGGCGGTTGGGGAAAAACTGTGCCACTTGTGAATTCGTCCACCCGTTATTCTCAAACAAATACTCCAGATATAGGGTTTCTTCTTGCTCCCGTGCCTCTATTTCGTGACCTTGTTCCCAATAATCCACATTTTCCATACATTCTTTACCATAATACATTTTTCCACGCTTGGACCGCAGAGAACCGACTACCCACTGCCGCAGGTGGACCAATTCGTGTAAAAGAGTTTTTATATACAACTCCTCTTCCATATGAGTCTGAAGTTCAATCAGAAACTCACGGGGGCGATAGGATTCCCCCACATAGTCACAGTAACCATAAACTGCCTCACGTTTCAGACCACGGTGAAGAATCTCCACATCAATTTTATGACGGGGCAGAAAACGATTCAGAAACCAAGTGGTAACGTCCTCACAGAGAAGTTTAGAATAACCGTATCCAGACATTTCAAGGTAAGACATTGACCCCAGTGCAAAAACCAAAGGAAGGACGAAACAAACAGAAGTTTTTCTTTACCAGTCATCGGGCAATCACATCCAGAGACTCCAGCAGCATCATCGCAAGTTCCATACGATTGTCTTCATCAACCACAGGAATGTTAGCATCCACAAATTCTGAAGCAAGTTGAGCAAAGAGTTCCATTGTCCTCTCATCAGAAAATACAGATGTGGCAAACTCACTCTTGAATCCGTCACGCAGCAGTCGCAGGGACTTGGTGATGGTCAATTCACGGATTTCGTTGGCGTAAGTCATTTTAAGGAATTGTTGAGTTGGAATAAACATCAGCGAGCGTACAAATAAGAACCTGCCCAGTCAGCGTGTTGAAGCAACCATTCACGCTGCTCAATGATACGAAGATCGTAGCGAACACCTTTGGCAGGCGCTTTCCAAGAAGCAGACTTGTACACTTGACCAGTCTTCTTATCCACAAATGCGTGGACAGAGCGTGAACCATTCGCATTCATAATGATTTTGTGATACTTCCGACCCGTTTCGGGGTAGAAGTCATAATCAGAAATGCCCCGCTTCAGTTTCTCAATGCAGGCATCATGATACTCTACATCAGAGGTGCGAAGTTGATGACTCCGAATAGAGTAATCAATGTAATTCTGGCGCAGTGCCTCACAGAGAGCGTAAGTGTGCCCCAGGACAGCAGCAGCGATGTCTTTCCGTGCCTCAGCAGCAGCGGCATAGTCAGCGAAGGTGGTGGTCATTGCTTGGTTGCGTATGTGCTTATTATAGGGCATCCTAGAGGGGTCTCTAGGGGTCAGTATGCCAGTTCGGAATCTGGCACCCAAGAGTCATCATCTTCAAGGTATCCCATCCAGTCTTGGGGGTCAGACTCATACATTGCGATTTCCCGCAGTTCGTCAATCAATTCAGACAAATCCATAAGAAACCCTCAGATACTTGATTATTATAGCAGAAAGCGGACTAAGCCGCCAGTGCTCCAGAAGGAATCTCTACAACTTCAAGGTAGGTTTCATGCCAGTCGCAAGTGTCATAGCACAACCAACCTTCTTCTTGAGTATAAACATAACCATACTCTTCACCGTTTTGAAGAAACTCACCCAGATTAGCATCAAGGCGAGGAGGGCAATCTTCACCGCGATAAGAGTAGTAGTTAGCACCATACTGGGTTTTCTGATCGGACCCGAACACTTCATCGGTCCAGGCACAAGACATATCACCACCATCAATCAGGTCGGCAGCAAGTTCTTTGCTATTGTAGTGCGTCTTCAGGATGCGACCCAACCAGGAAGGCATCCCGTCCCAGTGATGATAACAACTGAGCACACTTCCATCACTTAACTCAATTCCAATCCTGCTTCTTGTAGCTATGAGAGGTTCCTCAAATCAACAAATGTATTATAGGGCATCCAGAGCATCCTACAAAGCATCCTGTGCCACTTCTTCAACTGCCACAAGGTCTTTGTATCTTTTCCACTCACCAAGTTGTAATTTTCTTAATGCAAGTTTATTATATCCGTTTTTTATTCTCCAAGGTTGAAGTGCTTTAACAATTTCAACTCTACCATCATTATAAGTTATTTTCCAAGTTTTTGCTCTTGGATTATTGGCACCACTTACATCTAATCCATTTTTATATCTTTCTTTCATCATTTGACGATTTATTTCTTTTTGATGTTCTGGTATAGTTCCACCTTTATTCCAAGCAGGAACACCCTTTCCACCTTTACCACCATCACTCATATTTCTCAAAATACCTGTTCCTAAATCTTTTCTTCCAAGTATTTCAATTATATACATTTCGTGTTTATATGCCTGCTCTTCTGTCAAGTTCTTCTTAAGAATGAGTATTTTGTCTTTTTCTGGAGGAGTAAAATATCCACCTCTAGATTTACTTCTCCAGTGTTTTCTATAAGCTCTATCACCTTTTCCCTTACCAATATAATAAGGTGTGCCGTCTTCACGCAAATAAGCGTAAGTGTAGTATTCCATCTGCTTTATTCGTGGTTAAAGATATTTATACAAGAAAAGGGTCATAAAGACCCTTCTCCCGCTTAAACAACCACGAATAAGCATCAATATTTAGTTGTCCTTAATTTTCATAAACCCTACACTCTAGGGCATTAGGGTTGGAATCACAATAAAGCTCCAACGCATTTGGATCGTGTAAATCTTCTGGATGATGTTCTCTGTATGCCTGCAGAGCTTTCAATTCTTCTTCAGTATGTCTTCTTGCTTGTGGTGATATTTGAGGATCATCCAGAATACTAATATCTTTCTGAATGTGTTGATCGATATTGTCCATTGTTTTATGTCTGGTTAATGTATTTATTTTTTACTCACTTAGAGAGCTACCTCTCCAGTTTTTTGGAGCGGGAGGATCACACTTGCCTTCAAGGGAGCGAACCATCAATTCAGTGAATTTTTCCATTTTTTCCGCACAAACTGATGCTGGATTGTCGTTAATTGCATTCTTAAGTGCAACCAATTCATTCCATTCTTCATTTGTAAGAATTTCTGTGCTGGTTTTTGAAAGTGTCATAGTGTTTTTGCAACGTGTCCCAATGTTAGCATTCTAACATATTATTAATTATAATTTTAACAATTTCTTTGGGATTGTTTTACAATTTTTAGTTTTTAATGCGGCGTCCCTTATAAACTCCGTAAGTTTCCAAATACTTCACATCCAGTTCAACAATTAAAATTAAACGATCTTGTGTTCCTTTATGTTCTACAGAATGTCGGTAAGGACCACTGTTTTTGAATGCTAATAGTTTTCCCTCTTCCCAAGTTCTTGTTTCTTCACCAACAGTTACTGTTGCATTAGTATCACAGCAAAGACCGAGGTGAACATTCATTCTGTGAATACCATCACTAATTGGATGAATATGTGGTTTAATTTCAACACCAGGAGATGCAATCGTAAAATATGCATTTAAAATAATTTTCTTTTTGAAGAAATCCTTTAA
>Ga0214917_10005058_pt1 | contig 14245 bp, 17 predicted proteins | sample LL_1208_BB_MetaG_FD_177983 | JGI IMG/M metagenome (GOLD analysis project Ga0214917, IMG submission 177983) | Freshwater microbial communities from Lake Lanier, Atlanta, Georgia, United States - LL_1208_BB | ecosystem: Environmental > Aquatic > Freshwater > Lake | place: USA: Georgia | collected... | reverse complement strand
TAATGAATTGGGCAATAATTTGAGCCAGTCTCGGCACAGAATGGTCCGCATCGACCTTTTCCTTCTGTATACGCCGTCACCCGACCCTTCGCCGCGGCCGCCAGCCGAGTTGGTGTTTCCCTCGATTGTGGTCGCAAATCCATTTTCCGTGCTCTCAATAATGCCAGTATGCGCCACTCGCCCTAGGCTATTGAAATAAATGCCAAACACAGAAGCGGGAGGGGATTGCTGAACTCTTTTGCCTCCGACCAGCCAGGCTGGGCTCCAGCCTGTTTTTGGAACTGAGTTGCCAAAGCCAGCCTGTCTGAACACATAATAGTTAAATGCGGCACACCAAGGACTCCCTGGCTCTAGGCCTACCGAGGATAAAATTAAATCAACCTCGGGGCCCGTATTTACGCCCCATTCCTTAACACCAATTAAGCGTCTTGCTTGATACAAAACGCACCCTCGGTCATCCGAAAGGCAGGGGGATGCAATTAAAAGGATTACCGCCAACCAAGAAGGCATGCGACGGCTCCTAAAAAAAGAACGCACCACAGGCACAAAACAACAACAATTCGTGCAGTTTTGCTTATTGTTCTCCAATCCTGTAGCCAGCTCAGGTTGTCGATATACTCGTTAATTGAGGGCCATTCCATTTGGATTACGAACCAACTAAGCCATACCGCCAGAAGATATGCGGAAGCCCCAAGGATTAAGCCATGAAGGGATCCTCGGTCATAAGTCCCAGCCGACGGGTCGGCTTGTTGTATCAGCGGGGCGGCAGACCAGAATACGATAATGGCTATGCAAAACGACCCAAGGCCTTGAAAATTTGAAAAGAACCTTTTCACCACGGAATCCCAATAAATTTTCTTACCACAAACATAACGCCACCCCAAAAGACCCCCCTAAACACCCATAACCCCAAAACAATAAGTGCTCCACGATAGATCCAGAGCTCTTTTAAGGCCTTGCGCTGTTTCTGCTTCCAGACCCCAGCTTCTTTAATTGCTTCATTCTTTTCTTTGACTGCCTCGTCTAAATCCAAGGCCGTCTGCTTACAGGCCTGAGCGGCTGTTTCCAATTGGGCTTTGGCAACAACCAGATGCTTCTTTGCCTCTGGGTTGGCCACGGCAATGGCCTCGTCAATACGAGATTTAGCTACAGAGAAGTCAGCAGAATACCGAGCCGTTGTGCACCCAGAAAGGAAAAGAACAAGCGATAGAATCAGCAACTGCATGGCGTTCCTGGAAGTTTTGGCGTTGATAGTTGTCCTTGGGAGCCCCAAGTCCCGTCGTCCTCGTCAAATGATTTCGATGCCCTATCGTTTGCCTCCAAATGAGTTTCGTTTTGCGATGAGCTAGAGGTATCGGTTTTTGATGTAGATCCACTTTTTGTTTCCGTCTCCACGACAGTACTGCTTGTGCTTGAGGTGTCTGTTGTTTTTTCGGAGGTAGTTTCTTTGCTGGATTCGTTTCCGTTCTTCTTTTCGGTTGAGGTTTCGGTTCCATTTACAAATTCTGTTTCATTTTCGCCCGAACGCCTTCCGTCGGCTTCAATTCCTGCGCTATTTGAACTGAAAGTTTCCTTTGTTGCTTCTTTTGAGACAGTCTGGTTTTGTTCAACAACAAGTTCGTTGTCCGCAGATTTCTCGTTTGATAATTCCAGTCCGTACGAAATGTCGGAAGATATAACTCTTTTGGTCGATCCGATTAAATCTCCTCCTGATTGAATATCGGACGTTGTTGTGGCCCTTGAAAGAAGCTGATAATCAGACGCCACAACAATCTCAAAATCTATCTTTTCTGGCAAATCCACCATGACGCCAAGCATTGGGTTGGATTGAGTTGTATTGCGGGAGTTTGCTATTCCACGCCTAACCTCGTACAAGGAATCACGAATGAACGTATCTAGGTTTGACAGCTCAACAATTGTCATTTGTTCCTCCACGAGCTAACTAAGGCCTCAATAAAAAAACCAGCAAGCGTGCCAAAAGCAGAAGCAATAAGCACAAGTACTTTCTTAAAACTCTCAAGCGAGCTAACCCTATTTGCCAAATCGCCAAAGGACGAATAACTCTTCTGCATAACATCCTTCATCTCTGACACGTCGTTCGACATGGAAATCATGCGCTCTTCCATCCTTGCGATGCGTTCAGACATAAACTCACGATGCTCGGATCTGCTCACTGAACGTCTCCTGGGTATTGAACAACAATCGGAACGCTAAATCTAATTATGCATCCTATGTCATCTTTTTGCGTCTCAACCCTTGTCGAGGATCCAGACCTACTGCTACTTGACGACTGAGAGGAGCTTGTGGATCCGCTGGAACTAGATGATTGGCTGGTTGTTCCAGAAGTTGATGCGCTCCCAATGGTGCTTCTGGATGACGTTCCAGACGTGCTGGAACTGTTGATACCGCTACGCAAAGAGCTTGAAGAGTTAGATGTGCTTCTGCTTGTGCTTGCTGAGCTTGACAAAGACTTGCTTGACGATGAGCTATTTGAACCCGAACGGCTGGTGCTTGTGGAATTTGATCCAGAGCGACTTGTGCTTCCACTGTTTGAGCCCGATCGGCTGGTGCTCGTGCTGCTTGATGTTGACCTGCTTGAGCTTGTAGAGTTACTGTTTGATGACGAATTGCTTGTTGATACAGAGGCCTTATTGTTGGCCAAACTATCGTTTTTTGTGTCTACTAATTGATAACCCATAAAAACTCCTTATTATAAGCCAATAATCTCTCCAGTATCCGTGTCGAATTTATCATAAACACGGCTTGCCGAATGGTTCTGATCCGTGCAGCGGGCTTCGGTTTCGCTCGAACTCACAGAAGTTGTGTCTGTATCATTTCCATTACCAGAAGATGTTGTTACCTCTGTATTGCTAGAACCTTCATCTATTGCGCTGGATGATGTTTCATTGCTGCTTCCGTTATCAGCATCAACTGATGTATTGCTAGCTGCTGAATTTGAGCTTTCAGCACTTGAACTACCTTCAGCTCCAGATAAAAAACCTGCATCACTATTAAGCTCGCTGTTGCCTGTGTCAGAAATTTGTCTATTATATGTATTGCCAACCTCTTGTTTTGATGAACCAGAGTTTGTGGATTTTGAATCAAAAGAAGATTTTCCGACAGAGGTCACGTCTACATCAGATGAGAATACTGCCTCCGAAGACGAATCGTTTGACATTGTTTCGATATTGCGGGACAAGCCCTGATGTGTTTTAAGAAGGGTCATTTCAAAGTCTATTTTTTCTGGCAAATCGACCATAACCCCAGTTGTTGGGTCAGCCTGAGAAGCATTTCGAGACAGCGCTATTCCGCGCCTTACTTTGAAGAGAATGTTCTCAATGACGCTGGCTGAGGAGGCGAGGGGTACGACAAGAGCCATATCAGAACCCCACAGGAGTCATCATCTTGTTCGTTGCCCCGCTGATGGGCTCGTGATAAGACTTTAAGAAAGCCAATGACTCAGATGCTTTTTTTACAAGAAGGTTTTTGTCCAGATCTAGCTTTAGTAGGGAAGTCGTTGCCAGTTCTCCTACAATGATTGGAACCAAAAAGGCCTCAATGTCGGAGCTTGGCGTGTAAATTCCAATTGGAATCTGCAGATCAGAAAGAACAAGCTGTTGTGGCTCAAGAGAGGCTGAGAATCGGATTGAAGACGCCTTTGTGGGAAGTGGGATGACCCTAATTAAAGCCCTAGCCCCACCGCCAATAGTGTCTCCGAGATATTCGGCGGTATAGTAGGCTGGAAGACCACTCTGCCTGTAGTAGGTAAGGGTGTCCTGACGAACTGGGGCTTCGGAAAGATAGCTTAACCGATGATCTTCATCCCAAATAACAGATCCCTCAATTCTGCGAATTGGGGCCCACAAGGGAACCGCATCGTCATAAAGAAGGCCAGTATACGTCCCAGTTGCCAATGACCACGGATCTCGAAGGTTAGATCCAATGCCAAGGGGACATTTGCGATTCCCGACCTCCAAGGTATCGCCAATCCTGTCGATATCCGATGCTAGTGTGAGGCCTGTTACAACCCTAGATCCTTGGGTCAGCCCCACAGAAACGCTTACAGGGGCAAGCTGAAAAGATGTTACTGGAGTGGTCTTGCGGCCAGATGGGGCAGAAAAATAGTATTTTGCAAAACCAGCATTGATCGCACCGATTAAGGTTGATGCCTGATCGGCTGGGATTGAAACAGGGTCATTGGGGAGATTTGTAAAAGAAATAATCCTTTGAGCAAGTTGCAGGGATGTCATTTGGCCTCCTCCAGGGTTTTTAATGCCCTTTCATATTCAGCCTTAAGAAGCGGCTCCCTTTGCTTGGATTTGTCCGCAAAGAACAATGAGCTGCTTGATAGGTATCGAGCAATAGGCAATAAAAGTGTTTCTGCGTAGTTGTGAGGCATGGGAATGGAAGTCCCAGCCGTGTAGTCAGAGGAAGTAAATGATGGAGCCTTAATGGAGGCCTCAACAAAAATATCTGTGTTTATCGTGGGAGTAGGGACAACGTACAAGGTGATTTTTGTCGCATCCGCCTGATCTGGAGAAGGACGCTTTTCCTCGGCAAAATAGGCTTGGGGAGGAGCTCCAGTAAGAGCCGTCAGGCTTCCAGCATATATTGAGGCAAACGAATCATATTCGCCCCTGCTTCGTATTGGGCGAAGTCCAATTCCGTCAGAAACTCGTTTTACAGGCCCAAGGACTGCTTCAACCGAATCATCAAGGACAACATTGTTTGAATTAGCAACAATAGTAGCCGTGACAGCGCGGCGAGTGTAGTAATCAAGAAGTCTATGGCCCTTGGTCCAAATGAGTTGTAGCGCCGAATTAAGGTCGTTGAAGATACGCCTCCGCATGATTTCGGGAGCACTCGCGTTATTAGGGATGCCGAAAACCTCATAAATAGAATCTATGGCTTGAGTGACGTTCATACGGCCACCGCCTTGCGAGGCCTCCCAGGCTTTTTGGTTGAAGGCTTTTCTGCAAGAGTTTCTTCTTCATCTTGAACAATCTTTACAGAGGGTTTATAAAAAGGGTCGTTTGTTAAAAAAATGTCATCGATGCCTCTTGAATCGTCTTGCCCGACGAAACCTTTATTCCACACGTGGGCATTAAATTGGTTGCTCCAAGTAAATGTATAAGTCTTCCCAGATCCACCACAAAGCATGATGAACGGGTTGTACTTAGAAGAGCCAGAAATTGTTATAAGAAGCTTCATGAAAGGAAGGCGGGGTCGAGGGTTTCCCCTCGACCCCGCTCTCCAATAGAACTTAGGCAAGATTGTTCACGGGCAACACCAAGCCAGCGTACCGAACCGCATGATTCAGAACGAGGTAGTTGGGTTGTTCGCCGTCAACACGGACATAAGGGCTCTGCCCAAAGATGCTCGTGATGTAGGTCTTGCGAATAAACTCACCATCGAACGTCTCTTCGGAACGCTCGCCGTCCAAGGATCCGTAACCGCGAACTGCGGCCATGGCTCCGAGAACCAGCGTGCGACCAATCGGAACGCCAGCGGCATTGCACTCAATAATCAAATCACCGACCGAGTGGTCGTTGGTGATGTTGCCATTGGCAAATGCGCCAGTGTCGAGGGTCACGCCTTCCGTTGCATTCCACCCAGTCGTGGCTGTGGTGGCTTTAACGGCGAGGGTGTTGCTCGCTCCAATGGTAGCGTCAGACGCAACCAAGGCCTTGACGATGTTCAGGGTGTTTCCGTTGTTGGTGGTGTATTTGTACAGACCATACTTACCGCCCGACAGGATCAGAACGTATCCAGCCGAGTAGCTCGTCCCGCTGGCCGTGCCAGTAGGATTCGAGAAGTTGATGGCAGTTTCAGTCTGGTCGTTGCCAGTAGGATAGCTGTAGCCCGAGAAGAACTTGAAGTACTTCGGAGCGGTCTTAGCGGCGGCAGTAGCCGACCCGCCACCCTTTAGGGTGAGGGAGGTCTTGCTGGCGGCCAAGATGTCATCAGCTTTAACGATTGCCACGCCCAAGCTGGCTTTGGCATTGATCGGAGATCCGATCGCACCGAAACCATCGTGGTCGGCAGGGTCAAACTGACGGATGACGTGTCCATCGAGGTCAACATATCCACCAGTGAACTGCTTGGCGTTTTCGCCTTCTGCGGCGGCGGCGGCATTCAAAGCGGCCAGATATTTCGATTCGCTCTTAAGGGAAAGCAGGCCTTCGCCCGTGGAGACGATAACAAACTTCTGGATCTTGTTCTTGCCAACAGTTCCGATGGTCGCGGGGCGAGCCCCACGTGTGCGGAGTTGCTGACCAGCCGCAATCAAGCCGTCGTAGGAGAGGGTATCGGTATGCGTAAGCGCATTGATCGATCCACGCCCATTGGCCTGATAGTAGTTCTTGGCAGTGCCTTTGTGGAGGAACAGCTTCTGGAGGCGTTCGGTTTTCATCCGTCCGAGCCAGTTGCCGAGCATCACAGGCACATTGCTCTTCAATTCGGAGGCCAGAGCAGTTTTTTCCTCGAGCCGACGATTGTAAGAGACAGCGTGACGCAAGAAATCCACAGTCAGGTTGTATGAACCGACGCGGAAATCTTCCGTGTTGTCTTGGATGAGAGTTTCGCCCTGTACGCCTTCTCCGTAGAGTTGCGCCATCGTGCGGAACGTGATTTTGGTTCCAGCACCCTTGCTCAAGTCGCGAATGGACATGACGGGGTAGCTTTCGGTTGGGCCCTCAAACTGCTCGAAGAAGTTTTCAGCCGCTTCGGAGAGTTGAACGCCCTTCTTCCAAAGTTCGGGAAGAAAATTGGAAGCTTGCGACGAGATATCGCTCGTCTGATTGTTCGTAGGAATTAAAAGGTTAGGCATTTTAATATCCTCCTATTCTTGTGTTTAAGCCTCGCCCTAAAGTTTTGCCATCAAGAGCTGATACGTCTCTAGATCGTCCAGTTTGTCAGCAAGAGCTTTAGCATTAAGCGGAGCTTGTGGTGTTGTGCGGGCGTTACCGCTCGCGGGTTGAATTGACGGAGCCTTGCGGGCAACACTTGGCGAGGGCGCTTTTGCACTTGGGTTGCGGGGCGCAATTCCAAGCTCATTTGCGGCCATTTGAGTGAGCTTGAAGGGCATCAATGGGTCTTTGACAAGGGGATTCCCCGTATCGACCAGAGTGTCGAAGATTTCATTCATCTTCTTAACAAGAGCCGAATCGGCCTTGGCCGCGTCGGGATAAAACTCCACGGCACGAGCCTTGGCACTCTCAATGCTCTTGCTTCTCTCTGTCTGCTGAACATTTTCGCGTTCGGCGGCTATTTTTTCAGACCTACGAAGCTCCTTGTTCAGTTTCAGCATTTCTACTTCAAGTTCGGCAACCTTATCGAATTCCAGATTTTTGAAGGCGGCGGCTTTCGCCTGGGCCACCTCCTCAATCTTGGTCTCAATGTCGGCAGGGGCAACGAATTGCTCCTCTTGTGCCTTCGCTGGCTCATCCTTTCCCTTGACCATGGCAATAGCCTGCTCAAGAGATAGATCTGGGTTGCGAGCCCTTATCTTTAGAGCCTTCCTTTCGGTCTCAGACCAACTACCAATACGAACCCTTTCGGGTAGTTCGGCGTCATCGTCTGATTCCTTGGCAACTTCCTCGCCCTTGGCTTCTGTTTCTTCGGTCGGAGCAATCTCTTCAGCTGGGGCTTCCTCGGATTTTGCTTCTTCCTTGGTAGCCTCTACTGGAGCAGTGGGTTCCGCTGATTCTTTTAGGCCTTGAACAAGTTCATGATAAGCGCGCTCATCAAGTGTTGCCACGCTTGGTTCCGTCCGTACAGCAACTTGTGGTTCTGTACCCGTTTGAGGGTTTTGCTCGGCTTGCGCCAGAGTTGTATTTTCGCTCATGGCACAAGCCAATATGTCAGAAGTAATAACGGAAGATATTTATTGGTTAGTGCGACGCATTGAGATTCGGCCTCCAATCCCTGTTTCCTCCATCTCCATTTTCATCAAATAAACCCCTGTAATGTTCTATAATGTTCCCATCTTTGCCTGGAATTCGGGAATCATACGTCGTCGGAAGAGCTACAAAAGGAATGCCATGGCTTGCTGTAAAATTATTTAAAGCATTGGAGCAATGCTTTCTTAATGGGAACGGATATGAGCCAAACCCGTGCTTCAAATACTTTGCTATCAGCTGGTTATGCTTTGGAGCGGCCATGAATGCGTTATCTATGTCTGTATGCGAGTGATTTGATTGAACAAATTTTTCTGTTTGCGCTATTGCCACCATGTTCAGATCGCACAACCAGTCGAGGGATCCATCGTTTCCAACAAACTTTGCGTCCAAATCCAGTATTATGCCCCCAGTGTCGTAAAGCGCCCTATACTTAACCTCGCAGGCCTGTTGACGTCTTTTTACAATATCGCTCCCATCCCCACACTTAATTAATCGTACATCCCAATCGTGAAGCCTCTTTTTATTAAACTCGTGTAATTCAAGGCCTTTGTGAAGATTATAAGTACCCTCTGAGTATATCTGTGTGAAAACCCTTGGTATCACTAATCGATTTAATAAGAACAAAAAACAAAATAAATAACCTTAATGAGTTTGGCGACGCATGAGTTTTGATAAAGTTGCTATTTGCATGGGCATCATTTCAATCCATTTATGAGCAAACTAAAGTCGTTGGGGCCGCTTGGCGTTAGCCCCTCGTCTGGCTACGGGCATGTGGTCGGAACTTCAAGCCGCTTCTTTGGCGAAGGACTTCTTAATCCAAAATTCTATACGTGGAACAGCTTTTTCCAGATAAGACCAGTAGTAAAAAGCAAGCAAATAGAGGCCATAAAGGTGGGCCCGAAGGGCTCGTTTATTTATGGAAGTGATGTCGAGGTAACTAACCTTGATGCAGAGGTCGCTCTTCCTGGAGACACAAATTATGTGTTTATAGAATGTAAAATAAATGAAAACGCAAAAATCGCAGAAGCTGCAATAAAAGCGTATATAGAACGAAAGCCGTTATTTGAGCCAGAGGAAGATTTAACACGTCAAACAATAGCTAGGCATTTCTTGGGAATGATCAAAAAAAAGAAACCTTATTATAAATTTGGGAAAAACTTTACTTATCCAATTGTTCAGAGTTCTTATTCTATTCCAATTGCAATACCCTCATGCATTAACGGGTTTAGGGGAATACTCATTACCACGGCATGAAAGGTCGTTTTACATCTTTTCAGCGTTTTGGAAGAGTTTTTGGATTGCCTGGCTCAATAGTAAGCAAATATCCAGCATCAATACTTATTACGGATAAAAGACAAATATATGACGAAACCAAAGATGAATACAAGTACTTTCCACAATACGATTACCAGTACGCAGAACTATCAGAAGAAGAAAGAAAAAAAGGGAAATATGACTGCCATGATAACTACGGAGTGATGTCGAAAGGCATAAATAAATGGCGTAACGAAGCACCAAGACTTGCAAAAGAGGATATTGAGCAGTTCGACCCAAATAACGCTCAGCCAAGAAAATGGCCTGATCCCAAAAACCCAGAAATAGCAAAATTAGATGATTTCACTCCCATTGCCCAGGAAAACATTCCATTAGTTGTTGAGGGAAATCATGAGGAAACTCTTCTTGAGCGCAATTCGGATAATCTTCTTGAAAAGCAAATCAATTCGGGTCCTGGATTTCAAGAAACTCATCCAAATAGGCCCGCAATAAGAGAAAAGCACGCACTACTACGCAGTGAAAAACAATTCCTTCTCCCCTTAAAAATACCCGTTAAGAATTTTCATTCAATCTTGGCGTGCACGAAAGAAATTGAAATAACAAGCTCAATAAACGTAAACTTTACCTTAAAGTCAAAAAGCACACAGGGGGGAGGAGTGGCTTCGGGCACTTTCTCGTACGAATGCCTGAATACGGGAACTTGTCCCCCATTTTGCAAATCTAAGTCTAAGTATGCTTCGTTTAGCTGCTGTAATCCTACAGGGAGCGAAGTTGCAAGCCTATCAATATCATCGAACAGGAGCTTGGCTACTCTTAAAAGATTTAAGGAATATGCCGCCCTTACAGACAAAGAACCGATTGAGCTGGACCTTTCCCGTAACGTGTTCCAAGAACAAAGAAAATACGCATTATACAGAATTGGCGAATGCATAGCAAAAGATTATAAATTCCCAATCGTTCCGACCGAAATAAAGATGCTTGTAAACGCGAGTCCGAAAACCAAGTTGGACGCTGGATGCCTAACGACTCCATATACTCACGGCAGATTCAACAGCTATAAATTTGATAAAGGAGACATGCTGTCAGAAAGACTTGAAGTGGATGGATGCGTCGAAGGGACTGCTGGGACTACGATATTCAGGGCGATGGACATATTGGACATTCCGACAATCGATCGTTTTGGATGGGCTGGGGCTGATATATGGGACAATACAGGTGGACATTATTACCCATCGTCATCCCCATACGCAGGCGGTCCAAGTATTGCATTTAGAATGTACGAGACTCAGGGCAATGCTCTTTTTAGCGACCCAAGAATTGAGCTAATCCCAGACGTTATGGGCAAATGGTATTCAGCCTATAAAAGTACGCAATGTACGGATTATATGGGCAACACGATTTCTGGAAGAAAGCTGAACAGCGAATTGTTTAAAGTTCGGGATTACAACAAAAGATTTTTAACAACAAAAGCAAGTGGAACTTGCATTGGGCATCTTTTCCCAATTGCATTTTGTAGTCAAACAATTCCAGAGCCATGCAAAGAAGGAATCTTTAATGCATGCACTGAGAAATGGGAAGGCAGGACTTGCACATGCGAGAGCAATGTTCCTCCACCATGCGACAAAACCCTTTACGAAGAGAATTATGGCACAGAGCACATGTCGTCTAGGTATCCCATGGATGACATCGTGTGCCACCCAAATGCCTCATGCTGCAAAGAGCTGAGCAAACTTCCAAACGAAGTTGCCGAAAAATATGGGTCTGCGCTAAGCTTTAGCGGACACCTTGGAAGGTTTGTTAGGGTCTTGGAGGATGAAGTCTCAGAGGATGGCGGCAAAATTCTTGGAAAATCATTGCCGTTTCCAATTAACGACACGCTTGGAAACAAAGAAGAAATTGAGGCCGCGTTAATATATAGTCTAGGCATTGAAAGCGATGCGCATGGAGGAGATATAGGATTTTATTTCACACAAGAGGCTGCTGATTATCATCAAGGCATATCAAATTCGTTTGGAACGTGGAGCACAAGGAAGTGCGGCAAGCTAACTATTACGCACGAGGATTGGTCGTATGAAACAGATATATACGCCCCGATATTCGAGCAAACGGGCTCGACATTTACCTATGATATACCTCTTTCCCAATATGTAAGCCCCGTGGCATGTGGTGCGTTAATGGTATGTGAAAAAAAAACGGGCCAATATGGCAGAGCTTGCGACTGCGAGGGCGAGATCTGCGAACAGGGCGATCCATCCAAGGGGTGCGGTTGTGACACTAGATTCAACGGTGATTTTCTTGGCAGTACACCATACTATAAACAATTAATATGCAGAAACGGATATTTTGGAGGAGTTGATGAGCCGCTTTGCCCAGATGGGGGGGCGTGCACGGGATGTCATGCTTATCCAGATGAGCGACCACTGTGCACAGATCCTCCGTGTTGCAGTGAAGACGCCGCCTCATGCAAATGCAAAGAGATCCCTGTTTGTGGTCCGCCAAAAGGAGAGGTCGAGCTTGAGTGCTCTAGCATGGATTTACAGGGACTTGAATCAAAATATGACGTAAACGCAGCCATAGCTATAACTTTCAAAAGCTTTAAAGAATTGGAGGGATAAATGAAAATCAACGACATTAAATGGTATTCAGAATCTGATGTGCTCAAAAGGCCTGTAAACTATGACCAGTTAAAAGAAAATGAGGAAGGCGGTATATTGCTTGCTGGAACCCTCATGTCGGTTGAGTTGGATAGGAGAATTATAAAATACGAAACGGCGTCCCAGGAGCCTTATTTAATTGAGCTATTTTCCCAAAGAACACAAACATTGTTTTTTGAGGGTGAACATAAGAATGTGTATTTATACAAAGCCCCAATGGAGGCAGATGTTTCGAATATGAAGCCATTTGTCAAAAGAGGCATTATCGGTTCATGTTTTCAGCTTGGTTCTGTTGGGCATCAGGTCTGTGTGGGCCCAAAATGGAGACGCGCGGGCGGCGAGGAGGTTGCCATTGCCCCACGAAGCATATTGCTGATGTTTTTTCATCCGCCAAAACTTACCGCGCAAGCGGCTTCGTTAGCAAAGGCCGTAATTTCGGCAGTAAAGGATGGCGGTCCATTAAAAGTGGCTGAAAAGACCTTTCTTGAACGAAGGGAAATATGTAAGCAATGCGAATACTATGATCCAAGCGCATTTATGAATACTGGCAGATGTCGGGTTTGCGGATGCGGCGTTGCCAAGTTGCAAATGCCGAATCAAGAATGCCCGAAAGGTAAATGGGGCAAAGAAAGTTCCCAATGATAGTAGTAATGCAAATATGGGAAGGAGACAAAAATCTGGCTGTTGGTACGGCCAAAAGGCTTAAAGAGCTTTATCCAGATGTCTTGCTTGGGGTGTTGGCCAACAATATGTGTGAACACCCAAAAGAAATGGAAAACTATGCTGATTTGATACACACGACCACGGAGGATGTCTTTGCCGCTGGAACTGGCGGACTTGCGGCTCACGAATTGTTGTGCCTTGCACTTGAAATGCCTGGGCAGATTATTGTTAAGATTGACGCCGACACAAAGATCCATCCAGTTCAAGGCGTTACCGATGAAATGTTTAATAAACGAGCTGGTGTATTTGGCAAAATGCAACAAACAATAGGCGAATATGGAATTGCCTTAAAAAGCGTTAATGGAGGAGCTCTAGGAATCTCAAGGAACGCCGCCCGTTTGTTTGTGGACGAAAAAATCCTTTTGGACGAAAACCTTATCTCCTTGAATAAAAACAATATACCTGCATATATAAGGCAAAAGCTTGAGGCAAGAATGCATGGGAAGCTCCTTTCGTCTCACGATTGGACAATTGCTTGGGCGTGCGAGCAATTGAAAATCCCCATGGAATACGACTCTTTGCTAATTTCGATATTTGAGCATGAGGCAAGAAAAAAAATTGCGCTTGCTCCTAATAAAAACATTATTTCAATGATGACAAAAAGCTCAAGAAGCTTGACGAAAAACGGGCAGTTAAGGGACGAGCATTTGATTAATGAACGAATTAGAGATAAAAACATAAGTTCATTCTTCTCGTTTATTTGGGGAGACAATGGAATTGTTGTTTCAAAAAAAGATTTAGAAACTAAGCATATTATTAATAAAGAATTTATAAATACTGAGGATGCGTTGAGTTATGTCACGTTTAGAGATGGCCAGCACATGACCATAATGGCAAGGCCAAGTTGTGGTAAGGTTCAAATGCTAGTTCTTGATTTAGACGAATCATACGACAACAGCGTTGACGTTTCGACTGTCAGAACTTCTGAAAAGCGATATCATGTGTTTATGAGAATGGAGCCAGCGCTTACGGAGGCAGAGGCAAGGGAAATCTTGGAAATGGCTACTTTTGCCGATGTCGTTGGAAGCGGTGAGGCCACATTTGTTTACGGTTGCCGTGTTCCCTCAACTCCTTCTTACAGCAAGGATTGCATGCCGCTTCATGATGGATGCGTTGCCGTGGACAAATTGCGTGGCGAAGTTGAGTTTATTAAGAAAGTGGACAAGTTCTACAGCAAAGAGGAAGCTCTTGATGTTATTTCACAGCTTTCAAAAGCCTGTAAAGCGCCGCTTCTTGAGACGAGAGAAGAGCTTGTACTTCTTTGACGGCCATATACGCCGAATGTCTGTTTTGGCGCTCTTCGGGGGTAATCCCAGCCTCAAGAACTGCCTCTTTAAGGCCCTCCAGATGCCTTGCTAGGGCTGGCACATACCAGTCTCTGTAGCCAGAATTGTCTTTTAGGGATTCGATTAGGGCCAGCTGACTGGCTGGGTCGCTCATAATCCAAAAAACAAGGCCAAGGTTTTATCCAGGGCCAAGGCCGTTTCGCCGAAGCTACTGCGGGTTGAAATCATGCTGGTGTCGGATTTCCGCCAGCTAGGCCAGCATCAACAGGAACGCTTTTAGTGCCGCCTATGCTTGGGGGCGGGGAGCCAGGAGATCCCGCTTGCCCAAATACTCGTCCGTCTGGAGTGATCCCGTTCTGAGTGGGGGGCGGGGCGAAGGGCTGGATAATCGCTTCTGCATCCACGA
>Ga0214917_10005057_pt1 | contig 14245 bp, 22 predicted proteins | sample LL_1208_BB_MetaG_FD_177983 | JGI IMG/M metagenome (GOLD analysis project Ga0214917, IMG submission 177983) | Freshwater microbial communities from Lake Lanier, Atlanta, Georgia, United States - LL_1208_BB | ecosystem: Environmental > Aquatic > Freshwater > Lake | place: USA: Georgia | collected... | reverse complement strand
TTAGAGAGATACAATGGAGTATGTAAAATGTTTAGATACGGAGTTGCGTTTGCGTTCGGTGTTCTTGTCGGTCAAGAAAAGAAGGACCTTCCAAGAGTGAAGGTGATAGGAGAGAAGCTTTTGGTTTCAGCAGAGAAGTGGTTGAAAGAATTAGAATCAAAAAAATGAGGGATTAAGCGAGGGATGTTAAGATAAAATGGATGTGGTAGGTGATTATTCTTTTGAGTTGTTGAAAGAATCAGTTTCTTTATATAGTTGTAGTAATTATTGTCGCGAGGTATTTTTGGGAAGATGTCTTCCGATCTTTTGGTCAAGCGAGTTTATTTCTTTTACACAGCATGAAAAAGAAATATCTATTTTTGTTTCGTCAAAGTTTGACGATTATTTTAAGAATCTTCCAGTGACTAAAATGGAGGATGAATATAGAGTATTGAAGGTGTATCAAACAAATCATGGTATAGAGGAGTTGGGAATAGTGGCTCAGTTTGCGAAGATATTTATGGATATGGAGATTCCTATATTGTATGTGAATTCGTTTTCAAACAATTATATTCTTTTGCCAGCAAGTCATTTAGAGAAGCTGGAAGGAATGATTGAATTTTAATTTATAATTGTGTATAGTCAAAGTATTCATCATCTGGGTATTGAGATCTATTTTTCACAATTCTGTTTGATGCTGGTGGAATTTGTACTTGAGCTCTTTCAAGGTTCATTCTTCCTAACTCTGTTGTTCCTAGTCGACTTGGATGTGTGTATTCCATCATTCCTTCTCTATATTGAACATCCGGATATGAATTCTCGTATAATGTTGTACGCTGTTGTTGTGGTTGTTGTGGTTGTTGATATTGTTGTTGAGGTTGTTGTTGATATTGTTGTTGTGGTTGTGGTTGATATTGTGGTTGAGGTTGTGGTTGATATTGTTGTGGTTGAGGTTGTTGATATTGTTGTTGTTGAGGTTGATATTGCGGAGGTTGAAAGTAAGGTTGTTTAGGTTGAGTAGGTTGTTGAGGAGGTTGATATTGTTGTTGTTGATTGAATTTGGTTTGATTTTGTTGTTTAAGATATTGTTGATATTCTTGATAATATCTTTGAAGTTCTTCTTGAGAAAGTTGTTGCTGAGGATTGTATTGTTGTTGTTGAGCAAATTGTCCTTGATAGTGTTGTTGAGTATAGGCATTTTGAGATTGAAGAGGCTGTTGTTGTTGAATTGGAGGAGGTTGAACAAATTGAATGTTGGTTGAGTTAATGTTGACATTATCATTGTCATCGTCCGCAACCGCTAAAAAACTTTCTTGTTGACGCTTACATATTTGACCTCTACAGTTTCCATTTGGACAAGTACAGAGAGGAAGAAGATAGTGAGAAGCTTTTTGACTGGTGATTTTACTCATTTTAAGGTAAAGACAATATTAATTTAAATATTGTTTTTAATTTTTATAAAACTTCTTATATTCATCATGCGTTTTTTGAATAAGGTCATCAATAAATTGTAAATATCTATCGGTATTGTGAAGTGTTCTTAAATGGGGCTCAAACATGAAAATGACAATAAATCTCATGATGAGACATTCCTTTATAATTTGTAGTGGATCAGATTGGAGAGATATATACTTTTTCCATTCAAAGAAAAGATTGAAATCAATATTATCAAAGTCTAAGTTAGCCATAGTTGACATTTGGAGTTGTCGTTTCCAATAGTCCTTTTCATTTTGTAAGGTAAACAAGTCTTCTAATTCATAATAATACAACATTATACATTGTCCTAGACAATTTTTTAAGCATTATAAAAATTATTATTTTGAATTTGAAGATATTGATCTAAAGGTAAATCAAATACCAGCATTTCTTTTGTTCTTAGATGAGTTTGTACTATAATTGGTTTGAATCTACATAAAGCGCAAACTCCATTCTTGAACGTCTTTTGACCATTCCGTGTATTACACTCTTGACATCTTTTATTCTTGATATCAATCATTCCCGGCAATTTACATTTATGACAACTTGTTGGAAGATTATCACATTTAAATCCAAAATATGCCTCTGTTTTGTGACATCTCAAGCATTTTGCCTTTGAGGTTATCATACCATCTTTTCTACAAAGATTACAGTGAGTTGGTTTTCCATTTATTCCGTACAGAGCACGTTTGACTCCACACTCCTTACAATATATTCCATTTGGACGAAAAAACTTCATTCCCTCCTCTTTACACTCTTCACAATATCGTTCATCTTGTTTATAACCATATTTTGCTGTTCTATCACCACATTTAGCACAGTGAGTGTGACATTTTATAGCGTCAGGAGGACAACAAGTATCGCAGTAAACTTTTCTTTCATGAGAGTAAGAATAGTCTTTGACTTTACAAATACAACAGGTCTTTTTTTTCATTTTTAGAATGAAAAAAAATATAATAAATAATTCAGTTAATAATTAGGTTTTACGGCATCTAGTATCCATTCTAAAATTCTAGACTGGACCCATTTTGTGGGATTAATCTTTGTAATAATGGATAAAGTGTACTCTTCTGGATTTTCTAAAAACTTCTCATAGTTTTTTAAAATGGCATTCACAAAATCTTTCGACCCTTCTGGATCGAAGAATAGCATTCCGTTTCCAAAGATGTAAACAAAGAGAAGAGCAACAGTAAATAAGTCATTTTGTTTTGGACATTCTTTGGAGTGGAGAGTTTTTTCTTCTTTTTTTATGATTTTCTTCTCAATAAGTTTTTTCACGATATTGACAGAAGTCTTATATTTTTTATACTTGTAATCTTTTGAGATTATCCATCTCAACATTTGGATTGGCGCACAGAATCCAAACGAGTTTGTAAAATCATTAGTTGTCACCAAATTCGCCGAACCAAAGTCTAGTATCTTCATTCCATCTTTGTATCCAATATTCAACGGTTTCAAATCTCCATGATAGTATCCAATGGAATGAATTTGTTTTACACCATCATGGAGTTGTTCGCACAAGACCTGCTTGTCATCTTGAGTGAATTCACTACATTTTAAATTGTGTAAGATGGTAAACTTTGTAAGCTTAAAGATGGCAAAGTGTTCTTGTTTATCAAGATAGGTATTGTAGAGCAAAAATATTTCATCTGGAGATCCAATAGAGTGATGCGGATTGTTCATAAAATGGAGATTCAAACACAACTCATAATTTGTTTTTTCAGGAACTTGTTCATTTTGAACTAGTCCAAGTTTTAAAATTTTAAAAAACAGATTTTTAGTTTCGATCACAAGGGCTTCATGATCATCAACGTGAATGAGGATAGGATATTCGTCAAACTCCATTTTAAGAATGTCTTCCCACATTTTGGTGACCATTTTTGAGTCATTTGTTTTATGGATACGAGTAAGCATTTTGTTGATTGCTTAACAATCTCAACTTTAAAATCAGTTAATTATTATGGAGCTTAAAAGGTTGTCAAGTAGATAAAAGATGTCATCTCAAAAACCTGAACGATATAGACCAACGTTGAATTGGAAAATTTACAAAACAAGAAAATTTTTCTTGGTAAACATAAGTCCTTCGATTCAAGAGAAGGATTTAGAGGATCTTTTTAAAAGATATGGAGAAATTAAGAAGATTAAGATTTGGAATGGAAAGGCGTACAGATGTGGAACGCTCAATTTTAAAAGGTGCCAAAATGTGTTGAGAATACAGGCAGACATTTCTGGCACATTAGTCGGAGGAGAGGTATTATTAGTAGCTCCGCAGAAGACTTATAATAGATTATACAGAGAGGAAATTAGTGATAGGTCAGAAACGAGTTGTAGCGAGATATGTGTGTATGGATATAGGTATTTTAAGCGGGACAGTGATTTTAGGAGAATAAATAGATTTATTTGGAGACCAACTTTGTGTAGGGAGTTAAAATCGATGAATGGTCCAAAAGAAGAGGGAGAGAAGAATTGGGAGTATAGGCGTTGGTATAGAGAGATAGATCCATATATAAGGGACAGAGAGATAATGAGTTGGCCAGTTGTGTTTAGATATAGATTGTCAAATTCAAACTATATAAGAGGAGAGGAAGAGGATACACTCTTGAATGAGTATTACGATTCAATACCAAGTCAGTTGGGAAAGTGGTTTCCAAATGATGGGTACTTCTAAATGTAAATTTTGTTTTTCAAAAAAGAAAAATAAAATTAGTCTTGAAGGAACAGTTCAATATGTCTGTTCCATCTGTTTTTGTAGTTAGGTCCATAAGGATCAATTTGGTCAAAGAATTGGAGTAAAAGTTGAGTTTTTTCTTGGGTAAAGTTTATGAATTGTGAGATGGATAATAAAAAGTTGACAAATTTTTCTTTGCTTTCTTTGAGATTGACTCCAATATTTTGTGCTATTTCTTTTGATTGATCGTGAAAGAAATTTTCGTTGTTATGTAAGAGGTTACAGTAGAATTTGAAAATTGTGAAAAGTTTTTCTTTAAGAGGAAATTCGTCCATGAACTTGTAAGGACAAAAGATTAATCTTTTGTGGTGTTCATTGTAGTAGGCGAAATCGGTATTAAGAACCCAATAGTTTCTCCAACAACCAATGACAGAGGTGTTAGGGTAGGTAATTTTACTGACGATAGCAAATTCATCAGAAAGAGAGAATATGATGTTGTTTAAAGTCATAAAATCTCTTTCTTGAATAGGATTGATGTATGAGAGAATGATATCGGTACAGTTTTTGAGATCAAGATTAATGACGTTGATGTTAGTTTTTAGAGAATCTTTGATCCAGTTGAATTCGTGAATGGCGTCAAAGTTCATTTCGGCATAAATGTTATAGAGGTCTTTATGAACAGGGCAATGTTTAGGGCACAAATGCGAGTTGTTGGCAGGAAGTTTACAATGTCGTTCTCCAGTTTTAGATTTGACAATGTGTTCGCAAACATATTGAGAGGGAGTGTGAGAGGAACAATATTCATCTTTTGTCAACTTTTTACATCTCATTCTATTATTGTTAAACCCTTTACAGCGTGGCATTTTAAAATAGAGATGAGAATAAAAATAAAATCAATTAATATTAAATTAAAATGAATAAAGAGTATGTGAAAGCTTTTAAAAAGGAGATTTGGAATTATTGTAAACTCTCATCAATTAATTACTATTTAAAGAATTCTAAACCTTAAAATAAAGATGAGTCCATCAACGGTATGCGTATCTATTGAACAGCTTCGTAACTTGAGAAATCAAGTACAACAAATGTTAGATCAACCTGTATCAACTACAACTAAGATCGTATGTGTTTCTCACCCTCACTCTTTACACTGTGGTCAAGAAACAAAGCATGTTGTAGTAGGTAAAGTAGGAGTCTCAGGAACTTTAAAAGCTGTCAACTATGAATTGATTGGTAAAGATCAATATTGGGGTAATCGTCATGGAAGTTTGTTTGAGGTTTGTATTCAACGAGGCAATGACAAATTATGCACCTCAGGTGAAACTTGGTGTTCTAGATATGATTCCAATCCTTCTCACACTGATATTCCTAATGATCACTTCAACCACCACATGACTTTATCATCAAGTGTTGTAGTCCACGCAGATGATGATATTTGTGTTGTATTGAAAGGATTATATCCTGGCCATACAGTTGAGTTGAATAACATTCATGTTAGAATGGCTGTAGAGGTTTAAGAAAGTATTAAAGGAACATTTGTAAGTTTTGAATGGTGATATTGTAAAAGAAGTAATTATGTTTAATATACATACATATTTTTAAATAAATTAATTGATATTTAATTTATTCCCTTTGGAATAAATTAAATTAAAATGAGTGTTGCGCTTAATGAAGCTGTTAAAATAGGAGATTTATCACTTTTAATTAAACTTCGTGAAGAAGGACATGAGTGGCATCGAACAACATGTATGATAGCTGCGGGAATTGGACATTTACATATTTTAAAATATTTACACGAGAATGGATGCGAATGGGACTGGACAACGTGTGTAGCAGCTTCAAAGAACGGACATTTAGAGTGTCTTAAATATGCGCATGAAAATGGATGTCATATTAATGCTTTGTGCGTAACAAGAGAAGCAGCGGAGGGAGGGCATTTTGAATGTTTGAAATATGCGGTTGAAAATGGGGCTCCGATAAATTTTTGGACTTGTTCATATGCTGTTAAAAAAGGAAATTTAGATTGTCTTAAGTATTTGCGAGAGAAGGGATGTGAGTTTGATAGAACGCTTTGTGCGTGGTGTATTGCTGGTGGATATTTAGAGTGTCTTAAGTATGCGTTAGAAAATGGAGCTATCATAGATATGGATACTTTATCTGTCTGTGGTGTCCATGCCGATGTTAAAAGCGTTGATTGTTTTGAATATTTTTATAGATATTATTTGTTGACTAACTCGGTTGAATCATTTTGGTCAAAATTTTCGGATTTAATATATGGTAAAGTTCTTTTACCTAAAGAATTTGTGGATAAAATTAATTTAGATGACCAATTGTGGAGTGATACTCTTTTTAACGTTAATTTAAGGAGACATCCACATTTAAAAGAAAAAGTCGAGAAGAGAAGAAAAGAGATTAAAGAAGAGTGTGAGAAAAGTTTAAAACATGTTTTACTTGAAGACATAACTAAATATTGTGTTCTTCCTTTTATTTAAAGATTAAAGAAATAATTTAATCTAATCTAGATTAAATTATTCTAAATAGAGTTTTTGTATGAATATGACTAAAAAGGGTTGTACTCATTTGTCAAGATTTTTCAAGAGTAGTTGCGAGTTTTGTAAAGAAAATTGTTGCTGTAAGTGTGGAGTTAAATGTCAAGAGTGTCATAGATTTTGTTGCGGAAAGTGTAATGAAGAAAATGGGAAATGTCCAGCGTGTTCGTAGAGGGAACAAAGTTCCCGGCGGAGAATCGAAGATTCTCCTTTGAAAGTGTAACTACAGAACAATTTAAAATGTGTCGAGATAAAAATTGGTCTAGATGTGATTGCGGAAATGTGTGTCTTCCTATTCATTACAAGAAAATTAAAACAGAGGCTTATGATGAAGAAAATTATAGTAAATTTTGTTGTGGAATCATGTGTGGATTATTGTGTGTAACAATGTGTCCAAGTGCTTCACATCATTCATCTGGAATAGATGAAGAGACAGGAAGTATAAAGTATCATCATTATGAAACAAGATATTTTTGTATGAAGTGTAATGTGGACTTTTTCAAAATAATAAAACAACCAAGAGTTTTGTGTTGTTAATATTAACTGAATTCAAGTTTATCTACTTACTTTCATTAAATAATTAGATGATATTCCAAACATTTTATCCAAATGGACAAATCCATTTTGAATATAATATAGAAAATGAAAAGAAAGAAGGTACATACAGATCTTATTATGAAACTGGACAACTTAAGGTTGTATGTGAATTTAAAAATGGAGTAAAGAATGGAGAGTATATTTCTTATTATTCAAATGGATTAACAGAAATAAAGTCAATGTATGTTGATGGTAAAGAGAGTGGAGTTGAGACTTGGTTTTATCCAAGTGGAAGAATATGGTTAAAGTGTAATTATAAAGAAGGTAAGAGAGATGGCGACTACAAAGAATGGTTAGATTATGCTACTTTTTTATATAAAGATGAAAATTATAAGGATGGTTATAAACATGGAGTATGTAAAGAATATAGACATGATGGAGTTTTAATAATCAATAAAATATATGAATTAGGAAAAGTAGTTGAAAAAGAATAATTAATTTTAGTTTTATAAACTAAAATTAATCTTATTAAATAAGTTTTCTTATAAAAATATCATTTCTCATTTATTAATTCTTGACACCTTATTTAAAATCTTTCTTTCTTCTTCAATATTCATATCTGTTTAATATTTGTATTTAATACAAATATTAAAAGTAAATCAATTAATAACCTCTTATTCCATTTAATTGTGTTTTATTTTCGTCATATCTAGTATTACTAACCAATGTTCCATCCTTATTATAACTGTTAATCTCAATTTTAATACCATTATTGTATATAATTTCCGAATAATAAAATCCAAATATTTTATAAATACCTTCAATAAATCCATTAACATAATTACATTCTTTATATAATTTTTTATTTTCATATAAGGAAAATTTACCATTTAGCACGTTATTTTTATAACTTTGTGCTTGTGCCACCTCACCATCTTCAAAATATTCTTTCCATTCTCCTTCTTTTAAATCATTAATATATTGTCCAACTAAGAAGATTTCTCCTGTTTTATAGTATGATATATATTCACCATATTTTTCTCCGAACTTTGTCCAATATTTCTCCTTAATTTGTGACAAATTCTCAAAATATTCTTCGTGATAATGATACACATAAGAATCAATGATGTTAGAAATCCATTTCTCATTTATTAATTCTTGACACACATCGTTTAAAACTTTTCTTTCTTCTTCAATATTCATATTAATTAATTTTATTCAAATGAATAAAATTAATCTAAAAGTCAATTAATCTTACATCAAGGAACGTGGAACTCCATTTTCCCAAATACAATGTGACTCTAACTGTCCATCCTTCCAAGTCTTACTCTCTCCAACTTTTACTCCATTTTCATAATTACAATCTTCTCTTAAATCTCCATTATCATCATAGATTTTATAAGCTCCATGTAACTTGTCTTTTAAATAATTAAATTCTTTAAATAAAGAACCATTATTAAAATACATCTTATACAATCCATTTTTTCTTCCTGCGATATCAGTTTCATAATCTTGTCTCAATGATCCATCAATTCTCCAGTCAGTATAGTGAGTTGGTGTCCAAAGACTTCTAAGTTTTCCATTAGGAAAATATTGTCTGTTTTCTTTTTCCATTTTAATTAATTTTAAAAATTAATCTAAAATCAGTTAATTATCGATTTTTGAATCATTTTTAAAATTACAAGTTAGTAGTAATTGTCCATCTTTATCCCACATTTTATAACACCCATCTTTCTTATCATCTTTATACATAATTAATAAAGCTAATTGATTATTGCTACTATACCATCTTTTAAGTTCTCCTTCTAATTTACCAGCTTTATAAAATGATTGTTCTAATAGTTCTCCCTTAGAGTTCAGTTCTTTTGATTCTCCATCTATTAGTCCATCTTTATAATAACAAATTATATTAAGCATTCCATTTTTATGGAAGACTTTAGCTTCACCATTTTTCTTATCGTCTTTATAATAACATTCAAGAATTATGGTTCCATCCTCTTTATATTGAGTAAATTTACCATGCCTTTCTCCAAAACGAGTTTGATATCTTATCTTTAAGGAGCCATCTTCAAATCTTTCTTCAACTAATTGATAGCCAACATAGCTATCAATAATTTTTGATAACCACTTTTCTGTCAAAAATTCATTACACACCTCGTTTAAAATCTTTCTTTCTTCTTTTATGATATCCATTTTAATTAATTTAATGAATTAAAATAGAAATCAATTAATATACAATCATTTCATCCTTATACTTTAGTTTTTGAACAATGATTCCATTATTGTCATATTTAATATAATCTCCATTAAGTTTACCATCAATGTAATAGGCTTTGTAATAAATTTTTTCACCATCGTAATAAACTATTTCTTCTCCATTTCTTTTTCCATTTTTATATTTAGTTATTTTTCTACTATTTTGTTTGTGGTTCACTGTGATGTAATCTCCTTCAATCTTGTCGTCAATATAATTACCCATTGATGTAACCTCAACACTTGAATAACATTTTTCTTCACCATTTTTCTTACCGTCTATATAATAACATTCAAGAAATATGGTTCCATCCTCATTATATTGAGTAAACTTACCATCTCTTTTCCCTAACTTTGTTCCATATTGACACTTCAAATTACCATTCTCATATCTTTCTTCTACAGTTTGTTGATCCATTTTACTCTTTATTCACAATTCTTTAAATCAAAGTATAATTAATAATTACTTAAACGTTTAACTTATTTAATAAACAAATGAGTGGATACGCAACTTTAACAATTCCTAAAGAAACTCCTGAACAAAGAGCATACAAATCATACTTTGTAATGTACCCTAAATGGAATGTAAGTGTGGAGGAGAAGTAAAATGTATAAATAACGGAGACAAAAAGTATGATGGATATAATAGAACTCAAGTTTGTCAAAAGTGTAATACAACTTTATTACTTGATGGACAAAAACCTGACACGCTAAATATTAAATTATAACAATACTAATATTAATTAATTTTTAATCGATGTGATTAAAAATTAATCTTATTCATCCAAATAACTTCCATTCTTTTTTCTGAGGAATGATTGGTTTTTCTTGTGGAACAACTGGCATCTCTTTTTTTTTAAGAGAATTTAAAACCTCTTCTATCCATTCTTTTGTATTTGATAAAGAATCACTTTTACTTATTATTTTATCATTAAGGACAACGACAAATAAAGGATACTTCTTAAATTGAGATAACTCCAACTCGTCATACAATTCTTCTTGATCACTTCCAAAAATGGTTGGAACCAAATCTTGATTAGCTATTACTTTATTAATTTCACTATTTGCTTTATCAACGGACTCCCATACATTATGATTATTTTCTGTAAACTTAGGATGAAGAGAATATATCCACAATCCTTTTGATCTATCTAGAATTTCATGCTCTAATTTATTTCCAACTACTTTTAACTTCTTATACTTAATATTGTAAATCATGTTTAATTAAACAGATTAATCTGTTTAATTAAATCAATTAATTTGATGGTCTTTGTGTCTTACATTTAAAACACTCGGATTTTGAACCGAATATCTTAAATTGACACTTCTCGCACAATCAATTTTCTCATGAGGATTAATAAAATTGATTTGTAAACTCATTTTTAATCTTTAACTTATTAAAAGAACTTTTTTATAGAACCAATTAAAGTTGTAGTTTCTGTTGCTTGGTCTAACTTTTTCTCTTCTTCTTCTTCCTTTATTTTTTGTTCTTCTAATTTTTTATCTTCCCAATATTTAGTGACTTGTCTTACACAATCATCGATCATTTCTTCAAGTTCATCAATTGTATATTCGTCAAACTTTTCTGTATTAATTCCATAATCTTTTAGTTTTAATAAAGTATAATAACGATACAAAATCAGCAAGCACTCTTCATCTGTTTTATCATTGAAGAAAAAATATTGATGACTAAAATTATCATCATCTAAAATATAATTAAGAATTCTGGCATAATTCTCTTTTTTTTGTTTATCTCTTAAAGAGAGTATCTCTTCTTTTGTAATATCTTTAAAAGAAAATCCAACATTATTTTTATAATACGCATTTCTATAATTTTCATATAATCCAGGAATACTGTAAATAATTCTACCTTTTTTATATCTTATATATGATCCCTCTTGAATTACTTGTCTAATACGCTCAAGTCTTAGTTGTTTTTTAAACTCTTCGTCCATTCTTAATTAATTACTTAATTATTTCTTTAAAGCGATATAGTTTCATAATCTACATTTTGTTCTTGACGATAATGTAAGTAATTTGGTTTAAAAGATTTTGTAAAATTTTCTTTTAATCCTTTACGCATCTCTTCCATCTTTCTACACAATTCTTCTTCCTCATCATAAGCCACCGTATTTCTAGTGTATCCATCTGGTATAACAACCTTTTCTACAGGATAATTAGCACGTGAGGTAGCAATTTTATTAATAACATCATCAGGAATTTTATTACGCATTTTTTCTTCCTCTTCTTTCAAAACATTTACATAATTTGGATCTATATATTTAATCTTTTGAGAAATGTATAACTCATATTCTTTCTTCCAATCTTTCATCGGATATTGAGTAAACTTATTGGTGTGAGTAAAGTTACACACTTGATACCAACTCCCATCTTGTCTCCACTTTACTTCTATACACTCTTTCCTTTTACACTCTGGACACTCTTGTATTTCAATATTTGGAACAAAAGACCGTGTAAAATTGTTCCACCAAATTGATAAAGGATGAGGTTCGCTATTACGTGTGTTAGTAAAAAGAGATGTTATACTTTGTAATATACCTTTCGGTTGTTCAGTTGGGTCATTAACACACAAACTGTAGTTCATTGGATGAATAGACCAGTTGTGTATATTTAGAAATTGTAAAAGATGACTTTCTTCAATATCTCTATAAAAGTAAATCTTTTTAGCCTTCGCATCAATATCTAATCCATTTTCAGTAATTAGACGGTGAAGTATGCCGTCACTCCATTTTTTACTACTTATTTCAAAGTCATTGACAGTAGAATAATTACGATGATTCATTTAAAATTGATAAATAATTATCTACTAATCAGATAATTATTTATTTAAGCTTTTTTACATTAGATAATTCCTACACTTTCCACAACATTTTTTCTTATTTGTTGTCAAAAAATCTTCATTAGAAAATTTTATTCTTGTTTCTTCATCACAATCACAAATCTTTATTTTTTTACAATTTTTACACACACTATCTCCTTCTGGTGATAACATCCCAATATCATACTCCATAGCAAATAGATTATGATTTTGATCTTGTTTACACTCACAATATCTACTTTTAACATTCCCCATTAATAAATAATTGTCTGTTATTTGTAGACAATTATTTATTTAAATCTTTAATATTTCTAATACTTGAACCAGTTTATCAGGCTGATTATTAAATCTTTTTGTACAATATTCATAACTTTCAAAATTTGGTTTAATCCCTTTTTTCTGGATTAATTCTTTTAACGGTTCGATAATATCCTCTCCATTAATAGTTTTACAAAGACCAGTTATAATTTCTGGAACCTTGCTATCCGTATGTTCTAATACTTCATTAAACTCTTTCAAATAAAATTTATGAGTTGAATTTCCAAATACTTTTTTAGCATCTTCGTCATTTAAACGTTGATTCTTACTGAAAAACCAACGCATTGTATTCACATTTATATCATATGTATCTTTACGAGCTTCTATATGTATTGCTGGATAATCGCATTCATAGATATCCAATTTTACTCTTGAAGAATCGATATATGTGCTTAAGTTTAAATCCTTAATAGATTTGTTATTAACAATTTCAATTTTTTCCTTATTTTTGAGAGAAATAAAATGTAACATTTTATCTTTGAGTTGAATTGGTTCCACTTCAACAACATCTTTATATTTATCATAATCAAAACTTTGATTAAGTAATTGTCTGTGAAGTGTATCTAAACTCTCATTTGAACATTTGTAAAAATGATCACTTTGATAGTGAAGACATCTCACAAACATATCTTTAAGGGTTGTAGCCATTTAGTAATAATTATTTACTATCAATAAATAATTATTCTTTTAAATCAATTAAGTTAATCTTACGCGATAACATCCTCCGCAGTGTAATTTATCACTCACAACACGTTCATATTGAGAATAACGTGCTTTATGAGCTTCATCGCATTTACAAAGTAGAATTTAATGACACGTCCAACATAATTCATGTCCTTCTTTGTTTTTCTTAGAGATAGATGCTGTCGCATGACCCTTAGGAAATAGGTGGACAATTACAATATTCATCGATTGTGTCCCAACCTTGTTTCAGTAATTCCTCCATTTAAATAAGTATATATATCAATTTATTCTTTTAAGCCAATTTAAGTTACTCGAACACCATCTTCGTATTGAGTTTGTTCAATAACATTTTCATATTCATCAAATCTTTGAAATATTCCGTGTAATTTATCATTTCGAAAATATCCTCTAAACAACAAAGTTCCATTTTCTCTCCAGCCTTTTGTAATCCCATTCATTTTTTCATTTACAAAATACTTAATATATTGACAATTCCCATTTTCAAACCAAGCTATTTCTCTTCCATTTGTCATATCATTTAGATAACGTTTATTTAATTTTAGTTGGCCATTCTCATACCAATCTTTATATTTACCCATCTTTTTTCCTTTTAAATAATGACATTCTACACTTAAGTTTCCATTACTCCACCATCTTTTATATTTTCCTTCGCGATTTCCTTCCACATAAACAACTTTTGCTTGTATTTCTCCATTCTCATGAAACTCTTTGTATTCTCCATGCTCTTTATCTTTTTTGAAATAACAATGTGTATTTATATTTCCATTTGGATACCAACTTTTAAACTCTCCATCGGTTAAATCATCTTTGTAAAAACAATGTATCCTTAATTTTCCATTTGAATGCCATTCCTTATACTCTCCATTTTTTTTACCATTTATACAGAAACAATGGTTACTTAGAACATCATGATCCATTTGAGAA
>Ga0214917_10005056_pt1 | contig 14245 bp, 12 predicted proteins | sample LL_1208_BB_MetaG_FD_177983 | JGI IMG/M metagenome (GOLD analysis project Ga0214917, IMG submission 177983) | Freshwater microbial communities from Lake Lanier, Atlanta, Georgia, United States - LL_1208_BB | ecosystem: Environmental > Aquatic > Freshwater > Lake | place: USA: Georgia | collected... | reverse complement strand
CTGACCTTGATAAATCGCGCGCAAAACTTCACATTGCAATTGAAAATTGGCAGCATGATTTGAACATTGGATCAGTTGTAAGAACTGCTAATGCCTTTAATGTCTCAGCGGTTCACATTGTTGGTAAAAAGGGTTGGAATCGACGTGGCGCTATGGTCACAGATCGTTATCTGCATCTGATGCATCATCCAACTGTTGCAGAGTTTGTAGAATGGTCCAACGTTAATAGGGTTCCGATTATCGGAATCGATAATGTACCTGGCTGTGGCAACATCGAGAATGCAACATTGCCAGAATCTTGTGTTCTTTACTTTGGCCAAGAAGGACCAGGGCTTTCACCTGAAGGCATCGCAGCCTGTTCCCAGATTCTAGGTATCACGCAAAGTGGCTCAACTAGATCAATGAATGCGTCTGCGGCCGGAGCTATCGCAATGTACGCCTGGGCTATGCAGAATGTGCACGGAAGAACTTAGCTCACAGTCGTAGCAACAGTGGTTGACTTGGTTGAGTACAAACCAGAGTAAGAATAGGTAACTACTCGAAAATTGTATTTTCGCTTTGAGTTTAATTTTAATAAAAAGGATGCCTTACCCGATGCATCGGTAATTCTTGATTGCTTTGTGACCCACTTGGTGCCAACTAAAACCTGAAGCGCCAACTTTTGTCCTGATATTGCTGTGCCGTTAACGGCAATCATGGTTGTTGACAAAACCAGCGGCTTCGTGGTTTTTGATTTAGCTGAAATCTTTTTGATCTTGATCGCTGCACTCGAAAATCCTTGGGCAATTAAAGCGCTTTGGACGGTTTTACATGACGCTGTCGTAAACCCAGAAGTTTTCGCCTTTAGAAGTGACAAGCAAGCATTATTCATTGCTCGCCCAAAATCAAAATAAGTTGCGGTCGCAGTCAGGTTACTTGTGGTTGCAAAAACCAATTGCGACATTCTGACAGTTCCAAGACATTCGCTAGCAACGTCACACAGGTCATTTTTGGTCACGGAATTTGCATTCGACCCCAGCGCCTTAATTGGAATATTTCCAATTTTGCCGCCGTTTGCTAGTACGTAAGCTAACCGATTCGCTGGGCCGCTGTTGTCATGACTATCCCCAGGCACCCATTTGCTATCGATCTTCAATACGGATGGGTTTTGAAGGTTTCTATAGCCACCCGCTTTAGCATCTTCGCCCATGGTCCAGGCAGGATCGGCAGCTTCTCCTGGCAGAACGCTCAATTGATCCATGGCTTCGCCAAAGATGTCGGAAACCGCTTCACTGAGTGCAGCAGTCTCAGAATTTTCAGCCATTGCAGAACTGAAGGCCAATGAAAATGTCACGCCATGCGCAAGTTCATGTGCAATCACATCATCTGCATGGTCAAAATCTTTTCCGAGGAAAATCCCACTGCAAGCTCCAGAGGCGCATTCATTTGAAGTCCACGGGACCCAAAATGCATTTCCATATGGGCATGCACCTTTGGCTCCATCGGTTGCGCATATATCGATAAATGCGCTGATGCGAGGCTTCGAGTCACCATTAACAACAGGTGCGATGTTACCTAAATATTTTTCTTCATTGATATCTTGTCCGAGCACTGAGCTGAAGTAGTCCCAAGTCCGGACGACATTTAGTTTTCCAACCGTAGTGTTCGGTGCATTGAGACCGGGAGTATTAATTCCGCACAGCGGCATACCTTGACCGCCAGATGCAATATTTACATATCGATCACCATTATTGGCGACTGTTACACCCACTGGTGGAGCGTAACCAGGAGTCATTTCTATTTGCAGGTCACATACGAACGGATCTTCTGTTATTCCCCGAACAAATGGAAGAGAGGATAGAACTTGTTGTCCGTCTTGCGACAGATATGTCATTGATATTGAAGTCGGACTATTCGATATAGAAGATGATGCCCGCCAAGCTAAATACTTTCCGAGTGGAACATCATTTACTAATGCGCTATCAACTATGACGAGCTGATTTTTCGAAACGTTAATTTCATTTGGTGAAATACCGAGATTTTGAGCAACCTTATATTTAAGTAACTCTGTGGCTTTGGCTTCCCCGATAGTTGGGATTGGGGTGCCTGAATAGTCCGAAATTGATTTAGTAAATGAAAGAAAAGAACCGTTTTTATCCACAGTTATTGCAAGTAAAGAATTTGCTACTTCGACATCATTTATCGACTGCGCAAATCTCACAATTGAAATGCCTGCTATTCCATCAATTACTAAACTCGGTTGAAATTGAGTTGGATCGATTCCCCACTTAGCCGCATTTTGAATTAGGTGGGAACGGGCAGCTTTAACTGCATCACGCTCAACTCGACCGAGTGGCTCTGGTGTCGCTACTACCTCTGAATTAAATAGTGAATCAGAATTTGAAACAGAATTTGAACTCGAGGTGGCATTGGCCGGCGATGTTGCAACCAGCGTGGAAGAAAGCGCAAAACTGAGCAGAAAAAACCCAAATCTTTTTGCGCTCAGGAAGGTTTTCACCCTTCTAATCTACGTCACTCATATTCACGAGTTGACTCACTTAAATCCAAGAGCCACCCAAAAAACAATGGTGCGATAGTCTGCAATTACCCACAATTTGGACCCACACCTTGGGCGTTCACGAAGGCGATTAAATATGAGCGATTCGATGACTCTGCGACTAGTAGTAGGTCTGGCCATAACAGCCGTTCTCGCTGCCCTTGCACTTAAGCGCGTTTGGTTCTTGTATCAGTTAGTGCGTAGTGGCGAGCCGGCCGTAAACCGCACAGCACAGAAACGAGTTCGCGCTAAGGCTGAAGTTGTTGAAGTTTTCGGACAAAAGAAACTGCTAGCTTGGACAATTCCAGGAATTGCTCACGTATTAGCTTTCTGGGGATTCATAGTTTTGTCTCTGACTATCGTGGAAGCATTCGGTGCTTTGTTTGATTCTGAGTTTGCAATTCCAGTTATTGGTCGGTCGCCAATTTTGGGTTTTGCTGAAGACTTGTTCTCCCTTTTTGTTTTAATCGGAATTGCAATGTTTGCGGTGATTCGCCTATTTAGAAATCCCGTCAAGATGGGCCGCGAATCTCGCTTCTACGGTTCGCATACTGGTGCCGCTTGGTTTGTACTTTTCATGATTTTTAATGTGGTTTGGACTTTGCTTTTGTATCGTGGTGCGCAATACAACGTCAGCGCAGAATTGGGAACAAACAACTTTCCGTTTATGGCTGGTGGCGCGTTTGCATCCGAGGCAGTTGCCGGTTTGATCCAACCGCTTGGTCTGCATGCAAATGAATGGCTAGAAATGATTGGCCTTTGGCTAAACATCGGTGTCATTCTTGGCTTCTTGGTTTTGGCTCTTCATAGTAAGCATTTACACATTGGTGCTGCTCCGCTAAACGTTTTGTTTAGTCGTCGCCCTAATGCTCTGGGTCCACTACTTCCAATTTACGCCGGAACCGAAGTTTTAGATTTTGAAGATCCAGCCGATGATGCAATTTTTGGTCGCGGCAGAATCGAAGACTTTACTTGGAAAGGCAACTTAGATCTTTTAAGTTGTACGGAATGTGGTCGTTGCCAAGATCAATGCCCAGCTTGGAATACTGGCAAGCCATTAAGTCCAAAACTTATGATTATGGATTTACGGGACCACTTATTTGCCAAGGCTCCTTACATTCTTGCTGGAAGTGACGATACAAAACTTGAAGGTATGAGTGCTGCAGTTCAAGCTGAAGTTGCTCGTCCAATGGTCGGATTGCGTTCTGATGATCCAAACGCCTTGACTGATGGCTATGACGCAACGGGTCATCGTTCAAGTGAAGGTGCTGTAATTGATTACGACGCTCTTTGGTCATGCACATCCTGTGGTGCCTGTGTTCAGCAGTGTCCAGTCGACATTGAGCATGTGGATCACTTCATGGATCTTCGTCGCCATCAAGTTCTTGTCGAGTCTGAATTCCCAGCCGAACTAAACGGACTATTCAAAAACCTCGAAACTAAGGGAAATCCTTGGGGTATGAATACCAGCGGTCGCCTGACTTGGATTGAAGAAGTTGAATTCCCAGTACGCGTTTTCGACATGGATGGCGAAGACAAGATTCCAGCTGATGTGGAATACCTATTCTGGGTTGGTTGCGCAGGTGCATATGATGATCGCGCCAAGCGAACCACAAAAGCGGTTGCTGAATTGCTTCACACTGCTGGCATTGAGTTCATGGTTCTTGGTGAGGGTGAAACCTGCACTGGCGATCCGGCTCGTCGTGCTGGAAACGAATTCCTATATCAAATGCAAGCTGCTCAAAACGTTGAGGTACTAAATGAAATTGGTGCCAAGCGGATTGTTGTTACTTGCCCGCATTGCTTGAACACAATTGCACGTGAATACCCACAGCTCGGTGGCGACTACGAAGTTGTGCACCACACTGTGTTGCTTAATCAACTTGTCACAGAGAATCGTCTAACTATGTTGACTCCCGAAGATGAGACTGTTACCTACCATGATCCTTGCTACCTAGGTCGCCATAACAAGATCTACATGCCACCTCGTGAACTAATTACAAACATGCCCGGTATCAATTTAGTTGAGATGGATCGAAATAAAGAGAAATCATTCTGTTGTGGTGCCGGTGGTGGACGCATGTGGATGGAAGAAACTATTGGTACTCGCGTAAATATGAATCGTGGCGATGAAGCGCTATCAACAGGCGCAACCAAGATTGCCGTTGCTTGTCCGTTCTGTTCCGTGATGTTAAATGATGCTGTCACAGTTCGCGGCCAGGAAGCCGGAGGCGATCCAGCCGCTGAAGTTGTAGACGTTGCTACTTTGCTTTTGGATCGAGTGAAACAAAAGTAATTAGGAAATTATCGTCCTATGAAAGTTTGCATGTGAACGACTAGGCGTTGGTCCGCGTTGACCTTGGTATCTAGAACCATAAACGCTAGAACCATATGGATGCTCAGCTTCGGAACTCATTTGGAAGAAGCAGACTTGCCCAATCTTCATTCCTGGGTAAAGCAAAATCGGCAATGTTGCAACATTAGCTAATTCCAAAGTTACGTGACCAGAAAATCCAGGGTCAATAAATCCTGCTGTTGAGTGAGTTAAAAGCCCAAGACGTCCCAAACTTGATTTGCCTTCGAGGCGAGCTGCGATGTTAGTTGGCAAAGTCACAACTTCGTAGGTGCTACCCAAAACAAACTCGCCAGGATGCAATACGAATGGTTCTTCGCCATTTGCTTCAACTTCGCGTGTTAATTCTGGCTGTTCGGTCGATGGATCAATGTGCGGGTAGCGATGATTTTCAAATACTCGGAAGAATTTATCCAAGCGCACATCAATGCTCGAAGGCTGAACCATGGCTGGTTCATACGGGTCAATTCCAACCCGGCCCGACTCGATTTCGGTCTTTATGTCTTTGTCAGATAGCAACACGTGATTAAGATTACTCAACGCTTGGCAAGGCTGTGCCAACAGGTCTAAAGATCCGAAAAACCCATTGTTGGTATGGCTCGACGGCCACTCAGTATGTACCTGCGTTCCATGGACAGGTTCGATTCCTGTTAACGGCTCGCGTAACCTAGACATATGACTACATACGCAAAATCTCAGCGCATTATTGGTTCGATCCTTTTGGCCGGCCTCGGACTATTCGGACCTATTTCATCTGCGTCCGCTCATACTGACTTGGTCAGCACTTCGCCAGCTGCTGACTCAGACGTAAATGCTTCGCAAGCCACAATTTCGTTAACTTTTGCTGAACCTACATTGGTTGATGGTGCTGCAATTATTGTGAAGAATTCGAATGGAGACATCTTAGATTCTCCTGCGCCAACTCTTGACGGCTCAACTCTTTCAATTCCTTGGCCTATGGATCTAACTCCAGGTCAGGTAACAATCGAATGGCGGGCAACTGGAGATGACGGCCACGTATTAAGCGGTGATTTTGGATTCAACTACACCGCTGCTGCTGAAGGCGGGATGGCACCAAGCCCTGCAGCAAGCGCAGAACCAATTATGACTGCCCTGGCAACTCCAGAAGCAATTGCTATGCCGCTTGCTATCGATGATGCACCCGCAGATGCGAGCAACAATAATTTAGTCATTAGGATCGCAATCGTTTCATTAGTTGGACTAGTTGCTGCTGGGTTATTCCTGCGACGCAGTAAGTAAGACTTAATGAATGGATTTATTGCACGACTAGGAATTTTCCTGCTTGCAATAATTTCATTCTCAACTGTTCTTATATATGGAGGAGCTGCCTGGGCTCCACTTCCAGAAGGATTACCAGATTCTGGACAGGCAACAAATTGGGCTTTGCAGTTCGCAATATTTGCTCACGTGATTCTTGGCCTAAGAGTTTTTGGACTCCTGGTTACCTGGACATTTATTGCGCCAACTTCTGGGGAAACAATTTCGCGCGAAGGTCGCTCTGCTGTATTGCATGCAAGTTCGATAGCGGCACTTTGGTCTTTGTCCGCAGTTATCGCGGGACTAACCACAATGGCAAATGTTTTGGGTGTGACATTTAACGAAGTGTTTCGTAAAGGATTCATCTCTACTTATTTAATGGCTTTACCTCCATCACGAAGTTACCTAATCACAGCCCTTATTGCCTTAGCGATTGCTATCGCTGGAGTATTTCTTGTTTCACTCAACTCAATCGCACTCTTGGCGGCACTCTCTGGGGCAGGTATTGCAGCACCGCTATTAAATAGTCATGCGGCCTCAATTGGTAGTCACTCATTGGCGCTTGCTTCTTCTGTTGCGCACGGTTTGGCCATGAGTGCTTGGGTTGGTTGTCTCTGGGCAGTTTCAACTTTCGTGAAAGCCAAGGATCTCAAAGTTGTGGCGCGCTTCTCAGCGTTAGCTGCAACCAGTGTTGCGGTTTTGGCTATTTCAGGACTTGCTGCTGCCTATGCCCGACTGGATTCAGTTAGCGATCTCTGGCTAAGTCGTTACGGTCAGATTGTTGTTTTAAAGATCGTTTTCTTTGCGCTACTCATGGTTCTTGCAATTCAAATTAGAGCACGGCTTACCTCAACTGGCAGTCTGACTAAGTTTCTGGGAACTGAAGTAGCAATCATGGCTTTGGCAATTGGAGTTGGAGTTGCGCTTCACTCCACTCCAATGAGTCGGATTTCGCTACCGCTAAATTCAGCCGGTGAGGAAATTCTTGGCTTTGCATACCCGCCGCCGCCAACCCTTTCAACAGTCATCTTTGGCTGGAATCCTGAGTGGTTCATGTTGACAATAAGTTTGGTTGCAGCGGCCCTTTACACGGTCGGACTAATTCGCATTAAACAGAATCAAATCAAGTGGAGCACGCTTCGCACTGTTTCCTTCATGATCGGAATCGGCTTAGTTATCTGGACGACTAATGCAGGAATAAGTATGTACTCAAAAGTTTCGTTTGAGTATCACATGATTCAACACATGGTGCTTTCGATGATTGCACCAATTTTTATAGTCTTAAGTACTCCAATCACATTGGCACTTCGGGCACTTCCAGCTCAAAAGTCTGCTGACCATAGAAGTCTTCGGGAATGGATTTTGGCCCTACTTCACAGCGGGTATTCCAAGTTGATCACTCATCCACTGATGGTTTTAGGAATTTTCACGTTCGGTTTGTACGGCCTGTATTTCACGCCACTATTTGCCACGCTGATGGCAAGTCACACCGGACACATATTTATGGAGCTACATTTCTTGATCTCCGGCATTTTATTTTCCTACGTCGTAATTGGTGCTGACCCAAGCCCTCGAAACGTGCCTTACTGGTCGCGATTAATGATTGTGCTCGTTGGCCTTTCGCTGCACGCATTTTTTGCAATCGCAATCATGCAGTCCAGTGAACCAATCGGTGTTGACTGGTACATCCAAGTACAACCTCCGTGGATTCCAGACTTGCTGGCAGATACCACCGCAGGCGGCAGTATTGCCTGGGCGCTTGGCGAAATTCCAACATTCCTACTTCTCGTGATCGTGGCAGTTATGTGGTCGCGCGATGACTCGCGATTGGCAAAGCAAATTGACCGAGCTGCGGATCGAGATGGCGACGCAGATTTAAGGGCATATAACGCACAACTTGGCTTGCTAAATGATCGAGACAATTCGACTAACGAATAAATCGATCTTTTTGAAACGGGTGCTCGTTTCTAAAGCTAGCAACTTGCGATAAATCAATTTCTGCATAAAGTACTTCTTCACTTTCGCCAGCTTCAGCAACTATTTCGCCGCGAGGACTAACAACCATGGAATGGCCCCCCAACATAATGTCGCCGTTTGGACCAACTTCATTGCAAGCAATTACCCAGGCTTGGTTTTCAATTGCTCGAGCTTGATTCAAAACTCGCCAATGATTAATTCTTGGAGTTGGCCAACCTGAAGTAATCAAAATTGTTTCTACGCCCTGATCACCCATGCCACGGAATAATTCTGGAAACCGCAAGTCGTAACAAATTGCTAGGCCAACATTTCCGACTGGTGTTTCTTTTGTTGTAACAATCTCTTTTCCACGGTTAAGCAAAACTGCCTCACCATGATCAAATCCATAAAGGTGAATCTTGCGATAGAACTTTACAATTTCACCCGCTGGATTGATTAAGACTGCGGTATTTGCCATACCTCCATCGGGAAGGCGCTCCACAAATGAGCCACCGTGTAACCAAAAATTTCCAGACTTGGCACGCTCCTGCAGCGCAACGACAAGTTCGCCATCTCGCGGTTGAGCATACGTTTCTAGTGCACCTGAATTGAAAGCTCCGATGTTCCAAAGTTCTGGAAGGACAACAAGATCGCATTTACCTTTTTGCTGGTCTACCAAATCCAGAACTCTTAGAACGCGTACTTCTGGAGTTTCTGAATCGCTAACATCAACCTGTAATAGTGCGACTCGATTCATAGCTCAAGTCTATTGAAAATGACTTCTTAGAAAAGAGAAGATCTAGATATCTAATACCAATGTTGAACCGGTGCTACGCGAAACGCAGGGATACATAACACCAATTGCATCTTTATCTTCGTCACTCATAACGGAATCGAGGTGCATCGGTTGGCCCTTGAGAACCCGAACCTCGCAAGTACCGCAAACGCCTTCACCACAAGACGAAATCAATGCGCCACCATTTTCATTTAAAGCATCTAGCAGTGACTCATCTTTCCCAACCAAGATTTTCTTGTCTGATCTAGATAACGTAACTTCAAACGCTTCCACGATTGCATCGTCACTTCGGTCAACTGCGCTGAATCTTTCATAATGAAGGCGATCCACCGAGACTTTGGAGCTCAATGCATCAAGTAACGGTTCTGGTCCACAGACGTAAACATGTCCACTGAAGTCTGCAAGTAGTGCGTCAAGATTTGGCCTGCCCCCTTGTTCGTCATCTGCGTGAATAATTACTCGGTCGCCAAACATTTCGGAAAGTTCATTCGCATATGCCATCGAGGTGCGAGATCGACCGGCGTAAAGTAAGCGCCAATGCCTTCGATTGGGCAATGATTCGATCATGGCCTTGATCGGGGTAATGCCAATACCACCTGCGATGAAAAGGTACTCGTTAGAGGCTTCAAGTTCAAAGTGATTATGTGGACCAGATACCTCAAGGTTCATGCCGGACTTTAAGTTGTGATGAACGTAGTGGCTTCCACCGCGCGATGTCGGAGACTCCAAAACCGCAATTGAGTACTGCGATCGGTCAGCTGGATCGCCACAAAGCGAGTACTGTCGCTGCATGCCATCAGGTAAGTGCAATGTTATGTGGGCGCCAGGCACCCAAGGGTCTAAGTTCGAACGATCGGGACGAACAAAATCCAATCCTAGGATTCCGTCTGCCAAGGGTGTAACTCTGTCGACAAGAACTTTATGCAAATTTTCTTTATTTTGATTCGCCCTGCGACCCTCAACTGTTGCAGACAAAGTTTTAGCAGATTTTGGAAACAAGATTCGAGTAATCAATGCAACAGTTGTAAGGGTTATCAAAACCAATGCTGTGATTCGATAGGCCCAGGCGCGCACATCAGTCCCAGACCAACCGGCATGAAACGAAACTAATAGCACTAGGGCGTAACTTGAGTAATGAATTGCCTTCCAATATTTTCTTGGCAACTTTTTCATCATCAGAGAAGTAGCTTGGACGGCGAACAAAATGTAAGTACAAATCACGCCAAGTGCAACGGGCCAACCACCCAACCAAGCAATCTTTTGATACTGCGAGTGAAACGGTATGAATAGATCTTGAAGTGAAAATGCTGCATATTTGTCGACAAACAATGAGGCCATGTGTATGCCAACAAAAACAACCGATAATCCCGAAAGCCACCTGTGCAAATCCAAAAGCCAACTTGGATTGTCTTTGGGTTTCATTACTCGGGTAGAAAGCAAAATTCCCCAGGTAACACTGATTACCATCAGAGCCCAGGCAATGATTGCACTAGAACGAGTTACGTACCACCAAATTGCTGGATCTTTCATGAATAAATTTTCCAATTCTCTGAGGTATGAACTTGATTCGTATCATCGACAATCAGAGCGGCGGCGCCCAAAGAATCTATTTGCGAAATTCCCTCTTGTGCTCCCAAGATAACGCACATCTTTGACAGAACTTCTGCTTGCGAAGCATTCTGGGCTATAACTGTTGCTTGCAAAACATCAGAATCTGAACTTCTATGTGTCCGGGGATCAATAATGTGATGTGAACTACCGATTTTCCATCCCATTGGACTAGAAGTTGCTAGTCCACCACGGCTAAGGGAAATAGTGTCAATAAAGTTTTCTACCTCGTTTGGGTCTGAAATGTTAACTTTCCATCCGGCCGCATCTTGCGCCATTCCCTTTACGGCAACATCTCCCCCCGCAAAAACCGCAACACCCATAGCCCCAAGCTGCATTGCGTAGTCACTCATCAGGTCTGCTGCAAGTCCCTTCCCAATGCCACCGGCATCAAGTGCCACACCTTTCGGCACAGATACTGACTTTGTGTCCAGATCGATTACAACATCAGACAAGTCAGCAGACGTCTTGGAATTAGCACTCCACAAGGTGACATTTTCAGGATTTGCACGGCTTGTAGCAAAGCCCAGGTCGATTAAGTCGCTCAGGATATTTGCACTATAGAGACCTTGAGTTAACTCAAACCCCAACTTCATTTCGCTAACCAGTCGTAGCGTGGCATCACTAACTAGATGCATCGAATCAGGGTTGTTGTTTAGAACCATAACTTCTGAATCCGGAACAAATCGAGACCATTTACTTTCAAGTTCGTTAGCCAATGCGTAAATAGCGTCACAAATTTCTTCGTTAGCTCCGACCAAAATGCAAAAGAAGCTTGTGCCCATCGCTTGGAAATCGATCCGTTGAGTTGGAGTAGGTGGATCGGTATTGGTATTCATGGCTGAAACATCTAAATCTTAGTTAGTACATATCCGTAGCTAGCATTGCGACAGGTTCCTGAAGCTGTTGGATTCTCTGTTTTGCCGCCTGGTGACATGCAGGTGTAAACAACGGTTGCTGCCGGTGCTGCCGGTGCGACTGCAACAGGCTTTGGTGTTGTAGGCGCAGTAGGTGCAGCAGGCACAACAGGAGTGGCTGGTGCAACTGTCGCTGGCGCAGGAGTTGATGCTGGCTTTGAAGTTGCATTCGTTTTAGTTGGTGCCGCTGGCGCTGTAGGTGCAATGGTTGCAGCAGGAGTGACTGGAGATGCAACTGGTGTCGTGGTCCCTACAACCGGAGTTGCCTGTCCAACTGGCACAACATTTGGATTTGGCACATTCGCTGCAGCTTCAGCTTGATGTGTATTCCAAGCCAAACTTGTAACGATGCTGACGAAGGCGGTCGCTGAAACTCCAAGCGCTGTTACGCGTGAACCTCTGGCTGGATGTGGATTACGTTTCATAATTAATCATCATCTCCATCATTGTCTTGACCTTCGTCGTCATCATCTTCGTCATCTCCACCAGTTGCTGGATTTGGATTTCCATACTTAACAGATGGCGGGCTTGGCAAGGTAGTAACGGACATAGTTGGACTAGTCGGTCCTGAAAGCGGAGTTGCCGGCTGAGTTGGTACTGAAATTAAATCTGCTGGCGTTGAACTCGCACTCTGCTGAGGCGCTGGTGCGCTTGTAGTTTTATTCTGATTCGAGCTGCTGACCGAAGGTACCGTTGGAGTGGTAGAAACGCTTTGATTTTGTCCCGGTGTCACCGCAACGGTCTGGCCAGCGGGAAGTAAAGCGTTAAATACGGAACCGAGCTTGGACACCGTTGGCGAATTCAGTGCCTGCGTGTTTATTGCTGCGGCTGCGGTACCTGTTGCTAGAACGGCAGCTAGAGCTAATGAAGTACCTAACTTTGTTTTCATGTCTTCAAACTAACCTTCGTAATCCCTAGTTTCAGTCGGGCTTTATCCAAGAAGTAGCCAAGAATGTCGTAGCGGTAAGTATTACTCAAAAAACCAGAGAAAATAGACATTATGCATATTTTGTTGGTTGAAGATGACCCGTCTGTGGCGGCCGGAGTTATAGATGGCTTAGTTAATGCCAGCATGGAAGTTGCACACGTTTCCAATGGCAAAGACGCGATTTTCAAAGCCTTGTCTGAAAACTTTGATTTAATCCTGCTTGATCTTGGGCTACCTGATATGGATGGCCAAGATGTTTGTCGATCGATTCGCGAGAAACTAGCTACACCAATTATTGTCTTGTCGGCACGCAGTGACGAAATAGATCGTGTCTTGGCTTTAGAATTTGGCGCTGATGACTACATGGTTAAGCCCTTTGGTATGCGCGAACTTGTAGCACGAATTCGCGCCGTTGCTCGGCGCGCTGGCTCCGCTGATACCACACCGCAGACTGCAACTCAGGAAATTGGACCTTTAAGTATTGATCGTCGCACACAAAAAGTTTTTGTAAACGGACAAGATGTGTACCTGACCCCGAAAGAGTTTGATCTCCTCGCCTACTTAGCAACAGATCCTGGGGCGGTGTATCGACGCAATGACATTATGAGCGAAGTTTGGGATACCAATTGGTATGGCACAACTAAGACGGTTGATGCTCACGTTGCAGCATTACGCAAAAAACTTGGCAACCAAGACTGGGTTGAAGCAGTTCGCGGTGTTGGTTTCAGATTGGGAGTTCCCGACTCGTGAAATGGAGATTAGTTGCAGCACTCCTTTCACTAACGATAGTTGTGTTGGCAGTGCAAGATATTCCCCTAATTAAGTATTTGAGAGTCGTTGAAACTGAACGAATTACAACAGCTCTCGAGCGGGACAGTTTTGTGATCTCCGGTCGTGCCAAAGAAGCAATTGAGTCCAGTAGCCCAGTGGGACTTGCATATATTCAAAATGCAATCACAGAGTACGGTGCCCAAAGTGGTGCGCGCGTTCTAGTTGTAGATATATTTGGTGTCGCAATCGCAGACTCCGAATCTCTTGATGCAATTGGTACCTCGTTCTTAAGTCGCCCTGAAATCTCAGAAGCGCTTGCAGGTTCGATATCAAGTGGCCGCAGATTTTCAAGTACTACTAATCAAGAATTGCTCTATGTTGCAGTTCCGATTATCAATGGCTCTCAAACACTCGGAGCCGTAAGGCTGACATTTCCTGCCGCAGTAGTTGATAACGCAGTCAATGAAAGACTTCGTGGTATTGGCTCAGTTGCAGGAATCACTCTTTTGGTATCCATACTTGTTGCACTTCTACTTGCACTGGGAATTACTCGACGGTTATCTGCCCTAAAGAAAGTTACCGAAGAATTTACCAAAGGAAACTACAAGGTTCGAGCTGAAATCGATGGTGGTGCACCAGAAATTCGATCCTTTGCACGAAGCTTTAATGCAATGGCCGACCAACTAGATAAGTTGATCACTCAACAAAAGGCTTTCGCTGGTGATGCCTCGCATCAACTTCGAACTCCGTTAACCGCATTACAGCTTCGCTTAGAGCGCGCAACTGAGATGCTTGCAACAGATCCTGCCGGAGCTGCCGAGAGGCTTGAAGCAGCGATGATCGAAGCGGAACGCCTACAGCGACTGGTTGAAGGTCTACTGGTATTGAGTCGTTCTGAAAATGTTGACCAAATAACTCGAGATAAATTTGACGCAACACAGATTGCTCGAGAGCGATTTGAAAATTGGGAAGCGCTTGCTGACGAACAGGGGGTTTCGATTGTTTTGAAACTTCCGGAAAGTGCAATTATTTTGGCGATCCCCGGAGCTCTTGAGCAAGTAATCGACAACTACATCGATAACGCTTTAGGAAATGTCCCAGC
>Ga0214917_10005055_pt1 | contig 14248 bp, 5 predicted proteins | sample LL_1208_BB_MetaG_FD_177983 | JGI IMG/M metagenome (GOLD analysis project Ga0214917, IMG submission 177983) | Freshwater microbial communities from Lake Lanier, Atlanta, Georgia, United States - LL_1208_BB | ecosystem: Environmental > Aquatic > Freshwater > Lake | place: USA: Georgia | collected... | reverse complement strand
CTCACCAAGCCCCGACTGGCCGTGGCCGACTCCGAGACCTCCACCCGCCTTTCCGCGGCCGAGATGGCTTTCCGGCTGCAAGCCTCGGCGCCGGAATTGTTCGACCTTTCAAGTGAAAGCCAGGCGACCCTTCAGCGTTATGGCTGCGACCCGGCCAAGGCCTCGTTCGCCCGCGCCTGCTTGCTGGCCCGAAGGATGGTGGAACGCGGCGTGCGGTTCGTGACGATCTTTCATGAGGGCTGGGATGCCCACAGCGATGTCGCCGGCAATTTGCGCCGCAACGCGCTGGCGACCGACCAGGCCAGCGCGGCGCTGGTGGCCGACCTGGCGGGCCGCGGCATGCTTGATGAAACGCTGGTGGTGTGGGGCGGCGAGTTTGGCCGAACCCCGATGGTGGAAACCAACCCCACGCTGGGCCGCTCCCAAGGCAGGGATCATCATCCCCAGGCCTTCACCATGTGGATGGCCGGCGGCGGGGTGAGGCCCGGGGTCACCATCGGCCGCACCGACGATCTGGGTTTTCATGTCGTGGAGCGCCCGGTTGAGGTGTACGACCTGCAGGCCACCATTTTGCATCTGTTGGGTTTGGATCACACCCGCCTCACCTTCCACCATGCCGGCCGCGACTTCCGCCTGACCGACATCCACGGCAATGTGGTTCGCGAGGCGCTGGCATGAGGCTCTCCTGTTGTTGGCACAAACTTTAGGTGATCGCCAATTTTCATAAGCGAGAAGATAAAATTCTTCTGTGAAGTCGCCTGATTTCGCAATTGTTTGCCTGCCCATGCGCGGTCATGTTCACAACTGAAACTCAAAGGCCGGAATTTTTCGCCAGCACCGAGACATGATGCCCGGCGGCTTCGGCCAATCGCGTGAGGTTGTATCCGCCTTCCAGAAGGGAGACAACTCGCCCGCCCGCGGCGTCGTTGGCCAAGTCCAGCACGCGCCGCGTGAGTTCGGCGAAAATTTCCGGAGACAATCCGATGTCGCCCACCGGGTCATCGACGCAGGCGTCGAAACCGGCGCTCAGGAGCACCAGTTCGGGCTTGAACCGACGGGCGGTTTCCAGCGCGCGATCCATCAGGCCCAGGTAGGCCGCTTGCCCGATTCCGGGGTGCGCGGTGAGGTTGAGCGTTGTTCCCATCCCCTTGCCCGCGCCGGTTTCAGATGGGTGTCCGGTTCCCGGATAAAACCCGTTTCCATACCGGTGCAGGCTGATGAAAAGAACCGATGGATCCTCGTAGAAAATGTCCTGCGTCCCGTTGCCATGGTGCACATCCCAATCGAGGATGAGCACGCGACCGATGCCTTGGCGCGCCTGGGCGTGGCGCGCCGCGACGGCCACGCTGTTGACAATGCAAAATCCCATCGCCTTGGTCGGGGTGGCATGGTGTCCGGGCGGGCGGATGGCGCAGAATGCGCGCCGGGAGGGGGTATCGGGTCGGGTGACAGCGTCCACCGCCGCGCACGCCGCGCCAGCGGCCAACAGGGCAATTTCAGGCGATGCCGGGCAGACGGGTGTGTCCGGGTCGAGGTGCCCGCCGCCAGCCTTGGCCGTTTCCACCGCCTTGGTGAACATGCCGGGGGCGTGCACCCGATTCACGGCCTCAAGGGTTGCGGGGCGGTATTCCAGCGCTCGGGAGTTTTCCTTGGTAATGGTTGTCTCCAGCGCCTTCCAGACCGCGCGCAACCGATCCGGCCGTTCCGGGTGCCCGGCGCCGGTGTCATGCTCCAAGTGCAGCTTGTCTGTCAGGTACCACATGGGTGGTTCTCGCTTGGGCTGTTTGCCATTTGGTCCGTGATAGTTTAGTTGCCCTTTCAAGCATTGGTTGCCCGTTTTCCAGGTTGAAGCTTGGGTTGCCGGCCTTGCTTCCGCCGATGAATGGGGCAATATGGTTCTATCCTGCCTGCCTCTTCCGAGGTTCCGTCCATGCTGCGAATCACCGGCCCTTCCATGCCCCTGTGCGATGGCATCAGCCGACGCGAATGGCTGCGTGTCGGTGGGGTGGGTCTTGGCGCCCTCTCGCTGCCCGGCCTGCTGAGGGCACGCGCCACGGGCGCCGCCGGCAGGGCCAAGTCGGCCATTGTGCTTTACAACACCGGCGGCATCGCCCACCACGAGACCTGGGACCCCAAGCCCGACGCTCCCGCCGAAATCCGCGGCGCCTTCGGAACCATCGCCACGCGAACCCCCGGTCTTCGCGTGGGGGAACTGATGCCCCTCACCGCCGGAATCACCGACAAGGTGGCGGTCATCCGCTCCATGGTCACCCTCGATAACGCGCACTCCTCCAGCGGCTATCAGATGCTCACGGGCGTTCCCCATGTCCCGCTCAACCGCGAGAACGCCAAGCCCGGAAAGCCCAACGACTGGCCTTCGTTCGCGGCGCTGGTGCAGGCGCTGCGTCCTGGTCGAGGAGGCTTGCCCGCGGCCATCTCCATGCCGCAGCGCATCGCCAACAACAACGGGCAGGATCCCTGGCCGGGCACCGACGCCGGCTTCCTGGGGCGCCGGCACGATCCCTGGTTCCTTGATTGCGACCCATCGGATCCGCATTTCTCCCTGCCCGGAGGCGACGCCAAGGGCGGCTTTCACCCCGAGATGATCGGCCAGCGCCGGTCGCTGCTCGAGGGGGTCAACCGCCGGGCCGAATCCCTGCTTTCCGCCGCCGCGAGTTCATCGTTCGACCTCCATGCCCAACGCGCGCTCGACCTGGTTTCGGGTCGTCAGGCCCGCGTGGCGTTCGACATGGACCGCGAGTCGGGCAAGGTGCGCGATCGCTATGGCCGCACCAAGTACGGGCAGTGCGTGCTGCTGGCCCGCCGCCTTGTGGAGGCGGGGGTGTCGCTGGTTCAGGTGCAGTGGGCCAATTACGACAAGGCCAAGCCCAACGGTGGCGGTTGGGACACCCACGAGAAGCACAACGAATCCATCAAGGGCTGGCTGATCCCGCCCACCGACCTCGCCTTCTCCGCCCTGGTCACCGACCTGCACGAACGCGGCATGCTGGACGAGACCCTTGTGTGCTGGATCTCCGAGTTCGGCCACACGCCACGGTTCAATCCCAAGGGTGGGCGCGACCACTGGGGCCGGGTGTTTTCCATCGCCTTGGCCGGGGGCGGAATTCGGGGCGGAACGGTGCTGGGCGCCAGCGACAAGCACGCCGCGGAACCGGTTCGCGATCCGGTGCGCCCGTGCGACTTCCTCGCGACGGTGTTCCATTGCCTTGGCCACGCGCCCGACACCGAGGTTCGCGATGTCGAGAACCGGCCTCTCGCCATCAGCCGCGGCCGTGTTCTGACCGAGATTTTGGCGTAGGGGTTCGCCCTGTGGCGACCCGGCCATGGAGAATCATCGCCTTTGGCCAATCGACAAGTCTCGGGGCGTTTGCTGGCTTAGCCGATATTCGGTATCCTTTTTTGATTTTTCCTCGTCCTGAAGGCAATCAGCGGCTCAGGGCGAGGCCTTTCCGCTCAGCAGTTTTTTCAGCGTCTCGGCCTCCACCAGCTTCACAAAATAATTCAGGAAGTCCCGGCTGGGTTCGGGAGGTGTGTCCCTGAAGGTGCTCATGGCGAGGAATGCCATCTCATCGGTGGTGTTCTCCCCCAAAAAAATTGTTCTTGGCGGCGAGAACGGGTTGTTTGGGTTCTTGGCGGAATTGTCAAAAACAGCCTCCACATGGATGGTGGAACCTTTTTCCAAGAAGATAGGTTCCTTGAGGGAGTAGCGCGACTGCCAATTGAAATCCCAGTTCTTCAGTTCGAAAATCAGCCTGCGTTCGGTTGAATTCTTCGGCTGGTGCCAAGCCCTGAATTCCTTGCCCACCATGTGCATGTGGGCGCCAACCAGCCAGAGTTGGCAATCCGATGGGATCACTTTGGACCCTGTGGAACGGAAATTCTCCACACCCTTGGGAATCAGGCGGAAGGATGTGTCGGCCAAGTAGGGAATGATAAATTTTTTGGGTTTTTCTCGGTCAAACCACACCGCCAGTCGGGAACCTTCATCCAACTCGGGCTTGCCCGTGCGATGGTAGTGGATCTGCATCAAAATGGAGGAGTCTGGCGGGATGAGGTTTCTCGCCCCAGCCGGAGGCTCTTGTGTTTCGCCACCAGGAACCCAGGCGTGCAATAACGCTCCGGGATTGGTTTTATTCTTTTTCACCGCTTCCGGATTGGGTACGAAACCAAGGCCCATGCCCGACTCATATCCCGGACCGTAATCCTCATCCCCTGTGCCGAACGGCTTGGGCTTGCCCAGGCGTTTCTGGGCATCCAGTACCATGCCCGTGCCATCGTAGAAAGCCAGGCTGTGGTGCACGATCTTCTTGTTGCCGGGAATGAACTCGGTCCTCCGGACATATTTTTCCTCCTGGTTGCCCAGCGGGAAAACCACCGTTCGGTAGTGATCCTCACCCCGGGCGGCCAAATGGAAGGCCCCAGGCAATTTCAAAACCAGGTCGGGCGGGTTCGCGTCATTCCATTCCTGCCCGGACTTGAAGGTGATCGGCTTTGGAGAATCCTTTGGATCCCCTTTGGGACAGCCCTCATCGACCCACTTGGAGATGGTGGCGATCTCCTCGGATTTGAGGCTTGGGTCGTTTCGCAGGGGCACTCCGCCCGTGACATGCCAGGGCGGCATGCGCCTTGAGCTGACAAAATCCTTGATGTCATCCGCCCAGTTGACGGCATCCTCGAAGGTCAACAGGGAAAAGGGAGCCACATCCTCGGGATGGTGGCATTTCTGGCAGTGCCTTTGGAGCAACGGTTCCACATGCTTGTGAAAAGTGACCGCCCCGGTTTCCAAGACCGGCTTGCTGGCGCGCGCGATGGGGCAACCCACCGCCCGGGTGTTGGCCGGGTCCACCGGCCGATTCGACAGCACCTGATCAAGGCATTCCTCCAGGTATTTCTTGGTGGGCGCTGCCAGGCGGGTGGTGCGGTCGGGGTTTTGATCGTTGATTGCGCCGATATAGCGGATAACCCTCTGCTTGTCGATCACGAAGGCCTGTGGAGTGGTGGTGGCGCGGAAATGGTTGGCGATGGCCAGTTTCGGGTCATGGAAAAGATCAAATTGGATTCGGTATTCTTTCTTTTTGACAACGAGTTCGTCGAATGTCACGCCACCGCACACCACCCCGGCGAATGCGACATCCAGGCCGGTGTAACGGGCGGTCAAATCGTTCAGTACGGGGATCATCCGGTTGGAAATGGGACAGCGGAAATCCAGAAAGACAACCACCAGGGCCTTGTGGCCCACAATGTTGACCATGTACTTCTTGCTGCCTTGGATTTCGATCGCCTCGATCGGCTTGATCTCCTTGTTCAATTTCAGCAACAGGGCCACCTCATCGTCGTGTGGTGCCTCCTCCGGGGGTTGCTGCCAGGCCCTGGCAATGCCTTGTTGGGGCAGGGAAAGCGTCATCAGCAATAAAAATGCGATTTTGAAGCGGTTCATGTTGCCTCTGGAATTGGTCGCCGGTGCGGATCGTGTTTCCTGCGACATTTTCATGAGGCAAGCGATCAACCTCATTCATCCTACAGGGCCTTCAAGGCCCGGGTTCTCTGATGAATTATTTGCTCACGCGGCAAGCTTCGATTTTTACGGGCTGCTTTCGGACTTCATTGGGTGGCCAGTTGCCTTTGGTAAGGCGATAGGTAATGTCATTGGTGTTTGCATGCCTTGAAATGCTTCGGGCGCGGTCGGTTTGCCGTCAACCGCGTCCCTGTGCTGGCCATGACATTTTGGAACTTACCTCACCCCCTCCGGCAGCACCACCGGCACAGGCTTGGTGTCGTGCTGGATCGGGCCGTTGAGCTTGGTGTGCTGGTTGGCGGTCGGGCCTCCAGTGGCCAGGAACATGCCGCGCTTGTCGGCGAATGATTAATCAAGCCGATTGGGCGCCTAGGCGAAACGGGTTCGCTCGGAAGCCATCTTGTCGAGGATATCCGTTACAGAAGCGAAAAATAGATCCAGTCCATCGGTTCCCTGGATCGTGTCTCGTGAATTCTTGTCAGAGGTGATTGTGAGCCTGTTGTAAATCGCCGTGTAATTGGCATCCGTTGGGTTGGTGAATGTGGTCCAAAGCGCCAGGGTGCTGGCCAGCGAAACAGAGGCTGTTTTGGGTGCCACGGAACCGTCGAAAAGCAGGTCATTACCCGCGCCCCCGTTGATGAGATCCGCGCCCAAGCCACCGGCGAGAAGGTCTGCGCCGTTTTCACCAAAGATTCGGTCAGCGGCGCTTCCAGCCCTGATGATATCGTTGCCTTCCCCTCCATAACTGACCGTCGCGATCGCGACGGAGGGCATGTCGATGGTGTCGTTTCCGGCAAGTCCGAACGCGAGTATCCGGCCGGTCACACCCGAAAGGTTCACGGTTCTACCGTTCAGAACCACGCGGTAGACGGTTCCTGAAACGGTCACGGTCATTGCGTCGCCGGTGGATGTGCCGACAATCAAGATGGACTTTTTGCCATTTATCTCGGGATCGGTGATTGTGGTGACCAGGTTTTCGGTTGGCGAGAGACTCGAATTGAATGAGGCTGTGTTGCCAGAAGCATCCTTGGCGGTGAATAAAAGCTTGGCTGGAGTTGCGTCGAGGTTGGCTGATTTGAATGTCAATTGAGCCAGCGCGGAGTTGAGCTGGGCCACAGTTCCCGTGAAGGTGATGCTGGTGCCCGATTTACCCGCGGCGGTGAGGGTACCCCTGTCAACCGAAGCGGTCAAAGTGGAGATGGATGTTCCGGCATCGGCGTCTGAAATGCTGAAACCCTGCAATGCCGAGCTTGAACTGATGGTGAAGGTTCGTGTAGCTGGCCCGTTGAATACCGGAGGAGCGGTCGTCAGCTTGGAATCATCAATGGAGACCGTGTAGGCACCGTTGGTGCCGCGACTGGAACCCGCCGATTGGAAGGCAATCCCATCGGTGGTGATGGCGGTTCTGGATCCGCTGGTCACGATGGCGTATTTGGTGCCCGCCGTGACATTAATGTTGATGGTTCCTGGCTTGCCCACGGTGGAGTTGACGGGCACATAAGGGTTGGTCCCCGTTTGGCTGAAGACGCGAAACGATGGGGAGGCGGCGGATTCGGAACCGGGCAGGACCGAAATGGAAACCATCCCGTTACCGGTCGGGGTGTAGAGGAAAGTATCCAGGTCATTCCCGGTTACCTTGGAGCCATTGGAGTCATATCCAAGCCGGGCACTGCTGAAACGGGTTCTGTTGGCCGGCCGGAACACTGTGATCGGTTGATCTGAAACAACCGTGCTTTGAGTGACAAAATTCGATTGGAGCTTGTAGGTTCCAATACTGGTGGCCGCGGTTCCGCTGGCCTGTCGGAACGGATTGAACGAGGTGTTTCCCTCTCCACTGATGGCGATATAGTATTGTCGGTTGGCAGTGACTTTCACACCCAGCTTGGGATCGGTGCCGGACGACCCGCCCGAGGGGTCGGCGCTGGTTCCGACCATGTTGAGGCTGCGGAATCCGCTGGCGTCGACGGCGACCTCAAAGATATTGATGACTGTGCTGACGGGGTCGGGGATGTTTGCCTCCAAGGAGTCGACATCAACAAAAATAGTGCCGTTGGAGGGCGCCGTGTACGCGTAAAAATCGACATCCTTTGTCCCGATATCAGCCTTCGATGAGCCTCCGGTTGCGGATTGGTTGTCTTGGCCGATGCTGAAATTCTGCGGGGCGACCGGCAATAGACCAATCGCTGCGCCAGAGCCGATCGCGTCCGGATTGTAAACATCGGTCCCGATGCGTCCATTCAGGTCGTTGCTGGTGAATGTCACAAACGCGTCATAGAACCCGACATGGCTGTTGGGCAACGCATCCCTTCCACTGAAATTGAGAGGGGAATATTTTTGGTTGTTGTGGTCGGAAACACCGAAGACGATGCGGTCGCCGGCGCTGACAGCCACCTTGAGGAAGGCATCAAAACTAGTGCTTTGTTTGGAATCGTTCCCGGCGAGATTGCCGCTTGCGTCGATAAGGCGTTCGTCGGGGTTGTAACCGTTGTCGTTGAATCCGAGTTCGGTAAGGGTTCCGTCTTGTTCAACACGCCAGGCGCGGACGAAGGTGTCGGCGGCCATGCCTATGTCGTTTTTGCTTGTGTAGTCGAGGCTGTCGATGTCGAAGGAAATAGAGCCGTTTTCAGGCGCGGTCATGACAAAAAGATCAACATCGGCCACTTGGGTTGAAATTATATGGGATGGACGGCCATTCAACCCGAGTGAACCCGCGTCAACGACTGTTCCTCCATAAGCCGGATCGAGCTGGTCTGGGCTTGGAAACACAATTTCCGCCGGGCTGGAGAGGTAATCGCCACCGAGGAATCCGCGTTGAACCGCGGCTCCGGTGATCTGCAGGTAGGTCTCCTTGGCCCCGGGAAGAAGACCATTGGGATCCCGTGTCAAGTAGTCCATGGTCAGGTGGTATGGCCCTGTGGCCTTGACCCCGAGCACGGTGGAGCCTGCGATTCCGCTCAGTTCCTTTGTGGCGTTGTAAAACGCGTTGCCTTGGCCGCTGACGCCGATGAAGTAGCGTCCAGGTTCAAGGCGAACCCGCAGCGTGGAGAAGGGATCGAAGATGCCATTTGAATCTGTTGCAGGATCGTTGTCATCGCTGTTGTAAACATTCGCGGTGATTTCATTTCCATTGGAATCAAAGATCCGCAGTTGGGTGTTGACGATTGGAGCGGTTCCTGAAGCCCGGGTGGTCCTGACGGTGAGGGCCCCGGAGAGGTCAACATTGAAGCCGTAGAGGTCGACATCGTTCTCGCCGACGGTGGTGTCGCCATCGGTGCCAATCTCTCCCTGGAAGTCCGCGACGATGGGGGAGTAGCGCAGCGGATCCCCCTCGTTGAGCGATGGGTTGATGTCGGCGATCAGGCTCCGGGTGTAGTCGGGTGAAAGCTCGACGGGACTGCTGATAACTCCATTGGGGTCGTCGGCTTGGCTTGGGGTGTCGAACATCGACCGGACCATGGCGACGGCGCTGTTGGCGTTGATCATCCGGTAGTTGGCATGGGTGTTGTTGTCGAGGTTGTATTGAAGGGTGAGCGGATCGCGGGCGAAGCCATCATCCTCGTTGTCGCCGTCGTTGATGACGGTGGCCGTCTGGAAAAGAATTTCACGGACCTCGAGTGGAGTTAGATAGCGTCCACCAGTCCGGAAGGCCGCGTCCTGCATCAGGGCGACAACGCCCGAGACAACTGGTGCGGCCTGGCTTGTGCCGGCAAGTTCCGCGGTGAGGTCATCACCGCGCGTGGGATCAACACCGTTGTTGGGGATGGCGCTGAGCATGAGGGCGCCGGGAGCGAAGATGCCGTTGTCGATGCTGTCCCCGGGCCTCTGGCTGAAACTGGTCAGGCGACCGGCACCGGTGGTGTAGTCGTAGGTGTCGCCCTCGGGCCAGTAGGCCTGGCTCACCGTGCCATCCTTCCACACGGCACCCACCGTAAGCGTTGAGGCGATGCCGGGTGTGGAAGAGTTGCGTTCCGTGGGTGTCAATCCGTAGAGGTTGCCCGCCGCTGACACGACGGTGATTCCATTGGATTCAAGTTCTGAAATGGTGGACAGAAAGGGGTCATCCGGCCCCCTGTATTGGAAAAACCCGTACCCAAGCGACATGTTGACAATTTTAATATTGTAGGTTGCGGCGTTATCCCGCACCCAGGCCAAGGCTTTCAGGATGTCCTCGTTCGAGCCTGTGCCGTCGGGCCCCATAACCTTGAGCCCGATAAGCTTGCTGCCTGTCGCGACTCCGATGTCTGGGTTGCGGGCGCCAATAATTCCGGCCACATGGGTGCCGTGACCATTGGTGTCATCGGGATTGTTGTCGAATGCATTCCCGGAACCAACGAATTCGGCGTTTCTTTGGTTGACCGTACTTGAATTCAACCGACTGGAACTGAACCTGTTGCGCGAGTCTCCCGGCAGAAACGATCCTTGGGCGATGTCACCGGTGAAATCCCGCCCGACCGGGATCATCGTTCCACTATTGTCAGATGTGGTGAAGTAGGCGGGATTGTCCCCGGATTGGAACAGCGCGTGGGCATAATCGATGCCGGTGTCGATCACGGCGATCCCGATGCCCCTGCCGTCGAAGCCTGCTGTTGACGGATTGGCGCGCAGGTCGGTCAAGCCGATGAGGTCAAACGCCGTGTTGTGGGGGATGCTGGCTCCGACTGTGACGGTCCAGATGAACGATCCCGTGACAGTTCCACCTTTTCCGTCGTTGGCGGTGATTCGCGTGGTGAATGGGCTGGAACCGGCGGCCGAGTTGGAAATCGTGCCGGAAATGATTCCCGCGGAGGAGATCACCAGCCCGTCGGGCAGGCCGCTGGCGGTGAAGGCAAGGGTATCATTGTCGGGATCGGCAAAAGCGGTGGAAGCCGCGAACGAAACCTGAATCCCCGTGATATCAGACCTGTTGTTCAGGGTGGAGACAACGGGAGGCCTGTTGGGGACGGTAATTACCCAGGCGAATGATCCTGTCGCCGTTCCTCCGCGCCCATCGCTTGCATTAACCGTGACGGTGTAGGGGGTGGAAGTGCTGGCGGAGGCAAGAACCGTGCCAGTCACCGTGCCGTTTGCCGAAACGGAGAGGCCTGGAGGCAGATTAATGGCGGAAAACGATAGAGTGTCGTTATCTGGATCGGAGAAGAAGGAGGCGATTGACAGATTGACAACGCTGGAAATTGCGGATGTGCGGTTGGTAAGGTTCCCGGCCACGGGACTTCGATTGCCAAGGTTCACCGTCCAGGTGAAGGAAGCGGTGACAGTCCCGCCCTTGCCATCGCTGGCGGTGATGCGGGTGGAGTAGGGGCTACCGCTGTTGGCAGTGGAGGCGATGGTTCCGGATATGAGCCCGGCGGAGGACATGGTCAGTCCGCTGGGCAAGCCAGTGGCGGTGAAGGTGAGTGAATCGTTATCTGGATCAGAAAAAGAGGAAGCAACTGAAAATGATATAGGACTTCCACTAGTGTCAGAGAGGTTGTTTAGCGGGGAATAAACAGGTGGTTGATTTGCGTTCGGATCGGAAGGGCGAACTTCAATTGCAAAATCATATGTTCTCCCGAAAAATGACTGAGCCGATGAAGATACCTGAACTCCCACCGCCGGCGCCTTAGCGCCGGCACCAGTACCACCACCGTAGTAAACAAATGAGGATCCGTTTCCGTTGTAGGCGACAGGCATGGATCCACCTTGTGGTGCCGCCCAGTATATTCCCGCGTAAACAGTGGTGGTTTGGCTGAGTGAGAACCGAGCCCTGCCTCCGAAATCAACAGGCGAATAAGCGGTTAATCCCGAAAAAGCGATGGAACTACCCACTGCTATGGGCATGTATCCGTCCAAATTGGCGACGAGCAAAACAGGCGTAATGGTGGTTTGCGCGGGGGCAATGGTTCCTAGCTGGCGATAAAAATTGCCAGCGGCATAAGTTCCTGCGGGCAATTGAATTGGCCGATTCAGGTCAACTGCAAGTAAATCGTTGGCTGCATCAAAAGCCCCGCCATTAATATCACCAGGTCCCACCAGATAATAAGAATTCACAATCCAAGTGAAGGAAGCGGATACAGTCCCTCCCCTGCCGTCGCTGGCGGTGATGCGGCTGGAGTAGGGGCTACCGCTGTTGGCAGTGGAGGCGATGGTTCCAGAAATGAGTCCAGCGGTGGAAATGGTCAGGCCGCTTGGCAGTCCCGTAGCAGTGAAGGCAAGTGAATCGTTGTCGGGATCCGAAAAGGCGGAAGCGACGGAGAATGATACTTGGTTGCCTGTGATGTCGGACCTGTTGGAAAGAGATGAAGCGACTGGTGGACGATTGGGGGCCAAGACGGTCCAGGTAAAGGAAGCCGTTACAGTCCCTCCCCTGCCATCGCTGGCGGTGATGCGGGTGGAGTAAGGGCTACCGCTGTTGGCAGTGGAAGCGATGGTTCCGGAAATGAGTCCAGCGGAGGAAATGGTCAGCCCGCTAGGCAGCCCCGTGGCGGTGAAGGTGATTGGATCATTATCAGGATCCGAAAAAGAGGAAGCAATCGACAAACTAATAGAATCTGAAGCTTGTGATGTTTGCGAGGAAAGATTTCCCGCAGTGGGGGGGCGATTTGCCACCAATGAAATGTCATCAATAGCGAAGTCGCCGCCGACATCATAGCCTTGGGTGGCCATCAGGGAGAAATCCGCGGAGCTTAGGTTGCCGGAATTCCAAGAAACGGTGACCTTTTGCCATTGTCTTCCTTGGGCGGGGGCTTGACCGGTGCCGATGGTAACCCCATTCACCTTGGCCGCCAGGGGTGTAGGCCCCGGGTACCAGGAGGAAACCCAATAGGAAAATGTGTAGTTAGTGTTTGGTACGACCGGGACTGTTTGTTGCCAAAAAATGATATTGGCGATGTTTGAACCATTAACCCCGAGCATTTTGCCGGAGCCGGTTGTATGGTCGCCGTAGTCGATGACATTCAGGGCGGAGGCTACATCGTAGGTTTGTGCGCCGCCGATGTTTCCCGGGGTCAGGACATACTGTGAGCCGAAGCCAGTGTCTCCCTGCGAGAAATCGCCATTGGTGATCAGGTTGCCCGAAGTGGGTGGATTCGAACCACCGGAGGGAGGCGATGCTCCTTCCACAGTCACGGAGAAATCGTAGGAGCGTGAGAGCGTTGCCTGGCTTGTCCCGGCGCAGGCAAGACCGACATAGGGAAGAGCGGCCCCGGCGCCGTAACCTTCACCGTAATAAACCACGCTTGAGCCGGTCCCATCCAGGAATCCGACGGGCATGCGGTATGGACCACCCACATAGTGCGGTGCCCGCCAGTGGATTGCGGCGTAAATGGTGGTTGCTTGCGTCAAGGTGAAGGTATCGTTTCCGCCAAAAGGAACAGATGCGAACGCCGTCGCGCCCGGATAGGTTGCGGATGCTCCCACGGCAACCGGCACATATGCCCCACCTTGGGCGACAACAAGCGCCGGGGTAATTGATCCGGGTGACTCCGTGGCGGAAAGCGTGGCTATTTGGCGGTTGAAGGAACTGGCCCGGTAGGTGCCGGCGGGCAGGGACAACGGGCGGGCAAGATCGACAGCCAGAACATCGTTGTTGGTGTTGTAGCTATTGGCCGAAATATCACCAGGGCCGGCAGTACCCACCGTCGGCATCGCACCCACATCGATGTTGAAGTCCCATTTTTGGCTGAAAGTTCCGGAGTTGCTAGCGGTGATCGGGGTGTTGATCTGAGGGAACGCGGGGCCTTGATTGCTCAGTGAAGCCCGTCCCACGCCATAGTAATAAAAGGAAGATGTTGATCCGACATTCGCGTAGCCGACCGGGCATCGATATTCGACGCCATCAAACGGGGCAGACCAGTAGATACCAGCGTAGACAGTTGTGGTGGCGTTGAGTGAGAAGGTGTCGATATTGCCAAAGGCGGTGGAGGAAAATCCAAAGGGTCCTGTGTAAGTGTTGGTGCTTCCGATGGCGATAGGTTGGTATGACCCATTGGTGCTTACTAGCACCAACGGTATGACATCGCCTTTGGTTGGAAACGACTCGCCGTTGTAGTTTGAAAAATCGGTAAACTGCCGCCCGAACGAGTTCGCTTTGTAGTTTCCGGCAGAAAGTTGTATCGGATTTGAAAGGTCAACCACGATCAGGTTGTTGGATCCGCCGCCCCTTTCGGTTTGTATATCGCCAGGGCCTATGAGCGCCGGAGCGATCCGGGATTCCAATTCCAACAATTCCAAGGCCTTTTTAAATTTCGACTTTTGCTCAGAACCATTTTTTTTCTTCATCGCACAAATTTCCAAAGGAGGGTGTGGGACTCTAAAAGATCCGTTTCCCAACCTTTCAAATATGCCAAAAGCTGTTTTCCGGTCAATCAAAAACCATTTTTGATATCTTTGTTTTTGATGTTTTGTTGTAGAGGTGTGTTTGAATCATCAAATTTTTCGATTGTTATGATTGATTGCGGCCGAATTGATATAGTTATTTATTATATTAATTATTAGGATATAAGAATATATCCTTGGTTTTATGAAAAATTCGTAGCATATCGTTTGATATGCTGTGGACTTGCTGCTGTAAGTGTCAATTTCTTACTCATTTTGCCCATTGCAATTTGACTTACCTCACCCCCTCCGGCAGCACCACCGGCACAGGCTTGGTGTCGTGCTGGATCGGGCCGTTGAGCTTGGTGTGCTGGTTGGCGGTCGGGCCTCCAGTGGCCAGGAACATGCCGCGCTTGTCGG
>Ga0214917_10005054_pt1 | contig 14250 bp, 10 predicted proteins | sample LL_1208_BB_MetaG_FD_177983 | JGI IMG/M metagenome (GOLD analysis project Ga0214917, IMG submission 177983) | Freshwater microbial communities from Lake Lanier, Atlanta, Georgia, United States - LL_1208_BB | ecosystem: Environmental > Aquatic > Freshwater > Lake | place: USA: Georgia | collected... | reverse complement strand
GCACTGACCTAATCGTGGAGCTGAACTACCCCAGTCGGACGGAGATTGAGAAGCTGTTCCGCGACATGCTCGGCGGCAAGCACTATGCCACGGCGGAAGCCACGACAGACGCGTTCAAAACATTTTACGCGGCGATCAAGGACAAGCAGCTGCCCATGTCGGGCATCGTGAATTTCCTGTTCCGGTACCGGGACAAGCACATGGACAATTTGAAGGAGCTGCTGGACGGCGACACATTTATTAAACGCGTCACGGGAGAGGAGACGGCCACGAAGCTGTATGCTTGAAATGTTAAATGGAAAAAAAATGTTTGGTAATTGTATAACACAATAATAATTTCAATGTCATCTTATGAGCCATATGATCCAGCCAAGCGTGCTGATGAGATGGAAGCGACAGGCACTGAACCGACAATGGACGATTGGTTCATGATGCTTCGGTACCATGAAGAAAGAAGAAGAGAGAAAGAGAGAGAGATGGAAGAGAGAGAAAATAAGAGACAACAATTGTATGACCAGATAGAGGCCGAAGACAAAATGAGAGCCGATAGAGAAAAACAAAGAGAAGGTTTAATGGCCACTTCAAAATTTAATGTGAAATCAATTATGCCACAAGTCAAAAGTTTAGTTGCAGATAAACAATTTGAAGCATCTGGAAATGCTAGCCAATCTGTGATGGGTGATAGCACATTTTCCGCCAAAGGTGGCAGGCGAACCAGAAGGCATAAGCGTAGTGCCCATAAGAAGCGTAGTGCCCATAAGAAGCGTAGTGCCCATAAGCGAAGCGTCCATAAGTCCCGAAGGCGCTAATCGCAGTTTAATTTATGTCATGGTTTAACCATAACATGAATACAATTCGTTGAATTCAGTGCGTTCAGTTCAGTCCTGCGTTTTCAGAGTCATTTCAGTTCAAATAGCCGAGTAGTCATTTGTGGGTTGCACGCCCCAAATCTTTTTGAGCAGTCACAATGGATTTAGCGCTCTTCATGCAAACCACGCCGGGCATGAAGGATGCCGGCACAATTAAGAAGATCATGACCGCCGAGTTTTGGGCGACCATTGAGTGGATGTTTGTCATCCCGTCCAACCGCATCGGCAACTGGTTCCTCACGGCCGCTCAAGTGTCTCTCTCGTCCTACGTGTTTGATTTCTTGGGCCAAGTGCTGTCCAATGCGTTCTGGTTGAAGCTGCCCACCACGCTGGATGACTATGCTGCCATGGCGCTGATCCTGGGCGCCATGGTCATTTCCAAATACCATTTGGTGGGATGAAGATTTAATAAATCCCGTTCATAAGCATTTAAAGAATATCATTGAATATTGTTTAAATTATTGCAAATACGGAAAATGAACGCACCCGCGAATGCATATGTCGATAATGTGCTCACCATTAAGACCGTGCAAATTGCGCCCGTTCGCACGCTGATGACGGCACTAAAAGACATTTTGTTGGAAACCAACATCACGTTCAAAAAGGACGGCATCCGCATCGTCAACATGGACAAGTCGCACACCATGCTGGCGCACTTGTTTTTGGGTGCGGAGAATTTTGAGCACTACGAGTGCCACATGGAAAAAATCATCATTGGCGTCAACATGTTCCACTTGTTCAAGCTAATTAATTCTATAGACAACGACGACACGCTGACGCTGTATATTGAGAAGAAGGACTACAACGACGGAATTGTGTCATTCTTGGGCCTGAAGTTTGAGAACGGCGACATTAAACAGTGCAAGACGCAGAAGCTGCGGCTTATTGAGCCAGATCCCGAAGAGTTTATTGAGCCCAACGTGGTTTTTTCGTCCGTCATTAATTTGCCGTCCTCCGATTTCCAGAAAATCATTCGCGACATGTCGTGCATTTCGGAGAAGCTGGAAATTAAGTCGGTGGGGAACGAGCTCATTTTCCGGTGCTCGGGGCAGTTTGCCACGGCGGAAATCCGGCGGGTGGAGACGGACGGCAGCATGGAGTTTATTCAAAAGCAGGACTCCAATAAAATCATTCAGGGCGAATTCTCTCTGAAGAATCTGGGCTATTTCATCAAATGCACCAACCTGTGCAGCCAGATTGAGATGTATTTGGAGAACGATCTGCCGCTGGTCGTTAAATATTATGTGGCCAGTCTGGGAGAGATTAAGCTGTGCCTAGCGCCGCTGCCGTCGTCCAACTAGTAAGGGGGACATGCGTCCCCCTTAAACCCCTTGAAAATGCCACATTAATAAACCCCATTATTGCATTAATTTTGTAATATTAATGTAATATCTCTCTAATCACAATGTTGCAAACCGTTTTGAACAGCCCATGGACCAACTTGGTGCTGTTGTGCTTGGTGGAAGTGTACGGCGATTTCAAGTTCAAGGCATACGCGCGTTCCTCCGACGTCGGTTTATCGTTGTTCATCAAGGGATGCATGGGATACGCTGGTGTCATTTATTTCTTGATCCGCATGCTGCGGCTAAAGGACGTCATTTGGGTGAACGCCATGTGGGACGGCGGTTCGGCGCTCATTGGGACGCTGTTTGCGTATTTCATGTACGGTGAGCGGCTGAAGCAGCCGGTGAATTACGCGGGGCTGGCGCTCATTGTGTTGGGGCTTTTCATGCTGCGAAATGGGTAAAGGTTTTCTGATGGTTTTCTGATGAGGAGGGAAAGGTTCGGAGGAGGGGTGCGGGGAACTACGTTCCCCGGTCCGTAGGTTTTCTGATGATGGTTTTCTGATGAGGAGGGAAAGGTTCGGAAAACCGTAGGTTTTCTGATGATGGTTTTCTGATGAGGAGGGAAAGGTTCGGAGGAGGGGTGCGGGGAACGTAGTTCCCCGGTCCGTAGGTTTTCTGATGATGGTTTTCTGATGAGGAGGGAAAGGTTCGGAAAACCGTAGGTTTTCTGATTATATTATTCATAAAAATTGATTTATAAATAATGCGCAATTAATGTATTAGAGACCCGAAACAATTCAATACACATAGAAGATGTCTAAACCCGTCATTAAATCGTTTACGGACCACGACGGCACGCTCAAATTCACCGTGAGTCAAATGAACGTCAGTTTGGCGAATGCCGTGCGTCGCATCATGCTATCGGATATTCCCACGTACTGTTTCCGCACCCTGCCGCATGCCGAAAACCGCGTGGACATCACGGCCAACACCACGCGATTAAACAATGAAATCATTAAGCAGCGCATGGGCTGCATTCCGATCCACCTCAAGACCAACGACCCCGATTTTGAGCACTTCAATGTGGACGACTACCGTGTGGTTTTAGACGTTCAAAACACGGGCACCGCGAACGAATACGCGACAACCAAGGACTTCCGCATGATGAATGTGAAAACAGGCAAAGAGTTGAGCGAGTCCGTTGTTCGGCGCATCTTTCCGCCGGATGCGATCACGGGCGGTTACATTCTGATCGCGCGGTTGATGCCGAGGCTGACCCAGTTTGTGGAAGGCGAGCGACTGGCTTTGACCGCCGAAATCGGGGTGGGCACTGCGCGCATGGACGGCATGTACAACGTGGTGAGCACGTGTGCGTATTGCGCGACCCCCAATGCAGAGGAAGCCGACAAAGTGTGGGCCGAACGCGCAAAAATATTAGAGCGCGACGGCAACGACGCCGCGGCAATTGCGTTTGAAAAAAAAAACTGGTTCGCCATGGAAGCGAACAGGTATGTTGATCCAGACAGTTTTGACTTCATTGTTGAATCAGTGGGCGTGTATTCCAACCCCGAGATTGTGACCAAGGCGTGCCTGATCATGATCGACAAATGCAAGAAAATGATTTCAGACATTGAGAATGCCAGTGGTGACGTGGATGTGGCGCCGTCCAACACCACGCTGAGCAATGGATACGACATCACGCTGCAAAACGAAGACTATACGCTGGGAAAGTGCATTGAATACTTCATTCACACCAAGCATTATGAAGGAAGTCGTACCGTTTCGTTTTGCGGGTTTCGCAAAAACCATCCACACGACACGCACAGCATAATCCGCATGGCATTCCACGCACCCACCGATGCAGACATTGTGAACGCGTATTTGATTCAAGCCGCGCGTGACACGGTGGCCGTGTTTGAATCGCTGATTTCGCAGATTCACCGTTAAGGCAATTGCATTATATGGAAATAGCATTTAAATAAATGGCATGATGCACATGCAAATCATGCAATCAACCAACGCAACCAATGCAACCAATGCAACCAATGCAACCAATGCAACCAATGCAACCAACACAACCAATGCAACCAACACAACCAATGCAACCAATGCAACCAATGCAACCAATGCAACCAATGCAACCAATGCAACCAACACAACCAATGCAACCAAGATAACTAATTACAAATATATTTTGCTAATTTTGAATTGCAAAAAATACAAATGGAAGGCAGACAAACAAAAAAGCACGTGGCTTCCGAGATTGCCATCGAATGTGTGTTATTTGCACGTGATTGGACGTGGTAAAACCCACGAAGCATGCGAGTTGGATTTGCCCAATCACGTGCTTTACACCAACACCCAAGATGATTATGTGTCTCTGCCTCACAAGGTCATTGCCGCGCTGAAGGCGGTGAATGAGTGGTTTGAATACACGCACATTTACAAAACGGACGACGATCAAATACTGATTCAACCCAATTTTTTCGCGCGATTGGATCAAACGTTGAATGCCGCCGTTCCCACATTGAATTATGGTGGATTTAACATTCGGGTCAATAACCACTATTCAAATTACCACACGGTTCATTCTGAACTACCTCAAAAACTGTTTTTGGAAAAAAATGTTTACTGCAATGGACGGTTTTATTTTCTGTCCAAAGCAGCTGTGCTGCATTTGATCACACATGAATTGGAAATATCCAAACGAATTATAGAAGACCACGCAGTTGGATATTATCTGGGCGAACAAATGAAAATGCGCATGTGCAACATAGACACTGGTAAGATTTTTGCGGACATTGAACGATTCACCAACCTTTGAACGGGGTTAATACTTCAACACAGTTGTATTGCTTTATAAATGTGCTTATTTATAAATCAATATCAATTTTTAATAATTGTTTGATTGTTTCATTGTTTCATTGTTTGATTGTTTCATTGTTTCATTTCATCCTTCATGCTTTTTGCACGCTTTTCTTGTCCCGTAATTCAGCGCATACATCTGGTGCGACGGGGGCAGCCTGTTCATGTAAGCAATGGTGTGACCCAGTGTGATGTGCTCCTTCTTTTCGCGCAGTTCCTTCAAATACTGTTCGTGCAGTCGGAACATGTGCGTCTTGAATTCAGCGGGATATTGGGTGAAAGGGCGTTCTTTCTTGACGTAGCACCCAATGTAGTTTGCAAACAATTGGTTTGTGTACGCGTGCAACTGATGTCGGAACTTCTGAAACGCCGTGTCGTGTTCGGGATGCAGCTTCAAATACTCTTTAACCTTGCCTTGGTGTCGCAGCGACAGGTACTGGAACTGCAACTTGGATTCGCTGCCGGGCAGGTTCTTAATGCGTTCGTAATTCGGGTTGCGAAACTTGAAGCGCTCGCCAGTGCTGCGCTCGCGGCACACCAGCCCCGGGAAATCGTACGGCGCATTCAGCGAGGTGTACATTTCACGCATTTCGTTTAACCCGATGCCGTCGTACTGCACCGGCAGCCACACACTCGTTTCTTGAATTGCATTGATTCGGGCTAAATGCTCGTCGCGGCACTGCTCCTCCACGACAAGAGCTTCGTTGTCTATCTTGTAAACGGCGATCAAGTACAGCGTGGGGTTTGCGATGCGGCGCACGATGTGATTGTTTGGGTGCTGCATCACAAAACTGTAACTGCAGTCCTTCTGCAGTGCGTCAAAACTCAAGTTGGCTTCGTTCATGCACTCCAAAAACATGCGGCGAAACGTCTTTTTTGATTCGGTTGCTTCCGTTGCTTGGTTTGATTCCGTTGCTTGGGTTGCTTGGTTTGATTCCGTTGCTTGGGTTGCTTGGTTTGATTCCGTTGCTTGGGTTGCTTGGTTTGATTCCGTTGCTTCTGACTTCTTATGCACTGAATGGAACACGATGTTTGCTCCCACGCAGCTCTTTGTGGCCAGTTCCCAACCCGCGCCCTCGTCTTGTCCGTTGGGTTTATGGTAAAACACGTTGATCATGGTGCCCTCCACAAACTCTTCCACTCGGATCTTGTCATCCGAAAACCGGCCGTTGAGCTCATCTGCTGAAGGGGCGATGCACTTGGGTGGCGAATACGCCATGATTTTTCCATGTTGATCCAACACCACCGACCGCAACAACCCGACCGTTTGCAGCTCGTCGCATTTGATGTATTTCAAAATGGAGTACACGTGCGAACCGCTTTTCCATTTTTTGTTAGTCAGATTTGATTTTTTCAGGAGCGACTGCAGTTCGTCGCTTTGGGGGTCGTGAAACATCAGGCTGAACGCACGCAAAATGTCGGGGGCGGCGCACTTCAAGTCGTAGGTCCATTTATTTGATTGTTCCGTTGCCATGTTTGTTTTTGCTTTATGCTTATCAATCATAACCCGCATGTCTTTAAATTCATTCCATATTCATTTTCGCAATTTTCGCTTCTTTGTGCGCCCTCCTTTTTTTGGCGTGGCTTTTTTATTGGACGACAACGATCGTGCCACTTTGTCCCGTGCCTTGGTTGCCAATTCAATCAACGCTTCATTTGAAAAGGCGCGGTCACATCCTTTGATGTATCCATCCACATTTCTCTGCAGCGTGATCATTTTTCGCTGGCATGGTGTGAGCTTGGCATACTCCCGTTTTTTACGCGTGGTTTCCTCTTTTTTCACCGCCTCTTTTTCTTTGAATTCTTTCGCAGTCTGTTCAAAGTACTCCTTTAATGGAACCACTTTCTTTCCGATGGCACGGTTCTTTGCAAACACGTCTTCATTGATTTGCGGGGCTTCCGCCGCCGAAATCCCGTACCGCATTGCAATCATGTCGGCCGCATTTTCCAGCGGGTTCTTTTTTTGAGCGGCGGCTTCAAACGCATTTGCATTCGCATTTGCATTAATATCAACCAAAGTGGGCGCAATCCGTTTTTTCGGTTTTGCAGACATATTTGTGTGGTGGATATAATTTAAAAGTATAATTTAAAAATGCATAAAGCGACATGATGCAAACCCAAGATTTGAATAACGTGTATGTCATTGAATATTTTGACCCAACCAAACTGTGGCTTTTGATTTTTGTAGGGATATTTGTTCTTTTCATGGTCCCAACGCGATGCTACTAAAAAACTTCGCTTAAGGTGGTTGCATCATGGAATGTAAATTTAATGATACATTTTTAAAAATATATAATAGAGAGTTATCTTAAGATACATACATCATAGGTTGAATTGGAATGTCGGCGCACTTAAAGCTGGGCGACATCATACAATTTGAGGCTAAAAACCAGGATTTGAACAACCATGTGTATGTGATTGATTATTTGGACGAAACCAAGCTTCGCCTCATTGATGCCGAGACAATGCTGCCGCGCACGTTGACCATCAACGCGGACACGGGGTCCTTTTCCGACGAGTCCATTTTCAACATCAACATTTTAGACCATGCGCCGGAGCCGGGGTATGCGCGACAGAACGGCTTACTTCCAAACACGTGGGTGGACATTTACTTTGGTGGCGAGCACCCCACCGTCATCACTGGGCGCATCTCCAATTTAGAAGACGGCGAGGACATGATTGAACTCACCACCGCGCCCGACAACGAAGTCATCTACATTGATTTCGGGTTCAAGGGGTTGCCGGAACACATGCCGATTGAACGCATTAACATCCGTCCGCCGCCCTCCAGCGCAGCACCGGCAACAACGACGGATGAAGCACCGGCTGCTGCTGCTGCTTCAGATCCCTTTGACGACGGTCTAGCCCCGCCCGTACAACCCATGTCGGTTGCGGTTCCGGCGGTGCGCAACGCCATTGCGGAGATGCTGCACGATGCCGACGAAATCATGGCTTCGCAAGCCGTTCAAGAGTTTTCGTTTATGGTGGACGTGCCCGCCGAGCGCAAGCGCTACAGCATAGAGTCACAAACCAACGACATGCTGAATGCGCTCCTTTCCAATGTGCCCGCCACCCAGCGCACCGATGCCGTGTTGAACGGCATTCACACGCTGATCACCCGGTTTAAGCGGCTGCGCGAGCAGTTTTCCACGTTTGACCGCAGCGGAAATGCGCACGTGCCGCTGACGCACGGTCCCGACCACCGCCCCCTCATTGAGTCGTTGCGCAAATTGAACCAGCGCCTGCATTGGATTCTGCCGGTGGCGGCATGTCGCAAGAAGACGTACGTGAATGAAGAAACCGACGAATCGTTGTCCATGTCGTCCCCGAAAGAAGACGTGGTGCAAATGACCATGTCGCAAATGCTGACCGACCAGTCGCAGCTGTACACTTCTTATAAAAACGGCGGCGACAGGTATGCCGCTTACATCAACAAGTTGAGCACGACCCAATTTACGCCGTTTGAACCGCCCGAATACGAGGAAGATTACTTGAAGAGCGAAACCGTGTGCGACAACATGACCGCCGTGATTGACAACTTGGGGCAACTGGAATCGTCGGTGGTTGCGGGCGAGGAGCTGAAAACCCGCCGCTTCGTTGTGCAGCGCTACAATTTGGGGCTGACGCGCCTGCAGTCCACTGCAATGACCGAGAAGCGAATGACGGCCGACGTGGTGCCCATGACGCCAGCCGACACGCTCACGCTGAAGTCGTTCATCATGCTGCCCGAGCCCACAGTGGCGTATTCGCGCATCAACCTGCACACCATCAACATTCTGGACAAGTCGCAGCTGAACCAGCACAATTTGAATTACTGGCAGCTGCTGCGCAAGACCACGCGCATCAGCACGCGCACCATTGACGACTTGGACGAGCACATTGCCTTCAACTCGCGCGACTTTTTGAGCGACATCAAGGAGTACGTGCTGAATGCCGAAATCACGGACGCCGACCGGTACGCGGAGTACCTGCGCATCGTGGTGCCGCGCACCCGCGTGCTGTTTGATCTCGTCAAGAAGCACCTCGTGGGCAGCTTGTCCCTCTCCGAAATCGTGGACTACTTGGAGCCCTTCATGGTGTACCACCGCGACTTGACGCATCGCCAATACACCGACATGGTGGGCTTCCTGCGCGAGCGCATTCGCGACCACAAGCGCAACTACGCGCTGCTCAAGACCCAGTGCGACAAAGTGCGCACCCACAACTACGGCGTCATTTATTTGGGCATGTCCCTGCTGCACAACTTGCTGGTCAGCGGCAAAGCCGAAGCGGACGAAAGCGGCGTGTTTGAGACGTACGGCTTTTCCAAGGAGCAGTACAACATTGGCGGCGACACCGCGTTTCAACGCGCGGACGCGGCCGATGCGGAAGTCCGTTTGCGGCGGGCACTCACCCCGTCGGAGTTGCTGCACCGCATGCTCGTGGCCGACAATGCCCGGCTCTACATGTGCGCGGTGGCCAAGCTGAATTTGGATCTGCTCACGTCGTTTGATTTCGGCACGCTGCTCAGCCAGCAGACCAATCGGTTCAAGCAGCGCAAGGCGGAGGAGGAGGGCGCCAACAAGTGCGCCAACATTGTGATTGCAAAGCAGTACTTGTCCGACTCGGACGAGCTGGAGGACGACAACGGCATAAATATCGCGTTTGATCGCAAGTTTGACCGCACCAATTACGAATTTATTAAGCGCTACGAGTCGCAACAGCAAGCCATGCCGCGCGAGGAGTTCATCCTGTTTTTGAAGGAGGAGGTCAAGCGCGAATTGAAGGTGCCCGACGATCGGCAGGCGGGCGTGGAGGTGGAGGCCATGCTGTTGGGGGAACGGCCCGTGCAAGACGGGCAATACGCGGTGATTGAGATGGACAACGCCGACGGCACCAATCGGTACCTCTATTACGTGCGCAAAAACAAACAGTGGATCCGCGACACCAACATTCCCGCGGGGGTCAGCATGTACGACCCCGCTTTTTTTTGCAACGTGCAGGAAAAGTGCTTCACCGTGGAACAGACGTGCATGGACTACAACTTGGCCGCCGACGCGGTGAAAGAGGGGCTGCTGAACGAAATGAACGCGGAATTCAAGGCCGGCGTGGACGACAACCGAGAGCGCACCGTGCAGCGCATTGGCGGCAAATTCAGTTACTACGACACCGTGCTGCCGCGCTTGCGGCACATGAAATACGCGCGCATGACGAAATACAACGACGCGCAGCTGCGGCACCAAGTGAGCGCCGATGAACTGCAGGACATTGTGCAGTCGCCGTACGAGCGCTTGAAAACAATCATATTGGGGCAGTCCGATTTGGTCAAGCGCAACGCCGACGTGCTGGATTTCGCAGAGCGCTACACGCGCGCGGCCAACGAGCGCTTCAGCGAAGACCCGCACTGGCTGTATTGTGTTAAAACCGATGTCAAACTGTTACCCAGTTTTTTGCGCCGGCTGGCGGCGGCGTTCTCCACTTCTGCTTCCTCTGCTTCCTCCGCTTCCTCCACATTGTACCAGTCCACACTGCGCACCCTTTGCCGGGAGCAGGGCGAGTTGAGCGACGAGGGCAACGCCATTGTGGACAAGCACAGCGGCTACGTGATCATGATGCTGGAGTCTGCCACGGAGGAGGGCAGCGACTTTCGCGGCATGTTGTCGGGGGACGACGAAGGAGTGGGAGGAGCCGCAGCAGCAGCCACATCCGTGAAAACCACGGTGCCCAAAAAATACGACAACCCGCGTGCCGGCATGATTTCCAACGTGGTCACGTCCATGGGCAACTACTTGAGCGTGGACCTGAACCCGATGCGCGAATTCATTGTGGAAAAAACCATGGCCGCGCTGAATTCCACCATGGTGAGCGAGGAGCAGTACAATAAAATGGCCCAGAAAAAATTTGAAACGGATAAAAAGCGCCCTCCCTCGTTCAAGGAATTCATGCACACGTCGTTGCTGTTCACCACGCTCGCGTTTTTGACGGTGGCCATTCAAACGGCCATTCCGTCGTTGAAAACCAACAAGACGCAGCCGGGGTGCGTGCGGTCATTCATGGGATACCCGCTGCTTGGCGAGGAAGACATGAGCGGCATTCGCTACGTGGCTTGCATTGCGCACCAGCTGAAGAGCAAATCCGTGGAGCCGTGGAGCGCCGTGAAGGACCTGAAAGAATCAACCATTGCCGACCGAATCAAGACGTACCTGAACAAGTACGCGGTTGTGCTGGGTGAAATCAGTGACCTGCTAGCGCGGAAGCGCGAATACTTGCGGGAGCACGCGGAGGAGCTCGTGCCGGTGGAGCTGGACATTCGCCGCATGACCACGTTTCTGCCGCCGCTGGGCGGCGTCGTCAATCCCACGACGAACCAAGTGTCGGCGCAGTTCATGGAACAACTGGACGAGAACTTGCGCCGCGGCAAGCCCGAGCAGACCGAACAGCTGGGGGTCTTGCGCGCCAAGGTCATGTACTTTTCGCTCGGCATACAGCAACTGGTGCAAGAAGTGGTGAGCAAATTTAAAACGCAGCTGCTGCTGAAGCCGCAGACCGAAGGCGGTGTGCCGTTCCTGCAAAACGCGTGCTGCTTGGAACCCGCGGACGGCAGCACCACGCTGCAGTTCTTCGTGCGCCAGCGCCCCGGCATCCAAGAGTGCAATGCGGATGCGGCCAAAACCCAAGCCGTCATTGACCGAGTGATGCAGCTGGGTCAGGCGCCCACGCTTTACGATCCCAACCCTACGAAACCCGCGTTCCCCCCACTGTCGCCTCAGTTTGACGAGCGCACCATTTACATGGCGTTTGCTGCGTTCTGCAATTACAACAACCCGCGCCCCATCCCGCCGCAGCTCCAGCTGTTCTGCCTGAACAAACCCGACATTGATGCGTCGGATTCAGTCACCGCGCAAATGGAGAAGTTGAAACGCAGCGGCGTCAATTTCACGCGCGAAGCGTTTGCGCAAATGATGCAGGTGGTTGGCGCCAAAAACGTCGTGCCCATCCGTTTGAACGAGCCCGAGTGGTCCAATGACCAGCAGTTGCGCGACATGATTGCCGAGCTGCGCGCAAAGGATGATGGCGCTGGCATTATTCCGACCGAGCTGCAGGCGCACATTTTGGCATTGATGGACACGTATGATTTGGCGCTGTCTGAAGAAACGCCGGAGATGCGCGACTTCAAATCGTATTTGAGCAACTTGTGCGACGACCGCTGGGCCCGCATCGGTGCATTCTTGGACAGCAACAGAGCGGGTGTGCCGAACTTTGCAAAACAGCGCGCTAAACTGTCGGCCACATTCGGCGCGCTCATGGACTTTGCGCCGCAAAAACGAGGCGCGGTCATTGAATCCGAGGACGCAACGCTGGCCCGAGCCATCCAGTTCACGAAAAACTGCATGCACTCGTTGGCCGATGTGTTCCCGGCCATGATCTGCAACCAAGTGGCGCGCGACGCGGCCAGTGTGAAAGTGCCGGCGCATTGGGGGCTCAGTGGCCGTCACGGCGACGACGTGCGAAACATCATCAGCCGCACATACGCGGGGCTGAACAAATTTTATGGCGACCGGCAGCTGACCCCGCTGCTCAAGGCCATGCAGCCCCGGGTTCGGGATCTCATGCGCTTAATGAGCATCACCCCGTTTTTCGCGGGAGTGCAAATGCAATCCAACGACACCCCACAAACATCCAATAAAACAACCACGGTTTCGGCGTTTGACAATCGCATCGTGCACCTACTGTACAAATACTATGCAATGGAACTGCTTGCGGAATGCACGCGCATGGTGGATTACAATGGCATCATGATTGAAGAGTCGGTGCCAGTGGAGGAGGACGAGCTGGTTGCGGCCACGCTGCGCGCGGAAGAAGCCGCCACAGGCGTGATGGAGGAGGTTCAAATTCTGCAAATAGAGAGAACCGTGGTCGGCAAAACCATCGTGGAGCTGCTGTTTGCGTATGCCGACATTGTGGACGACGAGCGCGCGGCGACAGACATGAACGCCGACACCATCAAGGAGCGCGTGCGTCGCACAAAGGACAAGGAGAAGGAAATCATTGTGGAGGGGTTTGACGTCATGACGAAGGAGCAGCGCGAAACCGAGAAGTTCTTCAAGGACCACCGCATCGGCGACTGGAACGTGGGGATGCAGAAGGGGCTGCGGCAGTACGTCAAAGACACCTACGACCGCGAGCGCGAAGAAATGGAGCAGCAGCTGCGCAAGGAACGGCAGCTCAGCCGGCGCGACTTCGTTTCCGACATGCAGCGCGAAATTTTCTTGGACGGCGACGCGGAGCGCGAGGCGGCCCAAATAGAAGCTGAGGAATACAGCTTGCGCGCATTGCCGACCGATGACGACTACGGCGAAGCGGATGACGGAGGGGCGCTGGACTACGAGGACGTGAACCCAGAATGACCGCAGATAATGTTGGATGCAAAATAATTTTATCCAAACTACATTGGATGAAATTATTTTTGAAATGTTATAACACTGAGTACATTGTTTATTGTTTATTGTTTATTGTTTATTGTTTATTGTTTATTGTTTATTGTTTATTGTTTATTGTTTATTGTTTATTGTTATTATAGCTGCGAGTTCATGCGCCCCGGGAGGCCGTGACCAAACACGATCATGTAAATGAGCACGGCAGACGCGATGAGAATGCTGCGATTCTCCGCCACTGCAGGAGACTGCTTCAAAAGAAACACCATGACGGCATACAATGTTATTCCAATGACGACCGAATGCACCAACATGGTTAAACCTCTCTCGGACATTTTCTTGTGATTTGTTTTTTTACAGATGTGATATACTGTTATTGAGAGAAAATAAAAAAAAGGACTCGGCGTGTTCGCGTTTGTCCACGTTTATGCAAATTGAAATGCGTTAAACCAAAAATCTGGGGGATGGCTCTAATTCAGATGATGATGATGATGATGATGATGATGATGATGATCTTGAATCGGTCGACATTTGCATATACAGCATTTGCATTTTATTTTTATTTTGGTCAATTGCAAAATAGAAACATGTCAATCATATATGTCATAGACATACATACATACATACATACATACATACATAGCATGCAACCATCGCACATGGATGCGTTAAATGATGTGCATGAAAAAATCAAATGGAAACGAGAGAGAGAAACGCGTGAACAACAAACACAAACACACGCACAAACACACGCACAAACACACGCACAAACACACGCACAAACACATGCACAAACACACGCACAAACACAAGGAC
>Ga0214917_10005053_pt1 | contig 14252 bp, 13 predicted proteins | sample LL_1208_BB_MetaG_FD_177983 | JGI IMG/M metagenome (GOLD analysis project Ga0214917, IMG submission 177983) | Freshwater microbial communities from Lake Lanier, Atlanta, Georgia, United States - LL_1208_BB | ecosystem: Environmental > Aquatic > Freshwater > Lake | place: USA: Georgia | collected... | reverse complement strand
GGTGTTGTTGTTTAGCGCGACATACCCAGAATCGGTTCGACGGTTTGCTCATCAGATCGTTCCCAAGGCGGCTAAGATTGAGGTTAAGACCACCGACCTCACTTTATCGACAATCTGGCAGGTTTATATCAACACAACAACTGCAGAGAACAAGTTCAATGTATTGTCGGATTTGTATGCGATAATGAATGTTGGTCAGTCGATAATTTTTGTCAACTCGCGAGCAACTGCGTTTGATCTAGCATCAAAGATGAAGAATCAGGGTCACTCTGTCTCACTCATTTGCGGTACTTCCAAGCAAACATCGAGTGGAGAAGTTATAGACCCTCAGGTCCGGGATAAAGTTCTGGATGAGTTCCGAACTGGGGTTTCCAAGGTCCTCATCGCCACAGATGTATTGGCTCGAGGAATCGATGTTCCAGCAGTGACATTGGTGGTGAACTATGAATTGCCAATCAATTATGACGGAGTAATGAGTGGGGAGAAAATGGGAGTAAACTACGAGACCTATATTCACAGAATTGGGCGAACGGGGAGATTTGGAGCGAAAGGAATTGCCGTGAATCTCGTGACTAACGAAGAGGTCCACAAGGTTGATTCTATCAAGAAATTTTACAACTGTGATATTGAGAAGGTCGAGGCAGATATTGATGCACTCGAAACGCGTCTCAAGGAGATTGGTGAGGCAAACAAAGAGATAAGAACAGGTCTAGTTGAGTAGTGAAATCAAGAGACAAGTTATTATAGCAATAAAATCGTTATCATCTATGAAGATACTTTAACAATCAACTTTCCCTTAACTCGACGACTTTTCAGAGTCTCAAAAGCTGATCGGATAGACGCTTCATCGAATGGGACATGAGAATCAACGTGGATCTTGAGTTTGCCATCCCTGACCAAATTTCCTATATCAATGATTTCCTCTTTGCGAGGAATCAGGTACATGAGAGAGTACTGTTTCTTGAACAGGTTGAAGCCAAACATTTTCGAGATAAACACCTTAATCCAATCCAATGTGGATGCGCTGTTGATGGCCACGTATCGACCTGTCTCCTCTTTCAACAACCCCATTCCCTCGGGGACGTAGTTGTGGTCTTCTTTGCTCGATACACAGTCCGCAACAATATCAATAGATTTAGCTGGGAGGCAGGTGCGGAAATCAAAACCAGACTTGGTGTAGTCCAACACCTCGTCGGCACCCAAAGACTTGACAAAGTCTGCATTCTTACCCGAACAAACCGCATATATTTTAGTTCCTTTGGGACACTTTGCCCTTGCGATTTGAACTGCACACGAGCCGCAACCACCCGCTGCACCAATCACAACTATTTGTTTTGGTTCAGTTCCTTCAAATGCACCGTTATCGGCGAGCATCTGATATGCAGTGTTCGGAGCGACTCCAAGACCACCTGCAACATCTGCAGGAACTTCCTGGGGAAGTAACGCGATCACTTCTGGCGATGTTAGAGTGTATTCAGCCAGGCCTGGACCGAATCCGAAAACCTTGTCACCTACATTAAATCCAACAACACCTGAACCGACTTGTTCAATCACACCGCATATGTCCATTCCGACAGGCGAACCTTTGCGTGTGAAGAATAGAGGTTTCATTGTGGGAATTTTGTAATCAACCGGGTTAAGACCCGCTGAAATAACCTTAATTAGGACAAGGTCTTTTCCTTCTTTAGTAGTGACCTTCGGGTTGGGTAGATCAGTCCTCCAACGCATTTTCCCCGTACCATTGGAATCATAAATGAAGGCTTTCTGCGTAGCGGGCTGAGTCGACATGAGTTTCTATATCTACGGAACAGTTATATGCATGCAGTCGTCGACGCGTTAATTCATCCCAATCAAAATTTTATGCTGTCCGACAACGATATTCGGAGAATCAAAAATGCAATTTCCACTGCAAACTCAGAGGACGACAAGAAGAGACTGGAAGCAGCACTCGATTCAGCAAACATGTCCTCTGTAGCCGACTTATTATCTGGGGACATTCTCTCTTCATTGTGGGACAGGTCTAAAGAGGAATCCCTAATCAAGCCTTCCCAGCCTATCAAACAGGCCGTAAATATCCCACCCCAATCGCGGAAGACATCGCGCGAAGAAGCCGAAGAGGAAGACGCCAAACGCCGATATACAGAATCCGTCCAGCTCATCTCAGTTCTGTCAGATAAAATTCTTCCGCTTATTAAAAAGGATCCGCATTATATGGAGATATCTCCGAAAGCCAGGAAAATCTGCCCAACAACAGACTGGGTGAAAACCTATCCGAATCCAGAGGGGAAAAAACCAGTCATTGTGATTGACTGTGCGACGGGACTGTGTATGAATGACGGGCAGTATGTGCCCAACGTCTTGGTGCGTTTCCTAGCGGCTGATTTCCTGACCGAGAATATACTCATGGACATGAATGTTGCTCTACCCGAGGGGCACCAACCTGCTGATCTGCGACCGAGTATGACTGGTATCGACGAATCCATCGAATTAGATCCTTCAACAACCTATAGAACTGCCCGCGAAAAGCTCTTGCAAATGATTAGTTCGGAAACAATAATAGTTTGTCCTGATGCTGTGCGATGCTCGGCCGCTCTGAGACTCGAACACCCTAACTGGTTATCGATCCAAGACGTGTTCAAGATTGACCCGACCAAGAAGAAGCAAGCGGAGGGTAAATTTTATATCCGACAAAATCTCACAATGAATCAGATCGTTGAGGGGTTTCTCGGTGAGCAGATACAGGAACGGGTCAAGCATCTTCCTCTTCGGTCTCGACTAGTTGAGACTTTACTGGGGTTAGTGAGGTTGACAAAAAGCGTGGCTCGCAAGAATATTACTCAGATTCCTGTTCTTGTTGATCTACCACGAAGACTCAACACGGTGCTTGTGACTCATATTCCGTCCGATTGGACCGTAGAAGACGGTATCGGTGCCATTTTTCCATCGGCTATTGACATAGAACCAATAGATTTTTTCCTTGACACCGCGACCAACGAATGGCGAGGCGAGACGCATGTTAGATTCCGAAATGAGACCGACATGCGGAAATCTTTCGATGCGTTGACTACATGCACCGATATATTCGTTGGATGGGAATGGAAGGTTTGTGGACGAGTTACTGAGGAATCCTTAAAAGCGTTGGGGGAGGAATTCGGTCCTGTGGTCGCGGTTAGGATCCAGGATAAATACAAGCAATATAGAACGGTATTGCCTGGTAAGGAGGAATCCAGGCCTTTTGGGTTCATATCGCTCGCTCGATACCAGGACGCGCTAAAGATGGCCGAGGAACCAAGGCATATAGTGAAAGAGGATGTCTCATTTCATGTTAAAATCTCTCGGAAACCCATAACAGCATTCAAGCGGGTGCCCCTCGGCGAAAATGGGGAGGATTACATTGAGGCCTTCATTATGTGAAGCGTAGTGATATATATAGATTAGAAAGTCCAGTTCGTGCAGAGCATGTAAAACACAAAACAGATGTTCGGAAATTTTTCGGTTTCACGAGCCTTCGAATTCCGAATAAGACCTAATGACAGCGACATCAACTCTTCGCGGGTCAACTCTCGGTGGTATGAATGACCTTCTGAGGCGCTTAGAAGATATTGAGACTAAATGTCTTGGTAAGTCTGAAGGGAAAGTCGAGACACTTGATTCCAAAGATAAATTCCTCTCTCTCAAGGCGAGCATGAACCGCGACTTGGCAGACATGAAAGGGAAAATCTATGAACGCCGCGATATTATGAGGAAAGAAGGTACAACACACGAAGTGATTAACCTGACGTCGGAAATACGTGTGCTGGAATTGAAGCTTAAGGAGGACCTGATTCAGTTGAAAGACATTTACCGAAAACAGTGTGATGGAACAGTTTTCATTTTTACAGGTAACTCCAAGCCCACCGCTGAAGATTTATCTCAGCGGTACGAAGCGATGGACAAGATTGCGTTTCAGATGGAAGAAGCCCGAAAAGCGTTCAGGACTGGTCAAGACATGGAAGCGGACTATGAGACAGAGAAACTGCGGGCGCAGTTGGTGAAGCCAGGTGACACCACTGCAAACAGTGGTGGAACGTCGATCTTGACAAAGGAGTTCCGTGATGGTGAATTAGATGACGAAGAGCGAGATGCTATGAATCGTTGGTCCGAGAGGGAGCAGAAACTTGATCAAGAACTTGCAGATGTCTCTATTGCTGTTGATCGACTTCGTCCTTTGGCAGAAGAAATCCAAGCCACTGGGAAGAAACAGGAAAGAATGATTGAGATGATCAACGCTCGCGCAGACACTGCTACAGCGAATCTGAGAGGTCTTAACCTCCGACTCCGTAAATTCATCGACACAAATCGCCGATCAACCTTCATTTTCAGGATAGTCCTTATTCTCATCCTTCTTGGTCTCGGAGTGTACATATACATGCAGGTGAGCGGAAACAGCTCAAGATAATTAATGCAAGCAAAAGCAATTCAATAGCAACGCAATAGCATGTTATTTTCTCTCCTTCCTTCTCTGTTCCAGCTCATTACTGAATGGTACTCCCTCACGGGTTTCGCACGGTCGTTATTCGAGGGGACGAATTTAAGTTTTGTTGTGCCCACTTTGTGTCGTACGCGGGATTCCGCGAACGACTCCATGGGCACAACTACACTGTGGAAGTTGAAGCCACGGGTGATATGTCGATTGACGACGGTTACGTTATTGATTTCGGGATACTGAAACAATCAATTCGGGAAATATGTAAATCTTTAAACGAGAGAATTCTTGTACCAACGAAGAGTGCAACGCTGAAAATTTCAATCAAGGAAAGACCTTGTACTGGTCCTCCTTTGAAGGGGATTGTTACATGCGGTGTCAACGAAACAGATGATTGCTGCACAGGAGCAGCGGAATCCAACTACGACGACAATCAACAGATAGAGATTGAATGTCAGTCGTCGTTCTTTTCGTTCCCTCGAAACGATTGTGCCATGATAGATATCGCGTTTTCAACTGCGGAAGAACTTTCCAAGTATTTCGCGGAAAGATTACAGGAGAAACTGGGTTCAGAATTTGCCACTAGAGGCATTCAGTCTATCACTGTTCGGGTGTTTGAGCGCCCAACCCAAGCCGCTAGTTTCACCTTTAGATTCGACTAGCAATAATATGCGAAACGTGTGTTATATGAAACAATTTTCTTAGTGAAACAAAATGCATGCGTTTTACATCTCTGATGACTCGGTTATGATGGAGCTAGAACGTGCTGTTCGAAACGCTGGGGCCACACTGGTCTCAAAGAACAGCACGTGGTGGATTGCGTACTACTACCAGTCTGTATTCACGGGAGAACAACATGCGCAGAATCCCGATCTGTCGGTACCTGTTTTCTCGGTACTGGGGAAGGAAGGTGATGAGACCACATATATTTTGTCCGAGGTGGAGGATCCGACGCCTGTCATGCAAACCGGGGAGGATTTACTTGTAGCACCTGTTAGGTATACTGATATATCGGAGATGAATTACATGTTCTTCGACAAGGTTAAAATCTTTAACCTAAAGAATAAGAGAATAAAGAAGCTGAATGTGGTTTTCATGCACTTCATCCTTGATGGCACACAGATACTTCTTGGTGACAACTTCTTTCTCGTGAAATCTGATGCTGTAGATGAAAGCGTTCTGCGAGTACTTACAAGTGCCGGGGCCGGTTCGGTGCGGAACCTTGAGAAGTTCTCAGCTTCTCTTCGATCGTCATCGTTTGAGATGCAGTTTTACATTTACTGGTTATTCAAGATGCGAGACACCATAACCATTCCTCGCCCCGTTCCAACAACGAAAGAAATCGCATATGCGGACTGTGTGTTTGTGAAGGATTCATTACTAGTTTAGGCCATATTGAGTCATGCGCGCTAAAATTACATGTAAATCACTAGTAATGACGCGAAAACAACTCTTCCTCGATGTCGACGGGGTACTCCATCCGTTTCATGGTGCCCATATGCGGGAAGCCGATGTAACCACGTTCCACAGAGACTGTATGCAGCGACTTCAGCGCATAGTGGATGAAACCGAATGCGAAATTGTCCTTTCCTCATCCTGGAGAAATTTTCTCAATACGCGCAATATTTTGCATGCTAATCTAGCAGAATATGGCCTGACATTCCAAACCTGGATAGAGCCCGATTTTCCGGGTTCGCACGCTTCGCCAAGTGTGGGAAAGTTTTCCAAGATCGTAGCATTCGTTCAGGCCCATCATCCGGAGGAATGGGTCGTCTTAGACGATGAGGACCTCCTCACTATGAGTGCAGTCGATCGGCACTCATTGATGGCTCAATTATTCGAATCACGCTTTGTCCGTACCGATGAGCGGAAAGGACTTACAGACGGTGATGTTGAAAGAGTGATTCGCATATTCAATTGTGACTACGACGCCGATTCAGACAATTAGAGTAGCTTTCTCTCGATTCAGTTCATTACAATACCATTACCCACGGAATAATGCTTTCTGTATGTATATTAATTTGGGGATGTTGGAGATGTCGGAACTATTATGCGGACTTGATCAGCTTGTGATGCTGCTGGACTAAGCTCGGAACCCGATGACATCAACGAGACGGCATCATCCCCTCGTAACTCTTTCATGACACCACCGAAACTTGGCGAGGAAACCAAGACTCCTTCCACTAAAGGCACAGGTGTGCCGTCGAGTTCCTCCACTTGACTTCCTCGTCTTCCAATATGGTCGAACCCGTCAATGGCTGAGAATGGTCCCACGTTGAACACGGTACATACAACGACATAGATGGTCATGTTCTTGTATCGGGGAGCGACAGCACCAAACACTGATGGGAGAAGCGAGCTAACAATATTTGATATTGCGCGACCCCCTCCTTCAACGACTGTCAGCACAGACAATGAGCTTCCCTCTAATCCTCGTGGTGCAAGTTGGGCCACCAAGATATGTGCAGGGAGTAGCTGGAGGTCATTCACGAGGGTTAGAGTGAACGCAGAGACGGCTGCCCAAACAACTTCGTTCATGTGCCATTTTGCAGCTAACCCTGTTGTGATTACGATAGGCATCAACGAGGCAGGTATCGAAGCCATCGTCAAACTTGCCATCAACGTTGAGTACTTGGATCTTTGGAAAAACTGTGCATACACAACAGGTGCCACAAGGGAACCAAATGTCTGTACCACGTTAATAATGGACAAACTCGCAATTGAGAAATGTCGCGCGTCAAGCAAGTAGTATGCCATAGGGGCTTCGTATGACGGCACAACGACTGACAAAAACATATATTCTATGACATTCCTAAATGGTGGTGACTCGGAAACAGCAAGCTTGAGCTGGCTGTATTTTTGAGCAATCTCGCCGGACCAGTCATGATGATCTGGTCGCTCCACTCGCTGCTCGTCTGATGTGTACGCGAGCACCATCGTACCTACATGCACTGCGGCCATGGAAAAATATACAGCGGTGATCGACGTCGTCGATATCAAGTACCCGCTAGCGCACACATTCAGAAACTGACCAAGCCGATGAGCCGCTTGGTACCGTGATATCTGTACTGACGCTACTGATTGGTCTGGGATGTCTGTCAAGGGAGCTGTATCATCCCGACAATCCTCGAGAAGCATTCCCTGAGCCGCGGCATCAATCATGGCGCGGCCAAACGTTCTCAAGGTCATCAGAGTCAATGGAACAAAAAACCCGCCCGAAACGTCAGTCACAGACAAATACCCGATTAGAAAAAGTGAAGCGGCATTCACCAACGCTGACGCAATAATATATGGCTTTCTTTTGTATCCAAAAATTGGGACAGTGTCAGTGATCAGTGCCAAGAAAGGTTTCGCTAGCCATGGACTTAGTGAGATTCCGATCGCTGCTGATGCTGCAAGCTGGCTCATGTGAAAATGAGTCTTGAGTGTATACAACAACGGCAGCTGAATCCCTCGATCTATTCCATCCACGAAAGAACAGTACAGTACAAGGAATGACCGATTCGATTCACCGACGAAAGGAATCGTCGACTCGAAAGCACTCCCACCAGTCCCGTCCATATGACCCCCAGGAAGAATTTCCATGTTACGAACTGGCAAACAGGGCGCAAACAAAAATTCCGAGTAGACGGTATTCTTCAAACCACCATAAGGTGTGGCAATAGAGGACTGACCCTTTTTCCTCTCCCCATCCGGGGCGTACAACCCGAGGTATGGATTGATCCTCATCCTGAGACGTGGTTGAGTAAGAAAAATACAAAGGGAAAAAAGTTAGGCACTAATTATCTTTTCCTGATCAAAGAATGAGTTCTCGTCATCGGTTTCGGGTGGCTCAGTGATGCCCTTCAGCGGGAATATCTGAGCCATACTGGGAACAGAGCTCATGAGCAAAGGTTTCCTTCCAGGGGAGATATCACCGAGACAGTCTTCATCGGATTCATCAGCGACTACTGTAAGGGGGATGAGCTGCATTGCGCTCGTTGTGATAAGGTAAGCCGACATATTGCCATAGAAGTTCCACGCAGATGCCCCAAGGAGGACAGGAAGGCTCCCACTAATAAGGTTTGAGCAAACTCGGCCAACACCTTCCACAACAGTGAAGAGTGAGAAGCATGATCCCTCAAGCCCACGTTTTGCTGATCTCGCGACAATTATGTTGGCAGGTAACAATTGCATGTTGGTGGTCAACATAAACAAGAATCCAGTGATGATGGCGAATTTCGGTTCACTAATGACTGTGATACTGTCCCAGACTCCCGTGGATACAAACAGGGGAAGGAGGGAGACGGGGACGGTGGCCCAAGTGAGACTTCGCATAAGACCGAACAGGTTAGTGGACTGTCGGAAGAAGAACGAATACAATGTGGGAGCAAGTGTGGACCCAACTGTTTGAGCCAAAGTCACCAAAGAGACATCCCAGACAGAAAACTGACGATCATCCAACAAATAATATATCATGCGGGCTTCATAGGCCGGGCAGAGCATGGTAAGGAAAGCGTATTGGAGGACGGATTTGAACTCTGAATTAGAGTTGGCAAACTCAGTGAGTTGATTGAATTGAACAGACAAATCCCCCAGTTTGTCCTGGTCATCATCAATAGGTCTGACTGGTTCCTCGGTGAATGCCAACGCGACAAGGGCGATTGTGCCTAAATGCCAAGCAGCCATACCGAGGAATATAGGGGTCATGGATGAGAAGCTGAGCATGTAACCACATGCAGCCACTGAAACGAGCTGACCTAACCGATGCGCTGTGTAGTAGTTGGATATCAACACAGGAGTGTCTGAGGAAGAAACCCCGCGGCAGTCCTCAAGTAACATGCCCTGTATGACAGCACCAGTAGTACACCTGCACCAAGTTGACGTGAACAGGAGCGATACAGGGACCATGAAGCCACCGGCCAATGTAGACGTGAAGTATCCCATGAGACCTAAAGAAGTTGCATTTGTCAAAGCCGAACCGACCAGGTACGGTTTTCGCCTATAACCGAAAACGGGAATCGTGTCCGTGGCAAGCGCAACAAGCGGCTTAGCCAACCAAGGCGATAATGCGAGGCCGAAAGCGGTGAATGCTGCTGCCTGACTCAACATGTACTTCGTCTTCAACAGGTACAATATCGGAAAACGAATGCCTCTGTCGAAACCATCCACAAACGAACAATATAACGTGATAAACTGTCGCATACCAGATGAACTATCATGGTCCAGTGTCTCCGAGACATGCACGGATCCACCCTTCAGCCCAACTTCGATTTTGCTCGTATTGACATCAAACAGGAATTCACACCAAGCGTCATGCATCACACCACCGAATCGCGAAAAATACTGATTTGTATCTTCAGAAGCGTACAACTTCGGAGAACAACCAGAGCGACGGCCAGGCAGTAAGAAAGTTGTCTCGCGGACTTTAGTTTGAATGATCATTTAATTCGCACTAATTGTTACCGAACGGAAATGGAAAAAATTATGGACGCAATCGGAATTGGACGACTTACTCCGAATCATCTGGCGGCAGTTGAGCCTAAATTGAGTTTTTGTAAGCTTTTGATTTCTGATGATCAGTTTTCAAAGCTACTGGAATTCAGTTTTGGTGATTTATCTACGGTTAAAAACCTGACTGGTTGCACATGTCATGTTTCGGAGAACGGAAATTATTTCCCGGGAACGAAAGAACGAGTGCTATCGTTGTCAGGGCCACTTGTACAAATTTGCGTTGCTGTCCAGCTGGTATCGGATCTGTTCCGTTTGTGTGCAATAGCTGAAAGGCCGCATACAGGCTCGCCCGAGTACGCGTTGATAGGCATGAGGTTAATTGTGCCGAACTCGGTTGTTGGTATGATAATGGGTAAAGGAGGCAGAGATATACGTACGTTAGCGATTGAGAACAGTGTGAGGATTCAAATATCGAAACGGATTCCAGGTCTTCTAGAGCGACTCGTTTCAATAGCAGGCCGTTCGGACCATGTATGTAGCGCAACTTTTGTGCTTATAGAGACTATTCAAGCTGACCACAGAACTGGTGAGCATGCTTCGATACTGAATTATCCTACGATATCTCCTGCTCCGACCCCAAGTCCATCAGCTTCCAACGCGTTTGAGCATGATCATCTTGAAGCAATGACGCGAAACCTTGGGGAGCTCGTTTCTCAGCTATCCAAATACCCAATGCTTTTGGCGGAAATTAGAAATGCATAAGTCACAAAGAATGATTGAATTAAGAAGGCGCAGCCATTTGTTGCGTTGAACTCGCTAATCAAATTCCATATTCACCATCAATTAATGCTTAATTTAGACGATTCAGATGAATTGCATGAGGAAATCATCCTGCGACTCTTGTAGGTTGAATATGACTAGTCAAATCGACATACACGAATACATTAAGCAATACGAGAAAGTCCACCCTCCTCGAAAAGAGTACGATGTGCCGACTGACCCTTCGAAAAAATGGTGGTTTATGAAGTCATCGGATTCGAAAACGGATTGCATTGATCGTTGCAAATATAATCTGTATCGAACTGCTTTATCAGAATCGAAGGTGGACCCATCCATAGACAAACAGCTAACTTACGAACAGCGAGTAATTCATGCTCGATACGCAGCCTTACAATCAGAATGTGAGGAAGTTTGCAAATTGGGCTTATAATGTATAATTGCAGTTGTTTAGTTAGATTCAAAGTTTAGATTCATCAGCAACCGGGTTAATATTTATCTACAGTATGAGGATATCGCTAGAAATTACATGACAATGGAAATCGCGGAAAAATAAAAGATGGACGTTCTCGCGCATCCTCTTACATCAGAGGAACTTCGTTCGCTTTGGTTAGTATGTCACTTCCAGACGACAACGTTGACACCACCTAGTTCTACTCTTCCCCTCATCCGCGGGACTCACAAAACTCGGTTATCACCATGGATGATCTGACGAAGCTTCTCCAATCCATTCGTGAACAGGATGTAATGCGAAGCGACCTACCATCTATTGAGCCGGAATTTGTAGCATTCATCATGAATGAGTATATGAAGCGTATGATTTCTCACCCCTTGTCCCAGTTTCAACTTTCTAGCCGCAACGAAATTCAAAGACAATTGGCTTCTACTATGGCCCGAGTTCAGCACGAATTTCAATGCATTCTGGACTAGAAGGGCTGATATATATGAAAATTGGAGGGCAAGGAATGCACCGGCTCTCCCACAACCCCTCTCTACCTCCAACAGATTGGCGTCATCCACAGTACCCGCCTATCCGATTTTATCAGTGCGGCCTCCACTTCCTAACAGTGCTATGGCTGGTGGTATGGGTATGGGTAACGACGAAGGTGCTGCTGTTCGGGTCCTCGAAGCGGAGCTTGTCGAGATATCCGAACGTCTTCGTCAGACTCGATATCAACTAGAGGAAGAAAAGCAAAAGCGCCATACTTTGCGGGACGAGCTTGAAGATACCAAGAGCAAAATCCAGGACGAGAGGGACCGGTATTTGGAAGCTTCGAAACAGCTTGTGATACTCGAGGAAGACAAACTGACCCACGAAATTCAGGTTAGCAGACTCCGTGAATCGCTTGAGCAGAATATATCACTAAAGGAATCATTACAGTTAGACCTTGATCGAGTGAGGATGCAGTTGTACCACGCGAAGGAGAAGTACGAAACGGCACTTAAATCGGCACTGGCTGACAATGAAGCGTTTCGTCGTCGTATAGAACTCCTGGAAGTCGAAGTGTCACAGAAACATGATGTTGCTTCCAAGAAGGAGATGCATGAATTAGAAACCCAGAATAACGTTCTTCGCCAGGTCATTGAGAAGTATCGACGAGCTCTACCAAACGCTCGGTTCGCCGATACTGCTGATCTTGCTTCCACAGTGGCCCTGGACTCGCCAAAGCTCGCCTCTGACACAGAGTTCTTGAACGCTTTGATGGAGGCTTTAGATAAAGCCAAATTCCTCAACAAGCAGATGCAAAATGCGGTGGATGAAGGAACCTGGTCGAAGCAGTCTTGGCAAGATCTTTGCATGGGCTGGCGGGAGACCGTATGTGAATTGTGTGACTTGTTCGCTGCTGCCCACAGGCTGGCCAACAAGGATGCACCAACCACGAAGAGCTCAATCGCACCAAAAGCGATTCCACCTAGGACATAGCGGATTTTCCTTCTAATTCAACCAACCAGACAATATGAACCAGCTGCGGGATACTGTATAATAATCATTTGTTGATGTTTCCCAGAAACTATCATGAATATCTAAAATGTCACTAACTAGAAACAACAATTGCAGTCGAAAGGGCAATCTGGGGTGTCCCCGCCCTTCCCAATATTGAGTTCCTCAGGTGTATAAACTTTCCAGCCTTCTTCCGTGAAATCGAGACTATTGCTACTGTGAGCTGGAGTTAGCCCGAACGGATCGGCGACCGACCCCGTCTTTCGGCTAGATTTGGTTGAAGGAGCGTGAGATACGCTTTTGAATTCTGCAAGCTTGCGACGTGAGGTACTTTTGCCTGATCCAGAAGGCGACGAGGCTACCGGTTTCTTCTGTATAGTCTGTAGGACAGAGGTCTTCCTGGCTTTTGAGAATATCTCGTCAAGGTCTTTGCGCCCCATCCTAACTCTAAAAAATAGTTGTTCCGACTGAGCAGACATATCAAATTCATGCACAACCGACAAGTTGTGACGTTTGAGATCGGTGGTTGTGGTATCGCTGTCGCGAACGACTTTTGGAGTCAAATGATATCTGAGCACGGCCTTCAAATCGTCGATGGCGGCATCGCGGCCAGGGAATCCACGAATGACTCCCTATCTGGTGTTTCAGTCTTCTTTGATGAGTCTCGATCTGGTGTGTACTCCCCTAGAACCATCTGTTGTGATCTCACGAGTGAAGGAACGGGTAAACTTTCTCGTGGGCGTCTCCTTCCCTACTATGACAATAAATCTCTCGTGTTTTCAAACGAGGGGTCGGGTAATTGTTATGCCAAAGCATTCCATATTGAAGGATTACCAGTGGCCCAGCAAAGTATGAATCGATTCCGGAGAATCGTGGAAGCCTGTGACTCTCTTCAAGGTGTTCGTTTCATTCATTCGCTTTCTGGAGGCACTGGTTCGGGTCTCACGGGGCTTCTCATACGTAGTGTTTATGACTATCTTGACGCCGGTTCCAAGTGTTTGATATACTCAGCTTGCGTTCCTCCATCCAATCACACCCCGGACACCTGCTTATCAACCTACAATACACTCCTGGGACTGCAGGATTTGATTGAGTGTTCGCACATGGTTTTCCCCTATGATAACGATGCAGTTCTCAGACAATCTAAGACCACCAACTGCAAATCTCCTAATCCATTCATAGCAGAATGTTTGTCCGGAATCACGGCATCGATGAGGTTCCCGGGTTTAGTTAATGCGGATTTACGCAAAATATATTCCAACTGTGTTCTCTTTAAGAACATGCATTTCCTTGTATCTGCATTTGCAAAGAATATGAAATCGGTACACGAACTAGCTCATCAAGTCTTTGAAAGAAACAGCGCGACAATGTCCTGTGACCTTCTCGGTGATAGAGAAAGATTTCTTGCTTCCTTCATGGCTTTCAGGGGAAAATGTATTCCCATGTCACGCGTTCATGAGTCTATAAAATCCCTCCAACTTGAGGACCAAAGCACCGTCTCTGCTTCACTATGCTCCCAGCCTGTGGTTACCGATAAAGGGTTCATACCAGCAGCACTTACATGCGTACACAACACCACAGCTATATCCCAATTCTTCAACACTGTCCTTAGATCATTTGATGCACAATTTTCTT
>Ga0214917_10005052_pt1 | contig 14252 bp, 16 predicted proteins | sample LL_1208_BB_MetaG_FD_177983 | JGI IMG/M metagenome (GOLD analysis project Ga0214917, IMG submission 177983) | Freshwater microbial communities from Lake Lanier, Atlanta, Georgia, United States - LL_1208_BB | ecosystem: Environmental > Aquatic > Freshwater > Lake | place: USA: Georgia | collected... | reverse complement strand
GCGACAGGGCCCGCAACTGATGAATTCCCTTCGTGCTTTGGGGCTGGTCTTCCTGCACCCTTAGAGATGCCCTTTCAGCAACTCGGACTTGCCCCTCAAGTCATTCAATCGGTCAAAGATGCGGGCTACACGGAGCCTACCCCCATCCAAAATGCTGCCATTCCAGTCATTCTCCAGCGGCATGACCTCATGGGCATCGCCCAGACCGGCACAGGAAAAACCGCCGCCTTCGTGCTTCCGCTCCTGTCTCTCATGGCTTCCAACCCTCCCCAGCATCGGGGAATCCGAGGCTTGATCATGGTTCCCACGCGAGAGTTGGTGGTTCAAGTGGAGGAGAACATCCGAACCTATGCCCGACATCTCCCGCTGAGAGTGGCCACGATCTTTGGAGGGGTCAGTGAAAGACCCCAAATTCGCGCACTGCAACAGGGTGCGGATCTCATTGTCGCCACACCGGGTCGCTTGCTGGATGTCATCCGCGGCCGCGAGCCCAGCCTCCGCTCTCTTGAATTCCTCGTGCTCGACGAGGCGGATCGCATGCTGGATATGGGCTTCATTCATCCGATCCGCCAGATTGTCCGCCTCCTCCCTCGCCAGCGCCTCACCCTTCTTTTCTCAGCCACCCTTTCGCGGGAAATAGAGCAGCTCAGCCGCGAATTCATGCACCACCCGAAGATGGTGGAGATCGGTCGTCGTTCCAACCCAGCCGAAACCGTGACCCAATACCTTTATGAGATTTCCCACCACGCCAAGATGTCTCTCCTATCCCATCTTCTCAAGAACGAGGCCCTGAAAACCGTTTTGGTTTTTTCCCGCACCAAACATGGAGCCGACCGGATTGCCCGTCGTCTGGAGTCAGCCAGAATTCCCTGCGCCACCCTGCACGCCAACCGCTCCCAGAATCAGAGGCTACGCGCCCTGCAGGATTTTAAAAATGGCCGGGTCCGCGTGCTGGTCGCCACGGATATCGCAGCCCGGGGCATCGATGTGGAGGGAATCTCGCACGTCATCAACTACGACTTTCCACGCCATCCGGAAGATTATGTCCATCGGATCGGTCGGACGGGTCGGGCCCAAGCCGTGGGAGAAGCCATCAGCTTTCTGGCCCCCGATGACCATTCCCACCTCCGCACCCTCGAACGGTTTCTCCGTCGGGGTATTTTACGGAGAAAGGTCGAGGGATTCACTGAGCCCACCAATACGGCGGCTCCGCGGGACTCTTCGGCCCCCCCTCCGGCCCCTTACCGCCCTCGACGCGATACCATGCCCTGGCGACTTCGTCGCAGCTGGAAAAACAAGCGCCGCTTCCCCGGTCACGACCGCGCTTCTTAGTCATGATCCCACGATCCTGCATTCCTAGGAATGTGGGAAAATGTCCGAGAAAGGCGTATTGACCTTTCCCGTTCTTGATTCAGAGGAGTAACCCATGGACTCCATCCGAACCCATCCCTTGCTTCCCATTCTTGAGGACATCCCCCATCACCCCGGACGAACCTTTCTCCACAGGGTCGAATCCCAACAGTGGAAAGAACTCGGAATTCAGAAAAACGATTGCCTCCTGCTGGAATTTCGCCCCCTTAAAGACCAGGATCTCGCATTGATCTTACACCACGGGCAATTCCTTCTCACCCGCTATCACCATCTGCCGTCTCCCCGCTTTGCTCCTCCCGCACCCACCCAACCTATCCCAACCACCGATGCGGTGTTGCAGGGAGTGGTCTCCTGCCTCGTCCGTACCATGTGACCCAGGATCGTTCCATCCTCCATTTGGATGCGGATGCTTTCTACGCCTCGGTAGAGCAGGCCGCCGATTCGCGTCTCCGCGGCAAAGCCATTGCGGTTGGCGGAGCCCAACGGGGAGTGGTCTCCTCCGCAAGTTACGAAGCCCGGGCCCGAGGTGTTCGTACCGCCATGCCGACCACCCGGGCGAAGAAGCTCTGCCCGGAGCTCATCCTCGTCCCTGGCGACTTCGAGAAATACGAACGGTTTTCCCAACTGATGTTCGCCTACGCCTACGATCTGACTCCGCAGGTCGAAATCTGCTCGATCGACGAGGGCTACCTCGACCTAACCGGCGCACCCCACGGCAGTCCGCGAGAGTCAGCTATCCAACTTGCGAGGCTGATTCGGGAAAACCTGAAAATCACCATTTCTCAAGGTCTCGCCACCACCAAACTCTGTTCGGCCGTGGCCTCAAAACTGAAAAAGCCGGACCATTTTCTGGAAGTTCCATCAGGATCCGAACTCAACTTTCTCTCCCCTTTGCCGACTCGCTGGCTGCCAGGCGTTGGAACCCGGACCGAACCCCTTTTTCTTCAGGCAGGTTTGCAGCGAATCTCTCAAGTGGCGGAGATGCCGATCCACGAGCTGGAGCGGCTCGTCGGCACCTCCGCCCACTCCCTGCAGGCCTTCGCCCAGGGACTGGATCCACGCCCGGTCATTCCCGCATCCCCTGCCCCCAAGTCAGTAGGCGAACAGGAAACGTTCACTGTCGATACCTGGGATGAAGGATTCATTCTCGCCGTACTCCGAACCATGACCGACAGACTCTGTCGGAGACTGCGGGATGAAGGATTGGCCGCCCGAACCCTCTCAGTTCGGATCCGTTACCGTGACATGGAGGACATGGTGCGCTCCGACTCCCTGGACGATCCCTCACCCCTGGAAAATGACTTCTACCCGCTTCTTGCGCCACTACTCAAACGGACTTGGACCCGACCAGAAAGTTTGCGTCTGGCGGGAGTCCGTCTTTCCAATCTCCACAGCGCCCTGCCGGAACCGGAACTGGCCCTGACCGGCCTCCCGCAAAAAAGCGCTACCGAACGGTTGCAACTGGCTGAGGCTTCTGACGTGGTGCGGCGGCGTTTCGGTAAAAGTGCGATTTTAAGAGGTCACGACCTATGGCTGAGGAGGAAGAGATTAAGCGGAGAGGGCGGCGGAGACTCTCTCTCCCATCCAGGCAAGAACTAAGCCACCCGCCACACTCGCCAAAACATAACCCCAAGCCAAAAGTGTTTCCCCTCTTCGGAACAGGAGAATCGTCTCCACACTGAAAGCCGAAAAAGTGGTGAATCCGCCCAAGAATCCCGTGATCAGCAGATATTTCAGGTGGAGGCCCATAAACCATCGATCGGAAACCCACCCATAAATCAGGCCCACCAAAAGGCACCCCAACCAATTGACCGCCAACGTGGCCCAGGGAATTTTTTCGTTGGGATATAAGTGAATCACCCAGGCGCCTACCGAAAAGCGCAACAAGGAGGCGATTCCACCCCCCAGCATGGCGGCCAGACCGTGTCGCAGCAGATCAGAGTTCATCGGCGAAACAGCGCCTTAGCGAAACGCACCCCGGAAACCCAACTTCCCACGACCAGAACCACACCGAACCCCATCCGACTCCAGTAAGGGTTCATGGCCTGGATCAGGGAAATATCCTCCGACCGACTCCCGACGCCTTGGACCAAAGCCACGCAAAACGTCAACGTCCCCACTAAAGCCGCAGCCATTTCAAGAATTCCCCGAATCGGATGTCCCATGCGAAAGGTTCCCAGCCCAGGCAAAACCGTGGCGTTTAAACCAAAACAGTTTCGCGCCTTCTCAAGGTCAGCGAGAATCGGAGGTTCCAGAGAAGAAGATTTGTTCATAGGCCGCCATGGTGGCGAGCAAGCTCAGCGGAACGGTGATAAACAGTCCAAGAATAAGACAAAGCATGCCCAGCACGTTGAGTGCCCCAAGCAGGAGGAGTAGGCCAAGGTAGGACCAGAAGTTGGGAGCTACTCCGCGCCAGCTCGTTTTCAGCGACTCCCAAAAATCCATGGAGGTGCAGGCGGCCAACGGCACCGCCATCGACCAGTTGATGAGCAGATAAAGCATGGCGAGCGTGGCGGCAAAGATGGGGGCACCGATTCCGACCAAGAGGCCGGGATGTTCCACCAGTTTTTCCATCGCTACCCCTGAGGAACCATACAGTGCGGCTGCGGGAATCACGCCCAGTAGAAAGGGCCCAAAGGCCAGTAAACTCGAGACCGTGGTGGCTAGGAAACAAGGTAGAAACCTCTCCTTCACGATCGAGGTCACTTCAGTCACCCCACTCGGTTTTCCATGCAGGGCCTGCCGACAGAAGAAGTACAGTCCGCCCAAGATGGGACCATTAAGCAGGAAAGCTAAAAATGCACCGACCAAGGGAATACTATTCATCAAAAACTGCAAAAGAAGGACCAGGATGATCACCCCGGTGATTTTCCATGGATCTTGGCGATAGGCCGACCATGCCCTTCCCAGACACTCCCCCACGCGAAGTCGGTTGGCGATTTTCAGATCCTTGATTCCCGGGATGGGTCGCAGAAGGGGTGGGGAGTCGGCTTTGGCGGGAAAGAATTCTTCCAAGCTCCCCAGGGGAATCCATGACGCTTCCCCCTCACGTTTTACTTTCGTCGCGAAATCCGCCCGCCCCTCACGGATCCATCGGCGCAACTCGTCCGAGGTCACCGGGCCATAAGTTTTTCCATCCCCACCGATAATTTCAAACATGGAAGCATCATCAAACGTTTCCTTCGCGTCACAAGTCTCTTTTTATTCGCAACTTAATCCCACTCGCCTCTCGAGATGCGTTGGCGATCGGAGACCCGAAACCCATAAAGGATCTGTGAGCTTACGAATTCCTTGGTTGATATGGGTAGGGGGATCTTTCTTTCTCCTTCCCCAAATTCAATCCGCACCACCGATGGAGACGCCGTACACCCCTTTTGACTTTGATAACTACCGCCGCAATCCCCTTCAAGCCAAACAGACCCAAAAGATATCTTCCAAGGAGGGACGCGATCTGCAGGCGACCCTGATTTCTGGGGAGAATGACAAAAAACGGGATATTGCCCGTGAGGCTGCCTCCCTCTTCCCTGACCCGGAATCCATTCCTTTACGAAAAGAACCAGAACCGATTCCCACTCCAAACGAATTGACGGATGAAATCACTTTGGCTCGCAACGGAGAAACAACCAAGGGCCAAAGGGATCTCCTGGGCCGCGGAAAGATCGCCAAGGAACTCAACCTCTCCTCCATGTCGGAGGCCGACTATCAGATTTATGTGGCCCAGCACCGCGCAACGCAGGAAGAGCGGGAGGATCATTCGAATCACCTCAACCCCATGCCAACCGTGACCAACCTCAAGACGGATGGTCCGGCTCATGCCTATTCCGTGACCCAAGCCGGAGTGCGCAACCCTGTCTCCAATGAGAATCCTTTCCAGGACCTCCTGGCTGCCCTCCGGTTGGACGAACCGGTCACCCATGGAAACGATCCGCTTCCTTCCACCAAAGCCAAAAGCAAGGCCACGGAAGCGTCTGCCCCCACCGCCAATCCGACCGCCAGCACCAACCCTTAAACCAAAAAAAGCGGCTTGGTCTCGACCCAAGGTGGCGGGAACATCATTCCATGAATTCCCAACCTGCCCGAAAAACGCTCGCTACCATCTGGAACATGTCTTTTGGATTCTTCGGAATCCAGTTCGGTTGGGGCCTGCAGATGGGAAACATGTCCGCGATTTATGAATACTTGGGCGCATCGGAAAGCACCCTCCCCCTTCTTTGGCTGGCCGCGCCGCTGACCGGACTGCTGGTGCAGCCCATCATCGGTCACATGAGTGACCGAACCTGGCATCCATTCTGGGGGAGACGCCGCCCATACTTTTTGGTCGGAGCCCTGCTCGCCTCCGCCGCTCTGTTTGCCATGCCCAAGAGTTCCGTCCTTTGGATGGCCGCCGGACTGCTCTGGATCTTGGATGCCTCGGTCAACATCAGTATGGAACCTTTTCGTGCCTTCGTGGCCGATCTTCTCCCCGAATCCCAAAGGACTGTCGGTTTTGCCATGCAGAGCGTTTTGATCGGCGCCGGTGCGGTCCTGGCCTCCAAACTACCCGGATTCCTGCACGACCGTTTGGGGGTGGCCCGGGACACCACACCGGCCCATCCCATACCGGAAACCGTACACTGGGCCTTCACCATCGGGGCAGGTGTGTTTCTTCTGGCGGTTCTTTGGACCGTTCTCACCACCCGCGAAAATCCTCCAACGGATGCCCGCGCCTTCGCCCAAAAGAAAGACGAGGGCTTGGGCGCCATTTGGCAGGCCATGAAGGAAATGCCCGCCACGATGCGACAGCTCGCCGCCGTGCAGTTCTTTACCTGGATGGCCTTGTTTTGCATGTGGATCTATTTTCCCGTGGCTGTGGCCCGGAACGTCCTCGGCGCCAGCGACACCTCTTCGGATCTTTACAAACAAGGGGTGCAGATTGCCAATGACTGCTTTGCCCAATACAACTTCGTCGCCTTCCTCGCTGCTATGGGATTTCTTTGGCTAGGCAGAAAGATGTCGGCCCGCACGATTCACTTCTTCTCCCTGCTCTTGGGCGGGTTGGGCCTTCTTTCCGTGGGCTGGCTGCACAACCCCAAGTTGTTGCTTCTCTCGTTCACGGGCGTGGGGGTCGCTTGGGCCAGCATCCTCTCTATGCCGTATGCCATGTTGTCCGGGGCCATTCCCGGCGACCGCATGGGAGTGTACATGGGGATTTTTAACTTCTTCATCGTCATTCCCCAGATCCTGATCGCCCTGATCCTGAGCCGCGTCATGGAAAACATTCCCTCCTTCAACCGGCTCAGCGCAGTCATTTTTGGTGGAGTCTGCCTTCTGCTTGCCTCTCTCCTGACTTGGCGCGTAAAGGAAAAGCCGGCATCTCCCAGCCTCTAAATTGCGGTTGGCTCGTCCGCCCCAGGACGGATATTCTTTCAGCAACGGGTGCGGTGGCAGAGTGGTCGAATGCGGCGGTTTGCTAAACCGTTGTACGGGTAAAACCGTACCGGGGGTTCGAATCCCCCCCGCACCGTTTATTTCTTTGTATCAAACGTGGCCTTAATAAAGCTGGAGCCCACGTTGGTGAAGTTGAAGACGTGCAATCCCATCTCCTCCGCCAAATCCGTGCAAACCCGAATCCCGCGCACGCTGTTTCCCATGCTGTCCAATCGGGGGGAATACGAGCCGATACCCAATTGACGGTTAATCACCGCCAGAATACCACCGGCCACACCGCTTTTCGCAGGAATCCCCACACGAAATGCCCATTCGCCAGCAAAATCGTACATTCCGCAGGTAAACATCACACTCAAAACATCCCGGACGGAATCAAAACTTAGAACCTCTTTCCCGGTCACCGGATTCGTCCCCAGATTGGCTAAGGTTGCGCCCATGATGGCGAGGTCGCGAGCGTTCACCAGGACCGAGCACTGCTGAAAGTATACGTCCAAAACTTCCTCCACCTCCCCATCGATCAAATCCACATTCTTAAGAAGATAACCAATGGCCCGGTTCCGATGCCCCGTCTCTTTTTCCGATCGGTATACTGCTTGATCAATCCTCAGCTCCCGACCCGCCGCACCACTGAGTAAAGCCAAAATCTTCCCGATCTTCTCCTTTGGGTTTTTTCCGGTGACCATACCGGTATCCGTGATGGCCCCGGCATTGATCATGGGATTGAAGGGCTTGCGGCTGGACCGGAGCTCGAGGGAATTAAAGGCTTCCCCGCTCGGTTCGACCCCAATGCGCTTTAGGACTGCATCCCGACCGTGCGTCTCCACAGCCAACCCGAATAGAAACGCCTTGGAAATGGACTGGATCGTGAATTCCGCCGAAGTCTCACCGACTTCATGCACCTCCCCGTCCACCTCAGCCACGGCGACACCGAAGTGATCGGGATTTGATTTGGCCAACTCCGGAATATAAGTGGCCACCTGGCCCTCATGACAACTTCCATGCTTGTGATGGAGTCGCTCCAAAGCCTGACGCAAATGCTTCTGTCCTGTGAGTTTACTTTTTTGGCTCATGAATGGGGTCTGGTTTCCCAGCATCCCACTACCATGTCGAGGAGTTAATCTGCGCTATCTCTTCACGGTTCTATTAAAAGATTATTCACGGAACCAAAATGCCCCTCCTTGACTCAAGCCCCAAAAACTTCAGGATGATCATCATGCAAAAGCTCATTCTCTGGTCGCTTTCAGGAGCCGTCAGTCTACTCCTCATCATCAACCTCCTCCTCGGTCTCAACACCCGCAAAACCGTCAACCAGATCCAGATGGTCCAGGCGCAGGTGGCTAACGGGTCACAACTGGAAATGGTCCTCCGGAACCTCAGTATCCGGATCGCCATGGCCGGTGAAAAAGATCCCGCGTTTAAGGAAATTCTCAAGAAACATGAGCTTAATGTGAAGCTCGACGGCACAACGGAAGCCAAATAAGGACCTATCATGAACGAAGAAAATAATTCTTATTCTTCATCCTGCCCCTCCTGCGCTTGGCCGCTGATCACTCTTTTGGCCGCCCTCCTGGTCGTTAACGTGGTGCAACTGGTCTCCATCGTGCAAGAGCGTTCCAGCGTCAATCAGGTGGCGGGAAATGCGCAGCAGGCCATCGCCCGCTATCAGTTGGTTTCCACCAAGCTTGAAAATATTGCCAAGGATCTGATGAAACTCAGCGCCAACAACAATGAGGCCAAGGAGATTGTCACCCAGTTCAATATCCAGATGAACCAGCCGAATGCCGCGGCGGGTCAAGCTCCGGCCAAAAAGTAACCCCCCTAACCTCGGGCAGGGCGGGGCTGGATATCGAGACTAAAGTCGATCGCCTTTGCGCTGTGGGTTAACGCCCCGACGCTAATCCACTCCACCCCGGCTCGAGCCAGTGCTTTCGCTCTTCGCGGCGTCACGCCTCCTGAGGCCTCAAGCTCCAATTTCGGATTTTGACTGTTCCTTAGGGCCACAACTTTTGCCACATCCTCTAGACTCAGATTGTCCAGCAGGAGACGATCCACAGGTTCTTTCAAAAGCGACTCCGCTAACGCAACAGAATCCGCCTCCACCACCAAGGGATAATCGGGAAACTCTTGGCGCGCCTTGTGGATCACTCCCGAGATCTGTCCCTTGGGCATCACCGCCAGATGGTTCTCTTTGATGAGAAACCCATCGTATAGACCCGTGCGATGATTGACTCCGCCTCCGGCCCTGACGGCCTGTCGCTCCAGGGCGCGAAGCCCGGGGGTTGTCTTTCGGGTATCCAGAATTTTGGCTTTGGTTCCCTGAACCGCGTCAACAAACACCGCAGTTTGGGTCGCAATACCGGAGAGGCGCTGAAGAAAGTTTAGGGCACAACGTTCCCCCGAAAGAATGCTTCGGGCGCTTCCCTCAACCTCAGCGACAATCGATCCCGCTTTGATCTTCTCCCCATCTTTGACCTTGGGCGTCCAGCGCAGGGATCCATCCACCTCGCGAAAGACGGCTTCCGCCACATCCATACCTGCCAGAACACAAGCCTCCTTGCAGACCAAAAGCCCACGAGCTAAAACATCCCCTGGAATCGCCACCCGACTGGTCACATCCAACGGTCCCATATCTTCCCCTACAGCCCGAGAAGCGGCCTCCCTCACCACCGCCTGCCAATCTTTGGTTGGATCCTTCACCTGATCAGCGTGCAATCGTCCGGGGGTGGGAGTCGAGGAAAACGTCCCGATCTTCCTCTGGGCTGTTTTTCCCCTAAGATGCCCAAATGAAAACGGTCATCCGAAAAGCCGAACCTGCATCCCTCCGCCACGCGGCGGAACTTCTCCATGCCGGTGAGGTCGTGGCCATTCCCACGGAGACCGTCTATGGACTAGCCGCACTTGGATTGAACCCTGACGCGGTGAAGAAAGTGTTTATCGCCAAAGGACGTCCCTCTACCGACCCTCTGATCCTTCATCTTCCCTCCCCCGATCTTCAGCAAGCCATCCACTCAGGAATCATCGCCGACCATACTCCGAGAGAGGCTTTTGTCTTGGCCTCCGAATTTTGGCCGGGTCCTTTGACTTTGGTACTCCCCCGTGGGCCTCAAGTTCCGCCTGAAGTCACCTCGGGTTTGGATACGGTGGCAGTCCGCTACCCGGCACACCCGGTGGCGCAACAACTTCTCACTCTCCTTGGGTGCCCACTCGCCGCGCCCAGCGCCAACCGTTTCGGCCGTATTTCACCCACGGACGCCGCTTCCGTCATGGAGGAGTTGGACGGAAGGGTTCCCTTGATTCTGGACGGTGGGGAGTGCTCCACCGGGGTGGAATCCACCGTTCTCTCCCTCATACCTCCAGAACCGATCATTCTTCGACCTGGCAAGATCACCCCTGAGGATATCGCCCGCGTTCTTGGTCGACCCCCACACCATCGAAAACAATCCGCCGCCCCAAACCAACCCATGGCTTCTCCAGGAATGTTGGAGTCCCATTACGCACCCCTAACCCCCCTTTATCTGACACAAGAGCCCATTACCCACCTGCAAAACGATCTACTCTTCATTCATTACCGCTCTCCTGGAGGAAACCTCTTACCCAACCAGTTTGTTTTATCGGACCAGGGGGACTCCAAGACCGCGGCGAAAAACCTATACAGGATCTTGCGGCAAGCAGATGCGGCTCATGGGAAGGCAATTTTGATCGACCCCATTCCGGACTCTCTTTTGGCTCCCGCCCTAAGAGATCGGATTCAAAGAGCCAGTGCGGGAAATGCGAAGTGGGAAGGAGACGCCTGGGTCCTTCGCCGAAAACATCAATCCTAGATCTGTCCTCCAGGTCCTTCGCCGCTCTCCCGATCCTCATCCTTTAACCGGACCAACGCCAGAACGTGCCGCAGGAGTTTTTGCACCGACATCTCCACCGACTCTTTGGAGGTCGCGAGGATGAGGTCGGGTTTCTCCGGCTTTTCGTAGGGGGAGTCAATACCGGTAAAACCCCGGATCTCCCCTTGGCGTGCCTTTTTATAAAGCCCGCGTGGATCTCTCTTCTCACACTCCTCCAGGGAGGCATCCACATAGACCTCGGCAAATCCAAGCCCGGCGGCATGACAGGCAGACCGGACGCCCGCCCGCTCTTTTTGCAAAGGCGAAATCAGCGAACTGATCACCACCAGACCGGATTCCGCCATCAATTTTGCCACCTCGCCTGCACGACGAATATTTTCCGCCCGATCCTCAAGGCTGAATCCAAGGTCCGCGCATAATCCGTGGCGCAAATTGTCCCCATCCAAAATCATGGAGGCGATCCCCCGACGGAAGAGCAGGGATTCCAGAGCGACCGCCAAGGTGGATTTGCCGGACCCTGATAGCCCCGTCAACCAGATGACCGCCCCCTCGTGACCGAAATGCGCCGCCCTCGCCTCTTGGGAGATCCTCCCTTCCGTCCATGTTAGATGCTCCCCAGTAACCGCCTTGGCCAAAGAGCTGGGATATTCCGCCTCCAGAACAATTCCCCCTCCGCCCAGCCGGCTTCCCTGTTGCAGGGCAAATCTGCCCAACGACTCCACCCGCTCGTGGGCGTCATACACCAGGGGGCGACGGCAACGAATCCGGACCTCTGCCACCTCAAACCGCCCCACCTCCTCCCGTGCATCGTTCTTCTGTTCTAACTTTTCCGCATCCACCACCCGGTCGATCGCTACTAACCGCGCCTCGACAGACTGGGTGGCCAAGCGCAATTGCACCGGGGCCTGGAGGCGGAGGGGTTCCGTATCGAGCCAGAAAATACGGGCTTTGAGTTCGCGTGACTCCACAGGCGGATGCTGTTCGTGGGAGCCAACATGCCCCCGCTCCACAAAGATCTGCTCCTCCAAAGTGACGGCCACACTTCGCCCAGGGCCCAGCTCTTTGACAGGGTCCGGATTTCCCCAATCCTCAATCGAACGGATCTTGCTGGATTTCCGGTCTGGAAAAAACACCACCGAATCTCCCACCCGAATTTTCCCACTCTCCAGCTTCCCGGCGATCACCCTGCGCTCATCAAAACGATAAACATCCTGCACGACCAACCTCAGCGGCCCCTCCTTTTGCACATCGCTACGACCCACGCCTGAAAGCAAGGCCTGGAGCAAGGTCGGCCCTTTCCACCACCCCAGTCGCTTCAGGTCCTGGGACTTCACATTCGACCCCTCACGGGCGGAAATCGGCACCACCTCACGAGGAGGAATCTTAAGACCTCCCAGATACTCCCGGATTTCCTTCTCCAGAGTTCGGAACCGATCCTCCTTCCAATCCACCAAATCCATTTTATTGACCGCCACAATCACTTTGGAAACCCCCAACAAAGAGAGCAGGAGTCCGTGCCTCCGGGTCTGCTCCTTCAATCCCTCTTTCGCATCGATCAGCAGGATGGCCTCCTCGGCGGCCGCCGCACCGGTCACCATGTTCTTGATAAACTCGCGGTGACCCGGCGCATCAATGATTTCAAAGCCCTGACCCTCATAACGGAACCCAATCCGGGTGGTATCAATGGTGATGTTCTGGGCCTGTTCTTCGAGCAAGGCATCAAGAAGGAAGGCGTACTCGAAAGGCATCCCCTCTTCGCGGCACGCCTTCTCGACCGACTCAATCTTTCCATCGGGCAGGGATTGGGTATCGGCCAGCAGCCTTCCAATGAGGGTCGACTTGCCGTGATCCACATGTCCCACGACCACAATACGGGTCCGTGGCTCTTCCGGACCCCCGGCGGCACCGGCTCCGCCCTGACGCTTCGGGAAGAAAGCGGGCTGATAGTCTTGGGCCACCGATTTGGGCGCTGGTGGCATCTGGATCCCTCCGCTCACATGAACCCCTTCGCCCGCAGCTTCTGCATGGCATTGCGTTCATGGTGGTCTTGGGCTCGACCCGCCCGCTCGGCGGTCTTGGTGGTTTTCAACTCCTGCACGATTCCATCGATCGTGGTCACCTGGCTTTCAATCGACTTCGTGATCGGCCAACAACCCAGGGACCGATATCGCCGTCCGTTTTCGGCGAAATACATTTTAGGCACCGGAATCCCTTCGCGACGCACGTACTCCCACACATCGAGCTCTGTCCAATCCAACAAGGGCTGGACCCGCACGTGCTCCCCCGGTTTTACCGCCGTGGTGAACTGCCCCCAGAATTCCGGCGGCTGGTCGCGATACTCCCATTCGTTGTCGGCGGTGCGGGGAGAAAAATATCGTTCCTTGGCCCGGGTCGAATCCTCATCCCGACGGATGCCGGTCACCAAGGCATCCCATTTGTATTTTGCCAAGGCCTGTTGGAGGGCCAACGACTTGAGCTCATGCGTGACCGTGACCGGGTCGTGCGTTTCATATCCGATTCCGCGTTTCCGGGCCTCCTCGTTCACCATGACAATCAAATCAATCTCGTAATGCTTTCTGGCCCATTCTCGGAAGGCCAGCATCTCGGGAAATTCATAGGTTGTGTCGATATGCACCAAGGGAAACGGGATTTTTCCGGCAAAAGCTTTTTTGGCTAACCAAATCAATGTGTTGGAATCCTTGCCCATGGACCAGGGCATGGCCATGTTCTTAAAATTCGCGAAGGCTTCGCGAAATATGTAAATGCTCTGATCTTCAAGATGTTGCAAATACGACATAAAAGATAGACTTTATCGGTTTTTAAATTAAATTACAAGTATGATTCCGGCAGCAGCAGCCAAAAGGAAGTCGCATACGAGTGGTGACGATTTTCACGAGGATTTTGATAAAAAATCCGCTCAAGAGCGTATTCAATGGGCCATTCAGAAATTTCCCCGAAAAGCCATACTCACCACCTCTTTTGGAGCCCAGTCCTCTGCCCTCCTCCACTTAGCCGCTCAGATCCAACCGGATCTGCCCGTTCTTTTTATCGATACCGGCTATCACTTTCCTGAAACCCTTTCGTTTGCCGAGGAATTAACCAAGAGACTTAAACTAAACCTCCATACCTACCGTCCCATTCTATCCCCTGCCGAAATTGAGTCACGCTACGGCCAGATATGGGAAAAGGGCCCCGAAGGACTCGAGCAATTTCATGAAATCATCCGCGTCGAACCCCTCCGCCGGGCTCTTCGCGATTTGGATCCCGAAATTTGGATTGCCGGCCTGCGGCGAGCCTCCTCCGAATCACGCCAAAAAATGGACTTTCTCACCCGCCAAGACGCCCGCTTCAAATTCCTCCCCCTGCTCGACTGGTCGGATCGTGACCTCGGCCAATACCTCCAAACCCACTCGCTCCCCTACCACCCCCTCTGGGCTCAAGGCTATGTTTCCATCGGCGATCGGGTCACCACGAAGCGCCTCGACCAGGTTTCGGACCCCTCCCAACTCCGCCATTTCGGCTGGAAAAGGGAGTGTGGCATCCACGACCGGGTCTGATTTCCCGAAAAAGAAGATTTTTATCCAAGGCCCCTTCGGTTAGTCTTACCCCTTA
>Ga0214917_10005051_pt1 | contig 14255 bp, 8 predicted proteins | sample LL_1208_BB_MetaG_FD_177983 | JGI IMG/M metagenome (GOLD analysis project Ga0214917, IMG submission 177983) | Freshwater microbial communities from Lake Lanier, Atlanta, Georgia, United States - LL_1208_BB | ecosystem: Environmental > Aquatic > Freshwater > Lake | place: USA: Georgia | collected... | reverse complement strand
CCTCCATGAGAGACGAGCCGCGTGACCTGGCTCCAACCGTAGTCACGCGATTCGTCGGGGGATTTCGAGTTTTTTATGCGCTCAGCTCGAAAAGCGCAAGTCGAAACTCGCTTGGCTAAGGTCTAGTACCCGCCGCGAAACCCTCGCACCGCCTCAGGCAGTATAGTTTGGCCTCTCGGACGGCAGGGTGCCCTGCCGCCGATCGATCGCGTCGCATCATGGCATCCTCGGCGGGAAGGTAGAGGCAGTCACGGCATGCTCGACAGCCGCACGTCCATGCTCGCGATGCTCGTCTTCTGCGGCGCGAGTGCCGCGGCCTGCGCCGGTGATGCGGCCGATGTGTCGGTCGCACCGATCCGCGTCGTCATCTGGGACGAACGGCAGCCGGAACAGAGACAGGCGTACGAAACCTTCCTCGGCAACGCCATCGCCGACGCCCTCGGCCGGCGCGAAGGCATCGCGGTGCGGTCAGTCGGCCTCGACGACGCGGAGCAGGGCCTCGCTCCGGAGATTCTCGACTGGGCGGAGGTGCTGGTGTGGTGGAGCCATCGCCGCAACCGCGACGTGAAGCCGGAGCCCGTCCGGACGATCGTCGAGAAGGTGAAGGGGGGGCGACTGCTCTTCGTGGGCATCCATTCGGCCCATTGGGCGCCGCCGTTCACGGCCCTCATGGACGAGAGGGCACGGGAGGATGTCCGCCGGCAGTTCGCCGACGTCCCCGCCGACACGCTCGTCATCTCCGAGGTCGCCGGCACGAGGAAGGTGCCCGGACGCGACGCCCGCCTCACGCCCGCCACCGACGTCGACCGCAGGGCCGACGGCACCGTCGCCGTCACGCTCCACCTCCCGGGCTGCATCTTTCCCGCCTTCCGCAACGACGGGAAGCCGAGCACGGTACGGGTGCTTGACCGCGCGCATCCGCTCGCCGCGGGCCTGCCGGCCGAGTTCACGCTCGACCGCACGGAGATGTACGACGAGCCCTACCACGTGCCCGAGCCCGATACGGTCGTGTGCGAAGAGACGTGGGCGGCAGGCGAGCGGTTCCGAAGCGTGTTGGCGTGGCACGTGGGCGCGGGCAAGGCCGTGTACATCCGCCCGGGACACGAGACGTATCCGATCTGGAAGGATGCCCGCATGCTGCGGCTGCTGGAGAACACGATCCGCTGGCAGCGAGCGCCGACGCCCGCAAACGGCCCGGGGAACACCGGCGGGAAGTGACCGGCCGTTCCCGCGGAGAGAGACGCACGAGGGGCCGCGGTGGTGGTGGCCGGCTCTTAAGGCGTGGTGCCCGCCGTGCAGGACGACTCGATCGGACCCTTGCCGCGACAGGTGGAGCACCGCTCCTCCGGGGTCCACTCGACGCCCGGCACCATGCGCTTGACCTCGGTCTTCACAGGGACCTTCTTCGTGCGAATCTCTGCGCACGTCGGCTTCCACACCTCGTACCACCAGCAGCCGCACTCGTCCTTGCCGCACTTCGTGCCGCAGTATTCGCTGGGGCCGGGAATGCAGAAGTCCTCGCACTTGTAGCTCCAGCAGACCTTCTTGATCTCCCGCTCCTTCGGCTTGGGAACGCAGACCTTCCTCACGCACACGCAGCCCCCACAGACATCGCATCGACCGTCGTTGCTGTCGACCGGCTTCTTCGCCGTATCGGCCTCCTTGGGCGCGGCCTCCTTGGGGGCGGACGACTTCGCCGGTGGAAGCGTCGCCGTCTGCGCACGGGCGGCCGCTCCAGCGACGGCGAGTCCGATGACCAGCGCCAGGGTGACGATCGCGTCGGTTCGCATGATGTGCTGCCCTCCGTCTTGCATGCCGGCACCCTTTGTGTCGGCACATCGCCGCCGCTTCTAGAACTCGATCTGAAACCGGGTGCCGAAGATGTCGAACGGCGCGAAGCCGTAGCCGATGTAGGTGGGCATGGAGTGGATCCAGTTGAACTGGACCCGCGTGAACCGGTTCCACCACCAGTTCACCCCCACCGTCGTCTCGTTCAGCACGCCGGCGTTCCGCGACGGGGGAATGATGGAGGGCGGTCCCGGAAGAATGTTGGAGGGGCGGACGTTCACGCCGGAGAGATCGACCCACGTCCAACGGGCGGCCAGTTCCCAGGCGCCCCAGCCGACCAACTGCCCCCGGCGACCGGTTCCGAAGAACGGCGTATGTGGCACGACGTTGTAGTCGAGGACGCCAGCCTGCTTCAGATACCCGACGCTCTCGCCCGTCAGCATGTACCCGCACTGCGCGTAGGCGGCGGGCTCGTAGACCACCGGGCCGTTGAGCTGGTTGATCGTCTCGAGCATGAACTCCGATTGAAAGTGGGCCGGCCCGGCGTTCCCGGCGAGTTCCACGTGGTACAGATCGAAGCTGTTGGCGAGGAACCGGCCGGTATCCATGACGAGCGGCGTCCCCGCGCCGGTGAGCCCCAGCCCTGTGAGGTCGCCGACGTAGAACTCGGGAAAGATGGCCGAGCGAAACGTCCTCGCGAACGGTCCCTTCTTCCCTTCGCCGCCGACGGCACTGTAGCCATAGCCACCGCCGACGTGCACCAAGTAGCGGCCCTCGGTCAGGTCGTCGTAGTAGAGCAGATGGGTCGCCCGTGACGAGAAGGAGACGCCGCCGTTGTCGCCGATCTGGGCGCCGTAGCGATTGTCGCCGATCGTGCTGTAGGCCGTCCCGACGCCGTTCCAGAACGTGAGTCCGGTGCCGTACATGCTGTACGCCCACGACGTCCGCTCGTCCTCGCTCATGGAGTAGGCCATGATGCCCACGCGACGAAAGGGATCGGTCGAGGCGAACGCCGCGCTTCGTTCGAGGAACTCGAGGTGGCGGATGCTCGTCCAACTGTCCATGGTGCCCGGCTGCCGGAACTGACCGATGCGGATCGTGCCGAAGAAGGGGATCTGTTCCTGCTCGCCCCACACGTCCATGAAACTGGGGCGGCCTGCCTGGGCGAAGTCCATCTCGAGCGAGAAGTTGGTGAACTCCGTGAGCTTGCCGACAGCCTGGAGTCGGGTTCGCCGGAAACTCACGCCGTCGTAGGCGTCGCCGATCCGGTCGCGGCTGAACTGGTTCTGGCTGAAGAGGCCGTCGTCGAGCTGGAAGAAGCCGCTCAGCCGGACAATCGGCAGCTGCTCGGCCCGCGACTCCACGGCATCGAGCCGCTTGCGGGCCTCTTCGATCCGCAGGTCGACGTTGCCCACCTGGTTGGGGTCGAGCACCGGGCCCCGCTGGCCGGTGATGCCCTCGGTGACGGTCGCCCGCGATTGGGTGATCTGATCGACGTTGCCCGCCTGGTTGGGGTCGAGCACGCGCTGCGGCGGCGGCAGCGGCGCCGGGGCCTGATAGGCGACCGCGGACGCCCACGAGTCCTCCGCGATCAGAGGAGCGGGGAATCCCGACAGGTCGCCGCGATCCGCGGCCAAGACCCCACCTGCCAGGAGCACGGCGAGCACGACACTGAGGATAGCCGCGGCCGGAAGCCCGGCGCGAAGCAACCCAGTGCCCTGCGTCGTGAGCCTACGTTCCCGCATGATGGCTCCTCCTCAGCGAGCCAAATCGGTGCTCGCTGAGGGGAACCATCGGATCAGTGGTGCAGGTTAAATCCGCGCGGACGGTGCTTACCGGAAAGCTCCGCCATGCTGCGCGAAGCCCCAAGACCGCCCCGGCTCGCCATCTCTCGCGGCAGTCCCCGTCGGCTGGTCAGCGGACTGCCGCTGTGGCGCCGACGCCGGGGGCTGGTGGTTCTGTGGTCGCGGCCAACCCGGCGGCCTGGCCGCGTTCATCGAAGGCGAGCACCTGCTCGGTGCCCGCATCCAACCACACCGTCCTGGTGACCTCGCGTCGCGTGGCTCCCTCGTCAACCAGCATCGTGACCTCGTACTCGTACCGGCCGGTCTCCGAGAGCCCGGTCGCGACGAACTCCCGTCGCGCTCCGGTGGGCGTGGTTGGCTGCCCGTTGATGATCAGCCGCGCGGCGTCCGGCACCTGCACGACCAACAGCGCTCCGGTGGCCGGGACACGGCTCGAGGCCTTGCCGGGGGGAGGCGTGGTGGGCTTCTGTGCCGGGGCGGCTGCGACTGAACCGCCGCCGTGACTGCCCCCACTCGAACCGCCGTAGGAACCGTGCGAGCCGTGCCAGCGATGGGTGTGGTTCCCGCACGAACCGCACCCGTGGCGATGATGCCAGCCGGCTTGGCAGGGTGACGCAACGACCATGAACAGGCAGCCCAGGAAGAGAGAACGCGCGGAGGTGACCATGAAAGCCTCTGTTGAACGTGGCGACTGAGCTCGGGACGACGGTCCGCGGCTTGACCGGACGATACGTTGCAGCCTGGGCAAGTCAAGCATTTCAGGCGGACTTTGACGCCCCGCCTCGCGCGTCGCTCATCCATCGTGCGCCTCCCCGAGGAAATCCGGCTCTCCTGCCCGATCTTTATGTGCATAAAAACCCTCAGCCTTCGAGCATGCCAAGCTGCCGCAGTCGGCTGCGAAGCGTCACGCGGCTGATCCCCAGTTTCTCGGCCGCCCGAGCCTGGTTGCCACGGAAGTGCCGCATCGTCTCCTCGAGAATCACACGATCCGCCAGCAGCGAAAGGCGGCGGTAGACGTCGCCGTCGTCAGCCGTGAGCATCTTTCGGGAGGCTTCGAGAAGGTCGAACGCAGGCGGCACCCCCCCGCCTCCCGGCTTCAGCCGCCCGCAGGTTTCGGGGAGGCAGTCAGCGGTGACGACGTCACCGCTGGCGTGAATCACGGCGTACCGGATGGCGGCGCGGAGTTCCCGCACGTTCCCCGGCCAATCGTGGTCGTTCATCCGCACAAGGGCATCGGCCGCGATCGAGTGCACCGGCCTCACGAGATCGACGGCGGCCCGCCGGAGGAAGTGTGCGGCGAGCAGGGGCAGATCGTCCTTCCGGTCGCGGAGCGGTGGCAGCCTGATCGTGAATCCATCGAGCCGGTAGAAGAGGTCACTGCGAAACCGCCCCGCGGCGATCAGGCCGCCGAGATCCTGATTGGTCGCCGCGATGATCCGGACGTCCGTCGCCACCGGCTCGTTGCCACCAACCCGCTCGAATCGCTGGTCCTGGAGCAGCCGGAGGGCCTTGGCCTGCGTGGAGCCGCTCATGTCACCGATTTCATCGAGGAAGATCGTGCCGCCGTCACACTGCTCGAACTTTCCGATCCGTTGCCGCTCGGCGCCGGTGAAGGCACCCCGCTCGTGGCCAAAGAGTTCGCTTTCCAGGAGCGACTCGGGCAGGGCGGCACAGTTGATCGCCAGAAAGGGCCGCTCTCGGCGGAGGCCATGCTGGTAGATCGCCCGGGCGACGAGCTCCTTGCCGGTGCCGCTCTCGCCGAGAATCAGCACCGTGGAGTCGTGTGTCGCCGCCCTCCCGATGGCCTTGTAGACCTCCTGCATCGCGGCCGAGTTGCCCACGATCAGATCCGAGTCGGCGGCCCCGACGGCCTCGGTGGGCAGGAGGGCCGGAACGCGATTCATCCGGCTGACCTCGAGGGCCCGATCGACGACGTCCTGGAGCCGGGAGTAGTCCACGGGCTTGACGAGATACTCGAACGCTCCCTGCTTGATCGCCTCGATGGCGGTCTCCGTGGTGGTGAAGGCGGTCATGATGACCACCGGCAGGCGGGGCTCGATCGCACGGATGCGTCGGAAGGCCTCCAGCCCGCTCATGTCGGGGAGGCGGACGTCGAGGAGCACGGCGTCGGGCCGTCGGACACGCACCGCCTCGATGCCGTCGCGGGCTGACGCCACGGGCAGCACCTCGAGATCGGGAGCGGCGAGAATCTCGGTGATCGTATAGAGAATGTTCGGCTCGTCATCGACGACGAGGAGCGTGGGCACGATGGAGCCTCCGTGGGAATCAGTCGGCGCCGGGAGCCGGCAGTTCGAGGGCGAACTCCGACCCGCGCGGTGAACGATTGCGCGCGGTGACGCGGCCGCCGTGCGCCGCGGCGATGTGGCTGCAGAGCGAGAGTCCCAAACCGGCGCCGGCCTCCTTCGTGGTCACGAACGGCTCGAACACGCGCGACAGCAGATCGGCCGCCACGCCCGTCCCGTCATCGACCACGCGGATCACGAGCCCGGCCCCCGGCCCGGCGGCCTCCGGGCACCCCATCGGGCCCGCGGGCCTTTCCGGCTCCCCGGCCGACAGTCGCTCGACGCGGACCTCGATCCGGCCACCCTCGGGCATGGCATCCATCGAGTTGAGCAACAAGTTGAGCAGCAGTTGGCGGATCTGGCCACGATCCACGCGGGCCGTCACCGGCAGGGAGGGAAGGACCGCGGCGACCGTGATACCCTGCCGCGCGGCACGGGCCGACACCAGGTCGATCGTCGGCGTGACGACCTGCCGAATGTCGATGGTTGCCTTCTGCGGAAGCGCCGGTCGGGCGAAGTCGAGGAAGCCCTGGATCGACTTCTCCAGCCGGGTGATCTCCTCATACACCACCTCGAGCGAACGGCCGACGAGCCCCGCGTCGCGCCGCTCGACGGCCGCTTGCACGAGCATCTTCATCGGCATCAGCGGGTTCCGCAGCTCGTGAGCCATGCCGGCCGCCAACTGGCCGACCTGGGCCAACTGCTCGCGGCGGAGGAGTTCCGACTCGCTCCGCCGGAGGCGTTCGGCGACAGCCCGCGAGACGGCGATCCCCAGGAGCAGGCCGGCAGCCGCGCCGCACGCCCCCAACGACAACAGCCCGACCGCGAGCTGCAGGGTCGTCCTTCTGCTCGCCTCGTCCATCCTCTCGAGAACCTGACGGTTGACGACCATGCTGTCGAACAACGGACGGAGCACGTCGTCCGTCAGCCGCTCATCCGCGAGCTCGGAGAGCCGGGCGAGGCGGTGTTCCTCAATGACTGCGACCGTGGTCGTGGCAGCATCGGGCGGCAAGGGCCCCGCCTGCAGGAGCAGACCGGCGATTCCGACAAGGCATTCGTGAAACCTTCGGTAGCCTTCCTCCACGGCGTCGATCAGGTCGTGCTCCTGCGAGTTGCGCACGAGTGACGACGCCGCGGCGAGCTGCCGACGGGCCTCGGCATCCAGGCCCAGAGCTCCGCGAAGCCGCGACGGGTCGCGGGTGCGGAGAAACAGGTTGAGCTGGTAGCGAATTTCACGCATCGTGATGTGCAGTTCGCCGACGGCCTGCAGGCCGTAGACCTCCCGCGCCACCATGTCGGAGTTCAGGGTCTGCTGCTGGTGGATCTCCCAGGCGGCGAACACGCTGATGCCGAACAACAGCGCGCCCAGGCTGAGCATGGGCGCGGCGACCTTGAGGGTGACGGAGCGACGCATGATGGCCGGATGGTGATGCCTCGACGGCCGCGGCGCGATGGAGCCCGACCCAGCCACGCCCGGCTCCGGCGGGCCGCGAACGCACGCTTCCCGGAGTGTAGTGGTTCGCGGAAAGCATGCGGAGGCGTGGCCGAGACGACGCGAGTTCGTCGCTGGACAGAAAATTGCCAGCTGCGCGGACAGTTTCTGTTCAGGTCCGACGTGCGTGGGCGCACTTCGTCCGGCCGGCCGGCGCGACGGCTGCGGGGCGACCTGCGTCCGGCGACCACGGGCCGAGTGGCGCACCGTTTGCACGTGGTCGTGTTGCCATGGATGACCCACCGTGCCCCGCGCCCTCCGGCCCGCCGAACCAGCCCGATGCCACGGTGGCCCCGCACGACTCCGGCTTGGATTTGACGGCCCGCGTGACGCCCGCGCAACAGGCCGGCGGCGACGTGCTCGCCGTGGGCTCCCTCGTCATCGACGTGAAGGGGCGCACCGCGACCCGTGAAGGACGCACGCTCAAGCTGCTTCCCCGTCAGTTCGCGCTGCTCGTCCACCTGATGAACCACGCCAACAGGATCGTCAGTCGTCGGACGATCGCTCGGGACGTATGGGGCGACGAGACGGCGATGTGGACCAACGTGATCACGGTCACGATCAACGGCCTGCGGAAGGAGATCGATCGCGACGGGCTTCCGCGACTGCTCCACACCGTCCGCGGCCGCGGCTACCTGCTCGGTGAACTCCCCGAATGAAATCCGGTGCAGCACACGACACCGGGAACGCGGGCCGATGCAGGCCGAAGGGCTCGGCTCGACGGCTCCCCCGACTGCCGACCCCGTGGCTCCGGCATCGATCCGCCGGACGCGTCGGTCTCCCCGCCGCGCTCATTCCATTGCTCTGGGTCGCGATGAGCCTCGCCAAGGGCGTCGCCGCCGGACCGGCGTGGGCGTTCGCGGTGACCGCCGGCCTGGCACTCATCGCCTGCGGATTGCTGTCGGTCATTCCATCCAGGCCCGACGGACGAGCCACCGTGTGACGACGTGCACGACCGCGCCGTAGGTCACGACCGTGACGACGAGCAGTGGCCAGTATCCGGCCGGTAGGGGCACGAAGCCGAAGACATGGCCCAATGCCGACCCGGGCAGCCAGACGCCCGCGAGCACCACCGCCGCGGTCGTGACCGTGAGCGCGAGGCTCGCTGGGCTTTCGACGAACGGCAGCCGCGCGGTGCGGATCACGTGGATCACGAGCGTTTGCGTGACGAGCGACTCGACGAACCACCCGGTGTGAAACAGGGCCGCCCGTTCGGGCTCGATGCAGCCGAAACCGTAGAGCAGGATGGCGAAGGTCGTGAAGTCGAAGATCGAACTCACCGGCCCGACGACCAGGATGAACCGCGCGATCGGGGCGAGCGACCACGGCCTCGGACGGGCGATCAACTCCTCGTCCACCTCGTCCGTCGGAATCGGAGTCTGTGACAGGTCGTAGAGCAGGTTGTTGACGAGGACCTGCAGCGGCGTCATGGGCAGGTAGGGCAGGAAACATGCCGCCCCGAGCATGCTGAGCATGTTGCCGAAGTTCGAGCTGGCGCCGAGCCGCAGGTACTTGAGGATGTTGACGAACACCCGCCGCCCCTCGCGCACGCCTTCCCACAGCACCCGCAGGTCCTTGTCGAGGAGGATGCAGTCGGCGCTCTCGCGGGCGAGATCGACCGCCGTGTCGACGCTGATGCCGACGTCGGCCTCGCGCAGGGCGGCCGCATCATTGGCACCGTCTCCGAGGAAGCCCACCACGTGCCCGGCCTCGCGCAACAGCCGCACCACGCGTTGCTTCTGCGGCGGCGTGAGCCGGGCCAGCAGCGTCGCCCGGTCCGCCGCCGCGGCGAGCTCGGCGTCGCCCCATGCGTCGATCTGCCCGCCGTCGAGCGCGGCCGTGACGTCGAGGCCCACGGCCGTGCAGATCGCGCGGGTCGTCACCGGGTCGTCACCGGTGAGTACCTTCACCGCCACGCCCCCGCGGACGAGCGCCGCGATCGCCTCGGAAGCCGAATCCTTCGGCGGGTCGAGGAAGGCGAGATAGCCGGCGAGCACGAGGTCGCGCTCGTCGTCCCGCGTGTACGAGACCTGGCCCGCGACGTACCGCCAGGCCACCGCGAGCACCCGGAAGCCCTCCCCTGAAAGCCGATGGCACTCCGCAACCAGCCGCTCCGTCGCGCCGTCGGCGAGCGGGTGGCGGACGCCGCCGAACTCGTAGAACGCACACCGGGCCAGCACCGCCTCGATCGCTCCCTTGCAGATGAGCCGCCGGCCACCTTCGGCCGCGTCGATCACGACTGACATCAGCCTCCGGGTGAAGTCGAAGGGAATTTCGTCGACCTTCGTCATGCCGCCGGGAATTCCGCCGCCGCGCGCCTCCGCGCGGTCGAGGATGGCGTGGTCGAGGAGGTTGCGGAGGCCGGTCTGGAAGTGGCTGTTGATCCGTGCCAGCTCGAGAACGTGCGGATCCTCGCGGAGGGCGACGTCGCAGTGTCGCACGAGGATGATGCGATCCTGCGTGAGCGTGCCGGTCTTGTCGGCGCACAGCACGTCCATGGCACCGAGGTTCTGGATCGAGTCGATGTGCTTGACGATCACCTTCCGGCGGGCCATCGCGAGGGCCCCCCGGGAGAGACAGACGGTCACGACCATCGGGAGCATCTCGGGCGTGAGCCCCACGGCCACCGCGAGACCGAAGAGCAGGGCGGCCCACCAGTCGCCTTTCGTGACTCCATTGATGAGAATGACGAGCGGCGTCATGACGGCCGCGAGCGAGATCATCAGCCAGGTGAAGCGCCGCATGCCCGTGTCGAAGGCCGTCTCGGGCTCCGGCACCTCGAACGACGCCGCCACGCCCCCGAGCAGCGTGGCGGGGCCGGTCTCGACGACGACGGCGATCCCGGAGCCGCTGGCCACGCTCGTGCCCTCGTAGCCGATGCTGCAGAGGGCGAGCGGCGGTGTCGCCGGGTCGGGGTCGGCGACGGCGTGCTTCTCGACCGGAAACGACTCACCGGTCAGGATCGCCTGCGTCACGAAGAGGTCCTTCGCGGACACGAACCGTACGTCCGCCGGCACCATGTCGCCCGCGGCGAGCTGCACGACATCGCCCCGCACGAGCGTTCCGATCGGGACGTCCGTCGCGATACCGTCGCGGAGCACAGTCGCGTGGACGGCGATCATCGACGCTAGGTTCGCCGCGGCGCCCGTCGCCCGGGACTCCTGCGCGAGCCGCAGGCCCACCGCGACCGAAAGCAGCGCGATCATCACGCCGCCGGCGGCCGGGTCTCCCGAGACGAAGGACCAGGCCGACAGGATCCCGAGGAGGCCGACGAGCGGATTCCCGACGGCCCGAATGACGAGATCGAACCCCGGCCGCCCGCCGCCGGGCCGCAGCCGGTTCGGCCCGTCTTTCACGAGCCTCCGTTCCGCCTCTTCGATGGTGAGACCCAGCGGCGAAGTTCCGAGGCTTGCGAGCACCTCGTCCGATCCGGAAGCGGCGGCAACGGCGACCCTCTGCGACGGTCGACCGGCCTGATGGTGAGACAGCGACGGCATGGGGGCACGACCGGTGACGGGCGGATCGCCGGCCGACCATGGCCCGGAGGATCGTACGCGGCGAGTCGAGCGGAACGGCCGGATCGGACGGGGATCATCCGCTCCGGCGCCCCGGCGACAGGTTCGGCATCCGGCTGACCGCCGTGTGATCCCTTCTACGCGCAATGCCGGCAGGGCCGGCTCGCCGCGCACCGGACATGCGCACACGGGCCACGCCCGGCAGCGTCGTTCTCCCGGCACGGCGATCGCCGCTGCCCGCCGGTCCCCCCGGGACCAGCGGGGAATGCGTCGCATCGCCACACCGGCCGACGGTCCGATCAACCGGGCCTTGGGCCGCCCTCTCCCGCAGGCATCGGCGAACGCCACCATCCGGCGGCAGCCCGACGAATCCCGCGGACTGGCGGCTCGAACGTGAAGTCGAAGGCGGTCGGCTCGGATCGGTTGCCGAGTCGGTCGACCTGCCGCACGACGAGTCGATTCACTCCGGGGACCGGATTGAACGACAGCCGCCACGATCGGCCACCATCGATCGAATAGTGGACCCTGGCACCGGGGTCGCGGCCGCGGATGACGAGCCTGCCGTCCGTGGTCACGGCGTCCGTCCGGTCGGGATCAGGATGCATGAGGGCGACCGTCAGCGGCGCCACACGTGTCTTGAGGACGAATCGTACGACCGTCGGTGCCGAGATGTTTCCGGCGAGGTCGATCTGCCGGATGCGGACGACGTTCCGTCCCTCGACCGGCGCATACGTGGACCCCCACGCACCGCCGTTGACGGAGTATTGGACCGACGCGCCCCTCTCGGAGCCGGTGAGCCTCAATTGGCCCGTGCGGGTCATATTGCCCACGAGGCCCTGCACCACCGCCCGCACCGCGGCCGGTGGTCGGCGGTCGAGGACGAACCGGAGGTGTCGCGGATCGGACCGACGCCCCTGGCCGTCCGTCTGCATCACGAGCACGTCGTTGAGCCCCTCGACGGCGCGAAAGCGCCTCCGCCAGGTTCGGCCACGGTCGATCGAGTACCAGATCGTGTGGCCCGACGAGGCCGCGACCACGTGGAGTTGGCGATTGTTCGTGACCGGGGTGCCGTTCGGCCGCAGACCTCCCACGGTCGCCAGCCTGACGCCGGGCGGAGGCGGCGGATCGGTATAGATCGAGCCATCGGGGGCCTCGGCCTCGAGTCGGCCGACGACCCGAATGTCGTCGCCGTCGGCGCCGATGTCGCCGTGCGTCGACCAGAGCCTGACGGTGGGCGCGGTATCGATCACGGGCTTGAAGGACGCGATCCCATCCTCGTCGTAGAAGGTGAAGTTTCGCACGATCTGCGTCGCGGCGGCATCGCCCGTGCCCGAGGTGAAGCCCATGATCGCCTGCGGGCCGAGGATCCGCTGCAGATCGATCCCGGTCCAGGCCTTGGAGAACGGGTCGTGGCCGGCGCGCGACAGACGCGCGGTGAACGTCCTCGCCTCGGCATCGTAGACCAAGGTCACGTCCACAGGGCCGCCCGTGAGCCAGGGCACCGGTTCGAAGCTACCCGCTTCAGACCCGTCATCGAACCGAACGCCGGGGGTATGGAGAATATCGATCAGGAAACCGACCTTCGGCCCCGGCATCCCCCGGTATCCGAGGTCGCTACCCGGCCGGCCGATCGCCGTGTAGCCGGCGTCGCTTCGCTGGAGGACGAAGGCGAGGCCGTCGGCAAAGTCCATGCTCGGATCCTTGGTCGCCTCGTAGGTGAAACTCGCCGAGAAACCGTCGGTCGAGACGGGCCGCCCGAACCATGTCGAGGTCGCCGTATTCTTGACGGCCGGGATCAAGAGGGATCCGTTGGCCAGCGACTGCACGCCACCATTGAGTTCCCACTCCGACGTCGGTCCAGGTGCCGGCGGGGAATTGAAATCGAGTGACCGGATCTGTTGGGTGGCACTGGACTGACCGGAGGATGCCGTCACGCCGAGGATCGCCGTCGAACCGCCGAGCAGTTCCGGAAGGTCGACACCGGTCGTGATCCCATTGTGGAGTGGAATAACGTGTTTGTCGTAGGTCCAGGAGACCACATCCTTGAAGGTCTTCGCTTGAGCGTCGTACGACAGGGTGACGTCAATCCACGTGCCTTCCGGAAGGTTGAAAGTGTTATACGGGGGGCCGGCCGAGCCGGTCGTGTCGAACCGCGTACCCGTCGTCCTCGTGAAGTCCGAGGGGCTGTAGATGTTGATCAGGTAGCCCACCTTCTTGCCGGGGATGCCGGTGTACCCCAGGCCTTCTCCGGTGGAACCCAGCGCGGCGAGGCCGTCAGGACTGTTCTGGAATACGATCGCCATGCCGTCGCCCGTAGTCCCGAAGCCGTTATAGAAGTAGCTGAACGTGAGGCGAAAGTCGGTGGAGATGCGAACCGGACGCGGATACCAGGCTGCGGCGGCGAGGTTGCCCTGATTCGGGAACGTGTACGTAGGGCCCTGGGAAGTCTCCGACAGATCGAAGCCCGTACCGGGAACGGACGATTTCGTCACCCAGGGCAGACGCTCGGAATCCGGGTACGTCGATCCCACGAACGTCACGTGCTCGCCCACCTGCATCGCATCGGATGCGAACGTGAACTCGGTCACCTGCTGGCTCGTGACCGAATCGCCCGTGCCCGAGGTGAAACCCATGAACGCCGACGCTCCGAGGACGCCTGCGAGGTCGACATTTCTGACCGTTTGGGAATCCCACTTCACGGGCCAGACGAGAGGACCTGGCCGGTCGGCCACGGTCCAGGTCATCGTGCCCATGACGGCGTCGTAGACGAGCGTGACGTAGACCGGTTGGCCTGTCAGGGGGATGTCTCGGCCCGTGTTGCCATCAATCGGGGTCCAAAACCCTCCCCCGGTCCACGTCCCATTTTTGTCGAACAACACGCCTCGGCTATAGGGCGGACGCTCTCCGGGAGGCTGGTACACGTTGATGAGGAACCCGGCCTTCGGCCCGGTGATGCCACGATACCCGAGCCCTGATCCTGGCTCGCCCACGGCGGCCGTGCCCGCCTTCTGGAGCACGAAGGCCAGTCCGTCCCCGGGGTTCGCATTGGCGGAGGCCTGGTAGACGAAAGAGACCCGGAAACTCCCCGTCGAGACCTGCTGGTCCAGCCAGGTCCCGGAGGCCGTCTGCTTGTATCCGGGAATGAAGAGGCCCTCCTCAGTCGAGAGCGACTGGCCGGCGTTGCCGACGCGGCTCCAGTCCGCCGGCCGGTCGAAGCCGAGCGGCTTGCCCCACATGTCGATCGTCGTGTCGGGGGCGTTGAGGATGTTCCCGTCGGCGATCACGCTGACCAGGCCGTTTCGCGAGGTGACGTGCCCGACGAGCAGGCTGCCCGTCTTCTGGGCGATGGCGA
>Ga0214917_10005050_pt1 | contig 14256 bp, 12 predicted proteins | sample LL_1208_BB_MetaG_FD_177983 | JGI IMG/M metagenome (GOLD analysis project Ga0214917, IMG submission 177983) | Freshwater microbial communities from Lake Lanier, Atlanta, Georgia, United States - LL_1208_BB | ecosystem: Environmental > Aquatic > Freshwater > Lake | place: USA: Georgia | collected... | reverse complement strand
GGACGTGCTATCTCTGCAACAGAGATTGCTTTCCAACCAGTCTTTGAGTTTGAATACTGATTGACCTGGCGAGGTGGAGAAATCTGCCTCGCCTTTTATCAAAGGATTGAACAATGACTCAGCGACTTATTGCGGTCGATGACCAAACAGGAAAGCGCAGCTTAATTGCTGTTCCTTCCGGTGGCGGCATTGATCCCGACGTTCAAACATTCTCAGCCAGTGGCACGTGGACAAAACCGAACGGCTGCAAGCAAGTGCGAGTCATTCTGATTGGCGGTGGTGGAGGCGGAGGTTCTGGTTCATACGGAACAACTGGCACTCAATGTGGTGGCGCTGGCGGTTCTGGTGGACAGCTTGTCGTCAAAGACCTTGTAGCAAGCGACTTGGCTGCGACCGTTGCTGTGACCATCGGAGCTGGTGGAGCAGGCGGTGCCGCTGTCTCAACTAACGGCTATAATGGTAAAGACGGAACTGATGGTTCACTCACTTCATTCGGAACACACGCCAAGGCATTCGGTGGTAAAGCTGGAGCAGGTGCAGGCAAGTTCTTGTCCGGTCGCATCACTATGCAATTCGCAGAAGGTGGATCAGCAAAGCAAGGCGGAGCACGAGGCGGCGGTGGCAAGATTACAGCCGGAGAATCATCCGCTGACGTAATCGAAGCACCAGGCTCAGGAGGCGGCGGCGCTGGCATCACGACAACTGGACTTTCTGGCGGTCTTGGCGGAGTCAATCAATCAGGTCTTGGTGGCAATGGTGGCAATGGTGGCAATGGTGGCGCTTCCAAGGCAACTGGCGCAGGTGACGCAGGTGCTGCTGGCTCAGGCTATGGAGCAGGCGGTGGAGGCGGAGGCGCGTCAAAAGGAACGGCTTCCGGTGCTGGCGGAAATGGCGCTTCAGGCTATTGTGTCGTAATCTCGTACTGAAGGAGAATCCAATGAAACTGAAACTTGTTGAGCTTGACCATCTCGTTGTCTTCCTTGAACCAAAGTACGTCCTCATTGAAGGCGAAGTGGAAGTATCTGAAGCCGAAGGTCACAAGCTGCTCGCTGCATATGCCGGTAAACTCGAAAAGGTCGAAGAAAAGAAAGCTGTCGCTGCCAAAGCCAAAGTGCTTCCAGAGGTAAAGGATGAGCCTAAACTCTAATGCGCTCTGCACAGTTGCGCAGTGCAAAACTTATCTGGACATCGCATCTGCTGACACGTCGCAAGATGCGAAACTTGAACAGCTCATCAACGCTTCGTCGTCGATGATCGAAAACTATCTTGACCGCAAACTCATTTATAATCAGTACATTGAACTTCATGATGGTCGAGTGAATGACCGTTTACTGTTGAAGGAATGGCCTGCAGAGAAGCCATCAGAGATCCGCTCTGACACGCTGTGGTCATTTGACAACACCACCATCATGCCGCCAGAGAATTATGAAATAGATCAGCAAACGACCGTTGTCCTCAAAGGATACTTCTTTCCGCGAGGCAACCGAAACATCAAGGTAACGTACTATGCCGGATATGCGAGTCCTGTTTCTGGTGGCGGAGGTTTTCCGTTGCCGACAGAACTCAACCAAGCCTGCATTATGCTCGTCGCATGGCAGTATCAGCTACGAGCTGACAGACGCCTCGGCATTGCTTCAAAGGGCAAGCAAGGTGAGTCGATCTCTTATGTCAAAGGTCTTCCGGCTGAAATCGCCTTGATGCTTGATTTGCACACGCGCATGGAATTGCCATTCACCTCAACAGGAATCGGCAACGGATGATTCGCTCAGACGCCAAAGCACTTGAAGCTCGCATCATGGCAAAGCTCGAAAAGTTCTTGCCTGACAGCGAGAAGATTCCTCCTGTTTTGCACAGAATTGGTGCTTTGTTGCGCACTGAAATGATTATGAACGCCACGAGAAAGAACATTGTGGACACTGGAGCGCTGAAGAACTCTATCAACTATGAGATCGAAGGCACGACAGTTTCAGTCGGTTCTTTTGGTGTTCCTTACGCGAAGTATCACGAGTTTGGCGCGAATCTTGGGCCAGCAGGAATGAGGGCCATGTTCGCTGCCATGAGAGCAAGAAGGTCAAGTTCAGCAAAACGATACAAAGACAAAAACGTCGTGGTCAATCAAACATTGCGTCCTCGACCGTTTGTCAGACCAGCCTTTCAAAGTAAACTGAGTCAGGTCAGAAGAATCCTTGCAGAATACGGAGCGCTGTGATGCCAGTTGCATATGACTCAGACATTCTCGACGCACTGGAGATTCAGCTCAAGACTCTTACCTGGGCAAAAGTCGTTGAGACGGAAAACATTCGTATTGCTTTTTCCGAACTCGGTGAGCACGAAGTGCCTTACATTCAGGTCTACGACAACGGTCAAGTCTTTGAGCATCAGCGAGGCGAAGTGTTGACACGATGGCAGGTGGCCGTTGAACTTGTCCTCCGGTCGGCTTCAGAGAACCAAGTCAACATGAGAACGCTGCTCGACAAGCGCCAAGAAGTTGAACAGTGCATCGGTTCCAAAGTGAACCTTGGCATTCCAGGCGTGGTCAATGTGCTTTATCTTAGCAACACGCCAGACATTCAGATTGTGAAGCCGTTCTATGTGACTACGCTGCTCTTTGAGGTGGTTTACCGCAAACGGTATGTGTCTGAATGTTGATGTGATACGCTCTCAAATGACCTTCGCTCAAAGACTGAGCTTCGCTTTATGTTTTGGAGGACAAAATGTCGAAGAATTATGCCTCAATTTATGCAAACACTGGTGACAGCTCGGCGCTGAACCAACGCTTTTATCTCAAAGAAGAAGTCATAAAAGGAACGATGGCCATTCCAGCAGCCGCTGATTACTTCTTTGCATTGTCTGGCGGCTCCATCAGCTTCAGCCAGCCAATCACATCGTCGCCTCACCGTTCTGGACGCCACAACAACAACACCATCAAGGAAAAGAAAGCCCTTGAATGGTCGCTGCCAACGATGGTCAACATCAACACAGCCGCTGCACAAGGAACAGGCGCTCTTGAGCCTGCACTGCGCGTTCTCTGGAAGTCGCTGCTTGGTCATGAAACAGTTCCCGGTGCTGTTGTTTATGACTCCGCTCAAGATCCAAGCGTCACGTTCAGTATTTTCGAAATTGGAGACAAGTGGGCCAAACAGGCTTTCGGCTGCTTTGTGGACTCTTGCGAAATCTCTCTTCCAGGCGACGGTCAATCGCAGTTGAGCTGGTCTGGTATGGGAGTTGAATCGTATCTGGTAGGAATTGGCAAATCGACTGTTGATAACGACGGCGGCCAGACAGTCACTGTTCAGCCTGGCGAAGGCAAACGCTTTCCAGTTGGCGCTCGTGTGATGTTGGTTGAAGCTGACGGATCAACTCGTTCGGCTGACACTGTTGCAGGCTCAGCTCGAAAAGTTGTCTCTGTCTCTGGCGACGTTGTGACTCTCGATGGCGCTGCTTTGGCTGACGCTGACGGCTCATCGACTCCTGTTTATCTATGCTACTTCGAACCTGTTTTGACTGGCAGCGAAGGCATCGACAATCCACAAACTGGCTTGCAAGGCACGTTCACAAGCTCCAGCATTCCAGGCAATCCTTGCATCCGTTCGGCTACTATTTCTGTCGCCAACGGGCATGAAGTGGTAAACTACTGCTGGGGAACAGACGCTGCTTCTGGTTCAATCTTCGTTCCAGCAAGCCGTTTGGAAGTCAGCGTTTCAATCGAACTGAACCTGAACCACGACCTTGTTCAGTTCTACAACTCGGTTCAGCAGTTCGAAGCTCAGGACCTGAACTTCAAGCTTGGCGATACAGCGTTGCGCTTCTTGGAAATCGACCTGCCAAAGGTCATCTTCCAGGTGCCTTCAATCGACGTGCCTGAAACTGGTTCGATTCCTGTCTCGTTTGAAGGAACGGCTTACCAAAGCGCACTTGACGCTGCTGATGAAATCGTGGTGTCATACCAGTAAGCAACAAGAGCAATGTTTCCTTTCTGACTCGATGGCCTTTGGCTGTCGAGTTTTTTTGTTTATGCTAAGAGCGCACAAGAGTGCATCAACCAAGAAGGAAGTCATCATGGCAATCAACTTGTCTGCTATTCAAGACTCGGTTTTCACGTTCATCTCATCCAAAGACTCGGCAATTGGTAATCCGCAAAATTATGCGGCATACTTGGAATCGCTTGATGAGTCGTTGCTGGCGCTGAATGGCGAACCGACACGCTTCCATCTCGCGGTTTCGTCAAAGCTCAAGGACGTGCTCGCTGCGAAAGACGGTCTGACCTCAATCGCAATGAAAGCCAAGGATGGCGGTGACATTCCACTTTATTCGCTGATGTACCAGCAAGTTCGCATTGCTCTCAAAGACATCAAAACTGGCGCTGAATCAATGTTCCGTAAAGGTGCTGACGGTCACGCAGCCGATGACCTTATGGCTGCCTTAGCTGCAAACGACATCTTGCCTGAGCTGTTTGCTGCATTGCAGAACAAACAACAAAACCGGAGTCCTGAAATCGCAAAAAAAGACTAAGCGCACTTCTTGAGTTGACCTTTGCTGACCATGCAAAGCTCAAGAAAGAAGGACGCAACTTCGATTGCAACGGCTGCAAGGTCGCCAAGCTCAGACGCTGCCAAGAGGACAGGTGGGATTTCACCGACAAGGACGCCAACATCTTTCCGATGTACGTTCATCAAGGCGGTGAGCTTTATGGCTTCTGTCCTGCCAAGGCGACTTGGGATTCATGGACGGTGACGATGTACCGCGCTCTTGTTTGTGCTGTGGCCACTGGAGCACAATGGAACTCTGGAGGCATCTCGGAACAGCCGGAATGGTGGATTGACCTGCTATCATGGTTCTCGACGCGCTATGATATGAGCAACTTCAGCCACAAGGCTAGAATGGTGCTAGGCGATGGCGACAAAGCCAAGACTCAAGGAGTGAGCAAGAATGGCAATCAGCAAAGACCAGTTAACCGTCGAGGTCGTTCTTGATTCCTCCGGTGCCATCAAAGGCATCAAAGACCTAGAAGGCCAATTCGTTTCCTTTGATAAAGTAGTTTCACAAACCTCCAAGACAACCGACAAGGCTAATCAATCGACTGGCAAAGTTGGCGACGCTTTCTCTGGATTGTCGGCAACGCTTTCCAAGGCTGCCTTGCCTTTGCTCGCTGTGCAGACAGCAGTGAATGCTGTCACGCAGGTCTTCGGCGCTCTGTCCAACACACTCGGTTCATTTGTCGATGATTACGCTGCTGCCGAGCGCGCTCAAACGCTACTGACGCAGGCCATTGAAAACTCAAACGGTCGCATTCAGAACAGTGCTGATGCTTGGGGTGCTTACCTTGACCAGCTTCAAGAAGTGAAAGCTGTTGATGCTGATGTTCTTCGAGGTCTTGTCGCACAAGCCGTCCAAATGGGCTTCAGTGAAGCGCAAATCAAGTCTCTAGTAGAAGCGTCCATTGGCTTGTCAAAAGTGACTGGCGACTCTCTCGATGGCGCGTTTCAAAAACTGATTGGAACAACACGAGGAATGGCTCGTGGCCTGACAGCGATGGTGCCTGAGCTTCAGAATCTGACAGAAGAACAGCTTCGTTCAGGAGATGCTTTTGCCATTGTTGCAGGCAAATACAAATCTGCTGCTGACGGTGCTGGCTCTTACACATACTCGGTCAAGCAGGCTGGACTTGCTGCCGGAGAATTGAGCGAAGATGTCGGCAAGCTGATTGTTGAATCAATCAACCTCAAAGGCGCAATGGACGCAGCGACTAGCGTCATCAACGGCGTTCGTGGTGCGATTGCTGCTGTTGATATGGAAGCACTGTCCAAGAGCTTCAAAGAGTTCATCTCTGTCGCTGGCCCGATTGCCTTGGTCGTCGGTGCTGCTGTTGCCGGATTCACTGGATTGACCGCTGCCGCTCATGCCGCTGTGGTTCCGGTTGTGCTGCTCATTGGCAAGTTCGCGTTGATTGCTGCTGGAATCGCTGGCGTCATTGCTGCAATTGAAATCTTGGTAAGAAACACTGATCTACTGAGCAATGCCTTTGCCATCGTTGCTAATGCGATTGGTCTGCTGTTGCTCAAGCCGCTTGAGAACGCTGCTTATGCTCTGAGAGACTTCTTTGGAATGTTTGGCGATAACGCCATGACAAAAGCTGCCGATCAAGTCTTCAAAGGTCTTGAAAAGGCAGTCAACTCACTCAAAGACAACGTGTCCAAGAACTTCTCAACAATCAAAAACAACATCGACACTGGCTTCTCTGGTCAAATCATCAAGCAAGCTTCAAATCTGATGAATGGCTTCTCTGGTGAGACAAAGAAGGCTGATGTTGCTCTTAAAGCGCTTGGCGAAACTGGTGCGCGAGTCAAGGTTATTGATGACAAGGCTGTTGAGAAAGCCAATACAGCTTTGAAAGACATTCAAAAGCAGACAGACGCCTTGAAGTTGTCTGCCGCACTGACAGGCCAAGACGAAATCACGCAAATCAAAATAAAAGCTGAAGAACAGATGCGCGTCATCGACTTGAAGCGCAAGGAATTGGCTGACCAAGGCATCCTCAACAGCAAACACAAAGAAGCGCTCGAAGCTCAAAAGCAAGCCGTGATTGAGAATCGGAACGCTTCCATTCAAATGGAATATCAAAAGAAGATTCTTGAATCACAGAAAGAACCTCTTTCATCGCTCAAAAGTTTGGTTGATGAAACGACAAAGCAGTATCAACAAAGCCAGACTGCAAACCTTGGAACATTCCAAATCATCGACCAGCAAGCTGCTGCTGAATTGGATAAAATCGCAGCTTTGGAAAGACAACTTGAACTGACTGGTGCTTTGACTGAAGAGAATCAAGCTGCTTTGGATAAGGCCAGAGAAGCTATTCTTGAGATGCAAAGCGAAAAGACAGGCGCAGCCATCATGTCTGGTGTCAACAGCGCAATCGCCGCTGCACAAGGCGGAGCGGATGCGTTGGTTGGAAACCTTATCAATCAGATTGGCAAAGCATTTGGGCCTGAAGGTGAAATGATTGCTGGTGTAGTCAATCTGCTTCGAAAAGGAAAAGATTTCACAAAGCAACTTGGTCAAGATCTGGTCGCAATCATTGCAGACCTTCCTCGAATGCTAACGGAAGGCGCAGTTGGCTTGATTGAAGGATTGGTTGACGGACTCAGCAAATTGCTTGGCAATCCAAAAGCCGTTCAGTCATTCATCGAAAGCCTCGTGAGAATGATGCCAACAGTCATGTCGGCTCTTGTTAAAGCGACTCCACAACTTGCTATCGCTCTTTCAAGACCGTCTTTCTGGATCAGTGTCGTTCAGGCGTTCGTAAAAGCTTTTATTGACGGCATCGGCGATATGTTGAGAGCTTATCGAGACGCTTTTAAAGAAGTCGGTAAAGAAATCGGCGACGCTCTTGGCAAGGCATTTGAAGATGCGATGAAGGTTTTTGAAAACATCGGAACCGTCGTTCTTGATGGACTCAGTGCAGCCTTTAACTGGCTTGGCAACGCGCTTGGCAGTATCGGCCAAAAGATGTGGGATGGAATTTCATGGGTCTTCAATGAGATTGGCAGCTTCTTCAGGAATCTGTTCAAGTTTGATGGCGGTGGAAAAGGCGCTGTTGAAGATTTCCTTGGCTTTGACTTTCCATGGATTGCGTTTGCTGAAGGTGGTCAAGTTCCTGGCCGAGCAACCGTGTTTGGTGACTCATCCAAGAACGACACTGTTCCAGCGTTGCTTTCACCAGGCGAGTTTGTGATTCCACGCTCGAAACTGCAAGACAAAGACAATCTGAAACTACTTGAAGCAATCATGAATGGCGGAACACAAAAGAAATCACAAGGCGAATGGATTGAAAAAGCTCATCGTCACGGCGTTCAGCAACTTGGTCTTGGAGAATGGGTCAAAAAAGCAGGTGATGCGATTGTCTCTGGTGCAACAAATGTAGGAAGCGCTATCAAATCTGGCTTTCAAAAAGTCGGAGATCTTCTCGTTCCTGATTCGGTAAAGGCGATTTTTGATTCATTGGGCAAATTTATCACTGGATTAGACTTGGGCAAATTTGTTCAAGATCCTCTTGGTGCGCTTGAAGATGCAATCAAAGGAAGTCTCGGATTCCTTGTGGAACCTTTTAGGCGGATGATGAAGTTCAACGCAGGTGGATTGGTTCCTGGTATTGGCTTTACTGATACGATTCCTGCAATGCTGACTCCAGGTGAGTTTGTCATCAATCGCAATGCTGCACAGGCTCTTGGCGGTGGTCTTTTGAATCAGCTCAATGCCGGAAGAATGCCAATGAGTGAGGCAGCTCCAGTGTTCAATATCAATCTCAACGTCGAGACAAAAGATGCGCTGGATGCTAATTTCATTCGCAGCACTTTGATACCGACAATCAAGAGCGAATTGAAAGCAAGCTCTCTGCGTGGTGACTTCGTTCTCAGTGCGAAAGGAGTTCGCTCGTGATTGAACTGATTCAGTATGGATACCTTGAAACTCCTTATCTGAGTGAGTTTCCGTATCTTCAACCAGCAGCAGAGCAAGGATTGGCATTACAGACCGAGTACAAACTCGGAACTGACCATCCGGTCGCTTTGCAGTTCCTTGGAACTCTGACAAAAGACAAACCAATTGGCACACAGTTCTCTGGCTTGATCGAGAACTTTGAAAAGACTCTAGGCTTGCAGACCACATACGACATCGGAGTTGACCATCCAGTCGCATTGCAAGCCGCGGTCATCAACACGCAGGACAAAGCACTTGCAACTCAAGGAACGTTGACCATTGAAAAGGACAACATTGCTGGATTGCAGTTCGATGCTTTTATCACCAAAGACAAAGTGCTCGGTATCCAGACGAAAAGATTGTTTGAAGGAAAAGACAAGCCAACAGGCGTACAATTCCGCTCAAGCAAAGTGCTGCCTCACTATGAATGCCCTGGCCTTGGCTACCTCAACGACGCTCCATACTTGACACAGTATCAATATCTCGCACCATTCTACTGCGTTCCTTGGGGCATTCAGTTCACAGCGGTCAAGGAAGAAGCGAGAGCATTCCAGTTCCGTTCAGCTTTGTACAACACAACCAACTTGCGCATCTTGGTTGATTTCCCAAGCCGTGGAACCACTGGCGCAAACTGGACAGCGACAAGCACACAGACAAGTTCAACCAACAGCTTTTCAGTGAACAATCTCAACACTGATATTGTTGAGCAGTATTGGCGCTCAGCGACAGGCGTTCTCTCAGCGACAATCACCTGCGACACTGAGTTGCCTCAAGGTGTGTACCTCGACACGATGGCAATCTTGAATCACAACTTGTCAGGTTCAGCGACAATCATCCTCGAAGGCTCAAACGATCCAAGCTTTGGAACGATTCCGGTGAACATTGAGCTTCAATATGAAGCAAATAACATGTACTACATCGCACCAACGCTACCTTTGAATCCTTATCGCTACTGGCGCTTGAACATCAGCGATCCAGGCTCAGCAGATAACTTCATCCGCATTGGTACAATCGTCTTCGGTGCGGCAGTCATCTTTACCAACGAGAGCTTCGTTGACCGTGTTCGCTTTGGACAGAAACAGTTCATCGACAAGGTGTACACAGAAGGCTTCACCAACGTCAGCAACGACCGTGGCAAGAAGAAATACCTTGGCCTTGAGTTCAGGAACTTGGCTTACGGTCGAGCAAACTTCCAGTCGATGCGCGAAATCTTCGACTACGCAGGAATCACGCTCAAGTGTCTTTATATTCCAGTGCCTCAACAAGCCAGCCGCTTTGCTGTGTTTGGCAAGTTGTCAGACATTCCGGCTGAGGAGCACAATTACAAAGGCGCTGATGCCGACTATGTGGACTTCTCAATCGACGTGGATGAATCGCTATGAGTTCATCGAATCGCAAACCATATCTGACCGCCACTTCCATTGACCAGGCTCTCTTGAATGCTGCTGGTGACAACCTCAGCAATCAGATTGAGCTGATCGTGGACATCGAGGCTCCGGATGGCTCAATCATTCGGGCATCAGACAGAAACAAGTACGTTGGTGAGCATTTCTATGAGGCTTTGACAAACTTTCCAGACGTCATCCGAACAGTCGGCGAATGGCTCAATGGAGGTCTGGTCTTTTCAGAGATGAACTTTGAGCTGTCGAACGCTGATGGACGGTTTAACAAGTTCCTGCCAAGCGGAGATGACTTTGCTGGATGGATTGGCAGAACGGTTACCGTAAAGATTGGGCTTCGAGATGTTGAGTCGAGCTTCTTTCAAATCTTCCGTGGTGAAGTGACAGACGAGGCTGGCTTCGGAAGAACCGTAAAATCAATCACAATCCGTGCTCGCGATGTGCTTGAGAAGACCAATGCCACATTTCCTTCAGCCGTGTTCAATGCCACAGACTATCCAAAGGCGCTTGAAGAACTTTACGGGCAAACCATTCCAGTGATCTATGGAGATTGGTCTGAAAGCGTGACAACCAGTACGGCATCTGTTCAGGCGTACGTTCCAGCATATGTTATCAACGCGGCTGACATCTTTGTGAACAATGAAGAACTCACCGTGACAATTGCGCTTGGAACGCCTGCTGTGTTTACAGCTTCAAACCATAAACTCGATGTTAATGATCATGTTGATATTCATACAGAAGACAATCTTCCGACCGGAATCAATACCGGAAGCCATTACATCAAAACCGTATTATCATCTTCAACTTTCACAGTTTCAAAAACGCTTGGTGGGCCAGCATTGAATGCTTCTGGAACACAAAGTGGAAGACATTATCTAATACCATATGGAACAACTTGGCACGAAAACGTAAAGTGCGTCATTTCGTCAAATACATTGTCATTACTCGACACATCGAACATATATGTCAGGCGCTCAGGTACTTATTATCGTGTTCCATTAACTGAGATTCAAAATGTATCTGTTTCAAACAATTATTTTGAAATTAAACAGCATAACACAAATTGGTTCGATGGCGCCAAATACTTATTTAACAAAACAGATGAAATATTTGTTCGTTGTAAAGGCAAAAGCCTCGCAGGATATAATGACAACGCTGTTGCGATTGCTCAGGATATTCTGACAACCTATGCAGGCGTTCTTTCTGGCGACTTGGATGCTTCTTGGACGACTTACAAGACCAAAGCATCTCCAAGCACCGGTGCAATCTCGACCTGGAAGGCCAGAGCGTGGATTGGCGAACCTACGCTCGCAATGGAATACGCCGTCAATCTGCTTCAGCAAGTCAGGCTTGAATTGTTCCAAAACAAGAACGCAAAACTCGACCTTCATGCGATGCATTGGGATGAATTTGATGACAATCCAAGCTTCATAGCCAAAAACTGGGATATTGAGCGTGATTCTCTTCGGCCAACTTTGGACGTCCAGAACAACTTCAATCGTTCAAGAGCCGAGTACGGTTACTCGCCTGAGTCACGAGAAAGCATCTTTTCAACGGCATGGTACGTCAACTCAGCGGCCATCAGTCAGGCAGGTCGAAAGCTGACACGCGAGTTGTCATATCCGAACCTTTATCGCCTGGCTGATGTTGAGATTCAGCTCAAAGAAACGCTCAAGCTGGCTTCTGGATACCGTGAGGTGATTGGGCTTACGCTTACAAACAGAGCGATCTTGCAGGATATTGGAGAATGGATTCTCCTTGATGTTCAAGTTGGCTCTGTGCAGCTCAATGGCGTTCCATGCCTTATTCGAGAAATAGGCTATTCTCCTGATGGTCTGAAACTGCCTGTCAAACTTTGGTCTTTTGCTATGCTACCGTTCGGTTCTTGGAATCCAGGTTTTGCTGGTATTGTTGGAGGTGAGTCGGCCACCATTTCAGCCGAATGAGTTTTGTTGTATCTTTTAGCAAGTCACTATCGAAAGGAATTTCTCATGGCTGTTATTCTGACCGTTTCGGAAACTCTCGGAGGAAGCGAAGTTGCTGACTCATTGGCAGGCGCTGGAACAGGCGTTGATTTTGGCCAATGTGTGAACGGTCAGTATTCGCCAATCATCGACCAGACGCTCAACACTGGCGCTCAGGTGCTTTACCTGCGTCACAATGCAGTGGTCGATCCGATCACGAACCTCAAGATTTACCTCGACAGCTATTCACGTACTGGCTTCACCTATGGCGGCGCAGCTACCGCATCTGGAGACTACAACAGCCTCAAGGCTGAAGGTTCTGCTTCAGACGTGACAGCGGCAGCCAAGAACAACTCAAACGGTCTTGCAGGCGGTATCTGGATGGAACAACAATACAATGTTGCGACTTCTAATCAATTCGACATCGCCACAGCTCGCGGTGGAGATCCTGCAACGAAATACGTTCAAATCTTCGGCAAGTCTGCTCAAGGCGTGAATGAAGCAACTGCTTACGGCGTTATCAAAGAGGCTTGCCTTTACACTCCAGACAACTTGGCAGAGAACGCTCCATCGGCTCCGGTTAATGGAAAGATTGGCGTCTCAACTGACAACGTACTTGGAAACCGCGCCAAACTGCGATTCCGTATTTACTTGCGTGAGGCTTTTGCAGACGGTGGTATCTTTCAGGCGGCATTGGTTGCTCGCTTCTCGTACACAGCTTGATGACAGGTGGAGCGTAACAAGATGTTGCCTCTTATGCAGCCAAAAGAACCATTGAGAGCCTTGCGGTGGAAGTTCGAGTATGCCGACAAGTCTGCTCGCGTTGGTGCTTGGGATGACTCTGCGCCAGAGGAGTCAGCCAAGGCTTGGAAACAGCCACGGCAAGGATTGCTGTTTGCGTGTATCGAAGCCAAAGACCATTACGGCGTAATTCATCGAATCTTTGAATGTGCTGGGCCTGATTTCTGCAACTTGCAGTGGGAAATCGCTGCGCAGTTGAATACCAAAGGACAGCCAGGCAGGTATCGAATCATTGGCTTGACGCTTGTGTCACGCTATCATCGCGCTACTTTATTCCACAAAGGACAAACGTCGGTTGAGAAACGCGACGCTGACGACTTAGATAATCATTACTTTTTCGGAAAGGTGTGACACATGGCAAATCCAACATCAGCGTATGGTCGTCAACAGCTCGATTGGCCGGACCTTGGTTCAGATCCTGGTTCAACGCTTCATGGACAAATCACTGGCGCGATTGCAATTCTGAGCAATCAAGTCAATAGCAGATGGTCTGGCGTTCAAACGCTTGCTGCTTCTGCAACGTATGACATTGAGCACAACTTTGATTCGGTTCTTGCAAGCCTGAAGATCTTTGTGATTGAATCCGGTGCGGTTCTTAGCAAGGCTTTGCAAGACGCATCTTATGCGTTCACTTTTGTTGATAACAACACCGTGCGCGTTCAAAACATTTCTGGCGGATCAAAGACTTTTCAGGTTTATGTTTTCCCGAGTTGGTTGAATATCCGCGCTGAAGACCTTGATCCAGCTATCAATGTTGACACAACTGGAAAGCTCTCAATTGGCGGTCGCTTTGCAGCAGCTCAAGTCATCAACAGTCAGACTGGTTCAAACGTCACGCTTGGCGATCCAGATGCAATGGCTGTCACGCTTTCAGGCGCTGGCTTGAACTCGGTTGATGGAATCACTGCTCCGGTCGATGGCAAAGGCAAGATTGTCATTTATCACAACAACACAACTGCTGCCGTTCAGTTCAACGACCAAACAGGCACGGCAGCGAATCAGATTTACACAGGCACAGGCGCTCCATTGCAGCTCGCTGACAAGGCGTCCATTATCCTTCGCTATGACACAGCTCTCTCGAAGTGGCGTGTCATCGGTTCAACCGGAGGCGGCGGAGCAGAGTTGACCATCACTCAGGCAAATACCTTTGTCGCTGGTGAGGCTCTGTACTTCAACGGCACAGCATGGGCCAAAGCACAAGCCAACGCTCTTGGAACGGCAGCAATCGGCATCATCAAGTCACGGACAGCATCAAACTTCATTCTGACTTTGCTTGGTGAGATTACTCTTTCTGGTCTGACTCCAGGCGCCTTGTATTACCTCGATGCTTCAACGGCTGGTGCTTTGACTGCGACTCAGCCATCTGCTCCAAACTTCTCTCAGCCAGTCGGTATTGCACTCTCTGCTACCAAGTTCCTTGTCGGCATTCAAAGAGCACTCGATTTGCGTGGGCCAGCTCCAACGGTAAACACTCAAACATCATTGACTGCCGGCGGAACAATTACTCTGTCAGTCGCAGCGCATGAAGAACAGATTCTCGTTGGAACGGCAACGTCTGGAGGAGTTACACTGGCAACGGCAGCTTTTGGCTCAACCGCGCCAGTCAATGGTAAGAA
>Ga0214917_10005049_pt1 | contig 14257 bp, 28 predicted proteins | sample LL_1208_BB_MetaG_FD_177983 | JGI IMG/M metagenome (GOLD analysis project Ga0214917, IMG submission 177983) | Freshwater microbial communities from Lake Lanier, Atlanta, Georgia, United States - LL_1208_BB | ecosystem: Environmental > Aquatic > Freshwater > Lake | place: USA: Georgia | collected... | reverse complement strand
TACGGAATTTCTAAATAAATTCGAATATAACGATTATTATCTATCCGTAAAATCTAAATTCAACTCCAACTCTTCAGATAGATATCCCGTAATCAGTAAAACGGATAACGTAATACATTGTTTTACGGGTAAGATACAGGGTATATATCCCATATTAGATTCAATTTCTAAAATTTTATCTACATGAAAATTTTAATTGGAAATACTGGATTGGTCGGTGGAGTTTTAAAAGAAAAAATTAATTTTGATTTGGAGTTCAACAGTTCCAATATAGAAAATTATCATAATTTCAATATCAATAATTCAGAATTGTATTTGGCATGTTTACCTGCTACTAAGTGGTTGGTTAATCGTAATATACTAGCTGATTTAGAAAATATAAATAAAATATTTAACATAATTAAACGCTACTCGTATAACAAAATTGTTTTAATATCTACAATTGATGTATATAACGGTAGCCCTATACATTCAGATGAACATACCGTACCGATTATTAAAAAATTAGACTACGGATCGAATAGGTATTTGTTTGAATTAATGATACAGGAATTGAATTGTAGTAACATACAAATATACAGACTTCCTGCATTGTTTAGTAATAAAATCAAAAAAAATGTATTGTATGATCTTTTACATAACAACAATATAAATTCCATTAATGTTAATTCCTATTATCAATGGTTTAATCTCAATAATCTAGTTCATTTAATAGAATCAATCGACTTGCACGGTACGTTCAATCTATTTACCGAACCATTACATACTTCGAAATTGTTTGAATTATTTAATGTTAATGTTGAAACTAGTAACCTAGGACCTATAATAGAATACGATTACAAGACAAAATTATCTAATTCAGGATATATTGAAACTTCAAATACCGTATTGTTAGAAATTAAAAAATTAATTGATGAAGTTAGCAGTAAGCCATTTAATATTTGAATCAAATTCTGATTTAGAATCTATACAAAATTATCTATTGTCGATAGGTATATCAAATTTGGAACTAGTTTTTGCGAAGTCTGCTATCGATAACAAATACTTGTTAGAAACGAAATCGGCTCAATCTATTTTATATAATACGTGTATCAAAGATTTTTTAGATGATGAATTGTATGAAGTACTAAATCAAATATCTGGTACCGGTAAACTTCACGGTGTGAAAACATTCGTATTGGGTTCGCCGAGACAACGTAAAGTATTCGATAAAACTAGATTAATTTCTAAATTTCAACAAATCGATGATTTATTGAAAACTAAAAATCAAATTCTTTGTTTGGAACCGAATGCTAAAATTTATGGAGGGGAGTATTTTCATAGAATTGCTGAAATAGTTGATTTTCTTTCGATAGGTAAATTTACAAACATTAGGACCGTTATTGATACTCATAACTTAATTTTGGAAAATGACAATGTATTACCTATATTTGAAAAATACTTTGATTATATAGAACATATTCATATTTCAGAAGTTAATTTGTCAGAATTTAATTCGAGTCGATTACATAATGATTTTTCAAGTTTAATTAAGTTGTTGAAATATGATAAAATCATTACATATGAAGCTCTTAACTTAAAAAATCCTATTTCTAGTATACGAAAATTTGTAGATACATATGGAAACTAAAAAAATTCTAATTTTACTATTTTACTATAATAGGCCTGACATTGTTAAAAATGCACTACATAGTATTGCTCAATCTTCATATTCTAATTTTGAAATTGCATTTATAAATGACTCAGAAAATAAATCTAACGATCATATTCTATCTTATTTAGAGGATACCGATTGTTTTTCTAAAATTAAAGAGTATAGTATAGGTCAATCAGAATCAGACAAGGTACTCCAGGGCGGTAGTATATTCGGAAAGTATGCTAATATTGCAATACAAGAATCTGATGCTGATATTGTGATAATGTTATGCGATGATGATGCAGTTACAGAAGATTATTTTAAGAACTTATCAGAGTACTACACCAATAATCCCGACGTAATGTGGGCATATAGTAAGGTGAAATACTATAATCCATTAATTGAAACATATTTACAAGCATCTGATGATTTTAGTCGAGTTCGCGGTTTTCATGGATCCGTAGTAAATCTAAATGTACATACTACACCCATTAATCCTGACTGTGCGTGTGATGCATCGCAAGTATCGTTTCGACGGTCATGCTTTGTACAGGGCAATGTATGGTTTCCATATCCGCAAACTAGAAACTTAGATTCTACAATTTACGGTAAAATGTATCAAGTATGGGGCGTATGCCATCCGACGAATTTTTATGGACAATGTAAAGGAGTATTCAATGACCAATTAGGTTGTCGACACCCCAGCCGCGATTTTATAGTATCAAATCAATAAAAAAATGTTAATATCAACACTCAATTACAATCAACCGGAATTGACTGATAACTTAGTTAATCAGTTACATCGAGGCAATGACTTGTCTCAACATGAAATAATGGTTGTCGATAACGGATCGACCAAGCCAATAGCAAACAGTACGACTCATCAGTTATCTGAAAATGTATTTTTTGGTGGCGGATTAAATGTTATCATGGAGTATTTTTTGGAAAGTAAACATGATTATCTTATACTATTTAATAATGATTTGATATTTCACGGACCTAGATTGATTAATAATATACTGCGTGAGGTAAAGGAAAATGATTTAGCATTGTATTCACCTTCTATAACAAATACCGGGGCAGACCAATGCTTTTGGAAACAGATGTGGAACTGGGGTACATATTCAGTTCGTACGGTACCGTTTATTGATTTCATGTGCCCGGTGATACGTCGAGATTTAGCTGAATATATTGTTAAATTTCCGGATGACCTGTTTTTAGGATGGGGACCGGACTTTTATGCCGGCATCAAGGCAGAAGAGGCTGGACTTAAAGTAGGTGTATCAGATAACATTACATTATCACACCTCGTCAGTCAAACATTTAAAACCGGTGCTATAGAATTGAAAGAATCTGATTTTTGCGCTCAAGCAGATGGTAATATGCATACGTTTTTCTTAAATTCAATCTATAAAGATAAATTTATTAATTTTAGACAACTAGGAAGTACATATCAACTATGAAAATATTAATTACAGGTCATATGGGGTTCGTGGGTAGATCATTTCTACGATACTTTAAAGGTAACCATGAAGTTACGGGTATTGATTTAAAGGAAGGACATGATTGTCGAGACTTCTTCAAACAATCAAAAGAAAGATATGACTTAGTTATTCATTTAGCTGCAATTGTCGGGGGTCGAGAAACTATCGAAAATGAACCGCTATCAGTCGCAACGGATCTTTCAATTGATTCTGAATTTTTTAACTGGGTGATACAAACAAAACAACCTAGAGTAGTTTATTTTAGTTCTAGTGCTGCATATCCAGTATACCTACAGCATCCGGAGTTGAAATATCGACTTAAGGAAACTGATATAAATTTAGATGATATACGATTACCGGATTATACATATGGTTGGTCTAAATTAACTGGGGAATATTTGGCTAAATTTGTTAGAGAACAGGGTACAAAGGTTTATGTATTTCGACCATTCTCCGGGTACGGTGCTGATCAGGATTTAACATATCCATTTCCTTCTTTTATTGATCGAATCAAAAGAAAAATTGATCAATTTGAAATATGGGGTGATGGCACGCAAGTACGAGATTTCATACATATGGAAGATATCGTAAATGCTGTTATGACGGTCGTTGATAATGATATTGCAGTGGATGCCTTAAATCTAGGCAGTGGAATTGCTACTTCATTTAATACGTTAGCATACAAAATGTTTGATATATCCAAATGGACTCCAAAGAATGGCATTAAACATTTGATGCATAAACCGATTGGAGTATCATATAGAGTATGCGATCCGGACTTGTTTTTATCAATATACAAACCTAAGTATACATTAGAGGAGCGTATAGAACAAATTTTACATAACAAACTATAAATTTATGCAACATAATGTAAAAATACTATTTCATATGCACATAATGTGGTATGAATATGAAATGATTAATGAAACATTGAATTCTTTAAAATTGGCATTAGATGTTATAGATTCTAATACTATCGTTGATATAAAAATATGTCTGAACGAGCAAACGTATATAGAAACCCCAGATTCGCATAACATAGAAGATTTGTTTAATGTGTTTTTATCACACCCAGTACTAAAAAATGCTAGTATCATTCGTAAAACAATGAATGATGACTTCTATAATGTTGGAGATTGGAGACGAGAAAACTACGGTACAGAGTATGATTATTACGTTTGGGGCGAAAGTGACTGTCTTGTACCGGAAGATTATTTTTTTAACTTAGCATCGCTGTTTCGTTCCGGTATTCAATTCCCGTACATCGTTACATATTCACAAAGAAAAATGTGGGATGCTACGTGGCAAGAAGTTGAACACGATTTATTAAAATTTATCCCATATGAAAATTTTGATAAGATTACACCGGAACCATTAATGGCAGGCCATTATATTGATGTAGAACAGTTGAATTCATTTAATCGATTATTTCATCCGATTGTTAGAAAACTGGAAAATGTAAAAATTGATGGCAACATGACGGCGTTTTCTAAAGGAATTCCGATGCCGATACTTCCGGAAAATTTACATTTTGCTAGAGAAGATTTTGCTGTACAAGTTTGGTGTCAATATCATAACATCCCGCAATATCATTTTCCCTTGAAACTCAAAGGACATAATTTTAAGCATCCTAATAAAAGGAAATTTACCAAGTCATCTCGAGGCGAAGAATTATACAAATTTTATGAACAACAGTCATATGAAGCAATTAATGACTTGGTAAGACGTTTATCATGATTACATTTTGTATATCAACATACAATAATTTGGAATATCTTAAAATAGCAGTACGTTCAGTTAGAAAGAATAGTTATTTTAAAGATGCCCCGTTTATCATTCACGCAGAAAATTGTACTGATGGTACGAATGAGTGGTTAGCGGAAAACAAAAGCAAGTATGATTTAGAGTATTATATCGATATCAATGAAAATCCAAAAGGTATTGGTGGTGGAATGAACTTTTGTGCTGATAAAGTTCAAACTGAATACATAATGTTTTTACATTCAGATTTTTACGTGACTCCGCACTGGGATAAACAGTTGTTTGATTTATTTGAAAAATATTCGAATAACAAGCTTTGGGTGAATTCTTGGAGAATTGAACCGGCCATGTTTGTAGGTTCAGAGACGACTCCCGGTAATATTGTGGTGCCTAAAGATGCATTCGGTGAATATTATCATAACTTTGATCATGATTTATTTGATGAATGGGCGATTGAGTTTGTAGAGAACAATGATATAGAAATACCGAGAGGCTTGGGCGTGAGTGGATTGATTAGAAAACGAGATTGGGATGAAATTGGAGGTAATGATCCTAGGTTTGCTCCTACTAGTTGGGATGATCATGATTTATTTCTTCGAATGCATCAAGCAGGATTCAAGTTTATAACTACATCGAAAAGTTTAGTATATCACTTCGGAGCGAGAGGTAGTCATCGTTTAGAAGAGAATGAAAATCAAAGTTCTACAAGACAACTTGAGTCTGAATCTAAAAATGTTAGAAAATTCTTTGATAAGTGGAATGGATTGCCTATATTTGATGTATACGGACAAATAATTGGAGTAAGATGATATCACTAATAATACCCACGACGAGTAAAAACAAAGTTTACACTCATAACATCGTACAGAACATCAAATCATTATATAATGATACTGCAGAGATCATCGTAGAAGAAAATGATACGGTTTCATTAGGTGCCAATTATAATAATGCCGTAGCTCGAGCTTCCGGAGAAAAGATCATTTTATTACATAATGATATGATACTTTCACCCGGGTTTGTGGAATTGATGGATAAACATATACAGCCCGGTAGAATAACTACATATACGCGTGTAGAGCCGCCCATTTTCAATGATACGTATCCAGGAAAAGTAATATTGGATTGCGGTACTGACCTAGAAAACTTCAACTCTGACAAATTTATCAATCATGAATTGAATTACGATTTGATAGATGGAGGATCGCAATTGTTTTTCGGATGTATGCGAGAAGACTATATAGGTATAGACGGTGCTACATTTAAAATGTTTTGTGAAGATGATGATCTTCATAGAAGATATAAACTGTTAGGATTTGAACATAAGGTAAGTTGTGCAGCGGTATATCATTTTGTTTCGAAGACATCTAGAACGACTGCAGATTATCAACACATTGAATTCAATTCCAATCGAAACTTTATTAGAAAGTGGGGTAGTAGAAGTGATGCACCGAAATACAATATATCGTTTATTGTTAAAAATTGCAGTTTTCAAGTACTTGAACTTCTAGAACCTTGGTGCGATAGACTGTATATTGAATCGCCCGGTAATTTGATTGATTCTTATATTACATCAGAACAAGTGAATACCAAATTCAATTTAAGAACTCGAGTATTGAACTTAGAACTCAATGACCCGCATTCTGAAAATGACATTGTAGTGGAATTTGATTCTAGATACCTTGATCAGTCTACATTCAATTTAATTCAAAATCTACACACTATTATTGCAGATTCCGGTGAAATTGGTGTATTTGAATTGGGTGCTTTTAAAATATATATATACAATTTAACTAGCTATGAAAGCGAATTAATTCATCTAAGCACTTAATTATGACATATTATATCTTGGGTTCAGGCGATAAACAAAGTGCTGTGGGCAATCCTAACAATGTATTAGGAGAAGTTAGAGGTAAAGTATTTTACTATGAATTAGGATTTAAAGCACTACAAAAAATAGTAGAAACTAAACCGGAATTATTGGAAGATTTTACTATATTTAATGATAACAGAGAATCAATGACTGTCGAGCAGTTTTTGGATGTTATCTTGAATAAACGACTTATATCAATGATATGAATGATCATGTTAATGAAATGTTTGATGCAGTATATGCAATTATAGCCACTGAATCATTCAATTGGCCAGTAGAACTGTCTGAAAAACAATGTATCACGTTGATTGAAAGAATGATTGAGCACTTTGAACTGATTGATGAATTTGATAAGTGCAATATTTTACAGTGTATACTAGAAAAAATGAAATAAAGATCGAGCGCGCCGATATTTATTATATATTTCTTAATTAAAAACAAAATGTTATGGAACAGTTACAAGAACAGTTCAACTCACTAAAGGCGCTTTGGACTGAATTCGAAGCTAATCACGCAGAATTTGTTGCAAAAGGTAACAAGAAAGCTGCTGGTAGAGCTAGAAATGCAGTACAAGGTTTGAAGAATGGAGTTACTGAGTACAAGAAATCTTCCGTGGCTTTAACTAAGCCCGTTAAACAATCTTAAATTGAATTTCAATGAAGCGTTCAGAATTGCGTAATTTAATTAGAAAAGAAATCGTAGAATCGATGTCAGGCATTGATGATGTTCAAGATGTCAATTTGTCTCCTGTAGTAGTGAAACGAATCAATCAGTTCGTTGATACTATAAAAGATAAAACTCTTACGAAAACTAAAGTGGCTGCAATTCTGAATGCTGTCATTGAAGGTTTAGGATTGAATCGAACTCAAGTCACTATGTACATGAACATGTTGAAGCAAAACAGACCTGTACGAGTTGATAAAAGTAGTTCGAAATAATTGTATTACCGAATATCAAATACATGGATAGTGAAAGTAGTTGTAAATGCAATTGTACGTGCGATACAGGGATTGCAAAATCTACGAAACCCGTCATACAGAAGTCAAATATTTCTGATGATGAGTTTATTCCTATGCCCGTTTGGATTCGATGCACTTTTTGCAACAGTTATGCAATTGACCGGTTCATACTGGATTACGGACGTTATTTTTTATTGCCTTTCGGGAGTATTTCTTGGATTATCTATCTTATCTTCACGTAAATACAAATTAAATGGCTAAAAAGACTGAATCCAGTAGCAGAGGTGTCAAAAAAGACAAACCTAAAGTTTCTAGACCCGGTAGACACTCCAAAAAAAGAACTTCCAAGAGAAAGGAAAGTAAACATTATTTGAAACGATCAAGAGGACAAGGATAATGCCGACACCAGTTAGTATTTTCATTAATAAGGTTCAGAACTTTGATGAAGTTCAATTTGAATCGTTCGTATCCGGATTCAAGAAAAAACATGTAAATATCAAAACGATGCAATCGAAAGAAGATAATTACATTTACGGTTATTATCCGGGTGATAAAGAAGCTCAATTCAGATGGAGCACCACCGACAAAGTATTGGAAACAGATCTGAAACTTTCTGACGTACTCAGATACGTTCGAAACGGATAAAAAAAATAATTTGTATAGTACATTAGATTTACTTAATTTAATGTATGAGTAGTCCAATAATAAAGCGATACAAAAATTCAGACGGTACAATCGACATTTGGATAAAAGATGCTACTTCGCTTCGATATTCCACTGTATTGATTGGTATGTCGAGTTCCATTACTGATGAAGCTATTGCCACAGAATTGAAACGTAAGAAACGCAATAAGGTTGAATCTACTGTAACCGTACAAGCGGAACCGGAACAATCCAAGAAAGAACGATCGACTCCGGTAAAAAGAAAAAAAGTTAATGAAACTATTAATGAATTTTTTGACTGATCAGTCGATTTACTTAAATTTATGTTATGAATTTTATAGAATTAAATAATGTAATTGTCACTTCAATTGTTAAGCAACGCGATATATACGTCTTAACAGTGTATGGTACGGAGCTTTTAGTTACCTGCGATGCAATTGAAAGTGTGATGAAATCTTTATACGGTTCTCATGGTGTGGTAATTAAGACTCCACTATCAATCACAGATTTCAATGAAATTCAATTGAATATTCGATGTGTAGAGTCTTCTGATGCTAGATTCGTTACTAACATTGAAATTTCAAATCAATCTATTCAAAAAACAAAACAACTTTTATTTTCTTAACCTTTAAACAATCAGTTATGCGAGAACAAAGCAAAAACTCCGCGGTGGAAGCTACCTTACAGCTAGAGTCTGAAAGAGATCAATTGAAAGGACATCTCTACAACGTATTTTCAAATTTGAGCTCTTATTTGAAGGGTACGTATCCAGGTCTTACCTTCGAAAGACGTAGGACGTATATTGGTAACCGAGTTGCTCGTACTACTTTCCAGTATGCGAACAATTGGTCTGACACTGATACCGTGTCTAGAGTTATCAATTCAATTAATACCAGGTACAGAGGTATGGCCAGTGCTAAGATTAGCAATGACGGTCAGTCCGTATCAGTTTATTTGAACTCCTAATCATTGCGGGGGCGTAATGCCCCCTTTTTTATCTCTTTTTAAAATTCAATAATCATGTTAACAGCATACATCCCAGTAATTCTTGCTGCATTGATTGCGGCCCCATTCATTATCAAGTCTTTACAAGCATATAGCCCATACGCAGCATCGGGATCAGGCAGTCGTTCTTCAGTTGAACTTCTTGAGTCTGTACTAGAAGATTTGAAACGTCAATTGGAAACTACCAAATTTGATAACAACGGTGATTCACCTAAAGTTCAGGTTCTTGAAATTCAAATTGAAACAGTGCAGGAACTGATTGACTCATTCAATGAAATCAATTACGGTGATTATATTATTGAGAAAAACAAACAAGTTAAAAATGAACTTACCAAAACAAATACCCATTAATGGGAAATCTATCCTAGCGACAATAGCATTGATATTAATAGTATCTTCAATTATATTTATTTTAGTACCAAAGCCTACAGTAACTGACGTTTCCGGTTATGAAGAAACCATCGCCAGAGCAAATCAAATTATTGAGCGAAACAAGTTAACTATTGATTCTCTATATAAAGAAAATGAATCTAAACTAGATTCAATTGAAAAGTTGAAATCTGTTATGAATTCTAGAGATTCAATTATCACTGACCTGAAACGTAAACAAAAACAGAAAAAAGATGAAATCACTAATTACAGCAGTACTGATATTATTGACTATATCAACTCACGCTATCCCAAATAGTCCTGATACTACGAGGTCCTACGTATACAATTCGCAGCTTCGTGCAATGATCATTGACATTGAAACAGGTAAATTGTATCAGAACATGTATAATGCGTGTGATGCAAATTACAAAGACTGTATGAATGCACTTCGATTAGCAGAGTCCGGTAATCAGGATCTTAGATCATTGATTAATGTACAAAATCAGTCTATTGAGCAATATAAATTGGCAGAATCTTCATATATTAGCATCATTAAAAGGAGAGATGCTGATTTGAAGAAAGCTAGAATGAAAACTTTAGGGTTTTCAATTGCCGGAGGCGCTGTATCACTAACGTTTGCAGCAGTAACAATGTGGGTAATTTTAAAGTGATGATACGAGTAGTAGAATTTCGAGACAATATCAATTTAACTGATAATCATCCTAGTTTCGGTACGTTAGACGTGTTATGTACGAGCGGACTTAATGATAAATGGATATCAGTACCATATGAACTCTTATTTGATTTCATATTTACCACTGATCCTGCATTGAAGTCTTATTCTGATAAATTTGAAACGTATGAATTGTTTATTGATCATCTTTATGATATCAATTACAATTTCAATGATCAGGTCGTTCGATATATTGATAGTACATTGAATGATTACATTTTTGATGAACTTCCCACTTACAATCCAGATTATTTGGCAGAGCTAGATCTATGAGTGCTTCATACGGACTGACTGAAAATCATATCAGATATGCGATGGAAAATAGCAATAGCTGTCATCAAGCGGCTATATGGCTTCGAGTATCGCACGATTGTTTCAAGAAAAATGCTAGAAAGTACATTGACAGTGAAACAGGTTTAAATTTATATGAACTTCATAAAACTCGTACTGCTGCAAATCGAGCCAGAAAACAGTATTACAGTGGTCAGAAAGTAGCATTCATCAGAACTCGCAATCTGAGTAGTATAATCAATAGCTCCTACTCTTTGAGTAAAAAAGCTCAACTCATAGTTCGATATGGTTTTTTACCGGAATGTTGCGACAATTGTGGCTACAATAAAAAACGAGATTACGATTACACTTCACCATTAACGCTTTGGTATAATGATCATGATCCGGCCAATAAAAGTCCTGAGAACATTCGACTGTTATGTTACAATTGTTTTTACATTATTTCATATACTACCAATAGCAAATATGTGACTGGTTAGTTTAGTAGTATCATATATATTATTGTATGAAGTCTACAATGAAACATATCAAGTCAATGTTATCCGATGAACGTGGTGCTATATCACACAAGCGGATAATTTCCATGATTGGAACATTCGTACTATGTTATGCATTGTTACAACGAATAAACGCGTTACCGGAATTGATTTCTGCAATTGAATTTATTGTTATTGCAGCTATAGGTTCGACAGCTGTCGACAAATTTTCATATAAAAATCCAATAATTGATCAAAATCCTGTAAACGATCAAAATACTAACAACGATGGCGGTACTATTTAATTCTTTACAATCTACTGTATTTGAAAGTAGCAATGAAAATGTGGTTGCAGCTTTCAATGAATCAATTGAAAAAGCGAAAGCCTTTTTGAGTGCAAACCCGAAAATGAAAATTCATGATTTGAGTTTTGTAGGATTGCAAATTCAATTGTCAGAAAATTCACAGGCAGCAGGTTGTGCAGTTGTGGTTCATCATTCTGAGCCTAAGTCGAAAGGTGGTACTAAAGCATCAGACGTGATTGTAGAAACTGCTACCGGTATTAGTACAATTTCTGATATTACAGAAGCTGTGCAAGAAGCTGATGCAGTGATCAATGACGTATTAAGCACTTATATAGGTAAAGAATTTTTATCTCACGCTATGGCATACGTTGCAGAAGCAACTTCTTCTGAAAGTTCAAAAATCGGTTCCGACTTTCACGTGTTACATGCATTTTTGATCAAGAAATAATATCTAGTTTAATGGTGCCGGAAGTTTTAGGAATTGCAGGTAGTGTTATAGGTATTTTAGGATCAGCTTGGGCTACTATCAAGTATATAGTTCCTAAAATTACTCCACATTTTGAAAGGCAGTTTTACATGCACAAATATGGAGTTCATATAATTCGAGATATTGAACGGCAATTTGGTAAAGAAGCTGGTACTGCTATCAAAGAAATTTTACAAAAGCGAGCTGCGAATTTGGTTATCGACGGTCTTCGATTGGATATTATTGAAAATGCATCCGGTTTAGGTATTTACATATGCGATGCAGTCGGTAAATGTACGTATGCAAATAAAACGTTAGCGACCATGTTCGGACTGCAACAGAAAGACATGTTAGGTTACGGATGGACTGCAAATATAGTTGATCAACAAAAAGCTTATTTAAATTGGAAATTTGCAGTTGAAAATAGAATTCCATATCATGACACATATACAGTGGAAGTGAATGGAAAACATGTAACATACACCACTGAAGCTGAAGAGTCTATATCAGACGGCGAGTTGATTGGCTTTGTGGGTATAGTAAAAAAAGTATCTGAATAAATGAAACAGTTTTTATTGACATTATTTTGTATTATAAGTACGTGCGTATATTCGCAATCGTTTTGTAATAATGTAGCGCAATTCCCGGATCGAGCGGGTGCTAATACAGTAACATTCAAATCAGTATCTAACTACGGATTATATGATCAAATTTGGATTTATTCGGTAAAGTCGAGTAGAACTGAACCTTCTTTCATATTTTTTCATAACCCGTGCGTAAACATTATTGAGACGGGCATTATTCGAAATGGAAATCGAATTAAACGTAACTTAATCAATCATGTAAATTCATATGAACCAAACTTAAATTCATATGGTTGGAAATTGGAATTTTATTCTGATTCAATTTACATTATTACTCAAGGTCAATTTGAAGTCAAGCCTATTTTCATTTCTATGAAATACGGTAGATCGTTAGTTACAGACACAATTTGCGGCCCTGATTGTACCTTGTTAAGTTTATCTTCAGTAACATTGATGAATGATTCTGAATTTATAATGTTGATTGACTCTTCTAATCGATTGGAAACTTATGAATTAAGAATATCGATTGACGGTGTATATTGGGATATACTAAGCTATATAACTTCTAATACTGTATATAAGCTCTCCAATCTACGGCCGGGTATATGGTATTTAATTGCAAAAAACTCGCACTTAGAATCTAACATAATCCGCGTAACGGTCAGCGGATTCAATACTATCTATTCAATCGATGAATTGGGTAGACGCACTTTAAATGATCCTAGAAGTATTAAACCGAACATTTGGTAGTATCGTTTGATTATCATATTTTTATGATATGAGTAAGAAATCAAATGATGACAATCAATTGAACCCGAGGCACGTCGCACAAATCATTCGACGTAAAATGACTCAGAAATCGCACGGGGATAAGAAAAAATACAATCGTTCGAAAGAAAAGAAAATTAATTTGGATAAGTACTAGTAGTTTCAATCGATATTACTAGATTTAAGTACGTAAATATTATATTGTATCAACCGATAACAATGAAAGGAATCTATTTAACCCAAGAAATTAAACCAACATACACAACCTTTGAGCAGTCTAAATTACTTAAAGAAAAAGGGTTTAAATCTAAAAGTAGATATTATGATGGTTCAGGTAAATTAGTTGAACCACCAGATATACCAGAAAATGATTACAGACACACTAATAATGAAATGCAAAGGTTTAGATGGGAAGCACCAGAACAACATGTCGTTGTCGAATGGTTAAGAGTTAATCATGGTATTTGGGTATATGTAAAAAGATGTTGTGAAATTAGAAACAATGAAGCATTTGATAAGTTTCAACCTATTATTGAGTTTATACCACAAATAAAATTTGATATTACTGACTTACCTACCTTTGATTCACCACAAGAAGCATATTCAGCAGCATTTGATTACGTTTTAAATAATTTGATATGAAATATATTTGGTGGATATTAATTATACTTTGGTCAATACCTGAATCTATTTATATGGTTATTACTAAAGAACCGAGTAAAATTGCTCAATTTTTATTTAATAAAGTAAATTTATGACACAACAAGAATTCAACGAAAAGTATAAACAATACATTCCTAAAGGTTGGTATGGATTACATTTTGATATTCCTGAAGTAACAAAGTATTTAGATGAAGTTATGCAAGATTTAATTCATACTC
>Ga0214917_10005048_pt1 | contig 14257 bp, 15 predicted proteins | sample LL_1208_BB_MetaG_FD_177983 | JGI IMG/M metagenome (GOLD analysis project Ga0214917, IMG submission 177983) | Freshwater microbial communities from Lake Lanier, Atlanta, Georgia, United States - LL_1208_BB | ecosystem: Environmental > Aquatic > Freshwater > Lake | place: USA: Georgia | collected... | reverse complement strand
AAGGGCCACGGCAAAGAAAGACCAGTTCTCGTCATTGCGAAAACTTCAAAACACTTTGTGGTCCGACCGATTTACTCTCATGCCCGATGGCCGGCGGGGTCTTGGCGGGCAGTTGAGATCATCGAATGGAAGGAAGCGGGATTAGCGAACAATTCATTCGTCGGTGATGAAACCCACAGAGTGAAGCACAAGAACCTGACCTTGAAAGGCAGACTCACACTTCAAGATTGGAACCGTGTCTGCCTTGGCGAAGTCAATTCAGCCACGTCATGATTAAAAACGAGCTACTTCAAAGGAGCTAATTCAAATGCCGCAGATCGACGAAGACGAGAACCCTTGTCCACACGGCGAACAGACGAGGGCCAAGTGCAAGGTGTGCAAAGATGCTCCGGTTAAAAAGCGAGTAGTTGTGCACTTTTCTGCGGGCGGCACGCACTATCACAAAGTTCATGACTGCCCCGCTCTTGAATACGGCCAGCAACAAGTTGACGAGCGCGGTGGAATGAGAGCCCAAATTCAATGGGCATATGAGGACATAATTTCAATTGAGCGAAGTAAGTGCTCGGTCTGTTTTCAAAACTAAGAACAATAGATCAACCATCTCCTATAGTTCGGAATGTCAAACTGAGCCTCCGCTTGCGCATTCTCTTTAGTCCACCTTCAACATCTACTTTCCTCTTCACTATTTCATGAGTCCACTCGTATCTTGCCTCGCCTGTCATTAATGCAAGCGAGCGAACCTCGAGGAAAACTTCAACTTTCGCAGTGCCATCAGTCCGACGAAACAACATCGGCCAACTCTCGAGCAACGAAACTGTAGCAACTGCCCCACCAAAAGATAACTGGTCGATGTGGGCAGAAATACCTTGATCTGTTAGATATTCGTTAACAATAACTTGTTCGGGAACACGCGAAAAATAGCCCTCTTTAAACAGCCTTTCGCCAATAATGTTAAGTACCTTTGGGATTTCAGGTGCAGAACCGAGTTCGCTAATCGACGACGAGCCGTAGTCATAGCGAGCACCGTAGTGCTGAACTCGGCGCTGTAACGACGTATCGAACGGGCTTTGATCAACCGTTGCCACGGCTTCCTCATGTTCTTGGTGAGTAAGCCAATTCGCGACATAAATTAAGCCTGACGGCAGTTCTGGCTCTAGAAGACTCATGATTATTCGTCACTTTACTTTCTATTCATTGTGTATTGAGCAAACCATGAATTCTTAGGTGTTCGAAACTGAGATGTTGTTTCTGCAAAGTGCCAAGTATCTTCGGAATACCCGACTTCCGATAATGCACTTCGAAAAGCTTGGCGATTTACGTCAACACGGCTCATCTTTGGCTCGACATTCAACACGCTTAAGTGTTGATCAAAGATTCGTGAAGAGTAGTAGGCAAAGTCAGAGATATTTTTGGCTGTTAACTCAGTTTGACCAAAAAGATGATTAATTATCAGCAGTCCCCGTCCGCGTCGCCTTGGAACAGACCTAATCTCTTTTGTGAATGTTGAGCCCAGATTTAGTTGTAGCGCCAGTTTTAACATTTCAGGATTGTGGTCAACCCCTATGTAGGACGAAGTGTCAAAACCACATGTGCGGAGAACGAGATCTGCAAGCCCAATTCCACAGCCCAAATCCAACAGATGTGGACTCGCGTCTAAGTGCTGCTTCCACTTGTTGATCGCATCTCGTAACTCAAATACATGTTCAAATCCGTACATAAGGTTGTAGTTAACAACTTTTTCAAAACTCGAATCTGCAGATATTTGTCCCCTGTCGGTACTGCCATCATTACCCAGTTGTTGTTCTGATTTTATGCGTTGAAACCGCTGTCGTAATTTTTCGACCTCTATAGCTAGTAGATCGTTTTCAGACTCTTCCATAACTAGGTGCAAATTTGTCCTACTCATAAATTTCGTATCAGGTTTCTATACAAATTTTTTCAATCTCACCCCAACACTTCAACGAGACAGTTGGGACTTCTTTCTTTGTAGTCTCAGATCTAAAATTCACCGCAAAGAACGCAAACGCAGCCGCAATAGCCAGCAGGAAAACCAATAACAATTTCCATCTACGTTTCCTGGGCCCCGACTGCAACGCATGTGTTCTGCGTTTTCTGAATGCAGCCCTAAAGATTGGCTGTCTGGACAGTTCAAACTTTTGTTGGCTCGTTGACTCTGAGCCTGACTGACTTTCCTCACTCATCTCTAACTTCGACGGCGATAAATCACCACCTATGGCCGCCGAATGTTCAAGCAATGCTTTGTCAAAAGGTATTTCCTGGGTCCACGAAGAATCTGAATCCTTGATATCTTCAGGCTTCAATCTCTCGGCACGAATTTGCCCTGATTCCAAGTCAAGAAGTCTCTCCTCCGAAGTTCGATACCTATACCCCGGTGGTGGCGGAATAGTCCGCGGTTGCTTAGGCACTGTGATATTAATTTCTCGTCCCCAATTCAAGCTTGGCAAAAACCATCTACGAGGAGCTTCGTCTTCCTTTCGAACAACAATTCGAGAAAGCCGATGAATCACGGCATCGCCGAAGGAAAGTTGCTCGAACTCAGCATCTTCCGCCGTTTTAAGCTCAAAGCCTTCAGAGCCCCTGGAAAGGACTCCTGGAATTTTTATGAAATTCTTGTCTAAATCTTTATTCGTATACAAGCCCTTGATGCGAACTGCCTTATCTCCACGGAACCACTCAAGATACATTTGGTCACCTGATCGACCCAATTTCCCAACTACAAAAACTTCAGAATCAGCCTCAGGTTGCACTTGACTTAGACAATCACAAAACAGGACAACTCTCTCCTTAGTTTTAACTTTTTTACCGGTCTTATGAAATGCTCTGACAGAAACCTTTGGAGCTACTTTGTCACCAAATAACCTTGGAAGGCTAAAGTTAACATTTGCAAACGGTTGATAGCTGAGCGCTTCTTTCTTTTCCTGTTTAGTAGTTCTAAAGTTATTTTCCCAAAATCTAGACTCAATCCCTCCATTTCCAAAGACTTGCTCTCGGATCGAAGAATCATTAGCTGTTAAATCTGAACTTATATCGATAAAACTCTTGAGCATTTGTACTTTGTTCTTCATCAAGTCTTCAAAATTCCGATGTTTGCCCCGAATTTCGTAAAACTCGGATGATTTGAAAAACTCAAATTCAACCGATGAATCGTTTTTGACAGGGACAAAGATCATGTCATTAATTATCTTGGTCTTATCAGAATATTTACGGTACTTATCACCTGAAATTACAAAGCCACCGACTTCTAGAGCAACTTGGAGAATCAGCGGATCTGCCTCGACACGGTGTTCACGCAAAAAATAAATGTAATCTTCATCAAGGTAATTCAAACTTTTTCTGAAGTTAGTAATTTCATTATCAAAACCTGCAAAGTTGTTTGCAAGTCCGGCATCAAAAATTGGGATAATAGTTAGGTTGTTAACGCAACTCTTCAAGCTGGCGATGACTGAATCTATATAATCCCAAGAAGAGTAAACTCTTTTGCGATTACGAAGTCTTTGGATATTCGAATTGTCCCTCAAATTCGCCATGTCAATGACTGCGACTGGCCTAACAAGTTTGTCTAGTGACATCGATGCTCTTTCTTAATCGAAAATCAGCCTAGGCCCACAGATTTAAAGTCCGCATCACTCAAAGACTACGCTTCCTTGTATGACAGAACTGTCCCAAAAACTCGAAATGTGGAGCGCTGACAACCCTGGTGAACAAGGTGAATTCGCAATGCAATTGGCTGCTGGACTGAGAGATCCCTCTAAGGCATCTCTCTGGTCCTTAATAGACATTCCGGCAGAGTTTGAGCGTCGCTCAAGTAATGAGAGTACATACTTTTTGATATCGAATTTGCAACGAGTTCCATTTGTACGGAATAACAAAGCGGCGATAAAACTAACAAAAGCGCTCAACTCAATCCTCGGCTGGTTTGACAAAGTCCTTCCGCTTTTTTATCTTTTCCCTATTGCGATAACCTGGTTTAGCCTCAGTGATGTCGTGCAGAATTATCGAAACCTGGGTCCAAACATCCCAGAATCGGAAAGAGTCGATTTCCTTACTTACTGGTCCGCTCCTGAAAATTCAGTATTTCAATATCCAGGCACCCCACTATCGCAAGTCGCCACAAATGTGTTTGCCTTTTTGGCGCTCATGATTCTGCTTCATCTTTTGACTATCCCAGGCCAAACAGAATCGACAAATTCCAAAGTCCTTCGGGCTCTTAGTCTTGAAGCACAGTTAACGTTCGCCAAATCGAGAGCAGTCACGCCCGACGAATTAACGGACACGCTATCAATTGCGTCAAATCAACTTAAGACCGCTCTTGAGCAAAGCACCTCATCAATGCAATCAATGGCTGGGATGAACGAAAAACTGGTCTCTGTTGTCAACACTCTAGGTAACGTTTCTAACTCTCTCAGCGCGTCGGCTCAAAAAATTGAGTATTCTGTTCAACCATTGGCTCTGTTGCCGACGCAGTTATCTGAGATATTTTCAAGTATCGGTGCACTTCCGGCAAGCCTGGCAAGTGTTCAACACGAGATCCAAAGGTCAGCCGAAAACCTTGCCGCCGTTAGTCAAATTATTCAAAAAATGGCGCAACTCAACTCTGCAGCAAATGGAGAGACGGCAGCTTTCCTCGAAAATCTGACAAAAGCCCAACTTGTCGCATCAGACTTTGTTTCCAAAATGGATAGCGCAAACCGCACTATTGAAGATTTGGCTGGTCAATTGCAGGATAGGGAGCCGCACTTAGTTCAGTTACGAACGATTACAGAACAATTCAACAACTCTGTACGGTCGTTGCACAATATCGCCGAAGAGTTTCGATATTCAGCTGACCAGTACAGGGCTGTGAATGACGCCCACCGCTCAGACCAATAACCAGTGGCAAAAAAAAGTTCTCGAACTAACTCAGGCAGCCTTGCTGGATGGCTGTTTGCCGACCTAGCAATAGTTCTCGCTATCGCTTTTCTTCAAAGTTCAATTGGCTCTGGCGATGCACAAGGTGACGAAAGAGTTGAGCCGACGACTACCACAACTGCCGCACCGACGCAAGATCTTGAAACTGGAGTGTCAATCCAACCGTGCGAGGTGAAATTTCTACGTGTGACTAATTCAAATAGTGATGAAGATATCAAATTGAACTTAATTTCCGAGATCAGCAATCAAACCAAATGTTCGGCAAATGATTTCTATGGTGTAGTTCTAATTTTTGCAGGAAACGCCGATACCGATAACGACAAAGCTGCAAGAGCGAGAGCTGAAGCCCTTTGCGAATCCTTATTCCAAACTTGGGATGCTATAAACAGATCATCCACTTACTGCCAAGGCTATAAAAACGACAGTATTGCCTCGACCTTCTTCGACCTGACTCTGTTCCCCTACGTACCAAAACCCTAATCAGCGTCCTCAAAGCCTTGACCAACATCTAAACGTTCTACCGAAGCCACTAACGAAATAGTGTCAAATGAAATCTTTAGTTTGTCACCAGGCACAACTCCGAGCGCAGCGAGTGCACTTGTCCATGAGGTTGTGGTGGTACCAAAAAAACCACTCCGTCCCACTACTTCACCATCTGCTCTAAGTTCAAAATTTTTGCCTCCGAGGGAATTTGCAAGTGTTTTATTTAATGACCAAAAACCTTGATTACATATATTGCTTCCTGCTGTCAGTAGAACAATTACTTGATCTCTTGAAATTTCAGAGTGATCAATTGTTGTCTCTACAGATAATGCATTGGCACGCATGTAAGCAAGATCGATGAATTCTTGGCCGGGATACATACCAGTCAACGTCACGCAATAAGTATCGACAGGCTTGAAATATCTTTCATAACTACAATAAAGCCCGATAGAAACTGAGTTAACACCAAACTCCCTTGCTTTATCCATTAATTCTGCACGGTGGATTACCGCTCCCGTTGCCGAAAGAATTTGATCCCGAAGCCATTGCTGAATCTCACCAAGTTTTACCGCTATAGGTTCAATAATGCTCACGTAATCTTGATCGTTAAGAGTAAATCTTGAATCTACTTTCAGCCATTCACGAACAACTGATCGCGGTGGATGTACAACACCCGGCAACCGAAATACGCAATACCGGGCAGATGCTTCGTAGAACTCATCAAAGTGAAGATCGCCTTGCAAAGAGAGAATGTTCTGAGTCCAACTCAAAAAAAATGATTTGTTTCTTGACTCGACATACATGAACCCGAAGGGCAAGTTAAGTTTTTCAGCGATTAATGGTTTAACGGCCTCAAACTTGGAATCGTCCCAATCTTTATAAACATTCAAAAAGTGAGTTCTGAGATTTTCTTCAATTACAAAACCAATTTTGCCTGAAAATTGATATGCCTCGCGTCGGATGTCGTTAATCGATCTACCAAATTCAGCATGCTGAACTTGACTAGTAGAAATATTTTGATATTTAGACTCGTCGTATCCACTCATCTGGAGCAAGTTTCCAGCGGCGCTTCTATCTACTATTAAATGCCTGCCATCATTATCAGTAAAAGAAATTTCGTGACCATTTTGCGTTTGAAGCTCACCGCATAGTTTGTTCATTACCTCTGATTTGCCCCATGACCTGGGCGAAAATGTCAGTAGTGATTCCTTTTCTATCTGCCTCAATCGCTCTCGCGTGAGATTTAAGTCCTGACCGCATTCATCAAGAGTCCACTTACCTTGCCAATCAAGACCAAATCTTTTACCTAAGACATCTGCAAAATTTGACGTATACCAATTTGCTTCTGGTGAATATCCAACACTTCTGACCAATCTGAATCTCATGGCCCTGAAAGTCCCTACTAATGAATCTTCACAAGTTGGAGTTTCGAAAAATGGCCTGTCTCCATTTTCTGAGTGAAGCCACGCGTTTGCAGTTACTGCAAAATCCAAAACCACGGCCAAGTCATTGACTTTCTGATGTAATTCAAGATATGTTCCTGCCAGCACTTCACCGATACCTTCATCCGAGTAGAGACCCGCGGCAGTTAATGCGTCACAAGTCCTTATCCGAAACGGTAACGCGTTACCACCTGAGATACCGACAGAATTTACCGAGGTGATTGGTAAATCGAGGTCGTCAGGAAATTGCATAATTGCTTCGGATACGAGCGCAACAACTAGGTCACCCAAAGGCAAATTACTTTCAATACTTTTAAGTTTTCGAATTTCCCTTACCCAGTTACTTCCACAAAGATCTCTGGCAGCGACCAAACTTTTTCCTTTCAGCTCTACCCTGCCTAATTGAGAAGAGTGAGTAAAAATGTCAAAGTTACTTAAAGCTCTCTCCCAAGATTGTGGAAACAGCGGGAGCTCTCCTGAGCCCCAGCATGGCGGTTCGCCAATCAATGAAAGGTCGCAATTACTGCGATCCACGAAGCCCTTCAATAAGCATTTTCAGATATCTGTGCGCAAGAGATGTTCGCTTTTGTATCACCATGTCAACATCGCGATACATATTCGGTTCGTTCAACACCTCACGTCGCAAAACATAATCAGCAGCAATTGATGCAATCGTCTCAGCAAGTGCTGCCTGGGTATCTGGCGAATGTTCGTTCGCGTATGTGCCATCGTCATTGAGTTTTCCAAGATAAGAAGACACCGCAGGATTTTTAGTCCAAACCAACATTTGACGGCCATTCTCAAGCTCAACGATTCTTCCCCTGTTTGGGCCCTCATCAAGAGGTTCAAGTTTCACCTCAAAGTTGAGGCCAGCCAAAGGTGAAGGCAAAGTTGTTTTGATCGTGCCCTTAGCGGTCTTGGCACCCGAAATTGCGACGATTTTTACCGGGCTCCCAATTTTTACGCCTTGGACTTTTACTTTTCCGGAGAGCCAGCCTTTATTGTTCAGACTTAACGTAGTCTCGTTTTGGAGCACCGAAACTGAGTCTCCCTCAATTGTGAGTTGGGCGTTTAAAGTTCCTTTAGGTGCGGCCTCAATCGGGGCAATTAAGGTCACAGTTCGTGACTTTCCAACCGTCACAGACATCGCAGCATTTTTCCACATCAACTCAGCAGGTGGATTTTCTTCGGGAGTTGGGTCGTTATGCACCAAAATGTCTGCTATTCCAAAAACTGATTCGTCGGACTTCGTAGATATCGTCACGCGCGTGGAACCTACAATTTTTAGACTTAAACGGGCGTTGGCGATCATGACATTTTCAAAAATTGTGTGTGAGATCGGTTGTGTGGGAGTCGTAATCACCTCACAGTTCTCGTTACTCAGCTTGAGTGTTATGCCACTATCTGCAAAGTTTTTATGAATTAAAATTGACAATGTTCGATTCGAACCAACTGCACCTTGAGATACAGGTGGTATAACAACAATTGGTCGGTCAAGCGTCGGTAAATTTCCGACGATACCTTCATCGTCGTCATCCTCGTCTAAGTCTTGCTTCATTAACTCGCCCAACATTCGAGCTAATCGGTCCAAATTTTTCTTTAATTCGGTGCCGCCCAGGTCTGCCTGTTTTGGCTCCAACGAATCAACAATTGGCTTTAGTTTCTCCAAAACTGCGACCGTCAAAGCCCTTACAAACGGGTGATCGTCAGCCAACCCATTTCGATCTCTAGTAATCATTCGAACTGGATTCGACGAGTTTGGCTTTCCCGCAGCCTCATCCAAATCGTATTGTCTTATCAACTCGTCAATTTTTGGACACTCGACTAGACCTGTTATAAATCCGACTCCCGCACCTGCCAGTCCAAATGAAGTATTCATATACGAAGCACGGCTTCCTCTAATTTCGATACCGTGATACGAGTAATCACTAACGGGTTCGTTTATCCGCTGCGCAAACTTACTAATTCGTAATTTCGCTGTCGTGTTATAGGCGCTTATTTGAATTTCTTCATTGAATATTTCTTCATTCGTTGGCAGCTCCCAGACAACCGGAGTCTGTTTGACCATTAAACCGTTCTTAACTTCAGCAATTAGTACTTCATTTTTTGTGTTAAGTTGCCGAAGTTGTACATGCCGAGATAAACGATCAGTCAATTTTGCTAAATCAGGAACTTTCGCACGTTTTGGATCTACCTGCATACGTGCAGTAAGACCATTATCGCCTTGCTTCAAGCCGAGGCGAGCATAATCATCAGTGGTCGCAACCCTATTTTCAAAAGTGCCCTTACCATCTCGATTCAAAAATATTACGCTGAAAACACCATTTTTGATTGCTTCAAAGACAGTCCGACCAAACCAAGCCGTGTCTTTCGAGCCGCGGCCAAACAAGCCTCGAACGTTTTCGCCATTAGCAAAACCACTTAACTCTGCACCAAGATGTGTGAATGCTTTTTCCATTTCAGCCGGCGTCAGGCCTTTAGCACTATCGCTTACTGCCACTTCAACAAAATCTTTCGGATCAGAGGGCCGAGTTACAACAATTCGAATAGTGCCAGGTTTCGAACCGTATGCATCATCGCAATTTGTTATCAACTCAATCAAACCACGAACAACATCACCACGCATCGCTTGTTCAGCATCTTGCGAGAATCCGCGCGCTGTATATTTGACGGCTATTTCTTTTTTAGTCATGGTTATTCTCCTCACCTGCACCTTTTAGAACCTTACGGCGTGACAATTCAATAAATCGCAGAACGTCTTCACGACTATTATTCTCAGCGAACACAGTCATCTGATCAAATCGACCAACCCACACACCCTCATCACTATCGACCATACATTGAAAAGATTCAGCCAATTCCCAAAGCGGTGACTCAATATTTCCGGTTTTAATGAACTTCTTAAATGCCTCAGTCTTTTCGAGATTTCGGATCATACGGCTTGCCTCTTGCACAGCTGCCGTTGGCACAACACCACCTTTATATAGAGATTGCAGAATCGACTCATATTGCATACACCACACGTAGCCCTCATCTGAAAGCTTGCACTGGTACTTGCCGCGCTTCAAAATCAATCTCTGTAAATTTTTGCCACGAGTCGGATCACTAACCTCAAAAATTCTGTTGCACTTTTTATAGTCAGGCAAATCTGGCCTAGTCCTCCATGAAAGTCGAGCAGGCGCCAACTCAAATGCTTTTAAGTAAAGCTCCTCAACGTCTAGCCAACGTTCGAAGCCACCCGCTAAGTAGCAGGCATAAACACTCAAATCTGAATTATTATGAACAATCGAAGGGGGCTTAATTGCCTCATCGTTCATCGTCGACCCCATCGAGCAAGCATGCATGAAGTCTACATATCAAGCGTGCGCCTCAGCAATCAGAATGTCACGCAAATAAGAACTCAACCGTCAATTACGAAAAAAACTGGAGTTTTATAAATTAAAACCTAAAACGTTTAACTAAAAATTATGAGGCACTAATGCGTCGTTGTCTTGTTCATTCCAAAAATTCATCGCTGGTAACACTGTGGCTAATTTAATGGTTGACCTTGAATTAGATTCAAGCGAGCATTTTGTCGAGTCCGTAGTTCTGCGAAGTAATAGCGACAAAAAATCCACCCGGTGACTGTGTTTGATGATGACTCGCATTTGACCGAGCCGACCAATGCACAACTGGCGCAAAAGCTTGGGATACAAATAGAGCTTTAGCCTCAGATACCCCAGTAGTGACTGATGTATTGCGATCCTGGTTTGATTTCTTTATAAGTTTCGCTGTAGCGAAATCTTCGGCGATCAAATTGACCACCACCGCCGACAAATAGGCCAATACTGCCTAAGTTTTCAATCTGAACATCAACTGATTCATAAGAAAATTCACCTATCTCATTTCTTTCTTGCGCGCCACAATTTTTCAGCTGGAGTGGCCATTTGGCATAAGTCGGAAGCCTCAAAACATATCGATCACCTCGAAGACGATCGAGTTTGAAGTCACGTGAAAATTTGTTATCACCAATGACTGAGTCTCGAAAATGCGGCGAAAGATGCAGTGGATCGGATCCACCATGCAACAACAGTCGTCCAAGTGGAGCCATATCGGCGGCCCAGTCCTGTATCTCATCGGGGTAACTGCTGGGATTCCTCTCAAAATTTACCTTCTCGGGTGCCTCATCGATTTGAGAAAAGACCCAACCGTAAATTCCCCTGTTTTGACGAATATGAAACTCAAGAAGGTCGAGCTCATCGCCACAAAGTTTTTTTACTAAGTCAAGGACCGGATGATAACCAGTTGCAAAATCTATTGTCTCCCATTCAGTGAGACCCTTTTCAATATCTGACCAGCCCATGCCCAAGCCGAGCAAATGAATTGCGGCGCTCCAAATTGATATCGCCGAATTAAATGCCGTTTCTTTATCACTGTCGTACAACGTGAGATCTGGAAATTCAAGCCAATGATTATCGATCAGCTTCCAGGCAAACGGTAGTAAAGCCGTCCAACGAAACTCGTCACCCCAAAAATTTTTATAAGCGTCAAAATCTGCATTTTGAAGTTCAACCATAGAGTTTTTAAAAACCCAGGTGTGCCTGCCATACTCACTATTCAATTGTTCTCGCATTTTTATATTTTATAAATACGACCATCCGAGTAAGGTTTCCACTTTTGCAGCTCATCATCGGTGGTACAGGCGTAGATTGAGGGCACGGTGAATCCTTTTAAAAATTCGTTGCGGCCTGTTGGTGTGTTGATCACCCTGGTCGCCGGGGTGATGCAATATGTTTTCTGGTTTGTCGCGTGGGCCGATTGGCTGGGAGTAATCGGTGTGATTCTCGGGTTCATCTTGACCCCAGGTGTGGTGATCTTTCCGATTATCTATTGGATTGTCGAGGGAGAATTTCCGACTTTGTATTTCGCGTTGATGTTCGCGGGTTGGTTTGGGTTGCGCCTGAAGCGCGGCTAGCGGGCTAACTGGCGAGTGCTGTGACGAGTGCGGTCAGGGGCGACATGACGTTCGGGTCAATATTGCTCTCTGCATTGATCAGCGAATTGATTTTCTGACACACCCAGCAGTAATAATCGAAATATGACCTTTGACATTGCTGAAGAAGGCGAACCGTGCGATTTTTGCGGAACACCAGTCGAATTCTTTGACGATGATTGGGTTGTATGCCCGAATTGCCAAGCCGAATATTCAAACATGGACTACATCCACGGTGACATTCATGAGGAATTAGAAGAGCCGAATTAATCTGACTTCAATCTTCGGTACTTCAACTCAAAACCTCTCTAAACTGACCGTATGACGATCACAATGTATGGCGCCGATTGGTGCGGAGACTGCAGGCGGGCCGAAAAATTCTTCGTCGATAACAACATCGAGTTTCAGAAAATTGATCTTGAACTAGATGAGAACGAGCATTTCGTCGAGTCAGAAGTTTTGCGACGCAATAACGGCAAGAAATCGATTCCTGTGATTGTGTTCGATGATGACTCGCATTTGACCGAGCCGACCAACGCTCAACTCGCAGAGAAACTCGGCTTATAAAAGTGGCAAAGGCAAAAAGTTCGAAACGAGAGTTTTACATCACGTTCTTGATATTTGTTATCGCCTACCCCTTTTCAATGCGCGAGAACCCTGACCTAACTGCCACACTTGTTCTCTGTTCAATGTTCACATTTTCTACTTGGATGCAAAACGTTGCATAGTCTCGACAGTTACAAATGAGTCCTTTTAAAAATTCGTTACGGCCTGTGGGCGTGTTGGTCACGCTGGTCGCCGGGGTGCTGCAATACGTTTTCTGGTTTGTCGCGTGGGCTGATTGGCTGGGTGTAATCGGTGTGATTCTCGGGTTCATCTTGACCCCGGGTGTGGTGATCTTTCCGATTATCTATTGGATTGTCGAGGGAGACTTTCCGACTTTGTATTTCGCGTTAATGTTCGCGGGTTGGTTTGGGTTGCGCCTAAAGCGCGTTAATTAAAAGCGCCGAGTATCGCGCCAACAACCACGAAATTGAGCACATCATTGCCGACCTCAATAAGCCAGACCCTAAACCCATGGCCTGCAAAAAGTCGGTGACCAAGTGCCGCGGCAGCCATCAACATGGCTGCAAGAAATGCCCAGCCAGCACCAGCAAGTGAACCCATGTAGCCACTTTCGTTGCGCAATGCGTCGAGCAACAGTTCAAGCATCGTCGCCTGAACAATGATTCCGATTGTTGACCCACCAAACAGAACGACCATGCCCCCGTTATCGCCTGGTTGCGTGTCGCCTTTGCCCATTAGTTTCCACCACACTGGAAAGAAAGTTTTGCCATTGAACCAAGCAAAGCCACTTGCAAGTGTCACCAACGTCGAGATGAGAATGCCTATCAAATTTATGTCGCCCATTGAAACCCTCCTATTTTCTGGTCACAAATTTTAGTTCGTTAAGCTGAACCATATGACGATCACGATGTATGGGGCCGATTGGTGCGGAGACTGCAGGCGAGCCAAAAAGTTCTTTGCTGATAACAAAGTCGAGTTTGAATGGGTCGATCTTGAACTAGACGAAAACGAAAAGTTTGTAAAGTCAGAAGTTCTACGACGCAATAACGGCAAGCAGTCAATACCTGTGATTGTGTTTGATGATGACTCGCATTTGACCGAGCCGACCAACGCTCAACTCGCCGAAAAACTGGGGTTATTGAGCTAGTTCTTTAGCCAGTTCAGCCAGCGGCGACAACACGCTGGCGTCGAGTTTGTCGTCTGGTGTGATTAACGAATTGATCTTCGGAAACAGCAACTCGGGCCCGACGAGTGTTGCGCCGAGCAACGGCACGATGTTTCGCAGATATTCGACTGCGGCTTTGCCGCCGCGCTCGCCCGGCGCACAACCGAACACACCGACGCGACGACCCATAAGGCAATGCTTGGCGAATGGTCGCGATGCCCAATCGATGACGTTTTTTAAACCGCCTGGCAGGTTGTAGTTATATTCGGGTGTGCCGATGATGATCGCGTGAGCCTCGCTGAGTTCGCGGCGAAAGTCGACAACCACTGCCGGCGGGGTCTCGGTTTCTGTGCTGATATCGAGATCGCCGTCATAGGTCGGCAGTTCGCGAACATAGTCGCGCAACACAAAATCGATTTTGTTGCCGGCTGAGGCTTTTTGGGTTTCGTTCATCTCTTTAACGAGTGCACGACAGACGGCCGTGGTGAACGAGGCTTTGCGCAGACTGCCCGAAATGACGATTATTTGTTTATTAATGACGTTGAGGCTAATGGCACTAACCGCGACCTGGTTCGCGCCCAGTTATAACTTCGCCGAACTTTATTGCTGAAACTGCCCTAGACGTTTAGGGCAACTCTTTTGCCATCAAATACTGCATTTATCTCAAGCTCGCCACCCATGTGGTCAATGAGTGAATAC
>Ga0214917_10005047_pt1 | contig 14259 bp, 13 predicted proteins | sample LL_1208_BB_MetaG_FD_177983 | JGI IMG/M metagenome (GOLD analysis project Ga0214917, IMG submission 177983) | Freshwater microbial communities from Lake Lanier, Atlanta, Georgia, United States - LL_1208_BB | ecosystem: Environmental > Aquatic > Freshwater > Lake | place: USA: Georgia | collected... | reverse complement strand
TTTTGACAGAAAATTAAAGGTTAATACTTTGAAGCGCATGAACAAGATAAGTTATTGACGGTTTTCAATGCACTTTTAGTAACGCAACCTTACTGGACTGAGCTTTTAATGAGCATTTGAAAAATGAGGGGATTCTTAAGCTTCCCGTGTTGACGATTACCTATGCCAATGGGAAGGAATTTTCCAAGCATGATGAAGAATTACAAAGTATCGCTGATAAACTCAATCATCGCCCAAGAAAATGCCTAAACTATTTGACTCCATTTACTAGAATTTTTGAAAAACAGCCGAAAACCCGACCAATATCAGAATGGAAAAAAATTAAAAATATTTTCTATCGCAGAGCTGCCGAAAGGTCAGGTTTTTACAATGTTTCACGTGAAACATCTTAATTTTGTTATTCTTAGCTATAGTTAAATATAGGGACTGAAAAGGAACGAATCATGAAAGAAACCAACTGGGTTGTAGTGACTGGTCCGCCATCATCAGGCAAGACTTCAATTATTAAAATGCTTGCAATGCACGGTTTTATTACGTGCCCTGAAGTTGCTAGAGAATTAATAGTAGAGGGCTTAAACAAAAATAAATGTCCTCAGGTTGAAACGTTCCAGCGTGAAATTTTGGCAATTACCTGTCGTAGAGAACATTTGTTGTCTGTAAAAGAACTTATATTTTTTGACAGAGGCATACCTGACAGCATTGCTTATTTTAAGTACAATAACTTGGTAATTGATCCGGCATTTAAGGCTTCTCTATTTCGAAGGTATAATCTAATATTCTACTGCTGTGGACTACCAATTATTAAAGATGGCATTCGCCAGGAATCTGCAGATGCCGCCGCTGCAATAGGCCAGCTTATACTAGAGGCTTATCAAATGCTCAACTACAAACCAATTATACTGCCAGCAATTAGTTTAGAGGAAAGATTCAATATCATCCTTGATAATATTTAAAAATAGGTAGCAAATAACCTCTTTTTGTGAAACAATCAAAGTATCTTAACTATTTGATATATTTTTAAAATCATGGTAATTGACCGTGGCGGCTACAGGCTAAACGTAGGAATCATTTTGATAAATGATTCTGGTCGAGTTTTTTGGGGTAAACGCCAAGGGCATGACGCCTGGCAATTTCCTCAAGGTGGCTTTTTAGAAGGTGAATCTGCTATACAAGCGATGTATAGAGAACTACAAGAAGAAATAGGCCTAACTAAAGAAGATATTAAAATTATTGGCGTTACAAAGCGCTGGTTAAAATACCGACTCCCTCCGCAATATATCAGACATAGCAAAAAACCTATTGTGATTGGTCAAAAACAAAAGTGGTTTCTAATTAAGTTAGTAACTAGCGAACAAAAAATTCGTTTAGACCTTAGTGATTCCCCTGAATTTGACAGTTGGCGTTGGATTGATTATGAGTCACCAGCTAAACAAGTGATTTTTTTCAAACAACAAGTATATCAACAAGCGCTAAAAGAGTTAGAACAATATACAAAAAAACGCAAAGTTGGCTCAGGATTATTTAAAAAACGCATATCGAATTTAAATGCTTAAAATATTAAAGAGGATTATTCAAGATGTCAGCCATGCAGCATGCTTAGAACAAGCATTAAATATCCTTGTGCAGCGTGTTAAAGAAGCTATTAATTGTGATGTTGTTAATATTTATTTATTAGACTATAAGAATGAAGAATACGTTTTAGTAGCAGCGGATGGCTTAGCTATTAATAAAAGCTTTCCAATCCGTTTTAGCTTGGGTCAAGGTATTGTTGGTCAAGTTGGCCGCAGAGAAGAGCCTATTAACACTGAAAATTCACAATTACATCCCCATTATGCAGATCATCCATTAATCCCAGAAAAACATTTACAAGGCTTTATTGGCGTGCCTATTTTACAGCATCGTAAGCTGTACGGCGTTCTTACCAGCCAGCAAACCGCAGCTAACTGTTTTGATGATGAAGAGGAAGCTTTTCTAATTACCCTGGCTGCACAACTTGGCTCCTTAATAGCTCATGCTGAAGCGACAGGTGAATTGCATGAAATAACTTTGCCACCAAATGACAAAAGTAATGAATACAACCAAGATATTAGCTTAAAAGGGCTAGGTTGTGTACCAGGAGTAGCAATTGGTCGAGCTGTAGTTATATATCCATACTCTAATATTGATGCAGTGCCGCGACAAAATACTCAAGACGTCAATCACGAGATAAATGTTTTTAAAACTTCACTAGATGCCACCAAAGAACATATTAAACGTTTAGGCAGGCGTTTAGCCTTAAGTGTAGGGGAGCAAGAACGGGCTTTATTTGATGTATATTTGGGAATTTTAGATCAAGAGCATCTTGGCGCTGAAGTCATCCAAGAGATAATTACCGAACAAATTACTGCAGAAACAGCTCTCTCTATAGTAATTAAACGATATATAGCTCATTTTGAGGATATAAATGATCCGTATTTAAAAGAAAGAGCGGTAGATATCAAAGACATTGGGCAAAGAATATTGGCGGCCTTACAGTCTGAGCAAAAAGAAGAGTATGTTTATAGCCCCAAAACCATCTTAGTTGGTGAAGAAATTACGGCCTCTGATTTAGCTGAAGTGCCTGAGGGATTGTTGGCAGGCATTGTCTCAGCAAAAGGCTCAAATAATTCACATGTGGCAATTCTTGCGCGGGCCATGAACATCCCAACCGTCATGGGGGTTATGGGTCTTAAGCTCGAAGATATCTCCAAACGCGCCTTAATTGTTGATGGTTATAATGGCGATATTTTTGTTTCACCACCAAAAAGTTTGATTTCAGAATATAAACAACTCTGGCAAGAAGAGAATGAGCTCAACAATAGTCTGTTTGCCTTGAGAGATAAATTAGCAGAAACTCCTGACAATTACCGCATTAAGTTGCAGGTAAATACCGGTCTCGCCATGGATGCAGGCTTATCAATGAGCGTTGGCGCAGAGGGAGTGGGCTTATATCGCTCAGAAGTACCATTTATGACCAGAGATAGATTTCCATCAGAAGATGAGCAATTTATTATTTACCGACAGATTCTTAAAGCATTTGCACCTCACGAAGTTACCATGCGCACTTTAGATATTGGCGGCGACAAAAGCTTACCATATTTTCCGATTGAAGAAGATAATCCTTACCTAGGGTGGCGGGGTATTCGTGTAACACTAGATCATCCCGATGTCTTTCTCATGCAAGTACGAGCTATGATGCGCGCTAATCAAGAAGTAAAAAATCTTAGAATAATGTTGCCTATGGTTACCACTCTAAGTGAAGTAGACGAAGCTATTTATCTTATTCATCAAGCTTATCAAGAACTACTAGAGGAAGGATTATCAATCCCAAAGCCTCAAATTGGCGTTATGATAGAAGTACCGGCCGCAGCTTTTCAAGCACATGAGTTTGCTAAAAGAGTAGATTTTATTTCCGTTGGCAGCAATGATTTAACCCAATACTTTTTAGCTGTGGATAGAAATAATTCTCGTGTAGCAAATCTCTATGATAGTTTACATCCAGCAATTTTAAGAATGCTAATGAAAATAGTTGAAGGTGGACACGCCGCTGGTGTAAAAGTAAGTATTTGCGGAGAGATGGCCGGAGAGCCCATTGTTGCTATATTATTACTAGCGATGGGTTTTGATGCTCTTAGCATGAGCTCTGCCAGCTTATTACGCATAAAATGGGTAATAAGAAGTTTTAGCTTGACCGAATGTAGACAAATACTCGCAGATGTCTTGAGCATGGAAAACCCTAATGAAATTCGCTTATACTTACAAGAAATTTTACAAAATCAAGGTCTTGGTGGCCTAGTCAGAGCAGGAAAAAATTAATAATGTTTATTCACCCCAATATCGATCCAGTCGCAATTTCTCTTGGGCCTCTTAAAGTTCATTGGTATGGTATCATGTACCTGGTTGGTTTTGCACTCGCCTGGGCATTAGCCAACTACCGCATTAAACATCTAAACTTAAATTGGCAGCGCGAAGAAGTTGCTGATCTAATTTTTTTTGCAGCTTTAGGCATTATTGCTGGTGGTCGAATTGGTTACATGCTTTTTTATAACTTCAGCGCCTGGTTACATCAACCCATTCAAATTTTTAAAATATGGGAAGGTGGCATGTCTTTTCATGGCGGATTAATTGGCGTTATAATTGCACTTTATTTGTTTGCGCAAAAATTTCACAAATCCTTTCTAGAAGTTGCAGATTTTACTGCACCATTAGTTCCTTTAGGACTTGCTGCAGGAAGAATTGGTAATTTTATTAACGGAGAACTGTGGGGCAAACCAACCATGGTTAAATGGGCAATGATCTTTCCTCAACTTGATAACCTTCCCAGACATCCTTCACAAATTTATGAATTTTGCTTAGAGGGAATCGGTTTATTTCTAATCTTATTTTTTTACTCCAATAAACCGCGACGACCAGGTTGCGTTATGGCAATTTTCTTAATTTTTTATGGAATTTTTCGTTTCATAATTGAATTTTATCGCCAACCCGATGTACAATTAGGATACATATTTAACTTCTTAACCATGGGACAACTTTTGTCTTTACCAATGCTTTGCATCGGCATGGTTATATACTTTTATCAAAAAAAACATGCAAAACTATCATAAATTATTAAAATATATTTTAGACCATGGACAAGCTAAAAGTGACCGAACTGGCACCGGCACTTTCTCGGTGTTTGGCTACCAAATGCGCTTTGATTTAAAACAAGGATTTCCGCTCATTACTACTAAAAAACTGCATATTAGAAGCATTATTCATGAGCTTCTATGGTTTTTGCAGGGCGATACTAACATTAAATATCTCCAAGACAATAACGTCTCTATTTGGGATGAATGGGCTGATGCAGAAGGCAATCTTGGTCCTGTTTATGGAAAACAATGGCGTAGTTGGCAAACCCCCAATGGGCACACCGTAGATCAAATCACCAAACTAATAGCAGAAATAAAAAACAATCCTGACTCGCGCCGGTTAATCGTCAACAGCTGGAATGTTGGGGAATTAGAGCAAATGGCATTAACTCCCTGCCATGCTTTATTTCAATTTTATGTTTCTGCCGACAAAAAATTGTCTTGTCAATTATACCAGCGCTCTGCTGATGTTTTTTTGGGCGTGCCATTTAACATTGCATCTTACTCATTATTGATTCATATGATTGCGCAGCAATGCAATTTAGACGTTGGAGAATTTATTTGGACAGGCGGCGACTGTCATTTATATTCAAATCACATAGAGCAAGCAAAATTACAGCTTAGTCGAGAGCCTTTAGCCTTGCCAACGCTGCATATAAATACCTTACCTAATTCGATATTTGACTATCAATTCGCAGATTTTGAAATATTAAATTACCACCATCATCCAGCAATAAAAGCTCCCATCGCTGTGTAAAAATCACAGCATGGTTAGTTCTTCTCGCGCGACACCTTGCTGGATTCTACCTAGCAATAGCTCTCTTCTCACATGGCCATTCGACTCAACATACAAAATTCCAGTATGTTTTGCAATTCCTGATTGGGGCATAGATTGCAACACCGACCAAAGCTGCGTTAAGTTAAAACTATCATAACCAAGAGCATATAAACGGCTATAGGTACTCCAGGTTTCAGGCCAGGCACGATGGGCAAGCTGATGATTAAAAACCCATGGAATATCTATGAAGTACAAGCCATCTAAATCTTTATTTTTACCTGGATTATAAAATGCATCATATGATGCTGAAGTCGCATAGGTCGGAATATCACTAGCATAATAATATTTAAGTAAAGGTACAATTTGTCGAGCCTTAGAAGGATAAGCAAGCATAAAAATTGCATCTATATCAGTTCTTCTAAAGCCATGCACTTGCACTTTACCATTTTTCAATGTACTTTTTTGTTCATAGTAATTGAGACCTGATTTGATAAGTTGGCTTAAATTACTACTGTCATTATACGCAATTACTTGCGCAACGGTTACATTTTCTTTCTTTGCCTGCTTCAAGAAGGCTGTGGTAATATCTTGGCCCCATGCACTTTGCGGTGCAATTAACAATACCCGATGATAAGCTTTCTTACCCATAATATGTGCTAACTGCTCAGCTTCATCTTTTGGTGAATAACCGATAGCGAATTTATAGCGCGATAAAGAGCCTGAATAATCATTAAGTAGTAATGTTGGTGTGCTAGAAAAACTGCTGCCTACAGCTTGAACATCTGTTTTGGTTAAAGGACCAACAATTATTCCGGCGCCTTCATTTATGGCCTTGCGATATTGCACCAATCCGCCGCCTTTGGCAGTATCATAAGTTCGAATATCTACATCTTTATCTGCATCCTTCACAGCATCCATAAAGCCTGCTGCAATAGCCTGACCAGGCTCTGACAATGGTCCTGTTAGCGGTAGCAACAACGCTATTTGCTTAGGGTTTTCTACTTCTACTGGTTTGGCAAACTCAAAAAAATCAAATAATTTTCGCGGCTTTTTTAACACGCTTTGTCCAGGATGGTTGGGATACTGTTGCTGCCACTGTGCTACTGCTGCAGTATTATTTGCTGCTTTAAAAGTTTTTGCTAATGCAAGCCACCCATGCCATGTGGAATTTTTTGGCGCTTCAATATATAAAGTTTGTAGTTCTGCAGCAGATATTTTTTGCAAATTTTGCCATAATATCTTGCGATTTACTGCCTGGCTATTCTGCTCAGCGAGCAATATATCTAATTTCATTCTCTGCTTAGCAGCTTCAGCATACTGGTGTTGGCGTGAATAAGCCGTCGCTAATAGTTCATGATATTCACATTGATAGTAAATATCTATATTGTCTATATTTTTAACCAAAGCTAAGTAGTATATAACTTTATCATTAATATTTTGTGTATAAAAATACTTGGCTAAGAGGATTTGTTGTATATCATTTTGCATGGTATTGTTAGGCAAGATTACCCCTAACAAATCTTTTGCCGCATCTAATTTCCCTTCGCTTAGCATGCGACCTGCCGCTAACAACTGTAGGTCAACACGCTTAATATCATTACTAACTTGCGCTCGTTGTAAATAAAAACTTGCGGGCATAGTATAAGGATTAAAAATATCTGATAACTCTTCTTGTGCATATAATGAATTATTTACAAAAAAAAGCATAAAGCATAAGCAGATTTTAGAAAAACGTTGTAAAATAAAGTTCATATATATTTCCCAAAAAAACCAGTTATGAAAAATTTAAAGCCTAATTGCGGAACAATCTATATCGTTGCTACGCCAATTGGTAATCTTGATGATATCACCATTCGCGCCGTTCAAACCCTTAAAAAGGTCGATCTTATTTTGGCAGAAGATACTCGCCATGCAACTATTTTATTGCAACACTATCAAATTTCTACCCGCTGCGAATCCTTTCATGCCCATAATGAACAGGCAAAAGCAGAAAAATATTTTAACATGGTTCAAAATGGTGCACAATTAGCCTTAATAAGTGACGCAGGAACTCCGTTAATAAATGATCCTGGCTATCCATTAGTTAATGCTGCACAAAAATTGCAAATTCCAGTTATACCTATTCCGGGCCCTTGTGCCTTAATATGCGCTTTATCTGCTGCCGGCGTTCCCACTGATAATTTTTCTTTTCATGGCTTTCCTCCAGCCAAAACAGCTAATAGGAAAAGCTTTTTTACCCAGCTTAGTAACATTTATAATACCACAGTATTCTATGAATCCACCCATAGATTAATCGGCTCACTTCGTGATTTAGCAACTATTTTTGACTCTGCTCAACCTATCGTGTTAGCCAAAGAGCTAACCAAAGCTTATGAAGAAATCAAATTTGCCCCTATCCAAGATATTATTGCCTGGTTAGAAAATGATCCTAACAGATTGAAAGGGGAGTTTGTTATCATAATCCCTGCGCGGTCAAAACCAAACACCAATGAAGAAGAGGCGGTTAAATTACTTACTATTTTATTACCACACGTTGGCGCTAAACAAGCAGCCCAAATTGGCAGCCAACTATTAAACTTACCCAAAAATCAACTTTATCAATTAGCGTTGCAATTACACTCGCGGTAATTACTTAATAAAAGGCACTTATATGCTAAGAACCATTTTGCTGTTGCTAGTATCATCTCTTACAATTGGCTATGACTGGAAATCTATGCTAGTATTTGATGTACACGGCTCACTGCGACCAATTGTCTGCTTAAAAAAAACCCCTTATTATTTAGTTGAAAATGATATTATTATCAAGGATGATTACAAATCAAGCTATTTTAATGGCATGGTGTTTGCGAAACTTGGTGGCGAGCCATGGCGTGATGGCATTATTTATTACACCTTAGAGCCAGACTTGCCAGAAGCGACCTTAGGTGCAATTCATGATGCAATTCATATTTGGGAAACTCATACACATTTTCAATTCATATTAATCACCAATCTACTTAACAAACCAGCTGATTATCTTGTGTTTAAGCCGGATTTTGATAAAACCTGTGCTTCATATGTAGGTAGGCAAGGCGGCGAACAACCTATTATTCTTGCAAAACGCTGTAATACTATGAATATAGTTCATGAGATAGGTCATGCTATAGGTTTATGGCATGAACACTCAAGAATTGATAGAGACAACTATGTCAAAATCTTGTGGGATAACATTAGCGAGCAAAGCCAATATAATTTTAATCAACACTTATCTGATGGACAAGACTATGGTGAATATGACTACTTATCCATTATGCACTATTCAGCATACGCATTTTCTAAAAACAATCAAAAAACCATCATTCCGTTGCAAGGAAACTATGAAATAGGGCAAAGAAAGTTTTTAAGCCCCAAAGATATTGCTACAGTTAATCATTTAGCTCAAACTAATTAACCAGGAACTAAATATGAACTTCTTATTAAAAAGACCACGTCGCCTCCGCCAAAATCAAGCTATTCGCAACTTTGTTGCTGAAAGCTCTATTCCTTATAATAAGTTAGTACTACCGCTCTTTATCCGCTATGGAGAAGGGAGTAAAATAGCTATTACCAGTATGCCAGGGCATTTTCAATTAAGATTAGAGCATTTACCGGAAAAAATAGCGCATCTGCACAAACTTGGCTTGAAAAGCGTAATTTTGTTTGGGATTCCTGAGCAAAAAGACCCTTACGGAACCTGGGGCGCTTTAGAGACTGGCATTGTGCAACAAGCAATTAAGATAATTAAACAAATTGCTCCAAATATGTTGGTTATCGCCGATACATGTTTATGTGAGTATACCTCTCATGGCCATTGCGGCATTGTTGACACATCTAAAGAGCTTGATGTTATTAATGATGCATCTTTAGTTGCTCTAGCAACACAAGCTTTGAGTTATGCACAAGCCGGGGCAGACATTGTTGCGCCTAGTGCCTGTATGGATGGGATGATTTATGCAATTAGAAAAAATCTAGATGAAAATAACTATCATAATACTATATTGCTCAGCTACGCCGTTAAATATGCTTCGCATTTGTATGGACCATTTCGACAAGCGGCAGAAGGAGCGCCGCAAAAAGGAGATAGGAAGTCCTATCAAATGGACTATCGTACGCAGCGTGACGCATCTTTAGAATGTGAGCTTGATATAAATGAAGGAGCAGATATGCTTATGGTTAAGCCTGGTCACACCTATCTTGACATCATTTATCAAATAAAACAAAAATTTCCCACCATTCCCCTCGGTTCGTATCACACTAGTGGCGAGTTTGCTCTTATCAAGGCTGGCGCTGAAAAAGGTTACGTTAACGAAAAACTCACCGTTCATGAGATAATGCATGCTTTAAATCGTGCCGGCAGCGATTTTATATTAACATATTACGCAGAAGAGTTGTTAGAGTGGCGATTAGAGGCGGTGGACTAAAGATCATGCCAGTCTTGCTTTGTAAATCTTCATATCATATGCCTCGATAATACTTTGACTTTAAATTGAGGCTAGTATTGCCGTTTATCAGTTATTTTCAACCATAAAAAGTAATTATTTGCCAATACAGAAATTGGCAAATATATCTCCTAGCAAATCATCTGCATTAAACTCCCCAGTTATTTCAGCTAAAGAGTTATGTGCAAAGCGTAAATCCTCAGCGAGCAGCTCTGGGGCTTGATGCACTGCAAAGGCATTAATTGCTAATAATAATTGTTGTTGAACTTTATCAAAAATAATAATGTGCCTTTTTCTAGCTATAAATTCACTTTGCTCTAGCTGTATACCTAAAAAAGATTTTATTTTATTTTTCAACTCCGGTATTCCATCGCCATTTTGCGCAGAAATACAAAGATAATTATTTGAAGATTGCGTTGCACATATATCAATTTTATTTATAACATGAATTATTGGCGTGTCTTTTGGCACTTCCTGAATTAAATCTGCTGGTAATTCATTTTGCAATATTTGTTCTTGAGTTGCGTCATGTAGAAATAATATTAAGTCAGCAAGTTTTATTGCTTTACGCGCCCGCTTAATCCCCTCTTTCTCAATTTCATCAACACTCTCTCTTAGCCCCGCTGTATCTATCAAAGTTACCGGAATATCATCTATTAACACTTGCTCTTTCATAACATCTCTAGTTGTACCAGCAACGCTTGCAACGATAGCAACTTCTTGTTGAGCTAATAAATTCATAAGTGTGGATTTTCCAACATTGGGCTTGCCTGCTAAAACTATATTTAAGCCAGATTGCAGTATTTGACCTTGCTGTGCTTGATTTTTTAAGCGACCTATATCCTCAATTATTGCATTAATACGGATATTCCATTGATATTGCTCCAGCCAATCTAAAGCCTCATCTGAGAAGTCAATAGTAGATTCCACATATCTACGTATGGCCTTAATATCATTTTCTATACTATGAACTTGCTCAGAAAACTTGCCCTGTAAAGTTCTAACCGCCATTTTTGCCGCTGTTGCTGATTGAGCATTAATTAAATCGACAACTGCCTCAGCCTGTAATAAGTCAATTTTTTCATTTAAGAAGGCTCTCTCCGTAAATTCCCCGGGCAGGGCTAAGCGCGCACCGTACTTAATACAAATATGCATTATCTCCATAAGAACAAATGGTGAGCCATGCATCTGGAATTCGACCACATCTTCTCCGGTGTATGAATGCGGAGCTTTAAAATATATAACAATCCCTTCGTCAATGCTTTGTCTATTTTCATCTTGGCATTTGGTAAAAACCGCGTAGCGCGGCTTCAAATGTTGTTGTTCAGAAATGTTTAAAGCTATTTGCAAAGCAAGCGGGCCAGATAAGCGCACAATCCCAACTCCGCCCCGGCCGGCTGGGGTTGCTATTGCCACGATAGTATCTTGCGCATCCAAATTCATACTTTATTTTCACTGTACTTTCTGGTTATCCACCATTGTTGTATAATTGATAAAGTATTATTCACTATCCAATATAATACTAAACCAGCAGGAAAAGACCAAAATAATATTATAAAAAATATTGGCATAAACATCATGGCTTTTGCTTGCATCGGATCTGGTGGAGTAGGATTTAATTTTTGTTGAATAAACATAGTTAAACCCATTATAAGAGGCAATATATGCAGCGGATCAGGTGCAGATAAATCTTTTATCCACAACATAAATGGAGCATGTCTTAATTCTACGCTTTCAACCAATACCCAATATAAAGCAATAAACACTGGAATTTGGACTAAAATAGGCAAACACCCACCCAGAGGATTAACTTTTTCTTTGCGATATAGCTCCATAGTTGCCTGGCTAAATTTGGCTTTATCATCACCAAAACGGCTTTTTAATTGTTCCAGCATAGGCTGCAGTTTACGCATATTTGCCATTGAACGGTAACTACTAGCCGATAATCTATAAAAACACAATTTAATAAATACAGTAATTAAAACGATACTCCATCCCCAGTTGCCAATAATTTTTTCGATATTTTTCATTAGAGTGAAAATTGCATCCGATAAAAACCATAACCAACCGTAATCAACTGTTAAATCTAAGCCAGGGGCAAGTGTTTTCAAAACAGCAGTATCTTCTGGACCTACATATAATTTACTCTCTATTATTCTTTGTTTGTTGGCCTCAACGGTGTAAGCTTCACTCACCATCCCAATGGTATATTGATAATTTTTGTACTGAGAATAAATTCTATTTTGACTACTTTGGTTAGGAATAAGTGCTGTTAAAAAATAATGCTGTTGCATGGCAACCCAACCACCACTGGCATCTTCATCAAGGTTTTGTTGTTTAATCTTATCAAAACTTAACTTTTTGTATCTGGTTTTGCCTGGTTGGCCGTAAGATGCGCCTGTAAAAGAACCTATTTGAAACATGCTCGCTTCAGGTGATTCTGGATTTTTCCAAGAAATTTGTTGATTTAAATAGGTTTTAATTGATTTTGTTGTATTATTAATTAATTCATAGTCTGCATCGATAACATAACTACCTTTTTTAAAAGTAAAAATTTTATTAATATCTACACCATCTGGATTACGGCTACGTAAAATAATTTTTATTTCTGCTTGCGATGGTTGTAAAGTATACTCATATTTATCAACAACAAAATTTGTTGTTAAATTTTGAGGCTCATTATCTTGCATCGTCACAAATGCAGCTGAAGTAAAGTATGAATGTTCACTATCTTTATTAAATAGCTTAAATGGCTTGTTGTTACTTTTTATGCTTTGTGGATATTTTAATAAATCCGCATCAACTATTTGTCCTTTATCTAAACTAATATTCACATCAAGGACGTCAGTTTTAACATGAATTAATTGGTTGCTATTAATTTCATTGGTTGTAACTGGGGTCTGTTCATGAACTATAGCTGGCTTTTCTATTATAGGATTATTTGATGCTTTCCAATCGTTCCATAAAGTAAAACTGACGATGGCAAAAGCGCCGTATAAAAACAAATTTTTCATATCCATAGTTTAATTCTCTTGTTTAGTTTCAACCGGATCGAACCCACCTTTACTCAAAGGGTGGCAACGAATTAAGCGGGCACAAATAAAGCTTAATCCTTTTATGATGCCTTTTTTTTGCAAAGCATCTATCGCATATTCTGAGCAAGATGGATAAAAACGACATGTATTTGGGAGTAGAGGGCTTAATAATATTTGATATAATTTTACAAATAGACTAAAAACTTTAACAAAAATTATTTCAATTTTTCCCATAATTTTTCTAGTGTTAGATTAATGCTTTCTATATTTTGCTTACTACAAGTTTTATTTACAAGAAAAACAAGATCGTAAGAAGATATAGTTCTTTGATGACGAAAGCTTTCTTTGATTATTCGTCTAATTTTGTTTCGCAATACTGATTTTTTTACAAAACGCTTAGATATAGCAAAACCTAAGCGCGGACAAGATAAATTGTTTGGTCTAAATAATACAGTTATATTATTTAAAACAACTTTATTTGCTTTGACAAAAACATGATTAAAATCATGTTTTTTTGTCAGTCTTTGTTCTGTTGTAAATCTAAACACTTAAGCAGATAAACGTTTACGCCCTCTAGCTCGTCTACGTTTAATTACTAAACGTCCGCCTCTAGTTGACATTCTTTGACGAAAACCATGATCTCTTTTGCGTTTTAAATTACTTGGTTGAAATGTACGTTTCATAATTATCTACATCATAGATTAAAACCCAAGATCATAAGAAAATATTTCCAAGATGTCAACAAAGTTATTCTTGAACAAATAAAATAATATATCTATATGTTTATTTTATTTTTATTATTAGTAATTGAAAAGCTGTTTATTTGTTGTAAAAACATAAAATAATCATATGTTTATCTATTTAATAACTTATTTTAAATGGCTATCTTTGTCCTGTGTATAAAATGTTGAATATTTTGTCGTTGTTCTTTACTCACAATTACACCATGTTTTTTTTAGCATTTTATTAACAGTAATTGTCGTTTTTCGGTTTAAAGTAAAATTACTCTAAACATTTTGGTATATATTTTGTATAATGGAAAATTACAGTTGAAAAAGTTAATGAGAGGTTTTGGTGTCTGATACAATTGCTTTGGAAGGTATTTGGCCTAAGTGTTTAGATGCTCTTCAAGAAGAATTTCCTTCACAACAATTTAATACCTGGTTAAGACCTTTACAAGCGACTATTAGAAATAAAAATTTAATTTTATTAGCACCAAATAGATTTGTAATTGATTGGGTTAAAAAGAATTTCTTAACACGTATTGAAGAATTAGTTGCTTGTTATCTTCCTGAAAGTTCTGTACAGGTCCATTTAGAGGTAGGATCTAAGTCAGTTGCTAA
>Ga0214917_10005046_pt1 | contig 14261 bp, 9 predicted proteins | sample LL_1208_BB_MetaG_FD_177983 | JGI IMG/M metagenome (GOLD analysis project Ga0214917, IMG submission 177983) | Freshwater microbial communities from Lake Lanier, Atlanta, Georgia, United States - LL_1208_BB | ecosystem: Environmental > Aquatic > Freshwater > Lake | place: USA: Georgia | collected... | reverse complement strand
TGATTGGTTGGTAGGAAAAAAAAAAAAAGAATTCCATAAACACACTACTTACTTTAATAATTTACCAAGTCTACACTCTTGCAACCAACGGAGAGCACGAGGGGTATGTTCAATAGAGTGGAATAAGAAAGTAATATCGGTACCTAATCCCATTTCAATGACCTTCCCTCCCGGGTGTTGTTTCAAGATGGACGAAATATCGTACACGTCCTCGTGATATACGACATATCGTGATTGGACGACATCGGCCATGGTGTAGAAACGATCGAATGATGTTTGGTTGATGAAACAAAGAGGGGGTGGATGGAAAAATAAACGAAGCATCTCGTGAATGCTTTCCATACATCCTTCTATCCATCCCTGATTGGTAGAAAAAGCCTCGCCGCCTAGATACAGTTGCTTTGGTTTTAACTCCAATAATCGAGGTAAATAGTCTTTACTTGTGAATCCTATTTTCCAATAATGAGTTCCATGTTTCCAATAATGACAATTATACCATTTCATGCGGGGATATGTCTCTCGAATGAATTGGTCTGCTCGATTACTTTTCAAATATTCATACCATCGATAAGCCAAATCGCCATCGCGATAACTTAATTGGTACAGCGAAGGGATGGGAGTAGGAAGCATGGGTCCTACCCATGAACATGGGATGGTGGGGGTCGCCGTCGTCGTCGACAGGAGTTCTCCGTAAATACGAATATAATTAATACTTCCAATGATCGACGACATGGTTGAAAATGGTAAATGTCGAGGGGGAATACACACAAAGACCGTGTTTCCTCGAATCAATTGCTCAACGGCATGACCGAAGGTCTTTATGGATAATGTACACGATGTTTTTTCTTGAATTCTCCATGATCGACACATCGTTTTTAGTTGGATCTCGAGACAACAAGACGGGTTTTGTTGTTTGAATATACGAAACCATTCTTCCAAACGAAAAATAATTTCTTCTAACCCGTCTTTTACCGAGTAATATTGCGTCGCATTGTAATTATGATGCATATTTAAAAAAAAATCATAGGCGTTTTTATAACGAACGGTGGTTTGGTACATGCTTGATTCTGGTACCATGTCCGACCATTGACGATCAGGATATTTCAAAGAAAATAAAGTATGGATACTGGTTTCCTTTAATAGTTGATCATGATTGTGATATTCGTCATACAATTCCTGTAGCAGTATCGATTTGGAAGATTGGTCAGGAACAATAGGCAGAGACACCAGTGGTAATTGTAATTCATCTTTGATAAAGGATAACGTACGTGTATGAAATTCGGAAAGACGAACGGCTCCTGCATCATACATCACGGTAGTCGAATGGCGTATGGATTTGATACGACCACCTAAACGACCTTTTTTTTCAATGAGTAAATACGTTTTAGAGACTCCATATTGTTTGACAAGGCGGTATAAGCAATACAAACCACTAAATCCTCCTCCAATAATGATGAAATCATATTGTGAGCGTGAAACCATGATTTTTTTTTTTTTCTTTTCCATGTTTGTTTTATTTTTTAATTGTAAGTAAATTTAATTGTAATGGACACGAACATGAGCAAGAATAAAAAGATTAATAGAATAGCAATGATATCCGTCCAGTTCATCTGAAAAAAAATGATTTTTTTTTGTATAATAATCATCCAAGAAAAAAAAATGATAGACTACCTCTATGACTCGGATCAAGACGAATCGTTGTCCTCGACGATGGGGACAACATCTTTTTTTTTAGTACAAGAAAAAATGATTCACCAGTATCCACACCAACAAATCTGGTTCAATGTCATTCAACAGATGTTACATAAGCAAACCCAATTAGGAATGGTCTTTACATGGAAACCAGAAACCTATTATGAAATACTCGTTGAATATTATGTGGACCAGATTTGTAAACTTCGAATGCGATGGAGTGTTCCTCACGAATCTTCGCAGGATATCACCAAAACGACAACAAATAGCCCATCTTCCTCCTCTTGTTTTTTTCCGAATGTGCCTCCATGTATGGAATGGATATCCCCTCTGTATTCATGGGACCTTTTACTGCCGTTGTTATGTTATACGCCGTTTATCCCTTCTGAATGGAATTTGTGTCACGACATGATATCTTCCTTAGAAGAATTAAAAACATACGTGACGACACTCGACATTATCAATCATGACTTTTCTTTAACTCCCTGGAACGAGATTTGCATGGAGATTATTCATTTCACTCATTGCTATCCATCTACTTTCCAGAGTAAAAGACCTAAATTAGGTATCACGCCGCGTACTATGGATCAAAAAGGAGGCGTCGGGTATTCAACGGCTTCTTCTTCATTCATTACGACGCACTACCGATCCTATGTATGGACGTTGATTGACAAAATCATTCTTTTTTTTCAATCAACGGAGGATCCAGATTTATGTATCAAACAATTGCACGACTATGGATTTATCAATACCCTTCAAACGACAATTACCTCCTGTACATTACAAGAATTAGAGCAAAATATTCATTTATATATAAACTTATTTAGGTTAGCCGATCTTTGTGTTTTTCAATTCATTCGTCCGCCTTTACTTGTATTATATCGAGAATGGGTGCATACTCTTTCCGAAATAGTGGATCATACACCTTCTGTTGAAGAGGATGTGATTCATTCCATCACCCAATCATGGCACTGTACGACAGTTTGTTCTTGTCCGACGACGTCTCCTCCTACGGCGATCGTGTTTTCTTCCAAACAATATTTTATTCATGATCTTATTGAACGAGAGAAAAATCTTCCCGTACTGACCAGCATGACGCTACGGCGTTTATCGATTGAATGGAAAACAATGCAACAATCCACCATTTTACCGTGTTCCTTAGAATCAGGAAGTATTTATGTATGTTGGGGATCGCCGCCCTTTTCCAATTCTCTTTTTTATGTTCTCTTCATTCCATCCGAGAAAACCCCTTATTTCGGAGGATGTTTTTTTTTCCGAATCACCATTCCATCCGATTATCCAAAGAAATGTCCTACCATGGTATTTTTAACAACAGGGAACCATACCGTTCGCTTTAATCCTAATTTATATGCTTGTGGGAAAATTTGTTTATCGTTACTAGGAACCTGGACAGGAGAAGCATGGGACCCTATCCTGTCCAATTTAACACAACTGATGTTGTCTATCTTGACCATGATTTTTGTAGATGATCCATACTTTAACGAACCAGGGTATGCCAAATTTCAAAATACACCCGTTGGAATTCAAGAATCAATCAAATATAATCAATCTATCCAATATTTTACATTAAAATGGGCCGTTTACGAAATGGTGTTTCATAATCCGTTTCCCGAATTCCAATCCATCATCGATTCTCATTTCATGCATCATTGGCAACCATCCTTAAAGCCTATTTATCAACAATGGATGGAGAATATGCCTGACATGGAAAAAAAAAAAGAAATGAGTCGCTGGATCGACAAGATCACCAATCATCTAGAAAACCAAAAAAAAATCTCAATATCATAAAAAAAAAAGAAAATGATAAATAACAAATCGAAAATGAATGGCTATTCTCTGACCCTTTCTATCCTTTTGGGGATTTGTTTGATAGTGATCCTGTCTGACGTTCGACATCTAGGATCTTCTTTTTTCTTCCAACTTGGAAATGAACCTTTATATCGTATATTATCGTTATTGTTCATCGTATGGATCGCTACGGAATCTTTCCAACTAGGATTGTTCTTTTTGATGTTATTTTCCATTCTATTAGCCATTGTACCTCCTATTTCCCGTATTGCGGCTACCTCTTTGCCACCCTCGTCTATTATTTCTTCTTCTTCTTCTTCTTCGTCTTCGGTTGATCATACAGTAATATAATCATAAAGAAAGATAACAAATATAAATGATGACATCTGTTCTTTTCTTTTTTATCCATCGAGCATCCCTTTCATGCACACGATTACGTCAACGTCAATTCAATAATTTTTATTCATTACATCTTACCATTCCCCACATCCAATTGACCATCGATTCTTTCGCATCGAGTATCACCATCAAGGATAATGGATTTGGGTATCTTTCTAAACAAATAGAATCCCTTCTTGAAGACTTTTATCAAGAGGTAGGAACAAAAATGGTAGAAAAAATCATCGTAGAAAGCATATCGTTTCATGATCGTTCTATACGCTATATCACCGAATCTGAAAATCGTATCATGACGAATGAACGCAGGGAAATTCTATCCCCGGTCTCGTTTGTATCAGGAACCACGGTCACCATTACTTTTCATCAATCCTCTCAATATATACTCCATCCTTCATTATGTGAATCCATTTTATCATCTCAATTGTCGTGTTTGACCCATTCGCAATGTATCTATCCTATTTACATTGACCACAAACTATTTCCGGTCCCCGCATTGTCCTATTATCGTAGTTTTTATATGTATTATCATTCGCAATATCAACTACCCAATCGGCTACATAAAAAAAAAACGTATCAATATAATTCAATCTGCGATGTCACTCTTTATTTATGTATACTGGATACCTCCATTTCAGCGAATATTCCGTGCATCTTTCAAATTCATTCCAAAAATCGTATGTTGATTGATTCCCTTTCTTGGAAAGATTCCGATACAAGACTTTTGTCGTCACTGTTTCCTTTTCAGTTCTCTTCCTCTCCGCCTCATGTCGTGGGGTTTTATCTACAAATTATGTTTCATGAAATGGACGATGATACAGGACTCGCTTTCTTGAAAGATAAAGTACAAATGAAACAATTGGAAAAAAGTATACTCGTCCATTTAATAGTCCCCAGTCTCCTTGAAATGTATGAACAATGTTCTACGTACCCTTATCTACGAAAGAATTTAAAATATATCATGTGGTACTATCCTTTTCTTGCCGATGATATTTTTCACAAACTACAATTCATGTTCCAAGAAAAACATGAAAAGATTGAAACAATGCATTATTTTGATTTTCCTACTCGCTCCGCGACGCTAGAATATCATTATACATTATTTCCATCGTATTATCTCCCAAACGACATGTCACATACCACCATTCTATGGTTTGAAGATGATGAGGTGGATGCATTACTGATTCCTTTCTATGAAGCAAAGATGATAAACCATACATTAATCGATGGAAAATCCAACGACGCAAAAGGACGAGTACAACGATTAAAGCAATCCATCGTAGACATTTTATACCCACACATTCATTATGTCGTTTTCACATCCATGGATCTGCCAGTCCTATTGCATCACACGTTTGTGGATGGACATTCCAAAACAGAATTGTGTATTTGTCACGAGATCGTTGAACAATTACTCATCAAACAATCACTAGAAATACCTCTTCACTCGATTTTCCATTTCTTATATGAACTAGCGACCTTTTCTTACAGTCCTCGGTTTTTACGGAAAGAAATTATTCATACTCTATTGACAGATACCTCTTTTTCTCACCAGCCTGTTCCAAGTCTCTCGACTCCAGAAAACCCTAGAACCGAAGATGATTCATTGGATTGGATATTAGAAGAAGCGTTGAATGAATGTTTTCCAGTCAATGAAATATAACAAAAAAAAATATCATGAAACAAAGCATGGATTATCAAGATTTGAAAAAAAAGATCATACAAGATCCTTATCTTCTGCGATACGTGGAGGACGATTCTCCCCTGAAGAACGATATGCTCTTTATTCAAGAAATCATACAAGAAAGACAATCATACGATGTGATGCGTTATCTATCTCGCGAATTCTTTACAATGGAATTGATCGATTGGATTGTAAAGGCGGTTGAGGAAAATCCGTATATTTTTTACGACAAGGGAGATTTATTATACCAAATACCGCATGATTCTATTTTATACAGCATAGTATGGAATATGATCATATCCAAGGATGGACTTGCTCTTCAATACATTCCCTTGTCTGAGCGTTCCTTATCGTTGTGTATCAAGGCCATCCTGCAAGATGTAGATTCTTCGGCGTTTGTTCCAGCGCCTATTCAACAAGAACCTGAGTATGAACACTGTTTTGAATTCCTTTTGCGATATTTACGCTGGATGAAGATTTGATATTGGACAAACAATATCGGAAGTCCCTTCCCGAATCCACGCCACGTGCTGATCGATATTTAAACATCTTAAAATATGTTCTATTTGTAATGAATTCTTTACAGAATGGATATCGAAGGGAGCGTCTATTTTCTTGGTTGTCATTTTTTTAAATAATGATGTTTTAGGAGACGAATAGGTTAAGATTAATCGTCTTCTTCTTTCAAGTACCGGATCATTTCGTGTTTCCTCCGGATTGTTTTCAAACGATGTCAGATAATGAAATTCATCTTTGGAATATTGAACGAGTAATGATGGATTTTTTTTTTTCCGAATGGGTTGCAAGACCAAAGTGAATTCATCCTTCACGATCTGTATTTCACGACAGATGTCTTCTTTTTTCGGTGGTGGTTCTACATAAGGCGGTGGCAGAGACGTTTGATTCTCAGAAGGTATTATTGATGGTTTTTCTTCGTACGTTGATAGACTTGTAGTACTATTACCGACGATAGTAGGACTGTCTGAGGATACCGGCTCCATGGTAGTAGTACTAATCGATGATGATGATGATGATGATGATGATGATGATGATGGTGTCAATGGTGTTTGGTTTGTATAAAATTGTTTCAGGACATTAATTGTTTGAAGTTTCTCGCTGTTCAAAAACATTAGTTTTTCATGTTGTAAAAATGTGGTAGGATCAAACGTTTGTTTTACAGCCACATCATATAATCTACCAAATTCTGATTTTATATTCTTAAAACGCTCATGATTTAAATGGATATGCTTCGTAGGGTCTGTTTTTTCTGTATTCCAATGTTGAATCATACCATCTATGAATCCAGATAAAGCACGGGTATATTCTTCCTTCAGACAATCATTAAACTCTTTATCGGAAGAGACAACGGCTATGGTGGACGAGGATAAGGGAGACTTTATGCTATCTAATAAATATAAATTGAAAAACTTATATATTGGATACCATTCATGCGGTTCATAAGAAAAACCACATGTCTCAAATATAACGTCCGTCGTTTCGTTGTCAAAGAAATACTTGCAGTATTCCTTACATATTATTTGTTTCCATTGCTTATTTCTGTCCTGTAATGTTGAACACTCTAAAATATATCGATTTAAATAGTCTTTCGTATGTGGATACATTTGTTGTAAGTATTGTAAACAATTAATGTCCAAATAACAAAGGAACGATACTTTGGGATCTAGGCCTCTAATAATGTCAAATATGGAGATACCCTCCTGTGATGCACCATAATGTGTAATGTTTTCCACGGATCCTTCAATAGTCCCATCCTCTAAGACGAATGAACCGTTTTGCAATTTGTTTGTTATTACATGTATACTCTCACCAATAGTAACAACGTCATTTAGTTCAAACACGGATGGTTTTTTTTCGGATGGTCTTCTCGTATAGGTAGAATCACGAATATCTTTGATAGCGGAATTCATAGTCAACGTTCCCTGGTAGTCGTAGTAATCTAAAAATCCCCAAAGATTTTTTATGGGTAATCCTTTAGTTTTTTCTTTGAAATTCAGAAATATATTGAGACCATCGGTACGGGGATCAAAAAGACACAACCATTGAACAAGTGGCCATTGATGCAAGACTTTGATTTCTTCTATCTTTAAGTTTTTAAGAATTTCTGTAGGCGTTGTTTCGGTATTATATTTCTTAAATACTTTATACATTGGACTATTGGTTTCTCTATCTTCAATTGTTCCTGTAGTCTTAAAATAGGCCGTAAGCGAGTCCATGTATAGTATAGTTGTTTTAGCACATGGTGTCGGACTCCTTGTGCATTGAAAGTCATGTATAAAATTTGCGCGTAAAAAATAATCTTCATCATAATAGACTCTTTCGAAATCGATCTCCAATTGATATTTGTCCCTAAATTCGGATGTCTTACCCTTTTCCTTGTAAAGGAGTAATGGTGACTTGTATTCTTTACCAAAATCTTCCTTAGTGAAGTTTGCAAAATAGTTCTTGCCACCCCCTTGAAATGCTTTTTTCCTCATACAATAAAGACGTCCGTCTTTCATATCAATGGCTTTATACGATGATCCACCATCAATGGTATAATATAACATGTTATGAAAGATATCTATCCTCGCACAATAGGGCGGACTCGAGAATTCTTTACGGAGACTCTCATAAATGAAAGAGAAATCGATTTCTTTCATGGTGTTTTTCCCCCCTTTCACCTTTTTGTTTCTATTGACAGGGTGTTTTTTGTGTTTGTGTCGACTCCTGTTGTTGATGTTTCTTCTATTTTTTCGAGATTTCATTTATTTTCTTCTGCAAGAAAATAATCATATCATGATTTTAGTACTCTTTTTGATTTGTTTGCTCGTTTTGCTACTCTTTCATGGAAAGCGTTCTGAATTCTTTACGTGTTCGAGTAATTTAGATACCAACCGGTATCCTACCTCTGTTCCCTTTGATATGGATAGGGCTAATTATGAATTACAGATGTATTATAACGTATGCGATGATCCAGGCATGGTGAATACAGATATGAATGAGAAAAGTCCTTTCCGACTCTCGGTTTCTTCTTTATCTTCATTGAACAAGCAATGCGGCGAAACGTCGCTACACAATCCTACGGTATCTGCGACAAAATCGCCGACGAAATGTACAGGACAACGACCACCAAGTATGTACACAAGCAGAAAGTCCTGTCCTTCAACGAAGATCATCGATCCTTCGTACCCTTTTATAAGAAGTGCTGCGGAGGAGGACATGAACGAGGGGCGAGGAGTACCCTTATTGCCCGTCGCCATTTTTCCATCTTATACGCCATTTTCTTCCTCTTCTGTAATATCCTCCTTTTTTTCATGATTGGTGTGGTATGTTTGATATCGAAAAAAAAAAAGTAGTAAAGATAAAAAAAAATGTCCACGAAAAAAATTCAGGAAGAAGTAGAGCAGGATGGCATGGCATTAAGATACTATCAAGATCGCTATGACATTATGTCCGATAGTGAAATTCTCATTGCGGCTCTCAAGCAAAATATAGAAGCCGCTCAATATCTACGAGAAGACGAAATACCAACAGACGTAATACAGTGGTTAGACGATTCCGTAAAGAAGAATCCAACTGATTATAATAAACTTCCTGAGTGGATACAAAAAAAACTCATGGAAATCTCACCACCCCCGTCCTCCTTAGCAGCACCACCGCCACCCTCAAAACAAAAAAGTGCATCGTCATCCTCCATCAACATTCAATTCCAAGAATTACACGACGAACGCGATAAGTATATGTACAGTAAACATCCGGAATTGTTTACTTTTTTAGTAAATTCGAATGAGTATATTACTAGTTGTTCCGAAGTCGGAGAAATGTATGCACGGAAAGAACAAGTATTCAAAACCATGATTCAAAAGTATATACAGCATTTATTCGCCATCCAAGACTATTTTAAAAAGTGTAACATGTTCTTTGCCTCTATAAATGTGGAAGAGATCAAAGACACACCGACGTTCGGTTTCCAAAACTCTCCTAGGTTACAACAATTGCTGGAGTTTACGGATATGGACGATATCACCCAGATTTTACAAAATATACCTCTTAGAAAAATAGTCAATACATATCCTTCGAGTGATGACATCTCTTCAATTAATGAACCTATTATCATTCAACAATTATCTCCTGATCAATATCGTATTTATATAAAAAATGGAAGTGATAGCCCTTCGTTTACAATAAACGAAGAAACGAGCACTATTAAAGCGGATACAATCTAGATACTACTGGTTTTAATTGTTCGAGGAACTTTTCTTGGTTTGGTACTGTGCTTAAATCAAATGCATTTTTCCCATTTGGTATACATGTTTGTGGTTCACCAGCACGCGAATATAAAAAGTATTTGTTTTCGTCATTTTTTACCCCTAACACAGAATCGTATGACTCTGTTGATGAAATAGTAACAATAGGATATTCACAATCAAAAGGAAGTTTTTTGATAATATCTTCAGATAAGGATGTAAATAAATATTCAATCGAATATAATATCATTGTAATTGGCAATTTTAAGTCTGTATTTGATGGTAATGTTTGTTGTTTGTTATGTAAATATAAAAATACAAAGTCATTCGATGTTCTTGGCGGCACATTATCCGCGATAATGGGATTCACGCATAAATTCATTTCGTGGAGTAATAGTTCATGAATGATCTTGTTTTTCTTTTGATTTACCGCACGCTGTTCGTCCAGAGGATACAAATCTATGCCTATAGTCCTTTCAATTTGTTCAACAATCTCGTTTTTTAGGTCTCGAACACGTATATATCTCGCATAAATCCTTTGATATTTTTTTTGTACATCCAATAAAACACGATAGGTTGAAAGATAGGATGCTTTAATTTTCGTACAATCGATACTCGTCTTGACTAATAAATCTTCCATGTTTTTCCATTCATCATTGATCATGATTTTTCTTTTTTTTACTATGTTTTTATTTTTTTTATTTTTTTTTGTAATACAAAAAATATTATATAAAGAATTCATATAAACGCAAAAGATAATGCAATCGCAAGCACCAAAAAAAAAATATACTACATTCATTCAGGAACGTTCAACCTGTATTAATCAATCTCAACCAACCACCGCGTGTTCTTTTTCATCTCCTGATATAAATGAAGACATCAAACGATTGGCAAACTATATACTATCATCATCATACCCAAAAGAGAGTGGTGGAAGAAAAACTCAAAAAAGGAGGAAAGGAAAATCATGAATGATATAGCATATCGATGCAAAGTGATTTGGGGAGGGTAAGATCCGTAAAAAGAGGCGATGACCATGGAGAAGAGGATACTTGATTCAATGGAGACGATGATGTGTTTTTTTGATAAGTACACGAAATAGTCGTATTTTCAGCACTGGAGGTAGGTGTCTGGTATAACGACATAAATTTCGTCTTCCAATCGGAAGTCCATATTTTTAATTCTTGTAAAATATGCTGATACTTGTAAAATAAACGTCGGAGAAATAGATGTTGAGTTTTGATAAATGATAAGAATAAGTTACTTTCGTCCAATTCAATCACATAAATGGATGACAACATAAACAGGTAAGAAAAAAAATCCAACGTGGGATTGGAAGAGGGGAAATCCGATTGTTGGAGAATGACAAGATACATCGAAAAGGCCGTTGCAAATAAGGCGGTTTCTTGGTATTGCAGTTGTCCGCAAACGAAATTCCAGTAATGATTCCCGTATCGTTGTTGTATTTCTTGCATCAATTGTAATAAAGAAACGACATACGGATCTGAAGGGATTTCAAACCAGATCATGGGATGATGCTCGTCTTCAGAGAGTGAGGAAGAAGAGAAAAAAGTGAGGTGAGTTGCATGAATAGTACTGCGATGGTAAAAAGAGGTCTGTTTACGAAGAATGAATAATTTCAAGAATTGTTCCATGGAAGTCGTGATATGTGTCGTGATTTGGATATTGGATTCTTGTAGTAAATGTTTACAGTACACGTCATGATGTAATTGTTCATTTTGAAGTAATGACGTGTGTGGATTGGTGGATGCGTAAAATAGGATAGTCAGTGGGATGGTTTCGGTAGGAGAGGAAAGGGTGTAGGCGTACCATTCTTTGTAGAACTGGAAATCTTGTAAAAAGGATTGTGCATGCGAGACAACTCGTGGATTTATCTCATTTGGTAATGTTGACGGATAAGGGTGGTTCAGCGTGAAGAAACAAGGGATGATTTCAAACCACCATTCTGGTATAAAAAAATCATGATCATAGTATTGAAGAATGGCGATTGTGATATCAACTGGATAATTTCGTTCGGATCGTTGGGAAACCGAAGACGTATACTTGGGAAAAAGAGGGTGATTGGTAGAAATGGACCATAGTTGATTCCACCCTCGTTGAGAATTGTACTCTGGAATCAATAAAAATAGAAAATCGATCACGTTACGCAAGGCTGTCAGAACCATCGACAGTAGTCGTCGTTGTGATTCATTCAATTTAGTGAATTGATGAACCGATAATTGTAAATATGAATGATACATCGTTAAGTAGAACTTCTGTTCACGCGAGTAGAGATCATTCAGAACGCGGTAATGGTCGATGTGTTTCAGCGATTTTAATTTCCAAGTCGATTCATTGTCTCGTTGACACTCTGTGTAATCGGTTGGAAATTTTTGTTGCAGTAGATCAAGGTCGTTTTCATTGGTTAGGGTATAGGTCTCTGGCAAGGAGATCATATCCTCATTGTCCTTTGGAAAAAAAGTACTTGCGGACATCAAAGGGCAGCATTGGATAGCATCTCTTGATTGTAAGACAATGGGTTCTTGGAAGAAAAAGTAGTAACTATATTGAGTTGGCAATAAAAATTGGATTTGATATGCATGACATGCGATTGGAAAGAGTTGTGTGATTTCATTAATGTACGGTCCGTTCAGATAAGACACGGGGATGTCCACGACAATCGAATGATTCAAACGTAACTGAATAGAAGAAGAGAAGGCAGAACCATCGATGACTACAAACCAAGCCTTGTGTCGGATGGAGGGAGAAGAAGAAGACGAGGAGGAGGAGGAGGAGAATTCATCTTGACGAGGTATAAAAAATTCGGATGCTTGATGAAAAAAAGAAGGGTATCTCATGTCTTGAAGTGTAGAGACTTTGAAGGGTCCCTTGCGTGGATATTTATGAAAAAGACAAAAGGACATGTAATAGGTCATGACCTCATATTCATACCAGGTAAGTATCCCTTCTTTCGAAACGTTACATTTCATTTCACAAACAAATTCTTGATCGGAAAAATACATGTGATGGAACATGTCGTTGGAAATAAGGAGATGAGGAAAAAAAGTATGGTGATGTAACACGGAGACGGCTCCTTGGATAGCAGGATAGTGAGGAGTGGTTATCCGATATGGAATATAATTGGATTGATGGTGCAGTGGAATGGAATGATGGGAATAGTAGACATCGGTTTTGTCGTTTCCTTCTCTTTTCTTCTTTTTCCAGACAATTCCGGATTGCTGTTGGTATTGTAGATGAATATATCGAATAATATCAAAACGCCGTTCGATATCGGTATAAAACCAATCAGAATGAAATTGTCGTATCGATTGACTTATTTCATGTAAATCAGAAGAGGATATATTCAGGATCTTATATTTAGTCCATAGTAAATACATTAAGAAACGGAAAATAGAAGAAGACGACGGCGGGGGAATCACCATATCTAACGTCTCATGCATCGGTAAAAGAGATACACAATTTCGTAAATGGGATGGTAAATCGTTGATCATCGATGTATTGATTGTAATGATGGTGGTAATGAAAATACCGCGCGAAAGAAGTAGTTGAACTTTGTCCCAGTATTCCCGGAATCGATCGGGAGTTAACGACGAATAAGAATTGTGATCAAATTCCCATACATGAAATAAATATCGGTATTCCTGAATGGTCGAGTCCGAAAACGGAAACGATTGGAAATGATCATCGTTCCACGTGATCCATCTACACGGTAATTTCTTGTCAAAGCAATATTCTTGAAGACATGACAAGAAATAGGTCTTGCCGCTTTCTCGGGGACCTCGAAGGATTAAAAATGAAAAACGTTTCGTAGAAGAATAGAGAAGAGGATAAACCATTTTTTTTACAATCGTACTAAAATGAGGATCTTGTAATGTGGGGTATGTCCAATCGTCCAGAGAGGTCGTATGCGGATGATTCGCAATAATAGATGTTTGCAGATCGAGTAAAATCGATCGACAAGACTGGAGAATACGATCTAAATGTAAAATCCAATCCGTATAATGAATAGTTTGCAAGGGAAGATCTTGGGAAGATATTTTTTGCAAAAAATAAATGGTATCCATCAACTGGTGTAGTTGGTCTTGAGTAGCACGAGGATTGTAGACCATCATATATTTACAAACGTAATATTCATCGATAATGTGTTTGAGTAAACGATGTAGATGGGATAATGATTTTTCATGTAAAAAAGACGTGAGCACTGCATTTTTTTCCATTTTTTTTTTTCTACTAGAGAAAAAAAGATTTTTACCAAAATGACCTCCCAACGTGAATCCAATTCATGGAAGAATATGGTTTATCTCGGGATCGCCGGAGTGGGTATCTTCTGTATTCTTCTCTATCTTCTATCGATGATCATTCCATTGGTGTCAAAAAACAACAATCAGGTGGGAGTCATCGTCCGTGGAATG